>Ga0207655_1001441_pt1 | contig 22056 bp, 20 predicted proteins | sample KBSM44metaG_FD_184398 | JGI IMG/M metagenome (GOLD analysis project Ga0207655, IMG submission 184398) | Miscanthus rhizosphere microbial communities from Kellogg Biological Station, Michigan, USA - KBS M4-4 metaG (SPAdes) (version 2) | ecosystem: Host-associated > Plants > Roots > Rhizosphere >... | reverse complement strand
TCGTCGTTAGCGCTCTGGCACCGCGCCGCCTCAATCAGATTTAACCTTATCATTATATCCTAACGTCTAATCCTGACCCCGAGTTTAATCCAGTTATAATCAGGGCTAGCCAGTTTCGGTCTGGCTGAATTAAATGTATCCGGCAGGGAATTAAATACCCTGTACGCCCGTCCATCTTCAGTAATGCGTCGGGCACACATTGAAAGAAATGTCAGGCTCTGTTCTCAGGTGATTGACACTACGCTTTAAGACGTGTCGGTTGTGCACAAATTTATCTAAACAGCGATGAATTCCCTTTTCCACCAGAAAAAATCAGAGCCTGAAATCAGCGACTCGCTGCACGCCGTGAGGGATTCCTGTCTGCTAATCAACGGACAGGCCGCGATCACATTATTCCCTAATAGGGTTTTGCAGGGCGGATCCGATATCAGCGTCGCGCCTCGCTAAACCGCATAAAACTGTTTGCGGGCCTTTACCGATCGCCATTTTGCCCCCACATCTGCAAAATCAGCTGCCGGGATTGTCACGCCGAAATATAACCCTACTGGCGACGCGTGTCGTGCTTGCATGGGTTGCCAGAGCATAGCGCTGTTCGTTGAATGATGTTGCTGCAGCTTGTCAGGTTCATTGAGCAGCGTGGCAGTGCGGATGGCGTATTGATGGGGGGGCCAGCGTTTATCGAACCCACGAGCTTGCAGTTATACCCTAAAATCCAGATTTAAAAAAACCCGTTGATATTCAGTGATATCATCGGGTTTATTTAACGTACTGATTTTTTATGTCTCCGGACTGACTAAGCTATCCCAAGACAATAATATGGTGCCCGAACCCGGAATCGAACCAGGGACACGGGGATTTTCAATCCCCGTGTCGTAGTGTTAAATTTCGCGGCCAAAAGTTATCAATATGTTAAGTCGAACCTGTTCAATAACAGGTAAGATTAAATGCATTCAAAATCAATAAATTGCGCAAATCCTTCAAGGGTTAAAGTTATCCCTGTCGTCTCGACAAAGGGCGGTGAAGGTAAGTCCACTCAAACCGCTAATCTTGGTGGATTTCTGGCCGATGCAGGTCTGAAAGTTCTCATCATCGATGGTGACCATGCCCAGCCTACCGCCAGCAGTATCTACCCTCTAACTTACGAAGCGCCCTGCGGTCTTTACGAATTGCTCATGCAGACCGTCGACCTTTCCATCAGCGATAGCATTATTTCCCGTACGTCTATCAACAATCTGGATGTCATCATTTCAAATGACCCCCGCAACCTTCTGCCAACCTACATGCTCAATGTTGCTGACGGACGCGTTCGTCTACGCAATGCACTGTCAAATTCAGTATTCAGCCAGTATGACGTCATCCTGATTGATTCTCAGGGATCGCGTTCAGTGATGTCCGAGCTGATAATTCTGGCTGCCACCGGTGAAATGATAGGAATGGTCAAACCTGTACTTCCAGATGTGCGTGAGTTTCTTCGTGGTACGGTTGCACTGATGGAGGAGCTTATACCTTACCGGGCCTTTGGTATTAACCTTCCCGCTATACGTATGCTCGTGAACTGCATGGATTATACGCTTCTGGCTAAAACCACGGTCGAACAGGCTGAGAGCATCATTCTTAGCGGGGGTTACAGTCAGCATTCAGACAAAATCCGCATAGAGATGCTACAGACGCGCATCTATGACCTAGATGTTTACAAGCAGGGTCATGCATCCGGATTACCGGTTCACCGGCTTGAAAAGAAAACATCCCGCAAGAGTGATTCCGCTTTAGATTCCATGCATAAACTTGCCTGCGAACTGTTTCCCGAGTTTAAAGATCGCTTTGACGCCTTTGCTGTTAGCGGAGGGGTTCATGTCTGATAACCGCCGGAACATTCCCGAACTGTACTCACGGGATGCGGAACAGAGCGTCATTGGCGGCCTGATGCTGGACAATGACTGCTGGGATGAAGTTGTATTGCGCATCAGCGCCGATGATTTCTTCAATAAGGTTCATCGCGAAATCTTCAGGTCAATGTCGCACCTCGTGGCGGCAGGCCGGCCTATTGACCTGCTTACGCTGTCTGAAAGTATTGAAAGCCGGGGCAAAGACTCACTTGAACAGCTGGGCGGTTTTGCCTATCTGGCCGAGCTAGTCAAGAACACCCCGAGCGTGGCCAACATTATGCACTACTGCGACATCGTGGCCCGTTACAGTCGCGGTCGCCAGCTGGCAGCCATCGGTAGTGAGATACATGAATCAGCCACCGCGCCAGGCGCTGACATCGCTGTCGCGATGGAAACTGCCGAGCAGAAAATCATGCAGCTGGCAGAGCGGGCCGAGCCGCAACAGGGCGTGACCATCATAGACGGACTGGAAAAACTGGCAGCCGAGCTGGAACGACGCTGTCAGACGTCCGATGGTATTACCGGCACGCCGACGGGGTTTGACGAGCTGGACGCTTTCACCAGCGGTCTTCAGCCAGGTGACCTCGTTCTCGTCGCGGCACGCCCCTCCATGGGAAAGACTGCGTTCCTCATCAATATCATCATGAATTCTCTGATGAAAAAAACAGAATCCAACGGCCAGTTTTACAGTCTGGAACAGCCAGAAGAACAGATTCTGATGCGCGTGGTGTCGTCGCTCGGTAACGTTGACCTGACCCGCATGAAAAGCGGAATGATGGACCAGGAAGACTGGGCCCGCGTCTCAGGTGTTTTCAAATTGCTGACAGAGGATATTAAAGATCGCCTGCTCATCGATGATACCAGCGGGCTGACGCCGGCGATGCTTCGCGTCCGTGCGCGACGTACTGCCCGACGTTACGGCAACCCTTCCATCATTGGCCTCGACTACCTGCAGCTCATGCGCTGTCCGGATCAGGAAAACCGCACCCAGGAAATTGCCGAGATATCACGCTCCCTCAAAGCACTTGCGAAAGAGATGGCCTGCCCGATTGTTGCACTTTCCCAGTTGAACCGTGCACTGGAGAGCCGGGCAGATAAGCGGCCCAACAACGGCGATCTGCGTGACTCGGGGGCGCTTGAGCAGGATGCTGACGTCATTATCTTTGTTTACCGTGACGAGGTTTACAACGAAAACTCCCCGGATAAAGGCTTGGCTGAACTCATCATCGGCAAGCAGCGCCAGGGCCCTACCGGCACTCTGCGCCTGCGCTTTGAGGGCCGGTACACCCGCTTTGAAAATCTCCAGGTCGATGCCGGGAGGTCTGCATGAGTAACGTGCGCAACCTGAACCTGGGCACAGCGATGCTGCAGCGGGGGAAATCGCCTGTACAGCAGAGTGACGGTGCAGCCTCGCCGCTCGTACCGGCTAGCGAAATGGCCATGGTGTTGACACTTGATCAGCTCCGGCCCAATCCGGACAACCCCCGCAATGCAAAAAATCCCCGTTACGAAGATATAAAGGCTTCTGTAAGGGCGCGAGGTCTGGACTCTGTACCTAAAGTCACCCTAGATCCGGACGGTGATGGCGTCTATATATTCAGCGATGGCGGGAATACCCGCTATCAAATACTGTGTGAACTCTGGCAGGAGACGGGTGATGACCGTTTTTTTCGTGTTCACACCATCTTCAAACCATGGCCGGGGCGCCTTAAATGTCTCATTGGTCATCTGGCTGAAAATGAGGTCAGGGGAGATCTCATCTTCATCGATAAAGCTTTTGGTGTTCATAAGGCCCGGGTTATCTATGAAGAGCAGTTAGGACGTAGTGTTACCTTAAGGGAACTTTCGGAACTGTTGGGTAAAGAAGGTTATCCAATTGATAATTCAAGTGTCAGTAGAATGGAAGACACGCTGAATTATATTTACCCGTATATGCCCCGCATGTTGGAAAGCGGAATGAGTCGCGGGCAGGTTATGCCATTGCTCAGCCTGCGTTCCTCAGCACTGAAGGTCTGGAAATCTTTCAGTGGCGACGTCAAACCCAGGGTCACTCTCGATGACGTTTTTGGAGAAACCTGCCGTGTGTTTGATGAGCCGGACAGCTATTCCCTGGAAGTTTTCAGAGATGAGTTCATCGGCCAGTTGTTAAAAGCTCTGCCACACCCCAGCCTCAACTATGACCGCTGGCTGATTGAGCTCGACCCTAAGGAGCAGAAGCGCCGCGAGCAGTTTGGTGAGCCTCCCGCCATGCCGTCGCTGACGCCCACTCGCCTGTCAGAAGGTTCTGGCGGGAAGGCTCCACCTGTCACCGTACTTCCGGATGACCCGACCGCCGTCACGCCCGTCACCGGCCTGCGCTCAGGCACCCTCACTGGTTCAACCCGCCCCGACCCCGCTCCTGAGCTAGTTGGCCTTACAGTGCTGCCAGACAGCACTGGCATCAGCGCCGGTAGCCTTCCCAGAAGTGAAATCCAGAATGACCTGTTCGGTGGCCGCCCTGTTTTTACCGGTGATGCAGTAAACACAAACAGTGAGCACGGCGCTGAAATAGTTTCTTCGAACAGCCTTTCCCTTATTTTTGCGTTCGATGATAAGGAGAATACGGTGCCTGTATCTACCGGCTCCGTGAGCTTTGCCGAAACCGGTCTTGAGCCCGTCAGCGACATCTGGCTGATCCCGGCTATGCAGGATGATGTTGAGCATCTCCAAGACATGGCCTATCGGCTGGTCTACGAAATTGCCGAGGGTATGGGCTGTGTAAGCGACATCAGTGAGGACAAAAGCCCTGAGTCTGCCGGTTTTTCCGTATCCGGCAGCAGCAGAGAATTCAGCCTGTTCCTTTCAGGCCTGTCCGGCTGCCTGCCCAATCAGCAGTGCAACATGTTCATGTTCTGTCTCAATTTTTTTGGTTCACACAAACCGGCTGACACGCCGGTATTTGACGACGTCATGGTGGTCAAAATGATGCGCCTTATCCGCATCATTCGCCGCCTGCGAGAGCTGCAGCGCCTTGCCGCAAAAGGGGGAGAAAATGTCTGATGACCTGAATGACGAAATGGCACAGGCCAGTACGGCTTTATTCATTCAGCGCGGTATTGATGCCGTCCGCTCGCAGCTCCGCTCTGACAGGCCGTCAAACGAGTTCTGTGAGTGCTGCGGTGCTGACATTCCTCTTGCCCGTCAGCGTGCTGTGCCGGGTGCGGAACTCTGCGCCGACTGCCAGTATCTCGAGGAGAAAAAGAGCCGCCACATGGCGGGCGGTAACGGTAGGGGTCGTCATGGCAGATAAGTCAAAACTCACCCGGCGCATCCGTCGCCTTATGGCCCTTGGGGCGAAGAACAGCAACGACCATGAAGCCGCCCGGGCGGTTGCGCTGGCCCAGCGGCTTATGCGCCGTCACGGCCTGAATGACGAACAGATTACGCTGAGTGAGATAGGTGAATCGGTCTGCGAACAGCTGACCAGCAACGCCGAGAAAGTGCCCGCCTGGATGCACTCGCTGGCCACGGTGGTGTGCATGGCCACGGGCTGCCGGTGCTGGTTTGGCTGGTACGGCTATGTGAGCCCGGGCGGACTGCGCATGATACGCCGGTCACTTCATTTTTACGGCTTCGGCGAGCGCCCCGAGCTGGCCCTCTATATTTATACCGTCCTGCAGCGCAAGCTGCGGGCGGCAACCGACATCCATATGTCTACTTACCGCAAGCGCCGCATTCTCAGGAGCACGCTGCGCGGCCGCGCCGACCAATTCCGTGAAGGCTGGGTCTCCGGCGTGTGGCAGGTTCTGCAGTCCTTCAGCACGCCTGACGGTGAGAATCAGGTGCTGCAGCGCTGGCTGGCGCAGCGGCATTCGGGACAGGCTTTCTCCGCGCTTGTCACGCGCGAGGCGAAAAACTGCCGCGGCAACATGTCGGCACGCACGGCGGGATGGTTTGCAGGCCGTCAGGCCGAACTCAGTCACGGCCTGACAGGGGCGCAGGCTAATAAGCAGCTTACGGCGGGAGACACGCGTAATGATTAACACACTCTTACTGGGGGCCTGCCTGTCGGGCTGGCTCTTTGATGCAATCGAACTGACCAGCCAGGTCAGTACGGGAGGTGGTCTGTGAACCAGCAAAACCTTCCCGGCGCTACAGCCAGCATTCTGAGCTCGCTGCTGATGGACCTCAAGAGCGGCAATATCCGCCGCTGCGAATCGCTGGGCCTGTCGGTTGAGGAAATCCGGGCGCTCAGCGGCCTCAGCCTCGATGAGCTGCACTATATCGGTCAGTCGAAGGTGTCCGTTCTGGACGTCAAATTCAACCACGAGAACTTCTGGCTGATACTCAACCAGGCCCGCAACGAGCAGGCCCGTATGCTGATGATCGACCGCGCCCTTGAGCTGGGTGGTTCTATGGAGCTGATGGACAAATACTTTGGCATGTCACCTTCGGACGTGAGCAGCCGTCGCCGGCTGATGGGCATCGAGAGCCGCCAGGGCCGGACGCAGTCTCTGACCGAGGAGCAGGATGCGCTTCTGTGGGACGAGTGGAAAAACACCGGGCTTGAGTCGCCGGAATCACACAAGGCGCTGGAGGCGATGATGCTCGCGGCTGAGCTTCACGGCCTGTCGCTGACCGCCGTGTGGACGAAGGTCTGCCAGTGGTGCCGGGAGGTATCAAAACGGGTTCCCTCAGTATCTGCGCTGCGTAAGGAGGCCTGATGAGATTAAACGACTTTACACGGCGTCAGCAGGTTTCCCCGTCGGTTCGCCGCCGGTCTCAGCAACTGTTTCTTGCGGTCTGCAGCGGCAAAAAGGTGTTCCGGCGGCTTGCCCTCAACGGCTACCTCAAGATTGATGTCGGTCCCTGCTGGCGTATTCTCAGCAAGGACGGAGGCCGGCAGTGGTGGCTGATGGATCATGAGACGTACAACCGTGAAATACGCCGGTAACGGACGACCAGCGATGACCAGACAGTGCCGGGTTAATCCCGGCACTGTGCTGTCTCAGGCAAAAAAGGGGAGCAAAAAATGAACATACCCGCCGACAGCATCGTGGCGCACACGCTGTCACGCATGGAAAAAAGCCTTGAGCGCAGGGCTGTTAACGGCGACGCCGGTCAGGAACGTAGCGGCCTATTGTTTATGGGCAACGTCCACGACGCGTTTCCCCGCCGGCTCTTTCTTGACACGCGCCTGTCGCCGCTTGATAAAACGGCCTGGGTGATGATACGGCTTTACGCGCAGCAGAATGAGGGAGCGGTGTTTCCGACCTATGACGAACTGCAGGCGCAGCTCGCCTCGGCGCACTCTGAGAAAGCCTCGCGTGAAACCGTGAGCCGCACGCTGCTGATGCTACGGCTCACGGGCTGGATAAGCCTGTGCAAAAAGGTGCGCGACGAGGGCGGCCGGGTTCGCGGCAACATCTATGCCCAACACGATGAGCCGCTGGGCTACCGTGATGCGGAGACCTTTGATCCGGGCTGGCTGACGCTGGTTGAGCAGAGCTGCCTGAGCCGGAACAAGTCCGTGCGCATGACGGCGCTGGCCATCATCAACGACATTCTTCTGGACAAGAGTATGCGCCATCGCCACAGCCGTCTGGCGTTGATTGAAAGTCGCATAAATGCCCCTTCAACGCCGCTGGCCATGATGCGTAAAAACGGCGCGGCACGACCGGGTTCGAAAAACGAACTCAGTCAGAAAGCAGCTGAAAAATCACCTTTAACACTGAGTTCGGAATCCGAACTCAGTCATGCGCAGGGTCGAAAATCACTGAGTACGGAATCCGAACTCAGCCTGAAATCAGTTAGTTACAACCCAGTTCGAAATTCGAACCGTAACGTACGTTCTTTCACACACAGTGTGATTAAAGAAACGTACGTCCCTGACCAGCCGGTTTTGCCAGAGAGCTTTCTGGCCAGCCTAAACAGCGAAGACCGCCAGATGGTGAGTCAGCAGTTCGGTTCGCTGCCGGTGCAGGTGGCTGAAGGGCTGAGCGGCCTGTTGCAGGCGCAGCTGCGCATTGGACGCCTGGCAAACCCAGCGGGCTGGATGTTTACCATGCTGAAACGTGCCAGACAGGGCGAATTCCGGCTGTCTAAAGTTCCTGTTACGCCTTCTACGCAGCGGACTGCAAAGCCCGTCAGCAGCCCAGCAGACAGTTCTGCATCCTTCTCTGAGTCAAAAAATACTACTCCCGTCCTGCCAGAGAATCGTGCGTCTGCCGAGCAGGTAAGTGCGGCTATTGCCGCCATCAGGCAGCAGTTCGTAAAAAAACCGCAATCAACGGGTTAAAAAATAATCTTGCTGCGGGGCGCAGCAAGCTCAAAAAATAAGCAGCAGATTAAGGCTCAGTATCAGCTTGCCAGTTGAAACTGCATACCCGTGATTATCGTTATGCCGGTGGAGAATGCCACCGAAGAAAACACCACGGTGCTGCCGGGCGTGGTCAGTGAAGCGTTGATGCAGCAGGCCATAAAAAAGCCGCAGGCAATTAAATACTGATAACAGGGGCCGTCTGCTATTCGCCTATCAAATATCCCGTTGAACTCACAGCCAGAAGCGTAAGTTTAAGCAAAATGCCATCACCTACATACTGGATATGTTTTGACATCAGAACTTTTGCTAGCAATACGCATTAATTCCTCTGGTGTCATCATCTAACAGGAGGGGGAAATGCCCGATAATCTGGTGATTCTTCAATGGAACGATAAATTAGAAGAGAGATAAGTCCTGTTATGAAGAGAAAAATAAACATCTCAGACACAAGCCCTGCATTAATGAGAAAGCCGCAGAATAGTGGGCACAATGAGGTCCCCAGAGATGTAAGGTTTATCAGAGAAAAGGAGGTTCCCCGCAGATGGTCTGGTGCCAGCCTATCAACTTCGACACTTAATGCGGGCATTGTGATGAGTTCACCCACACTGAGTACAAATGTGGCAATAACAATCAGTGTAAGTAATTCAAAACGGACCATTATAAATAATATCTGAGCTAACGAGATTAAAAATATCCCGAAAATAACTTTTCTCCGCGTACTCCATCTTCGTAAAAGAAACAAAACAGGATACTGGAAAATAATAACGGTAAATGCATTCGTCATAAAAATCGCGCTGATAGTATGCGTCAGATCTGGGAAATGCTGACGAGTGAGAAGCTGGACTAAAGGAGAATCAAATGAAACATAGGTAAACATGACAAGAAAAAAGCACAAAAGAAGTCTGGAAAATGACTGCTGTGAGAAGAGAATTCGGAGTGAAACGCCAATGCCATGGTTTATCTGTTCTCCAGTCCTTTTAACCACTGGATAGCGAACGATTATGCCCGTAAGCATTAAAGCATACAGGAGATAAATGAGACCAGAAATGATAAATAGGTTAACTGTCTGTGAGACAAGAGCATAGGTTCCGATCAGAGGGCCCAAAGCTGTGCCAATATTGACGATATAATAACGGATATACTGGAATTTTTCTCTTTTACTAACCTCACGAATATGATCTCCAATCATAGACTTACTTAATGATTCCGTAGATGCTCGTCCTGTTGCAATACATGCCATAGCAGTGGCAAATTCAGCTGGGTGATTTGAGTACGCCATCAAGAAAAATCCAGCCACACTCACTAACAAACTGGTTATAAGCGTACGCTCACGGCCCAGTTTATCTGACCAATAGCCGGTAAACACACCAATCAATACGCCAATAAACGAAGTAATAAAAAAAATGGTACCGATGATTATGGCACTGAGTTTGAATTGTTGGTAAAGCACTACAGATAAATAGGGCCAGGTCATGAAATAACCCATCCTGGACAGAAAGGTACCAGCGAGCATGGTACCAATTACAGGTACCAGATTATTCGGAGAGTTGGCTATTTCGTTATTATTGGTCATTTTCACACCTGATATGACTGGACTGGTAATGCACCATCAGCCCCCCATTCAGCCCAGGAACCATCATAGACTTTTAGATGATTAAATCCTGCAATGTACGCGGCTATGAGAACAATACATGCGGTTACTCCGGATCCACAACTAAACACCAAAGATTTTTTAGGAGACAACCCCTGGCGGTCAAACAGAGCGCTAAGAAAGTCTCGTGATTTATATTTTCCTTCCGCTAAAACCTCTGTAAAGGGAATATTCACTGAGCCGGGGATATGCCCGCACCGCAAACCTGCCCGAGGTTCAGCTTGAACTCCGTTAAAGCGAGCGGCTGGTCTCGCGTCGACAATGACAAATTGGTGTGTATTGATATTGCTTAATACAGCTCTTTTGTCCACCATGTATTCGGATTGGGCTGGAAAATGCTTAGCCTCGCTAGCGACCGGGAGCGTGTGATTTTCACATACTGCGAACCCAGCCTCCTTCCATGCTGGCACCCCCCCATCTAGTATATACACCTCCTCAACTCCCATAACTTTTAACATCCACCACACTCTTGGAGCGGAATATATTCCCTGTTGATCATAAACAACAACTTTTGTGTGCGGTGTAAGACCTATAGCACCCAGCTTAGCGGACATGTATGAAAACGAAGGAAAAGTGTGAGGTAGTTCAGAGTATTGATCAGAAAAAACATTATCCAGATCAAAATACACAGCACCAGGGATGACCTCTTTTTTATTTTCACCAGTCATATTCATTGTTTTTTTTAACGTGGCATCAAGAATAAGTATTTCTTTGGATGGCTGCATGTCCACAACCCATTGAGGAGAAACAAGAATTTTCATTAAAACTCCTTTTGACAAGAGGCCTTTTCAGGCCTCGTAACAATTATTTTAACTATACTTCGATAATGTCGATACGATTTTTATCCACGAGAGGGATATCATAATTTTGCATCTGGAGTATTTCCCCTGCAAAACAACCGTTTTTATAAATACCCGAGAGTCTGTCCTGTGTGAAGGCTTCAATGGCACTAGAATCGAAATGAACCTGATAATCAGTGTCACCAGTCAATGGGTCAGTAAAACGAGTCAGGTATCCAAATGTTGGTTCAAAGATGTTCACACAGCCTACAATCTGTCCAATTCTTTCATGAACAATATCATCAATAACTAAACTTTCCTCCGTTGCCGGAATGATAGCAAATAGCTGGCGTCCAGCCCGACACCATCCAACATGTGACGGAAGTTCCAATATCTCAATACCTGAAGTACCAAAATCCTCACTTACTCCTAGCTGGAAATTCAAAGCTACATTGTCATGTATCCATCTGATATCACGATAAAAATCAGCAACTTGATCTTGTGTCAATTGAAGATGGGGATGGCGTCGGCCATGATCGGTGAAACAATTGAATCGTACAGTTTGTACACCCAGCTTATTAAACAGCTGGCAATACTTAATGAGGTCGCTTCTAGTATGGTTATGTGTTCCTACCGTGATCCCAATGTTCACTCTCAGGCTGGCTTTATGATCATTACCGCTACTATAATTTTGAATTCGGGATATAACTTCAATACATTTATTTCCCGGAAACACTCCTTTGATTGGGTAGTCAGCATGAGGACTTAATAGTAACGCTTCAGGATCGTCGACCAGGCCATGGAATGTAATTGAGATCGTTCCGTAACCATTATTTACTGCTTTATCGAGTAGTTCTTTGTAGTTCTTCTGTAATAAAGGTTTACCACTAGTCCACGCATCCCCAGCTGCCATTGTATCTGTTTCATTTTTGTTTTCACCAGCACGAAACTCTCGATTATGTGCTGGACCATATATATCCATAAATTCGCCATTGTGTGCAAAACTGTCAACATAGCGGGGGTAAACGTTAAAACTCTGCTCAGTCAGTTTCCTGTAGATATCATGTCCCTGCTGGATACCAAAAGACTTTGAAAATACTTTTTCATAATTAACAAACCAGCAATGGTTACAATTCTGTCCGCAAGTATCCTTTCCGACAAAAGTATCGACATCGAGATAGAAATGGATGTCTTCATTTTTAATTGATTTAAAAGGAACTCGAAAATCAATGTCCCCATGATAATCGTAAGATATATCCTTATTTTCCTGCATTCGACATTGCCTCATTGTTGTTTTTTGATTCAGTATTTATATATCAGCAATAACATCTGTCAATCCTTGAGCTTCGTGTAACACTTAATTGAAACATTAAATCCAATAACGATTTCGCATCAGAGTATTAAACTAAAAAAATGATTTATTTTTATATTTTATCATTAAAAATGATAGTGACCTTACGTTACTATTTTGTTGCTCTGCTATTTATATACCTCTTAAATTAGAGAAAAAAGAACATATGTACATGATATTAATGATTATTTACATTTATTGACAATTTAATTTTAAATTCTAATCTTTACTACAGACTGGTTATTGATAAGGTTAAAGAAAAAGGAAGATTTTTATAAATGAAGAAAAAAAGTGTTCTAATACTGGCTAAAACAGAGTACGCGCGTACTCCTTATGATGAATGGTTACAGGATTCAGGTGTAATACCCATAGTGGTCACATCACCAAAGTTTTATGAGGAATATGCCTGCCACATTACGCACTGTTACAGTCTTTCAAACTATGATGAGGATGATGATAGCCTATTTGAATTGGTAGAAAAGATTTATAAAACAACTCCTTTTGACCATGTATTCTGCCGGGCAGAGGTTGATATTATTCGGGCAGCATATATTCGATTTCGTTATGGAGTATTGGGGCAATCAACCGAAAGTGCTCTCTGCTACAGGGATAAATACCTGATGAAAGAGCGACTTTCAGGACAGAATATTAAAGTTCCGTCATATCGTAAAGTTGATTCGGCTCAAGATATCCGTGCATTCTGTAGGCAAAGTGGATTCCCATGTGTTATAAAGCCCCGGCTCGCATCAGGTTCCTCCGGAGTGGTGATTATTAAGTCATTTGAGGATTTAGAGCTTTGTCTGAAATACGGCGAAAATCAATTTTCAGGGATGCTCGCTGAGACTTATGTTGACGGAGAGATGTTTCATGTTGATGGTCTTATCGTTGATGGCGAGCTGAAATTTATTCAACCGTTTAAATATATCAATGACTGCCTCTCGTATCGCAGCAATATGTACATTGGTAATATTCCTCTAGGAAATCATGATAGATTGTATTCCCTATTGGTTGATACGACAAAAAAAATCATCAGCTTTATGCCTGAAACAAAAAACTTCGCGTTTCATTGTGAGCTGTGGGTTACTAAGCAACAGGACATTATCTTCTGTGAGATCGCTAGTAGAACCGGCGGAGGAATGATTAGTTTTTTGATAGAAGATATGTCTGGATTGAATATTGACCGCGCATGGTTATTAGCCGAGTGTGAGGTAAACGCTGTAGTCTATCCTGACTACCATAAAGATTTTCAGCGATTTGGTTGTGTCTGTATCCCACCGGCAAATGGCAAGCTTCTCTCATTGCCAAGTGTCTATCCCTCTGCCGTTCGCCGGACACATCTGACAGGAAAATCAGGTGTGACTTATAGTGGAGGGGAAAAATCGGGTCTTTATCTCATTGGACATGTGGTGGAAGCTGATGATCCTGCTTCCGTCCTGACGATTTTCAGTGAATGTTATGAAAACATCCATGATGGACGTCACTGGGAAATTGTAAGCAATGACTGATAAGAGTGGTGGTGATGAAAACCGCTATTTCCCTCATCCAGCGATCCGGAGGTTTACCTCTGGTGTTTATCGTAATTTCGAAGAGCTTGAGCAGGCTTCTCAGGATTTGTTGAAAAAGCAGTATCCCCGCTACTCCCGCTTTGGAACGCCAATGACTGATGCTGTCGAGCAGGAAATCACTCGCCTTGAGGGCGGCCATTGTTCGATAAGTACATGTTCGGGCCTCGCTGCGATTACCTCTGTTTTAATGACCTTTTTACGTCCGGATGACCATATTTTAATCACTCGCTCAGTTTATGAACCTGTCCGCCGCTTCATTATGACTTATTTAACATCACTTGGTATCAATGCGACATTTATCAGTGCGAATGAATTTAGTCACTGTGAGGATTATCTCACAGATAAAACAAAGCTAATTTATATTGAATCACCCTCTTCAAATATTTATGAAGTTACTGATATCGATACTGTTACTGTCATTGCAAGACAGAAAGGCATACTGACTGTGATGGACAACACTTGGTCCACTCCACTCCTATTGAACCCCATCAGTCACGGTATCGATATTGTTGTTCACTCTGCTTCTAAATATCTGACAGGACATTCCGATGCTGTGATCGGAACAATAACCACAACAGAACGTTACTACCACCCTGTCCGCCAGTATCTCATGAATTCAGGAATGAATGCTGGCAGCGAAGAGTCTAGTAGTCTTTATAAAGGTCTTAAAACATTACCCTCTAGACTGAAAACACAAAGTGAGACAGCACATCAACTTATTGATTTTTTGAGTAAACATCCTGCCATTGAAACAGTAATTTCTCCTAATCTTTCGTCGCATCCTGACCATAAAACATTCATTAAGTATTATCAGCAAAGCAACGGAATTTTCAGTTTCGCCATAAGAAAACCGACTGACGCCAGACGTGATGCTTTTTTAAATGAGTTTAAAAAAGTTAAGTTAGCTTATGGCTGGGGAGCTGTAGACAGTTGTCTGATTCCGTTTACACCCATACACTGGCCAACTGGTAGCTCAGAGATGATTTTTTTCCGAGTCAGTATCGGTCTTGAAGACAGTCACGTCCTAATAACTGAGTTTTCATTAGCTCTCTCAAGACTTCAATTAAACGATTCAACTGTTTTATAACTTAATTTTTCGATTTTCTCGCATATTAATAATTGTGAGTACCGAACTGTACCAATGTTCTTACCAGAACGTAGGGAACCATGTTAAACAAGCAGATCCTAATGCGCAGTGAAATTTTGCGGATGTTCTAAGTACGGGTAGCGTTCTGAACGTCGAGTGTGTGCCAGAAGCGGACGTTTACTATGGAGATGAATTGATTCATTCTTGATAGCTCATCCTCTTATACGTAACGCATCAAGTAGCGCCTGCGTTGCATCAGAGGACGTTCCAGAGGACGAACAAACCAGCCCAGAGTCACGGCGTACAGCAGGTGCCACAGGTATTAGGCACAAGTTGCGCAAAGTGGCCGATCCAGTCATTAATTATCTAATTTTGACAAGATTGACCTGAAAAATTCAATGGCCTTCCAGATGTCATCCTGCGTATCTCCATCCCAATCAGGCACTATGGCCAACTCAGCCTTAAGTTGCTTAATGAGGATATGTGCATCTGCAACTTCATCCTTTCGACATTTTGATGCGATACGAGTTATCGCTGTTGTAGGAAGATTGGACTGAGGTGGGTGGTTGGTATATTCGGCTGTAATTAGTTTTTGTAGTTTACGCATATGATCAATATACCTTTAGGGATGGATAGGATGGCAGAAGTTATAATATTTAATAATGCTTCCAAAAGAGGGCTAAGAGAATAGTCAAATACTTAACTTCCGCTTGTCGCTCATAGCGGACCCTGACCTGCCGTCAGTCCGCTTTGTGCCAGAAGCGGACGTTTCCAACATCTGCATGCACTAATCCCTAGAGTACAGATTTCACTGCATAACCATGCAGAAGCGCAGAAATCATCATGAGCGTTTTTCGGGGTTCCGGGCAGGGAAAAGTGACGGAAATGGCCCTCAGGCCGCAGAAGAGAGCATTGCATAGCGTTTTCCAGTAGCTGCACTCGGATCGCAACAGCACTTTTATGTTAAAAGAGAGTGTCCGGGCTGTTGTGCCTGAAACCTGACGGAGCAGAAATGAGAACGCAAAAGCGATGCATGGGATACGTGGCGATCGTGGTCGACGACTACGACCGCGCGATCGAGTACTACACCGACAAGCTGGGCTTTACCCTGGTTGAGGACACACCGCAGCCTGGCAAACGCTGGGTTGTAGTGACGCCGAACCCGGAAAGCGACTGTAATCTTCTCCTGGCCCGCGCTTCAAACGAGCGGCAGGAAGGCTTTATCGGCAACCAGTGTGGCGGGCGGGTATTCCTGTTCCTGCAGACCGACGACTTCTGGCGCGACTACAACGCCATGAAAGAAAAGGGCGTCCACTTCTGCCAGGAGCCGCGGGAGGAGGAGTACGGGATGGTGGTTGTGTTTGAGGACATCTACGGCAATCGCTGGGATCTCTACCAGAATGCGCAGCCCTGACAGCTATGAGGCTGCGCACGTCCGGTGCGTGGCCGAACTCTTATGTTAAATCAGAGTGCCCGGGCATTATTGATCGCAACCCTGTAAACGCCCAGGAACAGGCTCTTTGGTTTTATCGGAGAGGCTTTTTCATTGAAGGTGAAGTGTGAGCCGCAAAACCATTACGTTCATAAAATGGTATCGCCTGCTGTCGGGCATCGAGGAACACGAAGTTCATATCCCTGCTTTCTGATTCAGTGGTGGCAAAATCCAGCAGTTTTTTCCCTATACCCGCACTTCTTGATGCCTCATCTACGACCAAATCATCAATATGGAGATGTGATCCTCTAGCCAGAGTATGAACGGGGCGGAAGCCCATCAGGCCAAGCATTTTTTCATCGCCAAATGCGCCAACAAGCTCATAACCGTTCATGGTCTGAATTCTGACGCTTTCGATAAATTTCTCTTTGGAAATATTCCGTAGCTGTGAAATCAGACTGTAAGCATGATCCCATTCAACCGGCAGTAATTTTCTGATCGCGATGTCCATAGTGCTCTCATCTCCACATAGGTTTCTGATTTTATAAGCGTATGAGACATGATTCGCAACAGGGTTGTTATGTTTAATGTGGCAGAGCTTCCCTGTGACCACCATTTGATGTCCGCTCCTCGCTCATAGCGGACCTCATGCTCAGTCAGCCTGTCCGCTTTGTGCCAAGAGCGGACGTTGGCGCATCATGGCAATGTATCTCTAATCAAAAAATCACGGGCAAAAACTCATATCTGAGAACACAGGTACGCCCTGCTTTTTCAGCTGTTTTTATAGACGGAAAATTTTGCGGAATAATGGTTCCTGCAATCAGGCAATCCTCCCGGCTAAAGTGCGAAAGATGGTTACGAAGCAAACACTGTGCCCGGGAAGCCAGAGAGCGTCCGCGAAACGCGGGTAGTATCACTTCTTCCGAAATTTGGTAACCCTTTAAGAATGCAACTTTCTCTTTCTCGCAAATAATTAGTCCGACCCGGACGCCTTTTTCCTGAACAATATACGTATGGCCTTTAGAGATATGGTTACCAAGCTCTTCGTTATCTACAGAGCACAGGCTGCCTGATAAGGCAGGAATTGTAGACCATGAATGCTGATAGGCCTCCAGCAGAGCATTTCGGCACCAGTCAAAATCAGCGCTTGAGGCGGGTTTCAAAGTAAGGCCATCGTCATGATACTTTGGTTGACTAAACAGGCAGGATGCATATACAAGCTGGTCAGTCATACCCTGGACGGGATTGTTACCGGGCGCAAGCTGGCGAATGTGTTGTGGTTTTAAATCCGCCCATTCCCGGCTGATAGATTTGAGCACGGAATCATTAATGTCAGCGCTCCAAGCCACAATATCAACGAAAGGGCGGTTAATATCGCCCCCTCTGTAACGTGGGCCTGTCAAAAAATATTGACCATCGATACAAAGCTTCCGTTGTAAGAAATAGGACTGGGGTAGACCCGTTTCTTTCCACGGAAACCCTGCCGCAAAAGCATTGTCTGCGCATCTTTCTGTCTGTTCACTAATCCATTTCTGAAGCCAGCTGTGTAGGGTTTTCTGAGGCAACGGTAGTTCTGCATAGTGGGAAAGCATAAACTTAAGCATCTTATCCATCTGATATCGACCCCTTAAGCAAATCAATCCCACTAATTTCCCTTTTTTTATTTTTACAGCAAGCGGCATATGAAGCTTTAACGTCCGCTTTTCGCTCATAGCGGACCTTCAGCGCCGTCCGTCCGCCTTGTGCCAGGAGCGGCCCTTTGGTAGTTGTCAGTAGGACGATATTTGAGCAGAATGAGACAACCTTTAAGTATGAACGTTTTTTATACAACCACACACTATTGAATCCAGGTCCAAAAGGGGCTACTGACCCACAAATGAAAGGATGCACGAGATCGAGCTATGCGTATTCATCAACAGAATAAGTCCCGTAAACTGTATCGCAGCGTCAATACGACTACGCGGCACCATTCTAATAATCCAGGTGCAGAGTATCGCTGGGAACGCAATCGTAAAAAAGTCGGAGATGAGCTACTGGTAAAACGCGAGACAATGCATGGCAGACAGAAGCGTGGCCGAGACTATACCCCATTGTTTTATTTTCTGATCAAGCAGATTGGCAAACCGTGGGATGAAATATTCAGCGAAGTATGTGGACGTCTTGATACCACCGAGCCTGTATTCTGGTTGGTCGCGCTACATGAGCATCAGCGAAGGGATTTAGTCTGCATTGGCGAAAGCAGTTTTTATCCGGGTTTATTTGTTGATGAGAATGGAATTCTGCAACAGGTAAACCCTTCAATTACGAGAAAGGACGTTAAAGTGACTTGCCGCTGCTGTACGCACACTTATATCGGTGAGCCTGTACCCTGGATAGATTGAGTGACACCACCTATCTTATCTTGGCTGCGGTCATTGTCAGCAGTAAGAGTGCTTGCAAACATCCGTTACTTACTGACTGCGGGCCGTTAGCCCTTCCGCTCTGTGCCAGAAGCGGACGTTATTATTCAGGCCTCATCTATGCAGTTAGTAGAGTTAGATTGTGTTAACTAGTTGTTTCAAAAAAGCCATACCTGAACCCTGATGAAGCAAAAATGAGAACGCAAGAACGATGCATGGGTTATGTGGCCAGTAAGCGTCTCATATAGACCGTCTGTCCGTTTCCCTCCGGCCCCGTGACAATAATGTCCATCATTTATAATGGACATTAGAGTATGAAACACCGGACCTGGCTACTTGCCCCCCTGCATCTGCACTTCGACGAGAATTTAGCCCGGGTCGAGGCCGGAGGCCGTCTGGGAATTTTCAAAACGACCGTTTGCGATCTTTTTGTTCGATTACGGAAAGCCGGGCTTTCATGGCCTTTGCCCCCCGCCTTGTCGGAGCAAAAACTGGATGAGTGTCTTTACCGCCCTCTCTCCAGCGCACCGCCAGTCCCTGTGGTTACCGTTACGGACGAAAAGCCGATCGCCAGAAAGCGCATCCGCAGACCAAACTGCCCGCGCGCGTTCAAAACCGCCCTGGTCGAGAAATCACTACAGCTAGGCACTAATGTGGCCCAGCTTGCACGCGAAAACGGCATTAACGATAACCTGCTCTTCAACTGGCGCTGCCTTTATCGGAAAGGCTTGTTGCTTCCACACAACAGTGAGCTGGCACTACTTCCTGTCATCCGCAATGCCTGACCGAATCTTAGATCACTCACACGTTGTACATATAAAAGGAGAAAGCTATCGACTGAAGCAAAAGCCAAAGCAGGACTAACAACTGGTCAAAAAATGCTCTTGCTGCGGGGCGCAGCAAGTTCAAAAATTGAACAACCTGTAATTAGAGAATCGTGATTATGAGTTTCAGGCTGTTGTGAAACCTGTGCTTTCCGGATGATGCCGGTTCATCTTAACTGAATGCAGGTATTAACGATGGCAGAGAAGAAAAACAGGGCCGGTGCGCTTCAGTCTGAACTACGAATTGAACTGCACACTAATTATGCGATTGGTTTATGGGAAGGCCGCAAAGCGGAGAAGCGTGAAGACGGTAAAAAGGGAAAGCAGCCTATTATGGGAATGCCCCAGTTTCTTCATCGTGCCACACAGATCAACCGAGATTCTCAGCAAAACGAACCCTGGGCTGATATGGCCATGCTGACCCTTGAAGAAAAGATTGAGCATGCCAGTCAGCAGATGAATGAACTTATCGCGTCCCTTGATAAGCAGATGAGTTTCGTGCCTGCTGGCGTCAGTATTACGGATGCACAGGCAGCTGAAACGCTGGATCTGACGGTATTCAGTGGCACCCCCCTTGGTTACCGGTGCGTATTTTTACTGATGGGTTTTGATCAGTATGCAAAAAGGGTTTTGCAGGCTGCCCATTACGGTGTCATCTCCCGAAGTCAGCGTTATGACATGCTGGGCAGCGGAAGCCGTCTGCTCAGAGAGATTTATGGTTCTGTTCTACGCTATCGCAAAGTAGGCGCAACCCGTCTTGACGCTGCTGAAGATAACGAGACATGGCGCACTGCATGTGAGGCGGCCGGTGAACCTGATCGCGCTGTCCTTCTCGGAGAAAAGCGCTCGGCGTTTTCCCCGCCGGTTAATGAAGCGAGCGTAAGCCTTCTGCGCCTCCGTTATAAAGCCGGTCAATAGCGGGGCCGGTGATGCGGTTATTTTTGTGTGAGAAGCCTTCTCAGGGTCGTGACCTCGCCGCTGTGCTGGGGGCGAGCCGGCGCGGTGACGGTTTTATGACGGGTAATGGCGTGACGGTCACCTGGGCGGTAGGCCATCTGCTGGAGACCGCACCGCCAGAGGTCTACGGCCAGCAGTACGGAAAGCCCTGGTCTCTGTCTGCACTGCCAATTCTCCCTTCAAGGTGGCAGGTTGTCGTTAAAAAGGACACGCAGGATCAGTTTAAGGTCATTGAGAAACTGCTCAGACAGGCTGATGAGGTGGTCATCGCCACCGACGCCGATCGTGAAGGTGAAGTCATCGCCCGCGAACTGCTGGACTACTGCGGCTGGGAGGGGAGGATTCTGCGCCTCTGGTTTTCGGCTTTGGACGAGCTCAGCGTCCGGGCTGCTCTGAGCGACCTGCGTCCGGGACAGGCTTCGGTCGGGATGTACCATGCCGGGCTGGGGCGTTCACGCGCGGACTGGTTGGTCGGCATGAACCTGTCCCGACTGTATACCCTCCGGGCGGCCGAAGCCGGTTTTGAGGGCGTGGTCTCAGTCGGGCGGGTACAGACGCCCACGCTGGCACTGGTTGTTCGTCGCGACCGCGAGATTGCCGCATTCGTGCCGAAGCCCTACTGGCAGGTTAAGGCTGTGCTCAGTGCTTCAGGTGTCAGTTTTCAGGCATCGTGGGTGCCTGCCGCCGTCTATGCTGATGTGGAAAAGCGCTGTATTCACCAGAATATTGCTCAGCAGGTGGCGCAGCTCTGCCGTCAGGCGGGTGTTGCAACCGTGACGGAGTACGAAACAAAACGGGAGAAAGAAGCCGCCCCGCTGGCCTTTTCACTGGGAACGCTGCAGCGGGCCTGTGGCAAGATGTGGAATATGTCGCCACAGCAGGTGCTGGACACTGCTCAGAGTCTGTATGAAAAGCACAAGGCCACGACCTATCCCCGCACAAACTGCGGCTGGCTGCCGGAGTCAATGCGGGAAGAAATCCCGGCCGTGTTTGATGCCATGGCGCGTACTGACCCCTCACCTGAGTTCGCATCTCTGCTTTCACAACTGGACAGAGGGTTTGCTTCCCGCATCTGGAACGATAAAGAAATCACGGCGCATCACGGCATTATCCCCACGCGCAACGCCGTTCAGCTGTCCAGCCTGACTGAGACAGAGCGCCAGGTCTACCTGCTTATCCGTCGCAACTACCTGGCCCAGTTCCTGCCGCTCTGCGAGTCAGATGCGACGCGCATTTCCTTTGACATTGGTGGCCAGTTGTTCCGCACAACTGGCCGAACTGAAGTCTTAAAGGGCTGGAAAGTGCTGTTTACGAAGGACGAAGAAGATAAGGACACTGCTGAGGAAGACAGCGCAGGTTCCCTGCCACCGCTCAACAAAGGGGCACAGTGCGGCGTTACTGGCGCAGAAGTTAAGCAACTGATGACCCAGCCGCCTGCACACTACACCTTTGACACGCTGATTGGTGCCATGATGAACGCCGCTGCGTACGTCACCGACCTTCAGCTGCGTAAAATCCTCAAAGAAAACGCCGGGCTCGGCACTGAAGCAACGCGGGCTGGCATCATCGAGCAGCTGCTGAGCCGCCGTTTCATCACGCTCAAAGGCAGTAAACTTCTGGCAACAGACCTGGGGGCGGACGTCATTGATGCCCTGCCACCGCAGCTGACCGACCCGGGTATGACTGCGCTCTGGGAGCAGGCGCTTGACGAAGTGGCTGCCGGCCGTATGAACCTGAGTGACTTTCTGCAGCGTCAGACCGCCTGGACCTCGACGCTGGTCAGCCAGGGAATGCAGCAGCGCATCAGCATCCGGGTGCCGCCTT
>Ga0207655_1001440_pt1 | contig 22057 bp, 21 predicted proteins | sample KBSM44metaG_FD_184398 | JGI IMG/M metagenome (GOLD analysis project Ga0207655, IMG submission 184398) | Miscanthus rhizosphere microbial communities from Kellogg Biological Station, Michigan, USA - KBS M4-4 metaG (SPAdes) (version 2) | ecosystem: Host-associated > Plants > Roots > Rhizosphere >... | reverse complement strand
GTGTTCTGTCTAAAGCTATTGCAGCGAACGCATTACATTCAAAAAAAGTAATGACCAATAAGGTTAAAAAAATTAATGAGTTTTTTTTAGTGAAAATAACTAATTTCATATAATTACCCTCCGGAAAACTAAGTTAATAAATTTAAAAATAATTATCACATATTAGGAATGTTATCATGAGTAATAAGATTTACTTGAATGCTTTTATGAATTTTGAAAAAATATAAAATCATATAAAAAGCACCAGTCAATTTAATTATTCATATAACCTATAACTATGATGATTTTCCATAAATTGAGTTTAATTTCAAATTTATTTTAATTAATTTTTATCCAGCTTTTATTTTTAGTGATTCAAACATGACTTCCTTGTCCGATTTTAGCATTTAGCTAAGACGAAGATACCGGTTCGGATCCAATTTGAGCAAAAGCAACGACAATTGCTTCAAGTTAATAATGATGCCATTTTACCATAATTAAGTTTTAGTAGGATTAAAAGAAAGGCAAAAAAATAAAACTAGATGACTAGAGTTGTTGAAAGTCAGCGCATTGAAGTATCTAATTAAAGGAGGTTACACGTTTTATATAACCCAACCAAAAGCGAGGCTTTTATATGAAATTTAAATTAACTATTTTACCTATTGCGTTGTATATGATTACGAATGCAGCACATGCGGCAGACCAAGGTCAAGGTAAAGTAACTTTCACAGGCACTATCATAGACGCTCCGTGTTCTATTGCTCCAGAAAGCGCTGACCAAACGGTTTCCCTAGGGCAAATAGCCAATAAATCTCTTTTGAATGGTGGAAAATCCAAACCAACATATTTTGCTATTAAGCTTGAAAACTGCGATGTATCATCGTTGACTAATAAAACGGTAACAGCTACGTTTACCGGTCAGAAGTCAACAGCAAACCCTAATAATCTAGCATTAACTGGCAGCGCTTCGGGAGCATCTATTGTTTTGAGTACGGAAGGTGGTCAGGACATAAAGCTTGGGCAACCAACACCAGGATTAATGTTGCAAAATAGTAATGCTACGATGAATTTTGCTGCTTATTTAGTTGGCGATCCAGCATCAAAGGATGGAACATCAACAATTGTTCCTGGTGAATTTAGTTCTGTTGCTAATTTTATTCTTTCATATCAATAATCGCCAAAGCATCCAATTTTTACGATTACTTACATGAGTAAGTGATCTGAAACAACAGTGACACTTCCGGCACCGGTTGTGTCCTTTCGGGTTATATCCATATTTGACAAATTTTAAATAATGATAATCAAATAGACATTAAAATAATAATTTTTTAAATAATAAAAGCAAAATTAAATACACCTGCGATAAAAATAGCTAGGTGGGATATTCAGTATCAACCTGTGAGGAATGTTCGCTTTAGAAGAATAATCGAGTATCGAATTTACAATTCAGGATGTTATCTAACAGGTTTTTAGTATGAAGTTAACAAGTAGAATAAATTGTTACCCAACCTACCATAAAAAATTTAATAAATTACTTTTAACCTTTTTTTTATTGCCGAAATTAGTTATGGCGATTGAGTTTAATGCTGATGTTTTAGATGTAAATGATAGAAAAAATGTTGATTTGAGTAGGTTTTCGCGTTCGGGATATATTATGCCAGGGACTTATAAAATGAGTCTTAACCTTAATGGTAAAAAAAAATCACCTGAGCAAGATGTTATATTTTACAGTTCAAATGATAATCCTCAAGAAAGTCATGCTTGTATTACTCGAGGGATGCTTAAAATTTTAGGGCTAAAAAAGAATATAATAAAAAAAACAGATTTCAGTAAAGGATACCGTTGTCTCAATATTAAATCTATTAAAGGAATGAGTGCACATGGAGATTTATCAAATTTTGAACTATATATTGTTATTCCGCAAGCTTACCTAGAATATAGTTCTGAAGGCTGGGATCCGCCATCAGTTTGGGATGACGGAGTCTCTGGAATAATGATGGATTACAATATCAACACAAATGTTGACAACCCTGTTAATGAAAATACTTCACGTTCATTATCTGGATTTGGTACAAATGGATTAAATTTAGGATCTTGGCGTATAAGAACTGAATGGCAGGGTAACTATTATGATAGTTCAAAATACAGATCTTCTGAATTTAGCTGGAATAGATTCTATGCTTTTCGGCCAATACCTAATTTAGGTGCTAAAGTTGTTTTGGGTGAAAGCTATCTTGCTTCAGCCATATTTGATACTTTTAACTTTCTAGGGATTAGCATATCTTCTGATGAAAAAATGCTGCCACCAAACCTTAGAGGATATGCTCCTCGTATAACTGGTATTGCAAAGACGAATGCAAAAATAACTGTAAGCCAGCTAGGTCGTATAATATATCAAGACACTGTGCCCGCTGGACCATTTAGTATTCAAAATTTAGATTCATCAACAACTGGTACTTTGGACGTAAAAGTTGAAGAGCAGGATGGTTCAGTTCATACCTTTCAAGTTAACAGTTCGAATGTACCGTACCTTACACGCCCAGGCCAGATACGTTACAAACTTGCTTTAGGTAAGGCAGCCAACTACAGGCGTGAAATGAAAGGTCCGGATTTTTTTTCCGGTGAGTTCTCTTGGGGATTGAATAATAACTGGTCTTTATACGGCGGTTCCCTGGCTGCTAAACAAGATTATAGTTCGATAGCACTTGGTATAGGTCGTGATTTACAACTCTTGGGAGCCTTGTCTTTCGATATGACTCAATCGTATGCTGTATTACCGTCAGAAGGTATTTTAAAAGGTAAATCGTTTCGTTTAAATTATTCAAAACGTTTTGAGGACTATAATAGTCAAATAACTTTTGCCGGTTATCGCTTTGCACAACAAAATTTTATGAGTATGTCTCAATATTTAGATGCTCGATTCAATGGTTTAAATATCAGTAATAAAAAAGAGTTATATAACGTATCATTAAGCCGATACTTTCAAAGTGGTGGGTTATCATCTTTTATAAACTATAGCCATCAAACTTTTTGGAATTCACCTCCAAGAGACAACTACAACGTTTCGATTTCAAAGTATTTTGATTTTTTTGGATTAAAAAATCTAAGCTTTAATATTTCAGGTTTTCGAACAAAAACTTCTGGGCGTCGTGATGATGGGATTTTATTAAGCGTTAGCATTCCATGGAAATACAACACAACTTTTAGCTACGATAACTCATTAGATAGACAAGGAATCAGCAATTCTATTGGCTACTCAAAAAAAATAGACAATATTAATAGCTATAGTGTCAAAGTAGGTAGTAATTCTTATAACAATTTTAATGGAAATGCATTTTATACTCATGAAGGCAGTGAGGGCCTGCTTAATGCAAATGCTAGTTATCAACAGGGTGAATATAGTTCGGTTGGTATGAGTATACAAGGTGGAGTTACAGCAACAATAAAAGGTGCAGCACTACATCGAGTAAATAATCTTGGTGGGACTCGAATTATGGTTGACACTGATGGTGTCAGCGGGCTGCATGTAAGCGGCTACGGTAACCCTACAATAACTAATTTTTTCGGTAAAGCTGTTGTGGCTGATGTAGACAGTTATTATCGTAATAGAGTGAGCATAGATATAAATGAATTGCCTGATAACATTAATGTTACTAAATCAATTGTAGAAGACACCCTTACGGAAGGAGCAATAGGTTATAGAAAGTTTGGTATTATAGCTGGTGAGAAAGCCATGGTTAAAATTAGATTAAGATCTGGCACTTTCCCTCCATTTGGAGCAGTCGTAATTAATAATTCTGGGCAAAATACTGGTATCATAAGTGATAATGGTTATGCATGGCTAACCGGCATCAGGCCGGGCTTAACGATGGAAGTTAAGTGGAATGGTCAAAAGCAATGTCTACTCAATTTACCGGACCCTCTCCCAAAGTTAAATAAACCTATTAACCTTGAATGTTTTTCATTTGATTAAAAGAACCCCACACTTTTTTCAGCAAAATCATTACCACATTAAGATTTGATAAATGACTGATCCCTGAAACAAAAGTAGTACTAAATAATTTCATCCCGTTGCCATTAAGTGATCTTGACTTGCCTTTATTTTGACTTTTATAAGTAAGGGTTTTTACGTATTTACTACTTAAGATTTGTTAGTAAGTTCAAATTGTTTTTATTTAAATATTTTAACTCGCACTAATGAAGATTGAAAATTTTTATTCAGTAACTGTAAGCACACCTGTTTTAGTTCTACGCACTTTTTGAGACTTCCGGGTTTTCTGCCATCAGCGGGAATTCTTCCGGCGTCAGGTTGTTCAGGGATTCATGAGGGCGCTCGCTGTTATATTCCATCAGCCAGCGCTCTGTGATTTCACGCGCTTCATTCAGGGTTCTGAACATATAAAAATCCAGTATTTCTTTCCGGTACGTCCGGTTGAACTGTTCAATAAAGCATTCTGCGTCGGCTTACCCGGCATGATGATTTCCAGCATTACACCATGTTCTTCGGCACATTGTGCCAGCGTCAGCGATACCAGCTCGGGCCCATCATACCGGATAACCACGATTTGCCACTATCCTGTCCGGCACTCTCACGACCCGCTGCGCCGGGATATTCAGGTCAATTTCTGTAGCCAGCGCTTCACGGTTAAAATCATCCACCGCATTGAAGGTCCGCAAGCGTCTGCCACACACCAGCGCATCATGCATAAAATCGATGGGCCCGCTCTGGTTAATTGCTTCCGGCGTCGCCAGTGGAGCCGGATTTCGCACCGGCAGACGCTGCTTTCCCTTACGGTGAAAATTCAGTTTAAGCAGGCAGTAAATCCGGTGAATGCTGTTATGGTTCCACCTGTTGTCCTGACGTCGCAGCATCTGGAACAACTTCTTAAAGCCGTATCGCGGATAGCGCTCCGCCAGTTCAGTCATCGCCAGGATCACCGGCTCATCTCTACGGGTATCGGGCTGGTAATAATAGACTTTCCTGCTCATCGATAATGTCCTGCTTCGCTGCAGATATCTTTGACGGTACATCCGGCTTGAACTGACTACTGAACGGTGATGATCTGGTGCTCGATAAATCGGGCTTTATGCATGGCGATCTCCTCAGGGACATAATCAGTATGTCGGAAGATCTCTAAAAGTTAATGGTTCGTCTAAGCGGGATACTTACAAATATTCCAGCCTGTCTGATTGGGACTGAAGCGTCCACAGGGCATTTTACTGCCAGCGTTAGTTTCAGAAACTGGACCACAAAAATAGGTTCTCAGTCTTCAGTATGTGAAACCCTTTGTCTGCGAGCAAAAGAAAGACGGTAATGATGAACAGGCCATCGCAGTGGTTCTGATGCAACCGACAATGCAGATCGTGCCGCCAAAAGCCAAGAACAGCAGGATATTAAGGCTTTACACCGGACAAAGCAGCGTATTGTTAATCACTGACTGCGAAAGTCTGTCAAATAAGAGGGCTGTTACTTGACCAAGGGACTCCCATTGGCAGTATTGTCTTCTGAGCTCGCCAGACTATTCCTCTTATCCTTGAAGATGCAGAAACTGGTCTACGTTACCGTATTTGGAGAATAATTGCCGATCATCGGCATTAATCTCTGAATAATCTGACGATTGAAGAGTACCTCTGATGTCTTAAAACACGAAACTCTCAAAAAATGCGTCTAACTAAAACAGGTGTACTTTTACATGGTTGAGCAACTAAATCGAGCATTCTACTTAGAATTCAATAAATAATCGGTGACATTAAATAGATATTGTAAGTTTTCATTCTTTTTTTATTCCTTTTTTTATTTTTTTCTTTAAGGAAAGTTTAACTATCACTGCGCTAGATCAAAAACCAAATGCACTTTCTTTATCTTTTATCAAAGAAAGGGTGGTATTCTTCATTTTTAAACGTTTTATTTTTAATAATTATTGAATCGAGGCTTTTATGTGGAGGTTTTTTTCTATCATTATCTTAATAAGATATACAAAATGTAGTTATATAAAATATAAATTACATTTTTTTAAATTGATTTTTTATTTTTAGTTAATACTATGTATTCATAAGATTGGTAAAACCTAATGGATTTTGAACCTAGCCTTGTTTATGATGATTAAATCTAAAAACAAGCAAAATTAGTAAGGTTGAGAAAATGAAAAGAATATTTACTATCGATAATAGTGTCATATTCATTGTTAGTGAAAAAAAATTGATTAGATTAAACGACGATTGTACGGCTAAACTGAGAACTCCAGCTGCACTCTGCTTGACTGCACTTTTGGAAAATCAAGGATCTTTAGTAACCCATAAAAACCTTTTTTATTTAGGATGGGAATGTTTTGGAATGTCAGCTTCACTGAATGTTTTGCACAACACTATTTTCTATCTAAGAAAACATTTATCTAAAATGGGGTTCAAAAGCAATATAATTCAAACTATACCTCGAAGAGGGTTCGTAATATCAAATAACATAGAGGTAAAAAAAGAACTTCCAGGTAAGCTAGCAGAAAATGAATTTATTTTAAATGAAAGAAAGGATGAGCCGGATATTGGTGATGATTTATCGGTTTCATCCAAAATTTTACAATCATCTAAATCAAGGGATCAATTAAACTTTACCTCGCTAACTTATATCCCCGGCGTCGATGATGATAATTACAATGACGCAAATGACAAACTAAATTTCCTTGAGTTGGAAAATTCAATTTTAAAAAAATTACTTTCTGAGGTCATTGTAAATAATGAAGAATTAAAAAATGCTCTTATGAAAAAGTAATCTCAGTTAATTGGTGAAAGTTTTTTTAACCTGAAAACCTTCAATGTAAGTGCTTTTTTTTGGATATAAATTTAAAATAGAAAATTGCCTTTAAGTTCCGCATAAAAACTTATCACTGATTAAATTTAAGTCATTAAGATAAACTGATTGCTTGAAGGGCTCCTTGTGAGATGCTAAAACCTAGTTTTTAATAATAATCCAGCCCAATACAACTGTTCATTAGGCTTATAGTTAGTAAAACCAGTACCCCAGTATTTTCCATGTATGATAAGGCGTTATACATAGGAATTAATACCATTTTATTGGATTAAAAATCTTACATTTTCTTATGGCTTTATTATGTTTATAAGAGTTTTTTGCGTTTTAAAAAATTTTATGAAGTACTCTCTCATAAAAACTTATAAGAAATTCATGTTCTCGAGCTTTTAATCAGTGGTGCTATAATCGATGATATTTCTTAAGCAACAAATTTATCAACTAAAAGTGTATACCGCTACAGTGAAAAAATCGTTAACAAATATGGATTTTGTGATTTATGTTTCTATTCAAGTGAAATTATTTCAATAAAAAACCTTGCCTAGAAATTATGATTATTTTTTTAATAGATTATGGATCATAATTCAAATTCAATTTACGGATGCTGCTATGAAATATTTAGTAAGAAATAAATTAGCTTTTTATAGTATAATATACAAACTTGAGTGCGCTGCCGAACTTTTTTTGTTGGCGACTAGTGATTGGGGGATTAAAAATAAGGAAAAACACATTATCCCTGTAAAAAAACTTCCAAAATTGGATTTTGATTCATTAAAGATGGATATAATTTATTTACCTGAGAAGTTATCTTGCAGTATTTTAGACTTACTCATCACTTATGCTAAAGCTGAGGTAGCAATGGAGAAGGTTTGGGATGAGGATGACCCTTTTAATCCAGAGTTTTATTTTACTTTAAGGCATCTTACCTCAAGCGTGATTGGATTAAAATGCTTAATCGTTTCCAAGAAAATAAAAAAAAACTATGGGATAGTTATTAGATCCAGTAGTTTTGTAAATCAATCTACTTTTTCATTTTTATGGGAAATACGCCGCCACCGCAGATCTGAATATCTGAAGTTCATAAGGTAAGTATTGAATTATTTTCTATAGGGATTAATTAACCTGGCTTTACAGATTTTAAATAATTCTTTTTACGTTGGTAGCTACTTATGTTAAGCGCTGCACTTCTTGCCAAATTTATAATACTACCATATTAATAATTTGGGATTTGAGAATGGGTATTCTTTGAACCCCATCTTCAGTCTCTTTGTTAATCCTCTCCCTGCTCATCTTGTTAACTTCATATAATCGACCTTATATGAAGTTAGGATCCTGCAGCGGATCCCTGTATCATGGGATCCGGTATGAAGATCAACCGCGCATGAAATCTTCAGGCCTGTGTGAACAAATTAACGGGCATCGCTACGTAAATTCTGCAGGGTTTCTCCCCTGCTTCCCTGACAGAATTTACGTAGCGCTGTCTCCTGAAAGGATAAAAATGGACGATTTCAGACCACATTTACCCGTATCTGATGCTCAGCTGCCCGGCCAAGCTGACGTGGTGGCGCAGCTCCGGGCGTTTGTTCAGGACCGAGAGGCCTTTTCTGACAATACGTGGCGGCAGCTGCTCAGCGTGATGCGGATCTGCGCCGGCTGGGCGAAGGAGTACGGCCGCACCTTTCTGCCCATGAAACCCGAATGCCTGCGTGATTATCTTATGTGGCTGCAGGCAAACGGACGGGCATCTTCGACTATAGGTACACACCTCGCTCTTATCAGCATGTTACACCGTAACGCAGGGCTGACTCCTCCCCATGCTTCACCCTTAGTTTTTCGGGCAATGAAGAAAATTAGCCGGACTGCTGTGGTTAGTGGCGAGCGCACAGGCCAGGCAATACCCTTTCGTCTGACCGATCTTCTCACGCTTGATGCCAGATGGTCGGGGTCAGATTCTCTGCAGCATCGGCGCGACCTGGCATTTTTACACGTGGGCTATTCCACACTGCTTCGGGTGAGCGAACTGGGACGTCTCCGCGTACGTGATGTTTCACATGCTTCAGACGGAAGGATTGTGCTCGATGTCGGCTGGACGAAAACCATTGTGATGACCGGGGGGCTTATCAAAGGACTGGGCGCACTTTCAACGCAACGCCTGAGAGAATGGCTGAACGCGTCGGGCCTGATTAACGAGCCTGATGCCTTTATATTCTCACCCGTTCACCGTACCAATCGAGCGAAAATCAGTACCGACAGGCCGCTTTCAACCCGTGCAATGGAAGATATTTTTGCCCGAGCCTGGCACGAGGCGGGTCCCGCTGCGGATGTTAAACCCAATAAAAACCGGTACCGGGGATGGTCGGGGCACAGTACCCGGGTAGGGGCTGCTATCGATATGGCCACAAAAAAATACAGTACTGCACAGATTATGCAGGAAGGTACCTGGAAAAAGGCCGAGACAGTGATGCGCTATATCCGTCATGTGGATGCCCATGCAGGAGCGATGATCGATCTCATGGAAGATCACTCTCAAGCTCCTTTTTAACCTGCTGACCAGAGTCTCGCGGTGACCGGTCACGTACTCAGCCAGTTTGTATAACGTATTGCTCATACCGACTTGTGTTACTGCCAGCATCTTGAAAGCACAGGAAAAAGGAGGCGGGCTTAACGCGTTTATAAGCTCCTGTAAACGCTCATCCCCTTCTGGATTGTCCGCGAAGACAGTATGTCAAAGAACTGCTGGAAAGTGCTCTCAACCAAATACAGGTGCTGAGGCTCATCTTCATTATCATCCGCAATCGAATAATCATGCTTGACATCTTCCAGATGTAGACTGAATCGCCACGGGTTTAACAGACATCTGAGAGTCATTTAAGATGACTTAAAGAGAGGTGTACATGAGCGGTAAGCGTTATCCCGAAGAGTTTAAAACTGAAGCAGTCAAACAGGTTGTTGATCGTGGTTATTCTGTTTCCAGCGTTGCAACACGTCTTGATATCACCACCCACAGCCTTTACGCCTGGATAAAAAAGTACGGTCCTGATTCTTCCATTCATAAAGAACAGTCAGATGCTCAGGCCGGGATCCGCCGTCTCCAGAAAGAGCTGAAGCGGGTTACCGACGAACGGGACATATTAAAAAAAGCCGCTGTAGATTCAATCTGTCAACGCAACACCCCTTTCAATTATCTCTTTCGGTGTTTTGAACTTCAGTGTCTTTCTCGGTCTGTTGTTTAGCTGAGCTGCAACCTGATCCAGCTCATGTTGAGTATATTGGGCAAGGCATGTCTTTTTGGGAAGGTACTGTCGAATTAGCCCATTAGTGTTCTCGTTTGTTCCCCGCTGCCAGGGACTCTGAGGATCGCAGAAGTAAACTTTAACTCCGGTTCTGCCAGTAAATTCCAGATGCCTGGCCAGCTCCATTCCTCTGTCCCATGTCAGTGATTGCCGGAGTTCAGACGGCAAGCTCAGAAATTTTTCGGTAAGAGCCTGATTCACTGAGAAAAAATCTTTGCCCCTAAGTCTAAGGATGATCGTATAACGTGATTTTCGGTCTACAAGTGTGGCTATATGCGAGTTTTTTGTGCCTGATACTAAATCGCCTTCCCAGTGCCCCAGAGTGCGTCTGTTATCGATATGTCGGGAGCGTTCGTGAATTGGTGTTCCGTTCACTATGTTAATCGTACCTATTTCACCTTTGCGGGTATGGCGTCTGCCATGGCGAAGGCTATGCGACCGGCGCAGATGCTGTACATTCAGGTGGTGTAGCGCTTCGCGGCTACGAAAATAGAGCGTTTTATAAATTGTATCAGGTGATATTCGCAGTGTTTTTTGACGCGGTTTCGTTCGCCTTAACCATCCTGATATTTGCTCTGGAGACCACTTCATCTCCAGCTTTTCCAGAACAAGCTCTCACAACGGTAAATTCTGATCCAGCAAGCACGGTTTTGGTCTTTTCGCCATCCTGCTGGCCCGGTTATTAGCATCAACAGCTTTGTAATAGCGCCTGCCTCGATTACGCTGAACTTCACGTGAGATCGTCGAAGGACTACGATTCAGCGCAGTAGCTATCGCACGAATGCTCATTTTGGCTGGCAAACCGGCTCGTATTTCCTCGCGCTCTGACAGTGTCAGGTGAGCTACAGCCCGCTTGCGCTCATTAGGTTTTATGCCGCCAGTATCTCTTAACATAGTGAAGATTGTTCCTGGTTTAGAACCCAGAATATTAGCTATTTCACTGAAGCCTGTTCCGTTCTTCCACAGTTCAAAAACAGATGCTTTTTCCTTTGCTGTAAATGTCCGTCTCATTCAAAAACCCTCCGCAACCCCATGTTTCACATGACTGTTGCGTTGACCAATTGAATCTACATTAAACAGTTCTGGCTGGAATCGGGATGCGTCTGTGGTTATCGCAAGATCCATCTGGATCTGCGGGAAAGCGGACAACAGTGCGGAGTCAACAGAGTCTGGCGACTGATGAAACGTGTCGGGATAAAGGCTCAGGTCGGCTACCGGAGTCCGCGGGCACGTAAAGGTGAGGTCAGTATCGTGTCACCCAACAGGCTGACAGTTCAATCCGGATGCTCCGGATGAGCGTTGGGTAACGGACATAACTTACATCAGGACCCACGAAGGCTGGCTGTATCTTGCCGTGGTTATTGTTCTGTTCTCACTCAAAATTATCGGCTGGTCCATGCAATCCCGGATGACAAAGGACATTGTCCTGAACGCACTGCTGATGGCTGTATGGCGGCGTAATCCCCAAAAACATGTGCTGGTTCATTCGGACCAGGGTAGTCAGTACACAAGCCATGAGTCGCAGTCGTTCCTGAAATCACACAGCCTGGAGGGCAGCATGAGCCGTCGCGGTAACGGCCACGATAATGCGGTTGCAGAAAGCTTTTTCCAGTTGCTGAAACGCGAACGGATAAAGAAAAAGATCTACGGAACGCGGGAAGAAGCCCGCAGTGATATTTTTGATTACATCGAAATGTTTTATAACAGTAAACGTCGGCATGGTTGGAGCGATCAGATGTCACCGACAGAATATGAAAACCAGTATTATCAACGACTCAGAAGTGTCTGGATTATCCGTGGCGATTCACGCTTTACATATCAATGAGAAGGTTTCGGGAGCGACTGGCGCTTGAATCTCAGATAAAAGATCATAACGCTATCATAGTTACAGCGCCTGGCATTGAACAGCGCAGATTAGGCGGTTACTTTCATAAGTAAAATCTTGCTGGATAGGGTTCTTTCATAAAATTATCCTGGTTTCAGAGCCTGTGACGTGCACTGATTATGAAAGCAGACGCTTTTTGTCTTGTATTTATGAAAGCGGACTACCTTTACAGGACGTATGAGTATTGCATTATGAAAGTGAACGCCTGATATGAATAGTATGAGCATGTTGATGCTTTAAGCTTCTTTGGCCACCTACTAATTAGGCGGCTCCATCATCTGCTCGATGGCAAAGATGAGAGCGGGTTCAACCTCAGCATCCCGCTAAAGCCGTGTCCTGAGCAAAAGCATAGGATCACGTTTGATCTCTTCCCGGCTGATTACGTCACCGTCACTCGCTTTCCTCAGACAAACAATGCCGGCCAGTCTGCAGGCTTCCCAGTAAGTTGATCTGATTTCGTCTTCATCAACGTGCTGCATGAGGATATCTCCTGCATTGAATCAGGTTTTATGCGCGACAGCGCATGAAGGCGCCAGCTGATGCCCGCCAAGGTGTACTGGCCACATGGCGCCGGTAGCCCGGCGAAGCCGGTTACGGTTTGATAGATTCTGCCTGTCCCCAACCCTTTCCTTGTATCTAAACATACGTGGTGATTAGCTACCACCACTGAAGCTGAGTGAGCCGGTCCCTTCCCTGAGGACGGTTTAAGTACCGATCCTGCCTGGCAGCTCATGGCCCTCAGCTTCACCTTTCACGCCAGCACTTCAGGTTGAACGGTTACCGGGAGCACGACTCCGTATGTACAAGGCGAACAGGCGTGACGGTCTATGTGAGAGGAGAGATATCATGTTTCCAGTCGGTATTGACGTCAGCAAAGACACGCTTGACCTCTGCATGCTTTATGTCGGCATTAAAGGCCGCGTTAAGACACGTAATATAAAAAATGATCGTAGTGCGGTTGTGCACATACTTCGCTGGCTCAGGCTTCAGCACTGCGGTCCGGAAGACGTCCACGTGGTGATGGAGGCCACCGGTGTCTATCACGAGCGGCTGGCCACGGCCCTGCTCGATGCGGGCTTTTATGTGTCTCTGGCCAACCCTCATCGAAGCCGGGAGTTTGCCCGTGGCATGGGGATTATGAATAAAACGGACAAAGTGGATGCGTATATGCTCGCCTGTTACGCACTGCTGAAAAAACCGCGCCGCTGGGAGCCGCCCGCAACTGATATCAGGCTTCTCAGCGCACTTCTGCGACGGCGGGATGTGCTGCTGGCTGACGTCGTGCGGGAGGAAAATCGGCTCGAAAAATATCAGTCCACCGAAACGCTTGCAGATCTCGTCATTTCATGCATCAGGATGGCGCATCTGCTCCGTGAAGAAGTGAGAAGTTGCTATTTATGTTAAATAAGATGTTTGATTGCGTGATCAGCCCGTTCATCAACGCCTTTTTTATGCCTCTCTTATTCACTGAGATGAGGTGTATATGGTTAGGGCGGATTCATGACGACCTGACCGAAATCGGGGATAACCTACGGTAAAACCGGGTAGGCCGCATCATGCAACTTAACAGGGTCAAAAGTTCGGCAGGGGCAGAGCAGCCAGACAGCAGGCATTACACCGCCTTCCACTTCGCATAGGATGCTTATGCTCTGTTAATCAAATATGGCTTGTAAACCAATTAAAGATACGTTTGAGAATACTAAAAGAGTTTCTGATATTGGTTATAGAAGATAATTTTTGATAAAATTCAACCCAACAACCATTCTCGCAAGCGAGCCACTCAGAGAACTTGTGTTCACTCAGGATTTATTATAGGTATATGCCAAAATTTGTCCCAGCGGTAATGTCCAACTTTATAGTAATGACGATATGGGCGGTCTTTTATTACTTGTCTGCCGTGCTGTCGCTGCGATTTGACGATCCTCAGTTGCACATATCTGTCGTATGGTTTCCTGCTGGCGTCGCCACTGCGGCGTTTTTAAATTCGCGCTGGCGACTATGGCCAGCGCTGTGTGTTTTGTTTGTTGTGCTTGATGTGATTCTGGACAAACCTTCGTTCAGCAGGCTGCCGACCGAGACGTTTTACGCCATTCTTGATCTGCCTTCTTCGCTGATAATTGCGTGGATAGTGAAACGTTTTTCCCGGCCCGGTGATGATTTAAATATTATTATGTTGTGGTTCGCCTCAACCATTATCATCAGCTTTCTGGATGCCGTGTTTTTCGGTATCGGACTCTCATTAGCAGGAAAAAACAGCTTTTCCGATCTGTTCTGGACCGGTTTTATTGCCGACATGACCGGCATTTTCCTGGCCACCACCATTATTATGGGCTTTGCTAACAGCCGCCTTACCACAGCCGTTCAGATTTCCATCAAAACACTTCTGTCAGGCTTAACGCTGCTCGCCGCGATTGTGGCACTGTCGTTGTGGATATTCAGTGGCGGTGTTAAAGATTTTAGTATCGCTAATACGATCACCCACGATGAAAGCCTGATTTTCGCTTTCAGTTGCCTCCCGATCATTCTTGCCGCTTTTTTAACGCTCTTCTGGGGTAATCGTGGCGGATCGATAGCGTTATTAACGTTGTCAGGTTGCGTTATCTATTATGCCGATAAGGGCGTGGGTCCGTTCTTTCTCAAGGGATTACATACCGGTGAACCCCTGCTCCTTGTGCAGTGCTATTTAAGCGCCAGTGCGTTGCTGCTGGTTTTTTTACGGGTGGTGACGCGAAATATTTACCGCTTCAATTCAGAAACCGACGCACGACTCAATTTACAGGCCATTTATCAGCTAAACCTGACAGAGGGCACGCTCTGCTGGGAAAACCTTTCTGGTGAACTTGCTGCGCTTCCTCGCGAGATTCTTGAAAAGAAAGAGGCAATACTGGCGCAATTGCATCCAGAGGATAAACAGCGCCTCGCCGGACACTGGCAGGCCATTCCACCTCAGCAGACGCTTCCTGCGATTCAATTCAGATTGCAATACGGAAATGGGCAATGGCTGCACGTTACCGATAGCGGAGCCCTGATGTTCGAGCGTCAGGGATCGCTGTTCATACTGGGTAACTGGTCGGTTTCCACCTGACTTTTCAGCGCATTTAGGAGAGGGATAGATTGATACAGATAGCCATGTTGCTACTGGGTACGGCATATATTAAGCGAAATGCCCGATACCTTTCGGTTGCCGCAACACTGTGGTTTATCACAGGTATATTACTTTTCATCGATGGTCTTGACCTTCACTCGTACTTTCCATTACAGATCTTTGGCTATATTCTGCTGCTGGAAAGCATGCTTACACTTTGTGTTGCGACCAGCGCTGTCGGAACAAAAAAGAGCATTCTTTTTTTCAAAGGCGGCATATTTTTATTCGTATCACTGATTATCATCGTTAATCAGGAATACAGTAATGTCCTGCTGGCTGTCATTTTTGGTTTTACTTTTTTTATCATCGGCTTCTTCACCAGCTTTTCCTCTTTTATTGTGCGCTTTCCCCGCTGGAAGCTGACGCTTATTTATGGACTGGGATTAATTTCCTTTTCGTTCTTCCTGCTCAGTCACCATGATGCGACCGTATCATTCTTTATTGGTTTTCAGATGGTTACCAGTGGGTTGAGTACCATTGGCATCGCCAGGAAGGCGATGCGGATGAAAAGAGGTACGTCTATTTTTCAGCTGATTCAACCCGGCGACGTACTGCTGAGTAGCTCCCCTTTAATCCAGGAACAAGAACTGACCGCCCCCCATCCGGTGCCGACGTCTGCTGCAGCGCGCGCACTGATTGTGCACGTATGGACGCCTGAAGAAACCACCGAAGCCAGGCCTGTTTCGCGCCCTGTCATTAACCGTTATATCGCCGCCGTGGACGAAAATGGTGTTATCTCAACCGGACACGCGGCGCTTGAAGTGGCTGATTATCTCTACATCAGCCTTTATCCTGCCGAGGAGATTGATCGGTCTCCTTCGGAGTTTTTGCGCACACTTAAGGCCACCCGTGATAATGATGTGGCAGGGCGCTTTCTGCCAGACTACGCCACAGAATCCTCAGAATGGTGTCATTCTGTACGTCAAATCGAGTTTAAAAAATTCAGCCTGCGGAAACTGAATCACTTCTGGGAATCTTATCGCCGCAATAACACCTACAACCTGACTTATCGTAACTGCTCAAGTAGTGTTGCCTATGCTCTTGAAGCCGCCCTGGATGGTGCGCTGGCACATGAGCGAAAACTGAGCGACCTGCTGGTGCCGGAGCTATGGATCGCCGCACAGGTGCGTAAACGCGCGCAGATCATGGCCTGGACGCCTGGCCTGGTAATGGATTACAGCCGGGCACTGAATGCGCTGGTGCATCCCGTTCCTCGTCCCTGGTATCACCGTCTGCCCTGGCGCCGTGCCATAGAGAAATAACCTGCCAGCCCTATCCGCAAACCGTTCAGGACAAAGGCGGTAACGACTTATCAGGCTCGTCCGGGGCCATGAATACGCAGATCTACTGCGGCCATTAAACAGAAGAGGCCGCAAAGCGCACCGACCATCAGCGGCAAGCCATTCTGCGTTGCTGACATGGCAAGGCCACACAGCAGCGGCCCAAGTAGAGCCCCTGTGCCCCATGCTACCGAGGCGGCGGCATATACGCCTGCGAGCTCTGCTCCACTGAATGTCGCGCCTGCCCAGGTTATTGCGACGGTATAGATCCCCACGAACAGCCCACCCCACACAAAGAGGATCAGATAAGCCGCAACCGGCCAGGATAATAACCATGGCCAGATGGCCGCTCCCACCGTGGACAACAGCGCCAGTATGACGATGAGTCGTCGGCGGTCAACGCTGTCAGCAATCATGCCAACCACAGGCTGTAAGAGAATGGCACCCAACATCAGAACCGAAATTAATCCAACGGCATGTTGTCGACTCCAGCCATGGGACTCGGCATAAAGCGGTAAAAAATTAAGTCCGGCCACTTCGACGGCAGCATTTAACCCCGTGGCAACGATCATTAAAAAGGCGATACGGATGCTTTTCAGAAAGCCAATAGCGTGGCTGGTTGACGAGTGATGCTGCGCCATGCCCAGCAGCTTAACCAGCACCAACGCCAGGAGAACAATGGCCGTGCCGATAAAGAAAGGAAAATTGCTCTGGCTTGCGCTAAGGGTCAGTATTAACGGGCCACTGGCAAACCCTGTTGAAATGCCGGCGGTGTACCATGCCATTGTTCTTGCCCTTGCCTGCTCAACGGTCGCGTCATTGATCCAGGTTTCTGTGAGCACCATTATAATCTCACTGAAAATGCCCAAAGCAAGCCGGAGTCCGAACCAGTAAATAAAAGGCAAACAGGTAAAAAGCAACATGATGACGGCCACGGCGGCAAGCGAAGTCCCCAAAAGCAGCCTTGGGTGGAAGCGCTGAAAGAGACGAGGAATAAAAGGTGCGACAGCAAAAACGCCAATAGCCTGCATCGCGGCATTGAGTCCGATATAGCTTTCGCTGAAACCATTATCCTGCAATCGTGTGGCGATCAACGGTGCGCTAAGGCCGTAAGTCAGGCCAAAGATTGCCACACAAATAATGACAGAAATGAGATCTTTTTTGTTCATTATGCTCCAAGTCCCTTACAATAAGCGCTCATATTATATACCAATATTTTTAGACAAAATTGAGTATAATTAAATTAAAAAAATCCAAAAACTAGTACGGCACAGATTTCGTAGAATAAATCTAATTAAGAAATAAGCTTTCTGATTAAACGTACTATCAGGAAATACGTTCACTTTAGGGCTTTTTGTGCTTACGTCACTTTGTGCAATAGCGCGGACGCGGAGAAAGGTCATTGTCTCACCAAACTGAGCATGTAGGTGGCCACTGACCTGCTCCCCGTTGATTAATACACCGCGATGTTAGTAATGTCTTCATCAGCCACATGAGGACATCCCCATGAAGAAGCGTTTTTCCGACGAACAGATCATCAGTATTCTCCGCGAGGCTGAAGCCGGCGTTTCTGCCCGGCAACTCTGTCGCAGTATGGTTTTTTAGACGCTACTTTCTACATCTGGCGCAAGAAATTTGGCGGCATGGGAGTCCCTGAGGCAAAGCGACTTAAATCACTTGACGAGGAGAACGCCCGTCTTAGGATACTGCTCGCCGAAGTCATGCCGCATAGGGAGGCGATTCAGGTAGCGCTGGGCCGAAAGTTCTGACGACAGACCAGAAGCGGAAAGCTGTGAAAGCAATGTTTGAGGCAACGGGTCTGTCGTAACGCCGTGCCTGCAGGCTGACAGGTCTGTCCCGGTCTACTCAACCCATTTTGCATTTTAATTATTTTATTTGTGTAAAATAGACACCAAAAGATGGTGTCTATATGATATAAATTATTTCCCAATTAATTGATAATATGTTGGATTTTCAGCGCATTGTCCGCTGCCACATTCAAGAACGGTCGATATCAGATTGGCTACTATCATCACCGTAAAAAGCAGAATTGAAAATTTCCCCCATAGTGGAATGCCCAATGGTTTCCCTACATTAATATCATCTTTACTCAACATCAGTAAAATGGCGATAGCAAAAACGGCGAATAAAGATGTAATAAGAGCCCATGTATAAAAATGCAAACCCATAAAAATCGACCCATATCCAGGATCACCGGGTAGAATATGTAAAAACATTTGTCGTGCTGCTATCGAGCAAGTGAGCACACAACCAATCAAGGCAAATCCGTAATGAATATCTTTAATGCCGAAACGAACATTAAATAAGAAGCCAAATCCGATGAGCATCAGCCCGACACGTTGTAACAAACACATAGGACAAGGTAAATCTTTTATCATTAACTGATAATAAAAAGCCACTAAAAGCGTAGCGCTAATACCTAACAGACCCATTAAATTTAAACTGAGTAATAAAGAATTTCTTTTTTAGCTTTTAGAGAATTAGTCACACTTAAGCTCCATTTAAAAAGATAAATCTAAAGGATCGGTTGCATGGTATTTTAACCATAAGAGATTGATTACTAACAATAAAAATCACATCACATAAGAGAACTTCTTTTTTCTGAAAATAGTACTAAGAACTGTACCGAAAGCAATAAGAAAGGGGAGGAACATATACATGATAAATCTCCATCATTTTAATTAAACGAAGCCGTATATTTAAAAAATCCTACTTATTGAATTTGAAAATAAACTTTATTACAAGGCATAAACATTTGAAATTTGTTGTTGAATTATAATTATTCCGCATTGTAAACAGAAAGAAAGCTTCAGTTGTTAAGCGCATGGAAAATATGAATATTCGTGGATTTTATCTTGTTGGTTTTTTGGTGGGAACATCCTTTACTCTCAGTGGTGATATTAATGATTGCTTTTGTCATTATTCTGGACGTTTCATCTTAGCGGCGTCACTAAATTAATTCATTAAAATAAAATCACCCCTGTAAATTTAATTTTAAAAACTGTTATTGTACAATTTCTATTTTTTACATCAATCTAAAAGTTATTCCATTTTTTTCAGCTTCGCCCTCAATACGTACTTTTTTTCAGGAGAAACAGTCTGGCCCATCCAGTATTTATCATCAATTTCGACATAAGTACTACCACTGCTATCTCTGAACCCGTATAGTTTATGACCAACTTGTTTAATGACATGACCTACTAAGACCACCCATGCATCGTCATGTAAGGATTTAGCTTGTTCAATACTCGTCAAGGCCGGGGTCGGTCCCCTGAACCCATCATTAAAATATGTTTCTTGACCTGAATTAACGAAACCAGGTTTAGCTAAAACACCAAATGAAATGGCAGAAATTAATATTACAAAACTTGTTTTTTTCATGTTTTCTACTCTTTTTTTTATCTTTAAGAGTGAAAAATCATATCTTAAATTATTAACATAATTAATTATTTTATTGTTTTTTTTATAAAAATCCTAAAAAATGTAAGAATAACCAAGTTTTTGCTCTTCATCTTTCTTGACTTACCCTAAGCATATTTTGAACATTGCTAATTTTAAGCACATGAACATTTGATGGCAACCATCTGTTTGAATTGATTTTTTTAAATTTTTACTTCCCTTATCTTAACATTTTGATTCACATATTCTCTTTTTTTTGCTCTTAGAGATTTTAGGAGTGTTTCTTTAACGCAATAGCTGGAATTTTGTGCGCATTTTTAATTTTTCATACCATTTATATTTAGCCTTCTATAAATTAAATAATTACTGCTCGCGCCTTGGTAGACGATCCTGCCCTTTAGTTTTAGCATAACAACTGTCTTTGAGCCCGATGACGAAGCATGTTGGTGATACAACGGATCCCATGCTTCATTATTTATTCAGCATTGCATTCAGGATGGTTAGTAGGTTAAGATTTATAGTAACTTGGAATTCATCGCGTTTGACTGCTGATTTCAGGATGTTAAAAAAAAACTTCTGCGTCGAACTGATTCTTCATTTCTGCTTTATTTCGCTTCTCCGGAACCTAAGGAATGTCAAGTTTAACATTTAATGTACCGGAATAAGTGCCCGGCTTTAGCTTCTGCTGGCCAGGATTCAATATTAGCATCATCGGTGCTGTATTTTTGGCAACCCACCTGCTATCTTTCCACTCCGCACCGTCAATACGGTAAGGAACTACATTATTGCCTTGGCCAGCTATTTCTCCCTGCGTGCCATCTGTTTTATCAGGTATGAAAGTGAGTACACCGCCAGGCTCTTCAGGCCGTGCTAACTCCATAATCTGACGTTCCTGTCCATGAAGTGTTGTCTGTACCTGAGTCTCCACCAACGCAGAGAATGAGCTACCAGCTGGCACTTTCAATGTCGAATCACCGTATGACTGCCATGTACCCGCTCGTCCTGATTCATAAAACGTAAGCTCTACTGTTCGCTCACTTTCAGTTGGGTTTGTCAATACAAAGGGTGTGCCGGTAGGCATTCTTTTGGGTACCTCAAACCCTCGATTATCTGATCCATCACTGCAGTAACAAGGTTGAGTTACACCCTGGACTGTAACTTGAACATTGGAGTCGTACTTACAACACACTAAATTCGGCCCGTCCCACGGCCACCATGGTTTATCCCAATTAATTGGGCCATTTTTTATTCCCGGCGCGGTAGCCGAAATCTTCACAGGAGTGGTTGCCTGAGCGCTGGCATTGTATCCCAACGTTAGTAAATAGCAGATTACTATCATTCTGTTCATTTTCACCCCGTCATTTCTGTGGCTGACAGTTTGCACTACCATCAAGCATTTAAATTATTGACTTATTCTTCCCTTTTTAACCTGCCGGGCCGTCAATGGACCATCCTCCTTAAGGCCCGGAAAGTTAACCTGTATTCTGTTACTCGTAGGCCAGCTTCAGAGCTACGTTAGCCATGAAGTTCCCTGCGGTAGGCTTTGCACCACCTGCAGGCAGAAGTTTTACGTTGAATTTAAGTGGGGAACCGTCTTTTTCTTTAAATTTAATCGGAGTTGTGGGTGTCAGCACTGCCCCGGCTGAGGTTGCGTTATCCCCGGCCAGAATCTCCGCTTTCACGTTGCTTGCAGATGACCTGTCTGTTGATTTGGCCTGATTTGCTATCAGACCCTGTCCATCGACAGCCGCGTCATCCGTCGAAACGTCAATACCGCTTACACCCGTCCCGCAGTTTTTCAGTACAATCGTCACTGGCTTAACCGCCCTCGCTGTATCATTCATGATGTCGCTGACCTTGATATTATCCAGCGTCCACGGATTGGCGGCGTCCACTTCACAGGTGTTATCCACCACGGTTGCGGTGATGTTGACCGTGGTAGAGTTCGTTGTCGTTGGTGTTGGGCCGGCTGCCCGGGCGGTAACGGACAGGCCAAGCAGCGGAAGAATGGCCAGCGGCGCGAGTGAGTAGCGGATAAAATGTTTCATTATTTATTTCCTTTAGTGGTCTGAGGGGCCTGATGCCCTGAGTTAAGCTTATCTGCAGTTAACATGCTGCTGCAGCAGCGGCAAGTTTTTCGCATCCGGCGGCAGGCTAAGGCGGACCCTGCACTGCTGGTCAGGTCCGGAGCCCCACTCTGCCTTCAGAGTGTCGTGTGATGAAAGGCCCGTGAGGTAGACCTGTCCGCCGTCG
>Ga0207655_1001437_pt1 | contig 22080 bp, 19 predicted proteins | sample KBSM44metaG_FD_184398 | JGI IMG/M metagenome (GOLD analysis project Ga0207655, IMG submission 184398) | Miscanthus rhizosphere microbial communities from Kellogg Biological Station, Michigan, USA - KBS M4-4 metaG (SPAdes) (version 2) | ecosystem: Host-associated > Plants > Roots > Rhizosphere >... | reverse complement strand
AGAAGACTTCAACGGAAGTTGCTCCCTGGCACGTCGTGCCGGCAAACAAGAAGTGGTACGCCAGGATCGCTGTTCAACAGCTGCTGCTGGACGCCCTCGGAGGTCTGGAACTGTACTGGCCCAAGGCTGACTTCGACGTCGCCGCCGAACGCGCTCTGGTGGCAGCCTCCTAGGGCTTCCGTTCCTGCTGGCGTCAGTCGGAGCCGGCGGCAGCTCCGGCGTCGTTCCCTGCGTCGCGGGCGGTAGCCAGGCGCTTGCGGGCGCCTTCCAGCCAGTCCTCGCAGCGTTTTGCAAGGGCCTCGCCGCGTTCCCAGAGGGCCAGGGACTCTTCGAGGCTGGCCCCTCCGGCCTCGAGCCGACTGACGACGGCGACCAGTTGCTCGCGGGCTTCTTCGTAGCTTAGTGAGTCCAGAGGATCGGTCCCGGGAGCTGATGGATTGTTGTCGGTCATGATGTCCTTTGCGTGGGTTTGCAGGGCTGTGGGGAAATCAGGGTTCCAGGATTTCCCCGTGGCCGGCGGAGACGGCCTTGAATCGTCCGTGGGCTACCCGAATGGCGAGTGCAGTCCCGTCCGGAGCTTCATCGGGAGTGCTGACCACATGGTGCCCTGCCTGGTCCTCTCCAACGAGCTGGACAACGGCGTAACCGCGGTCCAAGGTTTTCTGGGGTGACAGTGCCCGGACCTGGGCCCGCAGGTGATGCACTTGGTCCAGTGCCCTCACAACGGCCGTACTGACCGCTGAATGTGTTCTGCGCTGGAGCCGATGGATATCCTCGGCGCGGGCGTCCACCATGGTTGCCGGGGAGGCAAGGACAGGGCGTGATTTCAGGGAATGAAGCCTGTCCATTTCGCGGTCCACCATGCGGCTGATGCCGCGGCGCAGGTGCTCCCTCGCTTGCCGGACCATGGCCAGTTCTTCTGCGACGTCCGGAACGATCCTCTTGGCGGCATCCGTGGGCGTGGAAGCGCGGAGGTCCGCAACATCGTCGAGGATTGGCCTGTCGGCTTCATGGCCGATGGCACTGACCACCGGGGTGCTTGCCGCCGAGACCGCGCGAATAAGGTCCTCGTTGCTGAACGGCAGGAGGTCTTCCAATGCGCCGCCACCACGGGCCAGTACGATGACGTCCACCTGGGGATCGGCATCAAGTTTCTTCAAAGCGGTAATGATCTGGGAAACAGCGGTGTTGCCCTGGACGGCCACCTCCCTGACATCGAACTCCACTGCGGGCCACCGCAGGGCGGCATTACGCATGACATCTTTCTTGGCGTCCGAGTCCCTGCCGGTGATCAGGCCAATGCGGTGGGGGAGCAGCGGCAGCTTCCTCTTCCGGGAATCGGCAAACAGGCCTTCAGCTGCCAAGGCTTGGCGCAGCCTTTCAATTCTCGCGAGCAAGTCACCGAGGCCTACCGGTCTGATGTCCTTGACCGACATGTTCAGGCGCCCGGTTTTGACCCAGAAGTCCGCCTTCACCAGCGCCACCACCCGTGAACCGCGCTCCAACGGAATTTTTTGCCGGTCCAGCACGGTGGACCATACGGAGGCCGGCAGGGAAATCTCGGCGTCGACGTCGCGGAGAGTGAGGAAGGCGTTACCGCCCCTGCGGTTCATTTCAATGACCTGGCCCTCGATCCACGCCGCCGGTGCACGCTCAATGTGGGCTTTGAGTTTCCGGGACAGCAGTTGCAGAGGCCAGGGATTGTCCGGGCTGGTTTCGGCAGCGGTCCCGGGGAGGGTTGATTCCGGCGTCGCTTCAGCGGACATGGCTGATCCGTGCCTGTCCCGGTCGCTGCGGTTGTGGCTGCATTCTTGTCGTCCTCATTCAGGGGTGCGTCCTTGGATGCCGGCCGCCTTCCAACTCTATCCATAGCTTTACCGCCGGCTCCGACATTTTTCCTATCATGTGGACAGACCTAGGATGGTGGCACTGCCCCCAACCCCAAGGATGACCTTGCGTACTTTTGTCTCAGCAGTTGGAGTGGTCCTCGCCGTGCTCCTCACGGCCGTCGCCGTTCCCACCGCGTGGGTGGACCAGAACATCGTCAAGGAAGAAGGGTTTGTCCGTATCGCCGGATCCTTGGGAAATGACCCCGGATTCCAGGGCAGGCTGGCTGCGGCCGCTGTAGGGACCTTTGAGTCCTCAGTGGATCTCCCCGATCCCATTCAGTCGCTGGCCGCCGATGCCCTGCGGAAAGCTGCCTCGGGCATGCAGTCGTGGAGCGACTATCCGAAGGCCTGGGAGGACACTGTCAGGAACAGCCATAAACTCAACTTCGGCACAGTGGACCAAGCCGAGGAAGCCCGTGGCAGTACCGCACTTGTCCTGGACATCGGTCCCATGGTCAGGCTTGTTCGCGACCACTTCGCCGAGGCCACCACTATTCGCATTGATGTTCCGGCCGAGAGCCTGGTATCGCTGGGGCAGCCTTCCCACCGACAACTCGTCGAGCGGGTCGCGACGTTCGCTCCCTTGTGGTGGGTGGCGGCCCTTGGCGCTGTAATTTCGGCCCTTCTGGCGCTCGTTGCCTCTCGACGTCGTTCCCTGGTTCTGGTGTTCCTCGGACTTGGCGGGCTCGCCCTTGCAGCCCTTTGGACTGCCGGGGCTGATCTTGCCGGGGGAGTGGTGGGGAACCTCGACAGCGCCAACGGTGTGGCGGAGCTGTTCAAGGATGAGTTCCTCACTGCGGCCCGCGCAGGCTTCGGGCAATGGGTTGTGATTGCAGCGGTCGTCTCCGGCGTTGTCCTTGTGGTGGGCGTCATAGCAGCTGTGGTCTCAGGGCGACAACGGTCACGTTCTGCCCTGAGCTAAAGGCCGGGCCGGTAGCATGGAGGCATGACCAGCACAGCAGTTTCCATCCCGATGCCAACGGTGCCCCGCAGACGGCGATCTCCGGAAGAGGTACAGGCAGCGGCTCCCGTTACGGGTCCCAAGAAGGTCCTGCTGGCAGCTCCGCGCGGCTACTGTGCCGGTGTCGACAGGGCTGTCATCGCTGTTGAGAAGGCCCTGGAGCACTACGGGCCGCCTGTCTATGTCCGGAAACAGATCGTCCACAATGTCCATGTGGTCAGCTCCCTGGAAGAACAGGGTGCCATTTTCGTGGAGGAAACCGACGAAGTTCCCGAGGGCGCCTTGGTGATCTTCTCGGCACACGGCGTTTCCCCCGCTGTTGTCCAGTCGGCTGAGGACCGTGGCCTGCGCACCATCGATGCCACCTGCCCCTTGGTCACCAAAGTCCATAAAGAGGCTGTGCGCTTCGCCAAGGAAGACTACGACATCCTGCTCATCGGCCACGAGGGCCACGAGGAAGTCGAAGGTACGGCCGGCGAAGCTCCCGAGCACATCCAGATCATCAACGGCCCCCACGAGGTAGACAAGGTCACCGTCCGTGACCCAGAGAAGACCATCTGGCTTTCGCAGACCACGCTGAGTGTGGACGAGACCATGGAAACGGTCCGTCTGCTGAAGGACCGCTTCCCGACGTTGCAGGATCCGCCCAGCGACGATATCTGCTACGCCACCACCAACCGCCAGGTAGCCATCAAGAAGATCGCTCCGCAGGCCGACCTGGTGATCGTTGTGGGTTCAGCAAACTCCTCCAACTCAGTACGCCTGGTTGAAGTTGCCCTCGAATACGGGGCCAAGAGTTCATATCGCGTCGACTTCGCGAACGAAGTGGACGAATCCTGGTTCGAAGGCGTGGCTACCGTAGGCGTGACCTCCGGGGCCTCCGTTCCTGAAGTCCTGGTGCAGGACGTCCTGCGACTGCTCGCGGACTATGGCTATGGCGAAGTCCAGGAAGTTGTCACGGCAGAGGAAGACCTCCTCTTCTCGCTGCCCAAGGAATTGCGTGCCACGTTGAAGAAGGCAGGCGACGTCACGCGTGCCCTGGGCGGGCGCGGAAACCGCCCCTCATCCTAGGTCTCAAACCCAGACACTGGGATCCGGACATTTTGACCCGTTGCGGGCCGTCTACGAACGGCCCGCAACGGGTCTTTTCAGTCAGGCTGCTGAATCCCGATCTTCCCTGTTTTCAAGGAGTTCAGGTGCAGCCAGCGCCCTGGGGACGGCTTCCACCGACGGCGGGGCCGTAAGTCCGGCATCGTCCATGGTGTTGAGCTTGCGGGCCGTGGGGAGCACCCGCGCTTCCAAGGTGCCTACCATGGCGTTGTAGCGATCAACTGAGGTCTTGAGAGAGCTTCCCAGCTTGCTGACGTTCTCGCCCAGTGTGCCCATCCGTTCGTACAACTGCTTGGAGAGCTCAAACAGCTCGTGGGCGCTGTCCGTGAGGACATCCTGCCGCCAAGTAAAGGCCACTGATTTGAGGACTGCCAGCAGCGTGCCGGGGGAGGCAAGCACGACGTTCCGGGACAGAGCGTGCTCCAGCAAGGCCGGGTCGGCCTCTAGGGCGGATGCCAGAATCGACTCCGCCGGAAGGAAGCAGATCACCAGCTCGGGGGAGTTACCCGGAATGTCCCAGTACTTCTTGGTTGCCAGTGCATCGATGTGGGCCTTGAGCGCTTTGGCGTGCTGTGCAAGGAGTGTCTTCGAGTCCTGGTTGCTGGCAGGGGCTACCGATTCACCGAAGGCCCCGTCTCCATGCAACTGCTCCTGGGCAGCGAGGTAGGAGGCCAGCGGTACCTTGGCGTCCACCACAAGTTGCTTGCCGCCAGGCAGCTGAACCACGAGGTCCGGCCGCAACGTATTCTCGGTTCTGCCCGAATGCACCTGTTCGTGGAAGTCGACGTGCCGCAGCATCCCTGACGCCTCCACTACGCGCCGAAGTTGCACCTCGCCCCACTGGCCACGCGCGCTGTTGGAACGAAGGGCGGAAGCCAGCGCGTGTGTCGACCTGAGGAGTTGTTCATCGGAGAGGCGTGCGTCCTGAAGCTGTTGGGCAAGCTGTCCGTACTGCTCCACGCGGTCGCGCTCCAGCAATGACACCTGCTGCTGTACCGCCGTAAGTTTCTCGGCTACGGGAGCCAACGCCCGCAGAACACTGCCGTCGGAGTTCCTGGCCGCGCTCAACTCGCGGTTCTGCGTAAACAAAAGCCGCCGCTCGGCGTCGGCCGCTGCCAACTGCGCCGTCACCTCCGAAAGCCGCGACGAGACGGCGTCGAAGTCCTCTTCCAAGCCAGCGCCCCGGCGTCGGAAGGCAACGTAGCCGGCAGCGAGACCAACCGCAGCGCCAACCAGCAGCATCAGCAAGGCCAAAACCAATCCAAATCCATCCATAAGGCAACCCTGTCACAGGGGTGCGACAGTTTTAGCGAGGCGGACCGGCAGTACGCGTGCTGACCGTGCAGGGCAAGCGGGGACGGGCTTCCTACGGGTAGAATCAATGCTCGTGGCTCTTACTATTGGCATCGTCGGACTGCCCAACGTCGGCAAATCAACCCTTTTCAACGCACTGACCCGCAATCAGGTGCTCGCTGCGAACTACCCGTTCGCCACGATCGAGCCCAACGTAGGCGTCGTGAACCTGCCTGACCCCCGTCTGGCGAAGCTGGCCGAAATCTTCGGTTCGCAGAAATTGCTGCCCGCTCCCGTGTCTTTCGTGGACATCGCAGGCATCGTGAAGGGCGCGTCCGAAGGCGAAGGACTGGGCAACAAATTCCTGGCCAACATCCGCGAGGCTGAAGCCATCGCGCAGGTCGTCCGCGTTTTTGACGACCCCGATGTCATCCACGTCGACGGCAAGGTCGACCCGCGCTCCGATATGGAGACCATCAACACCGAGCTGATCCTCGCTGACCTTCAGACCATCGAAAACGCCATTCCGCGCATCGAAAAAGAAGTCAAGATCAAGAAGCGCGATGCCGCTGAGCTGGCAGCCATCAAGGCCGCCCAGACGGTGCTGGAACGTGGCGACACCATCTTCTCCTCCATCAAGAGCGACAAGCTCGAAATGGGCCACCTCAAGGAGCTTGGTCTCCTGACGGCCAAGCCGTTCATCTACGTCTTCAACGCCGACGAAGGCATCCTTGGCGATCCCGCCAAGCAGGAAGAACTGCGCGCCATGGTTGCCCCGGCCGACGCCGTGTTCCTTGACGCGAAGCTCGAATCCGACCTCGTTGAACTGGACGAGGAAGAAGCCCGGGAGATGCTGGAAATGAACGGCCAGTCCGAATCCGGCCTTGACCAGCTGGCTCGCGTCGGTTTCCACACGCTCGGCCTGCAGACCTACCTCACCGCCGGTCCCAAGGAAACCCGTGCATGGACCATCCGCCAGGGCGACACCGCGCCCCAGGCAGCAGGCGTGATCCACTCAGACTTCCAGCGCGGCTTCATCAAGGCCGAGGTGGTCTCCTTCGATGACCTCATCGAGGCGGGCTCCATGGCCGAAGCAAAGTCCCGTGGCAAGGTCCGCATCGAAGGCAAAGAGTATGTGATGGCCGACGGCGACGTGGTGGAGTTCCGCTTCAACGTCTAGATTTTAATTGATGGAAATATGCCGCCCCCCGTGAATCGGAGGGCGGCATATTTTTCGTGGTGTCTGCCGGAGCGGTCCGCCGGTTATGACGACCCCATGAATTATGTCTGGCTATGGCACCATGAGCAGTAGAGAAAACAATAGGGGGAAATTGTTATGACCGAACCACACCAACCGACTGCCGCTCCGGACGGGCCGCCGCCGAATACAGTCCCGCACAATGCGGCACCGGACAGCCATTCAGCCATCGGTGCAGAAAGCGGCACCAAAAATATTGGCCCTACCAACGCCGGCCTCAAAACTGGGCCGGTGTCCAGCGTCGTCAGTTCTTTTGACGCAAAGTCGCTGATTCCGGGGGCCCTGGTGGGGGCCATTTCCTATGCAGCCGTTCTCATCACCGCATTTCTCTTCCTGATTCTGGCTCTTATAGGTGTGGCCATCAGCAACGGCGGCAACACCGATCTCCCGTCCAATTCGATGGTTTCCGGCGGCAATAGCAGCAGCATGCCGTCCCCGTGGTCCCTGATGGGTCAGTTGGCCGTTCAATTGGTAGTCATGAGCCAGCTTGGGGCGCTCGGCACGAGCATCGACGCAACATTTCCGTTAGTCGGAAGCGTCCAGGGTTCGGCATCATTCTTTGCCGTTCCACTGTTGTTGACTGCCATCTCAGTTGCAGTCCTGTTCCTTGCCGCACGGATTGCCGCAAAGCGGTCCGAAGCCCACACCACAGCCGGAATCTGGATCGAGGCAGCAACAGCCGGCCTCGTCTTCACCCTCTTGGTCAACGCCTTCGGTGCGATATTTGCCGTGAACCTGCCCATTCCCAATGTGAAAGTCAGCTCGATCGGGGCCGTGACCTTTGGCTCTGTGATTTTTGCGCTGATCCTCGGAACCCTCGCCGCATATTTGGGGCGGATGTCGGGTAAACCGCGCGTCCCGGCCCTTAGTGGGCCGGGTGCCGCAATCGGTCGAGCCTTCGAAGCTGTGGCCGTTCATTATGGTGTATTTCTTGCCATTGCGATTCCCGTCCTGGTAATTGCCATCGGCATTAAGTCCGGATGGCAGGCCTCGCTCTCTTCACCTTTGTGGGCGCCCACGGCAGGCTTTTTCATGTTCGGATTGGGCCACCTGAGTGCCGTAAGCCGCACCTGGAATTCCGGTTCGAGCATGTCTTCGTCGTCTAATTCATCAGGCTCGGATATCAGCTTTGGATTCGGCAATGCGCTCACCCAATTCGGCGTGCCGGGCTGGGCCGGGTGGCTGATGCTTCTCCTGGCATTGGTCTCCGTCGTGGTGGCTTCTGTTTTCTGGTACCTGCGCCGGGGGCCGGTGGTCAGCAACAAGATCACCGACTGGGTCCTGCTTCCCGCTGCTTTCCTAGTGGCCGGGACGCTGATGACGTGGCTCAGTGGCGTAACAGGAACGTTCGACGCCGGGTCACTGGCTTCGGGGGCCGTCAGTATGACGCTGGCGTGGTGGACGCCGTTCATCTTGCTGCTTTGGGGCGGCGCAACGGAAGTTTCAGCCCGTTTCCTGGCGCCACAGTTAAGCAGGTATGTGCCCTTGTCCCTGGCGGGCAGGATCGCTTCCGCCAAGCCTGTCATTGCTGAACAGGCTGCCACCGCACCTGGTGACGGTCAATCCGTGCCGGCTCCCGCTGCGGCTCACCCGGCCCTGGCACCCAGAGAGCCCATGACTGCCCAAGCGAAGCGCAAGCTTGGTCTGATCCTGGGAGCAGCCGGTCTGGTCGTCGTACTGGTCGTCGGGGCATTCATCGCCGTCGATGTGATCAAGGGCAACAACGGACCAGACAAAGCCGTCGCCAGCTACCTCCAGGCGCTGCAGAATGGCGAGGCGTCCAAGGCGATGGCCATCGCCGATCCCGGCGTCGCCACTGACCAGCGAATTCTGCTGACCGATGAGGTCTATTCCAAGGCGGGCAAGCGCATCGACAGGTTTGAGATCGTGTCTACGAATGTTTCAAACGACACAGCCACCGTGGTTGCCGCCATGTACCAGGACGGCCGGAAACAGCAAACGACCTACCGTTTGCATAAGTCCAACCCGGAGTTCTTGGATGATCACTGGGTCATGGACTCCGCGTCTCCCCGGACTTTGCGCATTTCGTCCGACACCCCGGTGAAGGCCCTCCTGATCAATGGACAGTCAGTTGATGTCAACCTCTCTGACAGCCGCTCCGTGACGTATCCCGCCTTGCCTGGCGAGTACACGGTGGAGTTGCCGTCCTCGGAGAAGTATCTGTCAGCTCCGAAGCTGACCACGATGGTGACCATCGGCACCGTGTCGACTTCTTCAACGGCCAGCCTGAAGGTGGAAGCTTCAGAAGCATTGAAGTCAGAGGCAATGGCCCAAATCGATGCCTACCTGGCTGAATGTGTGAAGTCCACCGAGGCCCGGCCGGCCAACTGCCCCTTGAACAGCTACAGTTCCTCGCGCTACACAAAGAACTTCCGCTGGGCACTCACCACCAAGCCCACGTTCGTTGTCAGCAAGGGCTACGGCGAAACCCCGTGGCGTGTACGCACGTCGAATCCGGGGAAAGCGACCGTCACTTATGAGAAGGACAACTCATATGGTTTCGGGACGCCGGACTGGAAGACCACAACGGACACCACCTCAGTATCACTGAGCGCCAACATCAGCCTGGATGGCGGCAAGGTAAAGGTGTCGTTCAACGACTACTAGGATCCATAAATTGAGGCCCTTCCCGGTTCGCCGGGAGGGGCCTCAACAGTATGAAGAACTTTAAGGTTCAGGGAAAGCCAACGGGAACAGCTGGCACGGAGCTGCCGTTGCCATTGACCCAACCCATCCATCGGGCGAAAGATGAAGCCGAGACGGGGTTGCTTCTGCGCCTGAAAAACGTCCTGTCCTGCTGTCAGACAGCGAATGCTACCACCGGGTAGTGTTTGACTTGAAATTCCCGCCGTTTTAGGCATGTAGAGGTTGCGGAACGGTTACAGTTTGGCCAGCATGTTCCAACATTCGGACGCAATGTGGGTAGGCTTACACTCACATGTAGGCAACGTCACAGTAGGAATCTGTGCCTTGCCTTGGGGGAACCTACCAAAATTCCCCTGATCAACTTCCCGACTCATAGGAGGCGGAATGCGTTTCTCGCGCACTTCCAAAGCTCTAGGCGTAGCGGCGATCATCGCCCTCGCAGTGACCGGTTGCGGCGGCGGCGGCGGCAGCAACAACAACAGCTCAGCCGCAGCTGACCCGAACAAGGTCATCTCCGCATACAGCAACGAACCGCAGAACCCGCTGCTGCCGGCCAACACCAACGAGGTGTACGGTGGCCGCGTCGTGGAGCTGCTGTTCGAAGGCCTTCGTGCCTACGACTCCGACGGCAAGCCGGTCAACGCCCTGGCGGATTCGATCGAGACCACCGACTCGCAGAACTGGACCATCAAGGTCAAGTCCGGCGCCAAGTTCACCAACGGAGAGGCCATCACGGCCAAGACCTTCGTTGATTCCTGGAACTTCGCCGCACTGAGCACCAACCTCCAGAACAACGGCTTCTTCTTCGAATCCATCGAAGGCTACGCCGATGTCAGCGCGGTCAACGAAACCACCGGTGCTGACGGCAAGAAGACCTCCACCCCGGCTCCGACGGCACAGACCATGTCCGGTCTTGTTGCCAAGGACGACCAGACCATCACAGTCAAGCTGTCCCAGCCGGAGGCTGACTGGTCACTGCGCCTCGGCTACTCCGCCTTCTACCCGCTTCCCTCCGAGGCACTGAAGGACCCGAAGAAGTTCGGCGAGAACCCGATCGGCAACGGCCCGTACAAGTTTGAGAAGGAAGGTGCCTGGGTACACGACCAGTCCATCTCCCTGGTCAAGAACCCGGACTACAGCGGCCCGCGTGCTGCCAAGAACGGTGGCGTGACCTTCAAGTTTTACACCGATCCCGGCCCCGCATACACGGATCTCCAGGCTGACAACCTCGACGTCACCGACGTCGTGCCCTCGAACGCCCTGAAGACCTACACCACGGACTTCCCGGACCGGAACTCAACCCGCCCGAACGCCAACAACGCCACCCTGAACATCCCGGGCTACAACCCGAACTTCCAGGGCGAAGCTGGAACGCTCCGTCGCCAGGCTCTGTCCCACGCCATCAACCGTGAAGAAATCACCAAGGTCATCTTCAACGGCACGCGTACCCCGGCCACCGAGTTCACCGCACCGGTCCTCGACGGCTACAACGACTCCATCCCCGGCAGCGACGTTCTGAAGTTCGACGTACAGAAGGCCAAGGATCTGTGGGCACAGGCTGAGAAGATCAAGCCCTACGACGGCTCCAAGCCGCTCCTCATCGCTTCCAACACCGATGGTGGCAACAAGGAATGGATCGACGCCGTAGCAAACGGCTTCAAGAACAACCTCGGCATCCAGGCTGAAATCCAGCCGTTCGCCAAGTTTGCCGAAGTTCTTGACCTGCGCAAGTCGCAGTCCCTCCCGGGTCTGACCCGCGCCGGCTGGCAGGGCGACTACCCGTCCCTGTACAACTTCCTGGGACCGGTATGGGCCACCAACGCATCGTCCAACTACGAGAAGTACTCGAACCCTGAGTTCGACAAGCTCCTCAAGGAAGGCCTTGCAGCCAAGACGCCCGAGGACGCCAACAAGAAGTTCAACCAGGCACAGGAAGTCCTCTTCAAGGACCTCCCCGGCCTGCCGTTGTGGTACCGCGCAACCCCGATCGTTTGGAGCAACAATGTCGTCTCAGCTGAAACCGGCTGGAATGGCGGCATCCGTTACTTCGACATTGAGGCCAAGTAGTCCTCAGGATCTGAACTTGCCGTAAGGCAAAGGGGGTCCGGCCAACGCGCCGGGCCCCCCTTGCTTGCTTGGCAGGAAGGCACACATGAAATTCCAAAGCCCAACCAACGGAGAGGGGTGACCGGTGGTTCGCTTCATATTCCGCAGGCTCCTCCAGGTCATCCCGGTGTTCCTGGGGACCACGCTCCTCGTGTACTACATGGTCTTCGCACTCCCAGGCGATCCCATCGCGGCGCTCTTCGGTGAGCGTCAGCCCCCGCAAAGCGTCATCGACGCACTGCGCGCCCAATACAATCTGGACCAGCCGTTCTGGGTCCAGTACGGGCTCTTCCTCAAGAACCTGTTCACGTTCAACCTTGGCGTCGACTTCACCCAGCAACCCATCGCAGCTGCGTTGGCCAGGGCTTTCCCGGTCACTGCCATGCTTGCCATCGAGGCCCTGATCATCCAGGCAGTCTTCGGCATCGCTTTCGGTGTCTTCGCCGGACTGAAGAAGGGCAAGCTCTTCGACTCCACGGTCCTCGTCGTATCCCTCTTGGTGATTGCCGTTCCGACGTTCGTTCTCGGCTTCGTTTTCCAGCTCATTTTCGGCGTCCAGCTCGGGTGGGCCAAACCTACCGTGGGTGCCAATGCGGACTGGGGCAACCTGATTCTTCCCGCAGTGGTCCTTGGGCTTGTCTCCTTCGCATATGTCCTTCGACTCACCCGTGCGTCAGTCAGTGAAAACATGAACGCGGACTACGTCCGCACGGCCACGGCCAAGGGACTTTCCCGTCCCCGCGTTGTGATTGCCCACATCCTGAGGAATTCGTTGATTCCGGTGGTGACCTACCTGGGCGCCAACCTTGGTGGTCTCATGGGCGGTGCCATCGTTACGGAGGGCATCTTCAACGTACCGGGCGTTGGAAACAAACTCTTCCAGGCCATCCAGCGCAGCGAGGGGCCCACCATCGTAGCCATCGTCAGCGTCCTGGTCCTGGTCTTTGTTATCACCAACCTCCTGGTTGACCTCCTGTACGCCTGGCTTGACCCGAGGATCCGCTATGACCAGTAATACTGAACACTTTGTGGCTCCCGTCGAGGAGACACCGCTTCTGGCGACTGATGCTGTCAAGACAGACCAGGCGCCCCTGAGCCTCTGGGCTGACGCGTGGCGCAAGCTGCGCCGCCGTCCGCTCTTCATCGTCTCCTCGCTGCTGATCCTCCTCCTGGTGACTGTTGCCCTGTTCCCGGGCCTCTTCACGAGTGTTGAGCCGAACAACGATTGCCAGCTGGCCAACTCCGAGGGTGCGCCCACCGCAGGACACCCACTTGGGTTCACCTTGCAGGGCTGCGACGTCTACTCGCGGGTCATCCACGGCACGCAAGCGTCACTGTCCGTAGGTGTCCTGTCCGTTCTCGCCGTCGTTATCATCGGTGTGACCCTGGGCGCGCTGGCCGGCTACTACGGCGGATGGCTTGACGCCGTCCTTGCCCGCCTCGGCGACATCTTCTTTGCGCTGCCGATCATCCTCGGCGCCCTGGTCATTACGCAGCTTCCTTTGTTCCGCGAGAACAGGAGTGTTTGGACTGTGGTCATGACCATATCCCTGCTGGCTTGGCCGCAAATGGCGCGTATCACCAGAGGTGCGGTCATTGAAGTACGCAACGCGGACTTTGTCACGGCCGCCCGGTCGCTGGGTGTCTCCAAGTTCGGTGCCCTGGTAAAGCACGCACTCCCGAACGCACTTGCTCCGGTGATCGTGCTGGCAACTCTTGAACTGGGCGTTTTCATCGTTCTCGAGGCGACCCTGTCCTTCCTCGGTGTTGGCCTGCCCGGAAGCGTGATGTCGTGGGGTAATGACATCTCTGCGGCGAACGCGTCGATCCGCACCAATCCGGGAATCCTGCTTTACCCGGCAGCCGCCCTGTCCATCACCGTCCTGAGCTTCATCATGCTTGGCGACGCCGTCCGCGATGCTCTTGATCCCAAGAGCCGTCAGCGTTAAGGAGGCGAACATGACTTCTGCGAACATCAGAATTGATGAAGCCGCGGCACCAGTACGGCCCATCCTGGAGATCAAGGACCTGGCCATCACTTTCAAGACCGGTTCCGGTGAGGTCAAGGCGGTAAAGAACGCCCATCTGACCATCATGCCGGGCGAGACGGTCGCCATTGTGGGTGAGTCGGGTTCAGGAAAGTCGACGACGGCGCTGGCCGCCATCGGCCTGCTGCCCAACAACGGACGCGTCTCGGCCGGGCAGATCCTGCTCGACGGCGAAGACATCGCCCATGCGCCGGAAAAGCGCATGATCGAACTCCGTGGCAGCCACATCGGCATGGTTCCCCAGGACCCCATGTCCAACCTGAATCCCGTGTGGAAGATCGGTTACCAGGTCCGTGAAACGCTGAAGGCCAATGGCCGTCCGGACGGACCGGAGGATGTTGCCCGAGTCCTGGCCGAAGCCGGCCTCCCTGACGCTGCACGCCGCGCCAAGCAGTATCCGCATGAGTTCTCCGGCGGTATGCGTCAGCGTGCCCTGATCGCCATCGGCCTGAGCTGCCAGCCCAAGCTCCTGATTGCCGACGAACCGACCTCCGCTTTGGATGTCACGGTTCAGCGCAGGATCCTGGATCACCTGGACAAGATGACCACTGAGCTCGGTACGTCGGTGCTGCTTATTACCCACGACCTCGGCCTTGCTGCCGAGCGCGCGGACAAGGTCATCGTGATGTACCAAGGCAACGTGGTGGAGGCAGGGCCGTCTCTGGAACTGCTCCGTAACCCGCAGCACCCCTACACCCGACGCCTTGTCGAGTCGGCACCTTCGTTGGCTTCGCGCCGTATCCAGGTTGCGAAGGAACAGGGCGTGGAAGCGGGTGACCTGCTGGCTCCCGTGGCTGTTGCCAAGGAACGCACAGCGGATGATGTCCTCCAGATCAAGAACCTTCGCAAAATCTACAAGTTGCGCCAGGGCCTTGGACAGACGTCCGACTTCGCTGCAGTTGATGATGTCAGCTTCACCGTAAAGCGCGGGACCACTACGGCAATTGTGGGGGAGTCCGGTTCCGGAAAGTCCACCGTGGCCAAGATGGTTCTCCAGCTGGAAAAGCCCACAGAGGGCCAGATCATCTTCGATGGTGTGGACACAGCAGGGCTCAAGGGCAAGGAACTCTTCAAGTTCCGCCGCCGTGTGCAGCCCATCTTCCAGGACCCCTATGGTTCCTTGGATCCGATGTACAACATCTTCAGGACCATTGAAGAGCCGTTGCGGGTTCACAAGATAGGGAATGCGGCCAGTCGTGAGAAGAAGGTCCGCGAGCTGTTGGACCAGGTGGCTTTGCCCCAGTCCATGATGCAGCGGTACCCGAACGAGCTCTCCGGCGGCCAGCGTCAGCGTATCGCCATCGCGCGTGCACTGGCATTGGACCCGGAAGTCATTATCTGTGACGAGGCCGTTTCCGCTTTGGACGTCCTGGTGCAGGCCCAGGTGCTTAACCTGTTGGCCGACCTGCAGGACAACCTCGGGCTGACCTACCTGTTCATCACCCACGACCTCGCTGTGGTCCGTCAGATCGCAGACCACGTTTGCGTCATGGAAAAGGGCAAGCTCGTGGAAACGGGGAGCACGGACGAGGTCTTCGACAATCCCCGCGAGGCCTACACGCAGGCCCTCTTGGATGCGATCCCCGGTGGTTCGCTGTTGCTGCCGCCCGCGGTGGCCTGACCGGCGTCGTAATCCTGCTGCCGTACAGCAGAAGAGCCGGTGGTTCCCTGGAAAGGGAACCACCGGCTCTTGCCGTTTAGTACGGTCGCCTACTTTGCCGGCTGCGGGTTGTCCGGGCGGGCAGTGAGGCCCAGGGCCGTTAGCTCGCGCGCCAGGGCGACACCAAGCTTCGCGTGTCCGGTCGCCCTCAAATGAACGCCGTCCTGAAGGTCACTGATGGCGTCGTATCGGGTGAGCCAATCGCCGGCACTGACGAAAGGAATGCCATGCTTGGCGGCGATCCGGCCCAGGAGGGCGTCCACTTCCGTGCGTCGTCCGCCTCCGTTGCTGACGCCGCGGGCCAGGGTGCCGATCATGGCCAGGCGTGAGCCCGGGTAGCGGGTCTTCAAGGCGGCCAGCAGCCGCTCGGCGTTGCCGGTGATCTGAGCATCCGTGGCGCGCTGCGTGGCGTCGTTTCCGCCGCCCTCCACCACGATCAACGGTGGCTCGCCATAGGGGAGAACCCAGTCGCCGCGTTGCAAGGCGTCAATGTAGTTGCCGGTCTTGCCGTTGGTGGCGACGTATCCGGTACCGCCCATGCCCACCACATGCAGTTTGTAGCCGAGGGCTGCGATGCCTTGCTGCGGCCAGGAACCCGCCGGCATGGCTTGGGAATCACCGATCAATACGGCGGTGTGGCGGACATCGGCCAGCACCAGTTCGTTGCGGTTGTTCGTCGGATTCTTGTACAGGGAACCTGCCGGGAGATTCAGGGCGCTGGGTTGCGGGGCAACCCTGAGTGGTTTGTCAGCGGCGGCCGTCTGGGCGGGCGCGGGCGCAGCGGATCGTGAGGGGGCACTGGTTGGCACTGGGCTTGGTCCGCAACCGACCGTAAGGACGCCAACGGCGATCAAAGGTGCGATCATGCGAAACACGGCCGAAGATTGGCGCATTGATTGGTCTCCGTGGGGCACTGGTTCTGCTGCAATCATGGGGCACGGGAGCGGGAAAATCCAGCATCTTGACTTGTGTTTACGAACACGTGACCTGCTGTGACTGACGCCACAATTCATGGCCCGATGGCTTGCTTTTTAGGCTCAGAAATGCATCTGCGTTTAGACTGGATGCAGGTGCCCTGTGTCCCGGGGTCTTTTCGCTGTGTGTTCCGATCAAGTCGATCAGGTATGCGCGCGGATACAAACAGCTGACTTCACCACTGAATCGAGTCATTAACGCATGTCTGAAACCATCACCAACACTGCGTCGCGGAGCGATCTGCGCAACGTCGCGATCGTCGCACACGTTGACCACGGTAAGACCACCCTGGTCGACGCCATGCTCAAGCAGACCAACTCCTTCGCTTCCCACGGTGAGGTTGAGGACCGCGTCATGGACTCCGGTGACCTGGAGCGCGAAAAGGGCATCACCATCCTCGCCAAGAACACCACGGTTGCCTACAACGGCCCGTCGTCCAACGGCGAGACCATCACCATCAACGTGATCGACACCCCTGGCCACGCCGACTTCGGTGGCGAGGTGGAGCGCGGTCTTTCCATGGTTGACGGCGTTGTCCTGCTGGTTGACTCTTCCGAGGGTCCCCTCCCGCAGACCCGCTTCGTGCTCCGCAAGGCCCTTGCTGCGCACTTGCCGGTCATCCTCCTGGTCAACAAGACCGACCGCCCTGACGCCCGTATCGACGAGGTTGTCCACGAGTCCATGGACCTGCTCCTGGGCCTCGCTTCCGACCTCGCGGACGAAGTTCCGGACCTGGACCTGGACAAGGTACTCGAGGTTCCGGTTGTCTACGCCGCCGCCAAGGTCGGCCGCGCATCCCTGGACCAGCCGGCCAACGGCTCGGCCCCGGACAACGAGGACCTTGAGCCCCTCTTCAAGACCATCATCGAGCACATCCCGGCTCCGACGTACAACCCGGACGGCGTGCTGCAGGCTCACGTGACCAACCTCGACGCATCGCCGTTCCTTGGCCGTCTCGCCCTGCTCCGCATCTACAACGGCACGCTCCGCAAGGGCCAGACCGTTGCCTGGGCACGCGCCAACGGCGAACTCAAGAACGTCAAGATCACCGAACTGCTGGCCACCAAGGCCCTGACCCGTGTTCCTGCCGAAGAAGCCGGTCCCGGTGAAATCGTTGCAGTTGCCGGCATCGAGGACATCACCATTGGTGAAACCCTCACGGACGCCGAGAACCCGCAGCCGTTGCCGCTGATCACCGTGGATGATCCCGCGATCTCCATGACCATCGGTATCAACACCTCGCCGCTGGCCGGCAAGGTCAAGGGCGCCAAGGTCACCGCCCGCCAGGTGAAGGACCGCCTGGACAAGGAACTCATCGGTAACGTCTCCATCAAGGTTCTCCCCACCGAGCGTCCTGACGCCTGGGAAGTCCAGGGCCGTGGCGAGCTCGCCCTCGCCATCCTGGTGGAGCAGATGCGTCGCGAAGGCTTCGAGCTGACCGTTGGCAAGCCGCAGGTTGTTACCAAGACCATCGACGGCAAGATCCACGAGCCGATGGAGCACATGACCATCGACGTCCCCGAAGAGTACCTCGGCGCCGTAACGCAGCTCATGGCAGCCCGCAAGGGCCGCATGACCAACATGGCCAACCACGGCACCGGCTGGTGCCGCATGGAATTCATCGTTCCGGCCCGAGGCCTGATCGGCTTCCGCACGAAGTTCCTCACGGACACCCGTGGCGCCGGTATCGCAGCTTCCATCTCCGAGGGCTACGAGCCGTGGGCCGGCCCCATCGAATACCGCACCAACGGTTCGATGATCGCCGACCGCGCCGGTGTTGTGACCCCGTTCGCGATGATCAACCTGCAGGAACGCGGCTCCTTCTTCGTCAAGCCCACGTCCGAGGTTTACGAGGGCATGATCGTTGGCGAGAACTCCCGCGCCGACGACATGGACGTCAACATCACCAAGGAAAAGAAGCTCACCAACATGCGTGCAGCTTCCTCCGACACCTTCGAGAACCTGACGCCGCCGCGCGATCTGACCCTCGAAGAGTCCCTCGAATTCGCCCGCGAAGACGAGTGTGTTGAGGTAACCCCGGATGCAATCCGTATCCGCAAGGTCATCCTGGACTCCAACGAGCGCGCAAAGGCCAACCGCGCCCGCGCCAAGTCCTAATACCCGCTGGTTCTGAACCGGTCAAGGACAGCTGCATGAAGAAGGGAGTCGCCGGTACGGTCCGTGGCATAGCCGCGGCCGTACCGGCGGCTCTTTTCGTTGCTGCGGCAGGAACGGCACTGCACCGCCAGGCCATCCAGTGGGCCGGCGTCGGGATCCCTTGGGGCGTAGCCGCCGCGTTGCTGCTTCTCGCCTCGGTTCAGCTGTGGCTCGCCGCCTGGTCACGCTCGGTCGTCCCGACGGCGGTGGCAGGCGTGGTGGGTTATGCCGCCGTCGGCGTTTTGTCGTCGGCGGGGCCGTCCAAGCAGTTGGTGCTGGGCGACGCCGTCGGAAACGTCTGGGTTTTTGGGATCGGCGCTGTGACACTGGTCATGCTCGTGGCGGCCAGCCGCCTTCGAACTAGGACGCCTGTCGCCGCGGCGGTGGCGGCGGAACCTCTTTCGCCGCGATGACCAACGCCAAGGGAATTTCGACGTCGGCGGTGCGGGTCCGTACCGTGCAAACGGTGTCGTTGCTGCCCAGCAAGTAGCCCAGGGCGTCGGTGAGGCCTTCCTCGATCTTGTACCGCACCACCACCCGGATGCCCGGCGTTGCGTTGAGCAGGAACTGGCGGGGAGGCAAGTGTGGCGGATTCACCGTTTCATACTAAGACGCGGGCTAGGTTGGCGTGATCGCACTGTTGGATAATAGGCTCAGAAGTTGAGTGCCCGGCATCATGCCGGCAGTATTACCCGGCCATCGCCGGGACAAACCGTGGAGAGGTCTGGGACGTGACGTACGTAATCGCGCAGCCGTGTGTGGATGTCAAGGACAAGGCATGTATTGAAGAATGCCCTGTCGACTGCATTTACGAAGGTGAGCGTTCCCTCTACATCCACCCCGACGAGTGCGTCGACTGTGGTGCCTGCGAACCCGTATGCCCGGTAGAGGCCATCTACTACGAGGATGACACCCCGGAAGAGTGGGCCGACTACTACAAGGCCAACGTCGAGTTCTTTGATGACCTCGGTTCTCCGGGTGGGGCTGCCAAGATCGGCAACACGGGCAAGGACCACCCGTTCATCGCTGCCCTGCCCCCGCAGAACCAAGACCACTAAGGGCGGTAGCTAGGTTGATCTCAGCGGCACCGGCTTTCGGCCTGAACCTGCCTGACTACCCTTGGGAAGCCATGGCGCCGTATGTCGCCAAGGCTGCCAAACACCCGGGCGGCGCAGTGAACCTTTCCATCGGAACCCCGGTGGATCCCACCCCCGGACTGATCCAGGACGCGTTGGCCAACGCAGCGGACGCCCACGGCTATCCGACGGTGCACGGCACCGAGGCACTACGCCAGGCTGTCGTCGACTGGTTCGCCGCCAGGCGCGGGGTGCCCGGGCTGGACCCGAAGGACGTCATGCCTACGGTGGGCTCCAAGGAACTGGTGGCCTGGCTGCCGTTCCTGTTGGGATTGAGCGCCGGTGACGTGGTCGTCCGGCCCACGGTCGCCTACCCGACCTATGACATTGGCGCCTCACTGGCAGGTGCCACGGCCGTTGCTGCCGATGACCTGGATGAGCTGGATCCGGCAACCCGTGCAAAGGTCCGGTTGGTCTGGATCAACTCTCCGGGCAACCCCACAGGAAGTGTCCGGGATGTCGGGTCGCTTCGTCGGATCGTAGCCCAGGCCCGCGAATTGGGCGCAGTGGTGGCCTCGGACGAGTGCTACGCAGAACTGGGATGGAGAGAATGGGATGCCCAGCGCGGGGGAGAGGCTGTCCCCAGCATCCTGGATCCCCGGGTCACAGACGGCTCCACCGATGGCCTGCTGTGCGTCTACTCGTTGAGTAAGCAATCCAACCTTGCCGGTTACCGGGCAGCCTTCGTCGCCGGTGATTCCGCGATCATCGCCAACCTGGTCAACAGCCGCAAGCATGCCGGCATGATCGTGCCGTTCCCCGTCCAGGAGGCCATGCGCGTGGCGTTGGGCGATGCCGGCCATGTCCTCGCCCAGAAAGATCTGTACAGGGGGAGGCGCGAGAGGATCGTGCCCGCCCTGGAGAAATTCGGGCTGCAGATCCACCAGTCCAAGGCCGGGCTTTACCTGTGGTCCACAGCCGGCGAGGCCACCTGGGACACGGTGGCGAGGTTCGCGGAACTGGGCATTGTGGTGGGACCGGGAGTTTTCTACGGAGACGCCGGTAACGGTTTCGTCCGCGTCGCTCTGACCGGCAGTGACGAGCGGATCGATGCCGCCGTTGAGAGGCTTGTCGCCAACGCATAACAATGCTGTGACTTGCGCCACTTATAGCGCCATTCCGCCAGTAACCGGAGGCTGCGGATTAGTTCCGCGGGGTTACTGGCGGTAGCTTTTTAACTGACTATCAATGGTGGCCTTCTCTAAGAATGCACTCCGGCCGTTGGAGCCCTGCGACAGCGGGGCCGAAGGCGGCGGCACCAGAAGGTGGTTGGACAAGCGTTCGATAGAGGCCCAAAGGCCTCATGAAGGGGACTCCATGACTGAGACCACCAGCGCGACACTGCGCCATGCCGGCGGCGAACTCGAACTGCCGCGCATCAAGGTTGTAGAAGGAAACGAAGGCTACGACGTTTCCAAGCTGCTGAAGCAGACGGGCGCCGTTGCCTATGACCCCGGCTTCATGAACACAGCGGCCACCACCTCGGCCATCACATACATCGACGGCGACGCAGGCATCCTGCGGTACCGCGGTTACCCCATTGAGCAGCTCGCGCAGCACTCGAGCTTCCTCGAAGTTTCCTACCTGCTGATCTACGGCAACCTTCCCACCCCCACGGAGTTGGAAGAGTTCGATCAGCGCATCCGTCGCCACACGCTCCTGCACGAGGAACTCAAGGGCTTCTTTGGCGGGTTCCCGCGCGACGCCCACCCCATGCCGGTGCTTTCCTCGGCTGTTTCGGCGCTGTCCACGTTCTACCAGGACTCGCTGGACCCCTTCAACGCGGAGCACGTGGAAGTTTCCACCATCCGCCTCATGGCCAAGCTGCCCGTCATCGCCGCTTACGCACACAAGAAGTCCATCGGCCAGCCCATGCTGTACCCGGACAACTCCATGAACCTCGTGGAGAACTTCCTGCGCCTGAGCTTCGGCCTCCCGGCTGAGCAGTACGAAATGGACCCGGTTGTCGTCAAGGCGCTGGACCTCCTGCTCATCTTGCACGCAGACCACGAGCAGAACTGTTCAACCTCCACCGTCCGCCTGGTGGGTTCGTCCAACGCGAACCTCTTTGCTTCGGTGTCCGCCGGCATCAACGCCCTCTTCGGACCCGCCCACGGTGGCGCCAACGAGGCCGTCCTGAAGATGCTCCGCCAGATCCAAGCCGACGGCATCAAGCCCGAGGACTACATGGAGAAGGTCAAGAACAAGGAAGACGGCGTCCGCCTCATGGGCTTCGGACACCGTGTCTACAAGAACTACGATCCCCGCGCCAAGATCATCAAGGCAACGGCACACGAAGTCCTGGGCAAGCTCGGCGGCAACGACGAACTGCTGGATATCGCCATGCGCCTCGAAGAGAAGGCCCTGGCCGACGATTACTTCATCCAGCGCAAGCTGTACCCGAACGTCGACTTCTACACCGGCCTGATCTACAAGGCCATGGGTTTCCCGGAGAAGATGTTCACCGTTCTCTTCGCTATTGGACGCCTCCCGGGCTGGATTGCCCAGTGGCGCGAAATGATCAACGACCCCCAGACCAAGATCGGCCGCCCGCGGCAGCTCTACACAGGGGAGCCGGAGCGCAACTACCCGGCCAACTAGTTTCAGGCCAATAACGACGGCGGCCGTCCCACCTCACGCGAGGTGGGACGGCCGCCGTCGTTGTTCCCGCCCCTAAAAGCAACGCGGGGTCACTTATGGCCCATGTTGGGGCCTCCAGGGGGCCATAAGTGACCCCGCGTTGCTTCAGGAAGCGTTGTAGCCGAAGGGGTTGTTCTTCTGCCAGCGCCAGTGGTCTTCACACATCTGGTCCACGGTCTT
>Ga0207655_1001433_pt1 | contig 22106 bp, 19 predicted proteins | sample KBSM44metaG_FD_184398 | JGI IMG/M metagenome (GOLD analysis project Ga0207655, IMG submission 184398) | Miscanthus rhizosphere microbial communities from Kellogg Biological Station, Michigan, USA - KBS M4-4 metaG (SPAdes) (version 2) | ecosystem: Host-associated > Plants > Roots > Rhizosphere >... | reverse complement strand
CATCGGACTGTGCGACCGCGCGCTGGTGATCCGCGATGGCCGGCTCGCGGGCGAACTGGCATCTAACGAGATGACGGAGGAAGCCCTGTTGCGGCTCGCCTCCGGACTCTGTGAACAGGAAGCGGCATGAAAGACCTGCAGGGTTCGTATGGCGCTTCGGTCGGTTCGGGGCGCGATCACGCCGGCGGGGGGCATTCGCGCAGGGGAGTACCCGGTGGCCTGTGCACACGCCCCGAACGAGAGCATCAAGAACACAACCGACAAGCAAGACAACGCGCAGTGGAGCATCCGACATGAACTACCCGGCCCAACTCGACGCAGGCCTTCCAGCAAGACAGCAAGGAAGACCCCCCGCAAAACCCGCCAGCAAGCTCGGCAGCATGCGCGAGATGGGCTTGCTGCTCATCATCGCCGTGCTGTGCGCGGGCATGAGCTTCGCGTCGCCCTACTTCCTGACCTGGGACAACGTGCGCGCCATGCTGCTGTCGTTCTCCATCGAAGGCATCGTGGTCGTCGGCATGACGATCCTGCTGATCGTCGGTGGCATCGACCTGTCGGTGGGCTCGGTGGTGTGCTTCGCCATGGTGGTCACGGGCAAGCTCTTCCTCATGGGCTTCGACCCGTGGACCGCCGGGCTCATCGCCATTGCGGCGAGCGCCATGATCGGCGCGATGATCGGCGGCTGCGTCACGCGCATCGGCCTGAACCACTTCATCGCCTCGCTGGCCTTCATGGTCATCGTGCGCGGCCTGTGCCTCGCGCTCACGCAGGGCACGCCGCAGTCGCTGTTCTCGCTGCCGGCGGAGTTCAAGTTCATCGGCCAGGGCACGCTGTTCGGCATTCCGGCCGTGATCCTGATCTTCCTGGCGATCGTGGTGGTGAGCGACTTCCTGCTGCGCCGCTCCACCCTGCTGCGCCGCGTGTTCTACACCGGCAGCAACGAGAAGGCCGCGCTCTACTCCGGCATCCGCGTGGGCCGCGTGAAGTTCTGGGTCACGGTGCTGTGCGCGGCCTCGGCGGGCCTGGCGGGCGTGATCTACACCGCGCGCTTCGGCGCCGCCACGCCGACCTTCGGCATGGGCATGGAGCTCAACGTGATCGCCGCGGCGGTGATCGGCGGCGCCAGCCTCAAGGGCGGCTCGGGCACCGTGCTGGGCGCGGTGCTCGGGCTTGCGCTGCTGTCGGTGGTGACCAGCTCGCTGATCCTGCTCGACGTGTCGCCCTACTGGCAGGACGTGATCAAGGGCCTGATCCTGCTCGCGGCCGTGACCATCGACCACATCCTGAACACGAGAAAGACCAAGCGATGAACAGCAGCAACAACGCATCGATGAAGAAGACCACCCTCGGCCCGTCGGGCATCGAATGCTCGGCCATCGGCCTGGGCACCTGGGCGATGGGCGGCTGGATGTGGGGCGGCGGGGACAACGCGGCCGCCGTGCTGGCCATCCAGGCCTCGCTCGACGCGGGCGTGAACCTGATCGACACCGCGCCGGCGTACGGGCTCGGGCGCTCCGAGAGCATCGTCGGCACCGCGCTGAAGGGACGCCGCCACGAGGCCGTCATCGCCACCAAGTGCGGACTGGTATGGCACACGCAACAGGGAACGCACTTCTTCGAAGAGGATGGCCACCCCGTGCATCGCTACCTCGGGCGCGAATCGATCGTCCATGAGTGCGAAGAGAGCCTCAAGCGCCTGCAGACCGACTACATCGACCTCTACATCACGCACTGGCAGGACAGCACCACGCCGGTCGAGGAAACGATGGACGCGCTGCTGGAGCTCAAGAAGCAGGGAAAGATCCGCGCCATCGGCGTGAGCAATGTGAGCCCCGAAACGCTCGCCGAATACCTGCGCCATGGCCCGGTCGATGCGGCGCAGGAGCGCTACAGCCTGATCGACCGCGAAATCGAGCAGGCGCTCGTGCCACTTTGCAGCGAGCACGACGTGGCGGTGCTGGGCTATTCGTCGCTGGCGCTGGGCCTGCTGGCCGGCCCGATCGACCCCGGGCGCAAGTTCACCGGCGACGACCAGCGCGCGAGCAACCCGCGCTTCAGCGCGCAGAACCGCGCGAAGCTCAAGGCCTTCTTCGACGAGCTGGAGCCGCTGCGCAAGCAGCTCGAATGCTCGTTCGGCCAATTGATGATCGCGTGGACGCTGGCACGCGGCAGCGTCTCTGTGGCGCTGTGCGGCGCGCGCGTCAGCAAGCAGGCGGTCGAGAACGCAGCGGCCGGTTCGGTGCGCCTGCGCGACGACGCACTGCAACTCGTCGACGCCGTTGCGGCCAAGCACCTGAACGCGCTGGCCTGATCCTCTCCACTTTCAATACAAGGACCTCTTTCGTATGTCGAAGGACAAGACCGCACGCCTGAACCGGCTGCTGAACAACGGGCGCTGCCTGGACATCGCGCTCGACCACGGCGTGTGCAACGAGCCCTCGTTCCTCAACGGGCTGGAAGACATGCCGCAGGTGATCGACAAGCTCGTGGCCGCCGGCCCCGACGCCATCCAGCTCAACTACGGCCAGGCCGATCTGCTGCAGGACCGCCCGGGCCGAGGCAAGCCCGCGCTGGTGCAGCGCATAGACATGGGCAACCCCTACAACGCCACCGCCCACCGCGTGATGTGGGCCGTGCTGCAGAACGAGCACGACCCGGTACTGCCGGCAGTGCAACGCGACGCAGCCTGCGTGGTCGTCAACCTGTTCATGCTGCCGAACGAGCCCGACCTGTTGCGCCAGTGCGTGCAGAACATCGCGCGCGTGCGCGCCGACTGCGACCGCTACGGCATGCCGCTGATGATCGAGCCGCTGGTGATGCGCCCGCACAGCGAGCAGGGCGGCTACATGGTCGATGGCGACGCCGAAAAAATCGTCACGCTGGTGCGCCTTGCGCGCGAGATGGGCGCCGACATCGTCAAGGCCGACCCCACCACCGATCCCGCCGAGTTCCACCGCGTGGTGCAGGCCGCGCGCTGCCCCGTGCTCGTGCGCGGCGGCGGGCGCGAAGACCTGCAGCAGGTGTTCGCGCGCTCGCGCGTGCTGCTGGACCAGGGCGCGGTCGGCATGGTGTACGGGCGCAACGTGTACCAGCACGCCAACCCGTCGGCGGTGGTGAATGCGTTGATGGCCATGATCCACCGCGGCGCAAGCGCCGAGGAGGCGTGGGGCATCTACGAATCGGGCGGCACGAAGAAGTAACGCAGCGCCGCCGGAAAAAAAGAGAGGGAGAGGCTGTACGGCAGGCGGCGCACTCGTCGCCGGCCGGGGTGCGCCCTGCGCGCGCGCTTTCGCGAGTGAACACCACAACTTGGAGGCGACGATGAAGATCCGGTATTACCTGATGGCTTTGATGGTGCCGTTCGTCACACTGCTGACGCACGCGGCAATCACCGGGGTCAGTCCGATGACGACCCTGGGCAACATGGCGGCGGCGGTTTCCGAAGCTGTCGCCGACCCGCTCCCGCTGCAGGGTCCGGGCCTGGGCAACCTCACCTACACCTCGGCGGAACTGTTCAAGCCGGTGTCGATGATCACCAGCGCGGCGCACCCGCTCGATCCGGCACACAGCAGCGCCTACGAGTCGCGCGAGGTGCCCGCCACCTACCCGGGCCGCAAGGACTACGGCATGAACGCGGGCATCATGATCAACGGCTACTTCCTCACCTCCTTCGCGCCGGACAGCGGCCTCGGGCCGGGCGGCTTCCTGCTGTACGACGTGTCGAACCCGCGCCAAATTCAACTCGTCAAGAAGATCTACGAGCCCGAGGCTCGCACCAAGGAGTTCCGCGAGACCCATTCCTTCGGCACCGCGAAGATCGGCGGCAAGACGTATGTCGTCCTGCCCAGCATCAACGGCATCGAGTTCTGGGACTTCTCCGACATCAACGACATCAAGCAGGTGAAGAAGCTGGCACTGCCAGGCGTCAACGGGGGCGACTACGAGGACGTCGCCTGGCAGCTCTGGTGGCAGGCGCCTTACCTGTACGTGGCATCGGCCGGCCGGGGCATCTTCATCGTCGATGCCAGGGACCCTGCGAACGCCGTGATCGCGAACCGCGGTGCGGGCAAGCCCAATCCGGTGCCCACCGGCGAACTCGGCGGTTTCCGCATCGGCCCGATCTTCACGATGGGCAACCACATGGTGCTGACCGCGATGGAAAGCAACGGCGGCTTCGCGAGCCTGGACATCTCCGATCCGCTCAACCCCAAGGTGCTCGATTCCATCGCGGGCACCACGCCGTTCTACTACGCCACCTGTTTCGACGGCAGGAACCTGCACGCCTCTGCGCGCAACAGCGGCGCCAGGATGTACAGCTACGACCTGAGCGACCGCTCGCGCTTCGTGGCCGAGGACAACCGGCTCGTCATCGACGAAATGCTGTACTGCGCCACGCAGGACAACTACGTGATCCAGGGCGCGCAAACGCGCATCCACAAGGTCGATGTGAGCAATCCGCTCAATCACGTGGAGGTGGGCCGCGGCAGCATCCTGCGCGAGGACGACCCGAACTTCACGCACTCGGACAACGGCCAGGTCGCGATGTTCGGCAACCTCGTCTTCGTGGGCAACGACCACGGCTCGGGCAGCGGCTTCATCGTGCATGCAGTGGACCCCGACACCACCAAGCCTGAAGTCAAGCAGGTCTCGCCGGCCAACGGCGCGAAGCAGCAAGCGCTGACCTCGCGCATCGGCCTGGGCATGACGGACAACATCCGGCCCGAGAGCGTGAATTCCAACACCTTCATCGTGCGGCCGGTGGGCGGCAACACGCTGGCGGGCACCTACAGCGTGCAGCTGGGCATCATCAACTTCTCGCCCGACCAGCCGCTGCAACCCGGCACCAGCTATGAAGTGTTCCTGCCGGCCAACGGCGTGAAGGACTATGCGGGCAACGCCATCGCGGCCGACTACAAGTCGACCTTCAACACCGGCAACGCGACCGACATCAACCTGATGCACTACTGGACGCTGGCGGGCAACCTGTCCGACCAGATCGGCAGCAACAACGGCACGCCGGTCGCGGGCGACGCGTTCGAGAGCATCGGCCTGAACTTCGCGAACCGCACCGCCGGTGTGCCGCTGAAGAACGATTCAGTGGCCACCGTGCTCGGCGGCACCGCGTCGCTGAGCTTCTACATGAAGACCACGCAGGCGGGCGGTGCGAACTCGTGGACCGCGCCCGGCATCTTCGGGCGCGACCAGGCGAGCGGCACGGACGACGTGTTCTGGGGCTGGCTCGACAACGGCGGGCGCATCAAGCTGTCGGCTGGCAACGACGCCGGCACCACCTCCACCGCGGCGGTGAACGACGGCACCTGGCACCACGTGGTGCTGACGCGCGACGCGGCCTCCGGCGCCCAGGCCGTGTACGTGGACGGCGTGAAGACCACCTCCACCGGCCCCACGGGCAACAAGGGCCTCACGAACAAGTTCAGCGTGCTGGGGCAGATCCAGGGCAATGCCGCGCTCTTCAAGGGCACGCTGGCAGAGGTGCGCGTCTACAGCCGCGTGCTGAGCGACACCGAGGTCAACACGCTGCGCGGCCAGGCCATCATCGGCGACCCCGGCATCGGCGGCGGTCCGAAGCTGGTCAACGGCCAGCTGGTGTTCAACCCGGGCACGCTCGGCAGCAGCGGCGCGCAGTTCCGCTGGAACTTCGGCGACGGCACGCAGACGGCGTACTCGAACCAGCCGAACTACACCTACACCTACAACCGCCCGGGCCACTTCACGGTGACGCTGACGGTGAAGGACGTGAACGGCCGCGAGACCTTCTACACCTACAACCTCACCGTGATCGCCCCGGTCACGGCGCGGGCGCCGACGCACACCACCAACATCGCGGGCGATGCGAATTCGGTGTACTCGGTAAACCCCGACAGCGGCACGGTCGCCGCCATCGATGCGCAGACCCTGGCCAAGCGCTGGGAAACGCGCGTGGGCGACGAGCCGAAGACGCTGGCCGTCGGCCCCGACGGACGCATTTGGGTCACGGTGCAGGGCGAGGACAAGCTGGTCGCGCTGAGCGCGGCCGACGGCAGCCTCTCGACCACCGTGCCACTGGCCTACGGCAGCGGCCCCTACGGCGTGGCCTTCACGCCGGACGGTGCGAAAGGTCTGCTCACGCTGGAGAGCAAGTCGGTGCTGATGAGCTTCGACCCGAGCAACGGCAGCACTACCGGCGCGGTCGCGCTCGAAGGCAACCTGCGCGGCATCGCGGTCAACGCCGACTCGCAGGTGGCTTATGTCACGCGCTTCAAGTCGAAGATGACCGGCGGCCAATTGCACAAGGTCAACCTGCAGGGCATGAGCGCCATGACCACCATCGCGCTGCCGGTGGACACCGCCACGGTGGACACCGAGAGCCACGCGCGCGGCGTGGCCAACTACCTGAGCCAGGTGGTGATCTCGCCGGACGGAACGCGGGCGGTGCTGCCCTCGAAGAAGGACAACATCGTGCGCGGCAAGTTCAGGGACGGCCTTGCGCTGGAGCACGACAAGACGGTGCGCTCCATCCTCTCGCAGGTCAACCTGCAGACGGCCGCGGAAGTGTTCGCCGAGCAGATCGACTTCGACGACCGCGCACCGGCGCGCGCGGCGCTGTTCTCGCCGTCGGGCGACTACCTCTTCGTGGCGCAGATGGAAGGCAACCGCGTGGCCATCGTCGATCCGTACAGCCGCGCGGTGCGCGGCGAGATCAACACCAGCAGCGCGCCGCATGGCCTGTACCTGGACGCGACGCGCAAGCGCCTGTTCGTCAACAACTTCCTGGCGCGCTCGGTGTCCGTGCACGACGTGGCTTCGGTGCTGTCGTCCGAGACGGCGGCCGCGATCTTCCTGCAGAACGTGGCGACGGTGGCACAGGAACCGATGGCGGCCGCGGCGCTGCGCGGCAAGCAGGTGTTCTACAACGCCTCCGACCGTCGCATGAGCAAGGACAACTACATCTCCTGCGCGAGCTGCCACGCAGACGCCGGCGACGACGGCATGGTGTGGGACTTCACCCAGCGCGGCGAAGGCCTGCGCCGCACCATCAGCCTGCAGGGGCGGCGCGGGCTGGGCCACGGCAAGCTGCACTGGACGGCCAACTTCGACGAGGTGCAGGACTTCGAGAACGACATCCGCAACGAGTTCGGCGGCACCGGCTTCCTGACGAATGCGGACTTCGCGGCCACCTCCGACCCGCTCGGTGCGCCCAAGGCCGGCAAGAATGCGCAGCTCGACGACCTCGCGGCCTACCTGAGCTCGCTGAACAAGTACATGCGCAGCCCGGCGCGCAATGCCGATGGCAGCCTGAGCGTCGATGCGGCGCGGGGCCAGGCACTGTTCACCTCGGCGCAGTGCGTGACCTGCCACGCGGGCGGCACCTTCCGCGACGGCATCCGGCACGACGTGGGCACGATCCAGGCCTCGTCGGGCAAGGGCATGAACCAGCCGCTCGCGGGCATCGGCTTCGACACGCCGACGCTGTCGGGCACCTGGAACACCGCCGCCTTCTTCCACAACGGCCAGGCGGCCACGCTGCAGGACGTGCTCGGCAGCGGCCATGGCAATGCCAACAGCCTGCCGGCCGCCGACGTGGTGGCGATCCGCGAGTACGTGCGCTCGCAGGACACGGCCCCGGCCGTCATCTCGCGCATCCGCTCGGACCTCAACCCCACCCTGTGCGTGAACATCAAGGGTGCGGCGACCACCAGCGGCGCGACGGCCGTGCAATGGCCATGCGGTACGGCGGGCAACGAGAAGTTCACGGTGACGAGCCTCCCCGGCGGCTACGTGCAGTTCGTGGCCGAGCACAGCGGGCTGTGCCTGGCGCAGAACGGCACGGCGACGACGAACGCGCCGGTGGTGCAGCTGGCGTGCACGGCGGGCAACACGGCGCAGTGGAGCATGGTCGGCGGGAGCATCCGCAACCGCGCCTCGGGTTCGTGCCTGGACGTGCCGAACAGCTCGACGGCGCAGGACACGGCGCTGATCACATGGACCTGCAACGGCGGGAACAACCAGAACTGGACACAGCTTCCGTAGCGCCAGCAGCGTTCCACGAAAGGCCGGCCGCTTCATGCGGCCGGCTTTTTTCATGCCGCCCATGACCTCCCACGTCATGGACCGTGCGCACCCGCTCTGGGAAAGTACCTCCATCGATCCATCAATCAACCACCAGGAGAAAACACAATGACCGGCTTCAACATCCTTCCCCTCGCAGTCGCCCTGCTGATCGGCATCGCCGCGCTCGGCTCGTGCCTCGGCATCGGACTGGTCGGCCAGAAGTTCCTGGAAAGCACCGCGCGCCAGCCCGAGTTGGTCGACACGCTGCAGACCAAGTTCTTCCTGATCGCGGGCGTGACGGACGGCGCATTCATCATCGCGACGGGCATCGCCCTCTGGTTCGCGACCGCCAACCCCTTCGGCTGATCGGCCCGATCGGCCACGAACACAAAGCGGCGCCCCGGCGCCGCTTTGTGATTTGGGCCGCTACACCGAGCGCGTGATGCCGCCGTCCACGCGCAGGTTCTGACCGGTGATGTAGCCCGCGCCTTCCGAGGCGAGAAAACCGATGACCGCCGCGATCTCCGCGCTCTTGCCGTAGCGGCCCATTGGAATGCGCGAGCGGAACTCGGCCTTCTCCGGCAGGCTGTCGATGAAGCCGGGCAGCACGTTGTTCATGCGCACGTTCTTCGCGGCGTAGGTGTCGGCAAAGAGTTTGGTGAAGGCCGCGAGGCCGGCGCGGAACACGCCCGAGGTGGGGAACACGGGGTCGGGCTCGAAGGCCGCGAAGGTGGAAATGTTGATGATGGCCCCACCACCCTGCTGCACCATCAGCGGCGCGACCAGCCGTGCGGGACGCACCGCGCTCAGCAGGTACACATCCATGCCGCGATGCCAGTCTTCATCGGTGATGTCGAGGATGGGCGCGCGCGGCCCGTGGCCTGCGCTGTTGACCAGCACGTCGACACGGCCCCACTGGGCCACGACCTTGTCGACCAGCCGCTTCAGGTCGTCGTTCGACTGATTCGAGCCCGTCACGCCGATGCCGCCGAGCTCGGCGGCCAGTGCCTCGCCCTTGCCCGACGACGAGAGGATGGCCACGCGAAAGCCGTCGTCGGCGAGCTTGCGCGCCGCTGCGGCGCCCATGCCGCTGCCACCTGCAGTGACGATGGCTACTTTTTTCTGGTCTTCAGAGGACATTCGGGATTCCTTGGTTCGTGCGAGAGCCCGCATTTAGCCAAGGAATCGACTCCCCTGCCAGGCTGTGATTTGCGTCCGGGTTCGGGGTGCGTGCGAATGACACCGGGTACTCCCCTCCGCGAATGTCCTCCGGCCTGCGGCCTCCCCCTTTATTTCGCTGCGGGGAGCACCCGGTGCCATTCGCACATGAGCGCACTGCTTGTGCCGGCCGCACGAGCGCTGCGTTCAACGATCACGCCGATGGGGTGCCTTGCGCAGCGAAATAAAGGAGGAGGCCGCAGGCCGGGGGACATTCGCGGAGCAAGGTACCCCGTCGGCGTGAGCGCGCCCCGAACGGAACTCAGGCAGTAGGCACCGTCGCCTGCATCGAAGCCCGCTGGTTGAACCCCTTGAACCACTTCGCACTGTTCGGCGCCTCGGCTCTCCAGTCCACCGAAGGAAAGCGGAAGTCCATGTACCCCAGCACGCAGCCGAAAGCGATGGTGCCGATATCGACGCGGTCGCCGAAGGACGGCGCTGCGGATTCCAGCCACTCGAGGCCGGTGCGCACCTTGGCGAGCTGTCCGTCGGTCCAGTCGGCCCAGCGCAGTTCCTCGGGACGCAGCACGGTCTCGTAGCGCGCCAGCAGCGCGGCGCCGGTCATCCCGTCGGCGAGTGCGAGTTCGGTGAGGCGGGCCCAGCGTTCCTTGCCGTCGGCTGGAAAGAGCTTGCCCGACTGCGTGGCGTTGAGGTACTCGCAGATCACGCGGCTGTCGAAGAGCACCTGACCGTCGTCGGTGATGAGGGTGGGCACCTGGCCGAGCGGGTTCTTCGGGATGATGGTGGCGTCGCGCTTCACCGGGCCGGCCGCGCTGGGCAGCTTCTCGATGCGGTCGGCGATGCCGAGTTCGTGCGCCACGACCATGCATTTGCGCACGAAGGGGGAAGCGGGCGAGAAGAAAATCTGCATGGCGGGCGATGCTCCGGTGTGGCGTTGTTACTTGCGGCGGATGCGCAGCATGCCTTCCTGCGCTGCCGAGGCCACCAGCCGGCCGTCGCGCGCATAGAGGCTGCCGCGGCACAGGCCGCGCGCGCCGCCCGCGCTGGGCGAGTCGAGCACGTACAGCAGCCAGTCGTCCATGCGGAAATCGCGGTGGAACCACATCGCGTGGTCGAGGCTGGCGGGGCGCACCTGGCCGCTCATGAAGCTCAGGCCGTGCGGCAGCATCGCGGCGCGCAGCAGGCCGTGGTCGGAGGCGTAGGCCAGCAGCGCGCGGTGCACCATCGGGTCGTCGGGCAGCGGCGCGATGGCGCGCATCCAGATGGCGCTTTGCGCCGAGGCCGGGCGCACCTGCGGGGCGATCAGGTCCTCGGGGTCGACGCGGCGGTACTCGATGCCGTGCGGCTGGACCGCCTTGGCGCGCCAGGGCTCGGGCAGGCGATCGCCGAGGGCGATGCGCTGGTCGAGCTCGCTGATCAGGCCTTCGGGGCCGGCCACCTCGGGCATGTCGAACTGGTGCTCGACGCCGTCGTCCACGGTCTGGAACGAGGCCGACATCTCGAAGATGATCCGCTCCTGCTGGCGCGCCACCACGTGGCGGGTGGTAAAGCTGCGGCCATCGCGCACGCGGTCGACGCTGTACTCGATGGGCGCGTGCTCGCCGGGCAGCAGGAAGTAGGCGTGCATCGAATGCACGGGGCGCTCGGCGCCCACGGTGAGGCTGGCGGCCATCAGCGATTGGCCCAGCACCTGGCCGCCGAACACGGCGGGCGTGCCGATGTCTTCGCTCTGCGCCAGGAAGCGGTCGCCGCCCAGTGGCTCGAGCTGCATGAGCGCGACGAGTTCGTTGACGAGGCGGGAGGCGGTGGCGTGATCGGTGGTCATCGGAGGCATTCAGGGCAAGCGGAAAAGCAACCCTCGACCATAGCAAAGGCCGCGCCCGAAAACTGTCGCGGGCCGGTCAGCCGGCGCTCCCGATGGGCCTATTTGTAGAAGCAGACACCCATGAAGCGGGCGCTGCAACCGGAATCCGTGCCGCCCTGAACCACGCGCACCGGCACGCCGCCCAGCAGCATCGAACCGTCGTCGGCATACACCAGCGGCGAAGGCGCGGCCCTGGCGAAGGTGCCGCTGAGCGTTTCCTGCTCGACGTACTTGAGGTACTGGCGCCGCGAAAAGTCGACCTTGTCGGCCGACTTCAGCGGCGCGGCCTCGTAGCGCTTGCCGTACACCGTGCCGAAGTAGCGCAGTGCCGGCCCGGTGCGGTCGCCGTACTTCACGTCGGCCTTCGCGAAGCCGGTCTGGACGAGGAAGGTGCGGTCTTCGGGCGTCAGGTCGGCGTCGAAGGCCATCAGCACGTACTGGCCCTCGAAGCTCTGGTTGCGCGCCACCTTGAGTTCGCCGATCAGCGCGGGCGTGACTTTGGTGCGGCCATCCCAGCGCAGCAGCGCCGCCACGGACGGATCACCGTCGAACACGTAGTGGTAGTTCTCGCCGGCAATGGCGACCTTGCGGCCGTCCTTCGCCGCCACGAAGCTCACGACCCGGTCCTTGCCGTGGACCGGGTCGCCTTCGGGCGTGCTGGCGCAGCCGGCCTGCAGCAGGCCGAGGGCGGCGCAGGACAGCGCCAGGAAGATGCGACGTGCGGAGGTCGGCAACGAAGGGAGGTGCACTTTTCGTCCAGGGTTCGAGTTCATCAAGCCCCGGACTCTAGCCTCTGGCGGTCGAGATCGGCGCCGTCTGCGGCCAGCTTCTTCTGCAGCGCGGCCACGTCCACGCCGGCGAACGCGGTGCTGCCCAGCGACGCCGCCGCCGTGCCCGCGGCCTGCCCCATGACGAAGCAGCCGCCGCTTGCACGCGCGGCCGACTGGCCTTCGTGCGTCATCGATGCACAGCGCCCGGCCACCAGCAGGTTGTCGACCGCCTGCGGCACCAGCATGCGCCAGGGCAGGTGGTTGTAGGCGTTGGCTTCGTCGTGCGGAAAGGCCCACTCGATGCGGCCGTCGGCGTGCATTTCCATCGGCCAGGCGTTCAGGCCGATGTTGTCGTCGAACTTCGCCGAACCCAGGATGTCCTCGCGCCCGAGCGCATACAGACCCTGGATGCGCCGCGTCTCGCGGATGCCGACCTGCGGCGCGATCTCCACGATGGCCGACTGCGCGAAGCCGGGCACTTCGGCCTTCAAGAACTTGAAGTACTCGGCGATCTGGCGGCGGCCTTCGAGCTCGCCCTCGCTGAGCTCGCGCGCGTCGACGCCGTTCATCGCGCGGCCCTGGGCATTGCGGATCTGCGTGACGTTGGCGCGCCATTCGCGCGGGTCCCTGTTGGGCCGCAGGATGGCGCCTTCGCGCGGAAACCTGTACTTGCCCGGATGCTGCTGCTCGGCGCGCGCCATGTAGTCGTTGATGGCCGAGAACTCGCCCACAGCCGCCAGCGCGGCCGGCGCGTCGACCTGGCCGATGCGGAACATCGTGGTCGGAAACAGCCCGCTGCCGTGGCCGTCGCCCACCTCGAAGGGCACGCCGGCAAAGGCCGCCACGTCGGCGTCGCCACTGGCGTCGATGAAGGCGTTGGCGCGAATGGCCTGGCGGCCCGACTTGGTCTCGACCACCAGCGCGTCGATGCGGCTGCCGTCGCGGATGACGGACGCGGCCAGCGCGTGGAACAGCAGCTTCACGCCGGCGGCGCCGAGCAGCTGGTCGGCGGCCAGCTTGTAGGCCGAGGTGTCGTACGAACGCACGCAGATGCGCCCGCCCATGCCGTTCTGCGGCGCGTTCACGCCGTTCAACGCGGCGATGCGGTCGATCAGCTCGTCGACCACGCCGCGCACCAGTTGCGTCATCTCGCCCTTGCGCTTGCCGTACAGGCCCGCGAAGTTGGTGACGCCGCCGGCCGTGCCCATGCCGCCGAGAAAGCCGTAGCGCTCCACCAGCAGCGTGCTCGCACCGTGGCGCGCGGCGCTCACGGCGGCCGCGATGCCGGCGGGGCCGCCGCCGACCACCACCACGTCGTATTCGCCGAACACCGGCAGCGCGCGCGCCGGCTCGTTCAATGTCTGCGCTGTCATCACTGCAACTTGATGCCGCGGGCCGAGATGATCTTGGTCATGATCGCGGCCTCTTCATTGACGCGCGTGCGCATGCCGTCCGGCGAAGTGCCCACGGCCTGCCAGCCCTGCTCGAAGAGCTTGCGTCGCACGTCGGGGTTCTTCATGACCACTTCGAGTTCGCGGCTGATGCGGGCCTGCGCGGCCTTCGACAGGTTGGCCGGACCGAGCAGCGCCACCCACACCTCGAGGTTGAAGTCCTTCACGCCGGCCTCGGCCAGCGGCGGGATCTCGGGCACCAGCGCGCTGCGCCCGCCCGTGAGGCCGATGGCCTTGAGCTTGCCGGCGCGGATCTGCGGCATGGCCACGCCCGGCGGGATCAGGCCCATCTGCACCTGGTCGCCCAGCATCGCCGTGACGACCTGCGGATTGCCCTGGTAGGGCACGTGCTCGGGCTTGAAGCCGCTCACGCGGGTCTTGAGCAGTTCCATGCCCAGGTGGCCGACCGAGCCGATGCCCACCGAGCCGTAGTTCCACTTGTCGCCGGCCTTGCGGCCCGCGTCGAAGAAGGCGGTGCCCGAGGGCAGGTTGTTCTGCGCCACCAGCACCAGCGGCGCCGTGGCAATCAGCGAGAGGTACGTGAAGTCCTTGGCCGGGTCATAGGGCAGCTTGGGGTACAGCATCTTCGACGACGTGAGATTGCCGTTGATGACGAGGCCCAGCGTGTGGTCGTCGGTGGCCTTGGCCACCTGGTCGGCCGCGATGTTGCCCGAGGCGCCAGCCTTGTTGTCGACCACGATCGGCTGGCCCAGCGCCTTGCCCAGCGGCTCGGCGATGGTGCGCGCCGCGATGTCGGGCGTGGAGCCGCCCGGGAACCCCACGAGCAGGCGGATCGGCTTGGTCGGCCAGGCGGCGTTCTGTGCGCTGGCGGCCAGCGGCAGTGCGGCGGCGGCAGCCAGGCCGCAGGCAATCAGGAGAGCTCTCTTGGTGGCTTGCATGGAAAAAAAGTGTGAGAAAGTTGTCAAAAACCAGAGCAGGCCAGCTTAACTGCCGAGCGAAGCGCCGGGCAAGGCGCGTCCTCGCTATTCGAGGCTGATGTTGCCCCTGCGCACCAGCTCGCCATACACCTTCGACTTGGCCTCGGCATTGCGCTCGATTTCCTCGGGCGACCAGGCCAGCGGCTCGAAGGCGAAGGTGTCGAAGCGCGCGCGGATCTCGGGGTCGGCGATGACCTTGGCCACGTCGGCATTGATCTTCGCCTTGACGGCCGCCGGCACGCCCTTGGGCGCGAGCAGCGACACGAACGAGTTGACCTCCAACGAGGCCGGGCCGCCGGCCTCGGCCATGGTGGGCACGTCGGGCATCTGCGGAATGCGCCTGGGCGCCGCGATGGCCAGGTAGCGCAGCTTGCCGGCCTTGTAGATGCCCTGGCTCGACGGAATGCTCGCGAAGCTCCACGGCACCTCGCCGGCGCCCACGTTGGAAAACAGCTGCGACACCTCGCGGTAGGGCGCGTGGCGCATGTGGATGCCGGTGAGCGCCTCGAGCTGCTGCGCACCCAGGTGGCCAGGACTGCCGACGCCCCACGAGCCGTAGACGATGCCATCGGGGTTGGCCCTGGCCGCGCCGATCAGGTCGCTCATGTTCTTCCACTTCGAATCGGTGGCCACGGCCACGAAGAAGGGCGTGCGAAACAGCGAGGCCACCGGATCGAAGTGCTGCAGCGTCACGAAGTTGCGCGACTTGTACAGGTGCGGCAACGCGGCGATGTGCTCGCTGTCGAGCTGCAGCAGCGTGTAGCCGTCGGGCGCCGCGCGCCGGGCCTGGTCGATGGCGATGAAGCCGCCGCCGCCGGGCTTGTTGTCGATCAGCACGCGCTGGCCCCACAGGCGCGAGAGCTTGTCGGAGACGAGGCGCAGCACCGCGTCGGGGCCGCTGCCGGCCGCGAAGGGCGTGACCAGGGTCACGGGCTTGTTGGGAAAGTCGCCGGCTTGCGCCAACGCCCCTGTAGCGACGGTCAGGGCAAGCCCCGCGGTCAGCAGTGCGCGCGAAAAGTTCATGGTGTCTTGTCTCCTGGGCCTGTGGCCTCGATGGTTATGGGTGATGGAAGAAGCAGGCTTCAATGCGGCGAAAGCACGGCGACCGCCCCGGGCCGCAGCGCCTCGGGCGCGTCGTCCAGGCAATGCTCCGGCCGCCAGGCGTAGAGCCACTCGACCGCATCGTAGAAGCGCTCGGGCGAGCGCCCTGCCCACAGGCTGTTGCGCACCAGGCGCTCCACGCCCCTGGCGTGATAGAGGCGCCCCATCTCGCGCACCGACAGCACCACGCGCGCCGTGCGGGCAATGCGCGCCGCTTCGTACAGCTTGAACGCGGCGGGCATGTCGAAACCGCAGGCCTGCACAGCGGCGCCGAGCGTCACGGCATCCTCGAGCGCCATGCAGGCGCCCTGCGCGAGGTACTGCATCATCGGATGGGCCGCATCGCCCAGCAGCGTGGCAGGGCCCTCGCTCCATCGTTCGACCGGGTCGCGGTCGGCGGTGCTCCAGCGGCGCCACGAGGTCGGGCGGTCGAGCAGCTGGCGCGGGCGCGCATGCACGCCCTCGAAGTACGAAAGCACTTCGGCCTTGCTGCCATCGGTCACGCCCCACTCCTCCTGCCCGCGGCTGTGGAAGGTGACGACGAGGTTGTATTGCTCGCCATGGCGCAGCGGGTAGTGCACCAGGTGGCAGTCGGGGCCGGCCCAGACCACGGGCGCGTTCCAGCGCAGGTCGGCGGGCATGTCGGCCGCGGGCACGACGGCGCGGTACACCACGTGCCCCGACACGCGCGGCGCGTCGCCGATGAGCTTGCTGCGCACCACCGACTTCACGCCATCGCAACCGACGATGGCATCGGCCTGGAAGCGGCGGCCATCGCGCGTGACAGCCGTGACACCGTGCGCACCGGTGTCGATGGCCTCGACCTGCGCCGAGGTGTGGAAGCGGATCAGCGGGTGCTGCCTCACGGCTTCATGGATCGCGCCGTGCAGGTCGGCGCGATGGCTCACCGCGTACGGGTTCCTGAAACGTGCGCGAAAGGCTTCGCCGACCGGCACCGAGGCCACTTCGCCGCAATCGACGGCGTCCATCATCACGAGCCGATCGGTGAAGACCGAACCGCGGCGCACCGCCTCGCCCACGCCCAGCGCATCGAGCGCGGCAAAGGCATTGGGGCCGAGCTGCAGTCCGGCGCCGATCTCGCCGATGGCAGCGCTCTGCTCCAGCAGGTCGATGGAAACGCCCAGGCGCGCCAGTGCCAGTGCGGCAGCCATGCCGCCGATGCCCCCGCCGACCAGCAGCACCGAGGGAGGATTCTTCGAGGGAGTCATGGCAGGCCTGCGCGGTGGAGGGAGTCAGTCGATGTGCACGGTGAGCGAAGGCAGGCGCTCGATGCTCACCTTGATCGTCTGGCCCGGCTTCACCGCACCCACGCCTTCGGGCGTGCCCGTGAAGATCAGGTCGCCGGGCTGCAGCGTGAAGAGCGTCGACAGGTTGGCGATGACTTCGTTCACCGACCAGATCAGGTGCGTGATGTCGCTGTTCTGGCGCACCTCGCCGTCGACTTCGAGCGTGATGGTGCCGGCGTTGAGTTCGCCCACGTCGGCCAGCGTGCGCAGCGGCGCGATGGGCGCGGAGAAGTCGAAGGCCTTGCCGATTTCCCACGGACGGCCCTGCTCGCGCATCTTCATCTGCAGGTCGCGGCGGGTCATGTCCAGGCCGACGGCGTAGCCGTGGATGTGGCTGGCGGCCTGCTCGGCCGGGATGTCCTTTCCGCCCTTGCCGATGGCGACCACCAGCTCGGCTTCGTAGTGGTAGTTGCTGGTGAGCGGCGGATAGGGAATCGAGGCGCCCTTGCCGTCCGCCACGGGCACGACGGAGGCGTCGTCGTTCGGCTTGCAGAAGAAGAACGGCGGTTCGCGGTCGGGGTCGAAGCCCATCTCGCGCGCATGGGCCGCGTAGTTGCGGCCCACGCAGTAGACGCGGCGCACGGGGAACTGCTGGTCGGAGCCCACGATGGGCAGGCCGACGATGGAAGGAGGCGTGAAGACGAAGGACATGAAAACTCCTGCCGCATGGGGCGGCGCTGGGTCGAACAAACAAGAAGAAAAGCCGGGCGCCCGGTTCAGGCGTCTTCGAGGAAGGCTTCGCGCAGGATGCCCATGGCCTGCTGCACGGGACGGTCGGAGAAGCTGAACAGCACCGTGTCTTCGTCGGGCGAAGACAGGCGCAGCGGCGCCCACGAAGGCACCACGAAGGTGTCGCGCGGACCGAACGCGAAGCGCTGGCCGCCAATCTCGGCCGTGCCGTGGCCTTCGACCACGCTGTACACCGCGCCGTCGGTCGCCCGATGCGTCCTGCCCACGAAGCCCTTGGGCAGCAGCTGCAGGTTGGTCGAGATGGTCGGCATCGGCGAGCCGCCCGTCAGCGGATTGATGTAGCGCAGCTTGTGGCCCAGCCAAGCGTCCGGCGCCTCCTGCTTCTGCAGCTGGGCCAGCGCCTCGCGGCTGCGGGCATAGGGGTAGTTGAAGATCGGCGAGGTGGCCGAGGCGTGGTCGTGGCGCACCGGCACCATGTTGTGGCCGAAGCGAGCGAGGCTGTGGCCCTCGGGGCGCGCCACGTGCTGCACCTTGGCATCGTCGTTCTCGGCGAAGCCGGCGTCGAAGAAGCGCAGCATCGGGATGTCGAGGCCGTCGAGCCACACCACCGGCTCGACCGATCCGCCGATGCCTTCGTTGCCGTGGTCGTGCCAGGCCCAGGAAGGCGTGATGATGAAGTCGCCCGGATGCATGGTGGTGCGCTCGCCGCCGACCGTGGTGTAGGCGCCCTTGCCGTCGACGATGAAGCGCAGCGCCGACTGCACGTGGCGGTGCGAAGGCGCCACCTCGCCCGGCATGATGAGCTGCAGTCCGGCGTAGAGCGACTGGGTGATCGACGAATTGCCGGGCAGCGCCGGGTTCTCCAGCACCAGCACGCGGCGCACGGCCTCCTCGGCGGTGATGAGGTCGGCCGACTCCATCAGCAGCGGGCGGATCTCGTCGTAGCGCCACAGCGCGGGCACGCAGGGCGTCTGCGGTTCGCGCGGCACCAGCGCGTGCAGCGATTCCCACAGCGGCGTGAGGTGCAGGGGGCTGATGCGGGCGTAGTAGTCGCGGCGTTCGGCCGCATTGGAAGGCGCGGGTTTCATTGGGCTTGGGTGTCTCCGTGGCGGCATTGTTGGTCCGCACCACTATTTCCTCAAGACCGCCTGCCAATACACGGAATTCGAAATTTCGATAATGGTGACTTTCACCGCAGCGTAAATCGCCCATGTCCAAGCTCGATCTCCAATGGCTCGCCGTGTTCGACGAGGTCTACAAGACCGGCAACGTCTCGAAGGCCGCGGAGCGGCTGGGCATGGCGCAGGCGGCGGCCAGCACCGCGCTGAACAAGCTGCGCGCGCACTTCGACGACCGCCTGTTCACCCGCACCGCGCAGGGCATGCAGCCCACGCCGCACGCCGAGCGCATCTACCCGAACCTGCGCGAGGCGCTGGCCCAGCTGGCTCAGGCCCAGGGCAACCGCAGCAGTTTCGAGCCCGCGCAGGCGCAGCGGCGCTTTCGCATCTGCATGACCGACATCAGCGAGGTGGTGCTGCTGCCCGGCCTGCTCGACCACCTGCGGCGCGCGGCGCCGGGCGTGCACATCGAGACCGAGATCATCTCCACCCTCAGCGGCCGCCGCCTGCAGGACGGCGAGGTCGACCTCGCCGTGGGCTTCATGCCGCAGCTGGACGCGGGCTTCTACCAGCAGACGCTGTTCATGCAGAACTTCGTCTGCCTGGCAGCACAGAACCACCCGCGCATCGGCGCGAAGCTCACGCGCAAGCGCTTCGAGGCGGAGGCGCATGCGGTGGTGTCCACCTCGGGCACCGGGCATGCCATCGTCGACACGACCCTCGCGCGGCTGGGCCTGAAGCGCAACGTGGTGGTGCGGCTGTCGAGCTTCCTGAGCGTGGCGCGCATCGTGGCGCACACCGAACTGATCGTGGTGGTGCCGCGCATCCTCGGCAACGTGCTGGCCACGCAGGAGCCGGTGAAGCTGCTGGAGCCGCCTTTCGTGCTGCCCGACTACGCGGTGAAGCAGCACTGGCACGAGCGCTTCCACGCCGACCCGGGCAATGCCTGGCTGCGGCGCACGCTGGCCCAGCTGTTCAGCGGCAGCTGACCGGGCGTGCATGCCCGAGCGACGGGCGGCGTCCGCAGGCGTGGCCCCGCTCGCATAATCGCGGCTCCTCCCACAGCCATATCCACAAAAGGCGGCCCCATGTCTTCGATCACCCTGCGCTTTCTCGCCGAACCCAGCACCGTCAACTTCGGCGGCAAGGTCCACGGCGGCACGGTCATGAAGTGGATCGACGAGGCCGGCTACGCCTGTGCGACCAGCTGGTCCAAGCGCTACTGCGTCACCGCCTTCATCGGCAGCATCCGCTTCCACCGCCCGATCATGATCGGCGACCTCGTCGAGGTGGAGGCCCGCCTGGCCTACACGGGCAACACCAGCATGAACATCTCGGTCGAGGTGCGCAGCGGCGACATGAAGGGCGGCGCGATGGAAAAGACCACCGAATGCCTGATCGTGTTCGTCTCGGTCGACTCGCACGGCCGGCCACTTCCGGTGGAAAGCTTCGTGCCCGGCACCCCCGGCGAAATGGCACTGGCCGAGCGCGCCAAGACGCACCTCGATGCGAGCCGCGCAGCCGGCGCGACACCGTAGACCCTCCCGGCTTCGCATGTAGACGTGAAGCTCTAATGGGGAGCACGCCGAGCGGCTAGAGTCAGGCGATCGTTTGCAAAAAGGAACATTCGCATGGCTACCCAGGACGACGACAGCAACGGCAAGGCCGCCGACCGCATCAAGGATTCCGCCCAGCAGATCTGGCTCGCAGGGCTCGGCGCCTTCGCCAAGATGCAGCAGGAAGGCAGCAAGGCCTTCGAGGCGCTGGTGAAGGACGGCGCCGGCATGCAGAAGAAGACCCAGCAGGCCGCCGAGGAAACCCTGGCCCAGGCCCAGCAGCGCATGGCCGGCTTCGCCAGCGAGTTCGGCACCAAGGCCGCAGGCCAGTGGGGCAAGCTGGAGAACATCTTCGAAGACCGCGTGGCGCGCGCCCTCGAAAAACTGGGCGCACCCACCGCAGCCGACATGGCCGCGCTGCAGGCGCGCGTCGAGGCGCTCGAAGCCCAGCTGAAGAAGCAAGCGGGTGCGGCCCCCCGCAAGCCCACGGCGCGCAAGACAGCCGCCCCCGCCGCCAAGAAAACCACCTTGCGCCGCAGCAAGCCGGGCTGACACCGCGCCGGCCCCGAGCGGCCGGCCGGTATTGCGGCACCGCACAAGAACCCGGCGCTGCAAAACATGTCCCGCACCGTCCATGGTGCGGTGCACATAGGCTAGAGTGTCCCCAAGAACACGAGCACACGGGGGCACCGACATGGCAAAGAAGGCGCCACGCCGCACGGCGCAACGAATCCTCGAAGCCGCACTGGATCTGTTCAACCGCTTCGGGGAGCCGAACGTCTCGACGACGCTGGTGGCGGGCGAACTCAACATCAGTCCGGGCAACCTGTACTACCACTACCCGGCCAAGGAAGAGCTGATCAACAAGCTCTACGAAGCCTACGAAACCGAGCTCAACGAGCTGCTGCACGCGAGCGAGGGCGTGCACGACGTGGAGGACGCGTGGTTCTTCATGCACAGCCTGTTCGAGCTGATCTGGCGCTACCGCTTTCTCTACCGAGACCTGAACGACCTGCTCAGCAAGAACCGGCTGCTGGAAACCCGGTTCCAGCTGGTGCTGAAGAACAAGGCCCGCGCCATCCGCCAGCTGATCGCCGGCCTGAGCCGCGCCGGCCATCTCGAGATCGACGTGCACGAGGTCGACACGCTGGCGCAGAGCATGGTCGTCGTGCTGACCTACTGGCTCAGCTACGAGTACGTGCGCAATCCGCGGGAAGCGCTGGAACCCGCGCACGCACAGGGCGCGCTGATGCGTGGCGGCCATCACACCCTGCACCTGCTCGCACCCTACCTTGAGCACGAGCAGCGGCGGCATTTGCTGACACTGAGCAACGCCTACAACGGTGAAGATGCCGCCAGCAGCGGCAGTCTGGGCGCCGGCGCCGCGGCATCTCCTGTCGATATGGCGGCCTAGACAACCATGCCCCACCCCGATTTCAAACCGCTCTCGCTGATGTCCGCCAGCCCGGTTGCCGCCGCCAGCCCGGGCCCCTGGACGCCCCTGCCCTGGGCCGACCTGCCCCGCTTCGACGTGCGCAGCGTGCTGGACCACTGGCCGCGCCTGCATGCCGGCCACGAGCTGCCGCTGCCGGCCGAAGGCTCGCCGCTCGCCGAAGGCTGGGCGCTGTACCACAGCGGCGAATTCGAACGCGCCGCCGCCATCGGCCTGCAATTGGGCGGCGAGGGAATGGCGCTGGCCAACCAGGCGACCGCGATCTACGCCAACTACCTGGAGCCGCGCGAGGCCGTGCGGCTCGCGATGCTGCGCCAGGTCATCGAGCGTGCCGGCGCGCAGGCCGCCACCGAGCCCGAGAACTGCCAGGCACTCTACTGGCAGGCCTATGCGCTGGGCCGCTACAGCCAGGGCATCAGCGTGGCGCGCGCACTGGCCCAAGGCCTGGGCAGCAAGCTCAAGGGCGCGCTGGAACGGGTGATCGAACTGCAGCCGCGGCACGCGGACGCCCACCTCGCGCTGGCCTCGTTCCATGCCGAGGTGATCGACAAGGTCGGCGCGCTGGTCGGCCGCATGACCTACGGCGTGCGCTCGGAAACCTCGCTCGCGCTGTTCGAGCGGGGCCTG
>Ga0207655_1001427_pt1 | contig 22155 bp, 21 predicted proteins | sample KBSM44metaG_FD_184398 | JGI IMG/M metagenome (GOLD analysis project Ga0207655, IMG submission 184398) | Miscanthus rhizosphere microbial communities from Kellogg Biological Station, Michigan, USA - KBS M4-4 metaG (SPAdes) (version 2) | ecosystem: Host-associated > Plants > Roots > Rhizosphere >... | reverse complement strand
GCGCAGCCGCCCCGGGTGCGCTTGCGGCCCAGCGGGCACTGGTCGAGTCCCTCGGCGGCAGCTACCACCAGGTCGTCGGCGAAGACGTTCCGCGGACGCTCGTCGACTTCGCGAGGTCGGTCAACGCCACGCAGCTCGTGCTGGGCGCGAGCCGCCGCAGCCGGTTGAGCGCTGCTTTCACCGGCCCGGGCATCGGCTCGACGGTGATCCGCGAGTCGGGCGACATCGACGTGCACATCGTCACCCATGCGGCGGCCGGCGGCGCTCTGCACCTGCCGCGCGTGACCGGCGGCGCGCTCGGGTGGCGACGCCGCATCCTGGGTCTCGTCGTCGCCTTCACCGGCGGGCCGCTCCTGTCGTGGCTGCTGTTCGCGACCTCGAACGATGACACCATCACGTCCGACGTGCTCGCCTATCAGCTGCTCGTCGTCGTCGTGGCCCTCATCGGCGGCATCTGGCCGGCGCTGTTCGCGGCCATCCTGTCGGGCCTCACCCTCGACTTCCTCTTCATCGAACCGCGGTTCACGGTGAGCATCGACAAGCCGCTGCATGCACTGTCGCTCGTGCTGTACGTCGTCATCGCGATCCTCGTGAGCTGGATCGTCGACCAAGCCGCCCGCCGGACACGGCGCGCGCGGCGCGCGGCCGCCGAATCGGAGCTGCTGGCCACGGTGTCGGGCAGCGTGCTGCGTGGCGAAAGCGCGGTTCCGGCGCTGATCAGCCGCATCCGCGAGGCCTTCGCGCTCAGCGGTGTGCGTCTGCTGGCAGGAGACGGGTCGACGGACGAGGTCATCGCGACCGACGGCGAACCGGTGAGCGACGGACGTGCGGTCTCGGTCGCGGTCGGCACCGATGCCGCCGGAGGCGCCCGCGCCACCCTCGAGCTGCACGGTGGCGAGCTCGGCACCCTCGAACGGCGACTGCTCGACGTGATCACGACGCAGCTCGCGGCTGCCCTGGAGCACCGCGACCTCACGCAGACCGCCCGCACCGCCGATGCCCTCGCCGCCACCGACCAGGTGCGCACGGCGCTGCTGTCGGCGGCGAGCCATGACCTTCGGCGCCCCCTCGCCGCGGCGATCGCGGCCGTGGGTGGACTGCGCGCAGCCGGTCCGTCGCTGAGCGATACCGACCGCGACGAGCTCATCGCGACCGCCGACGAGTCACTCGCCTCGCTGGCGTCGCTCGTCACCGACCTGCTCGATGTGAGCCGGGTGCAAGCGGGCGTGCTCGCCGTCTCACTGACCTCCGTCGACGTCGCCTCCGCGGTCCTCGAAGCCATCGACGAGCTGGATCTCGGACCCGACGCCGTCGAACTCGCCCTCGACCCGGACGTGCCGAGCGTCCGCGCCGACCCGGTGCTGCTGCAACGCGTCGTCGTGAACGTCCTCGCCAATGCGCACCGCTACGCGCCGGCGGGAACGCGCGTACGCATCGCGTCGAGCCGGCTCGGCGCCACGGCGGAGTTGCGGATCGTCGATCACGGACCGGGAGTCGCCGCCGATCGCCAAGACGAGATCTTCGCGCCGTTCCAGCGCCTCGGCGACACCGACAACACCACGGGCCTCGGGCTGGGTCTCGCCCTGTCGAAAGGCTTCACCGAGGGGATGGGCGGCACGCTCGCGCCCGAGACCACGCCCGGCGGCGGCCTCACGATGGTCGTGTCGCTGCCCGTGGATGCCGCGGCATCCGACCCCGCCGGCCCCCGGCCGGACTCCGCGGCGGGAGGATGAGAACGTGAAAATCCTGGTCGCCGACGACGACCCCCAGCTCGTGCGGGCGCTGCGGATCACTCTCGCCGCGCACGGTTACGACGTGGTCGCCGCTCCCGACGGCGCCGCCGCGATCGCCCTCGCCGCGCAGCTGCGGCCCGACCTCGTCATGCTCGACCTCGGGATGCCGCGGCTCGACGGCATCGCGGTGATCCACGCGCTTCGCGGCTGGACAGGCGTGCCGATCCTCGTCGTATCGGGCCGCACCGGATCGGCCGACAAGGTCGAGGCGTTGGATGCCGGTGCCGACGACTACGTCACCAAGCCCTTTCAGATCGACGAGCTGCTGGCGCGGCTCCGGGCGCTCGCGCGCCGCAGCTCCGACGCCTCGGTGCTCGCGGACGACGCACCGATCGTGCGGTTCGGAGCGGTGGAGGTCGACCTCGCCGCCACGCGCGTGACCCGCGACGGCGAGGTGGTGCATCTCACACCGACGGAGTGGCGCATGCTCGAGTTTCTGGCGCGCAACCCCGGCACACTGGTGACCCGCCAGACGCTGCTCAAGGACATCTGGGGCACCGATCAGGTGGCGGATTCCGGGTATCTGCGGCTGTACATGTCGCAACTGCGCAAGAAGCTCGAGCGCGATCCCGCGCGGCCGCAGCACCTCCTGACCGAACAGGGGATGGGCTATCGGCTGGTGCTCGACGCCTGACCTCCCGCGGTTGAGGCGTTTCGACTCGCTGCGCTCGCTCAACGACCGGTGGGGACACTCCCGGTCGGCGCTCCCCGCCGGTTCCGCGTTTCGACTCGCTGCGCTCGCTCAACGACCGGTGGGGGCATCCCGGTCGTTGAGCGAGGCGCGCAGCGCCGAGTCGAAACGCCCCGACCCTCAGCCCGCGAGGACCGCCTCGAGACGCGCGTACGAAGCCTCCATGCCGTCGGTCATACCGGTGGCGAGGATCGCGTCGCGGGTGTCCTTGTCCGGATACTCGATCAGCAGGGTCAGCAGGGTCGCGCCGTCCTCTTCGTACAGCTGGAGGTCGTTGAGGGTCGACGGTCCCGGCATCCCGATCATCTGTTCGGTCGTGACCGCGCGCCAGATCGGCTCGCTGAGCACCGTCGATCCCTCGAAGCCGAAACGCGTGGACTCGTCGTCACCCTGCTGCCAGACGTAGCGGTAGGTGTCGCCGACCTCGCACTCGATGAGCTGCCAGCCGTCGGGGCCGAGCAGCCACTGCCTGAGCAGGTCGGGCTCGTGGTGTGCACGCCAGACCAGTTCGCGGGAACCTTCGACGAGGCGCGTGATGCGCACGTGCTGGTCGGTGAGCAGCTCGGTGCGGGTTCCCTTGCCCTGGGCGTAGTCGCGGAGGTCCTGCAGGACCGCGTCGAGCTGGCTCATCGCCAGGCGCGAGCCCTCGATGGCGCCCATCGCGACGACCTGTTCCAGCGCCTCGAGCGAGGTGAAGTAGGTGGTGTTGGTGAGCCGCGACCCATCGGCGGTCGCCTCGAAGACGAAGGTCATCCGCATCGAGGGGAAGCCGTCGAGCTTCTCGCCGTCGTCGCCGACGAACGAGTCGAGCACCTCGAAGCTGCGACCCGGGTCGACGTTCAGCACTTCCCACGACCCGGCGGAGCGCTGGCCCTGCGGGCTCGTCATCCCGTAGTCGACGCGGCCGCCCGGACGCAGATCGAAGGCAGTGAAGGTGGCCGGCCAGCCGGGAGGTCCCCAGAAGCGCTCGAGCTGACGGGGATCGGTGAACGCCTCCCACAGCCGGGACACGGGGGCCGCGGCATCCGCGACCAGCGTCATGGTGAGGTTCTCGGGATCGGTCGTGATGTCGGTGACGGGCATGTCATTCTCCTTGCGTAGGACGGGAATCGTGCGGGGATGTCGGATCGGCGAGCAGCGCGTCGAGGCGATCGATGCGCGAGCGCCAGAGGTCTTCGTAGCGGGCGAGAAGCGCCCGGGCGCGGGCGATCATGCGCGGATCGGCGCGCACGAGGCGCTCGCGTCCTTCGGCGCGTTTGATGACGAGGCCCGCGGCTTCGAGCACGGCGACGTGCTTCTGCACCGCGGCGAACGACATGTCGTAGTCCGCGGCGAGCGCGGACACCGACTGCTCGTCGACGATCGTGCGCCGCAGGATGTCGCGTCGCGTCGCCGCCGCCAGTGCGTGGAACAGCCGGTCGGTCTCATCATCACTCAACTCAGTTTGTGCAACCATTTGGTTGTACGTTAGGGCAGCGCGACCCGCGTGTCAACCTCCCTCTCGGCGCACTGTCGGGTGACACGGGATCTGGCAGCGGGACACGATCCGTGGCAGCAGGTGACATCGAGTTGACAGCGGTGACACGCCGGTGGCAGCGAGGCGGTCGAGGTGTAACAGTCCGTTGTTACGCTCGCAGCAGACAAGCTCATCCCACCGGGGTCGCGACAGGGCTGAGGGTATCCGCCAGGAACCCGCGGCTGAGAAGCGCGAGGATCTGCACCCGGAAAGCATCGGTCAAAGCTCACCAGCGGGGAACCGGAAGACAACTCCTACTTGAGGATCCTTCCGCATGCCTGTCACCAACATCCTTCTGGGCGCGCCCGAGACCAACGAGTCCACGCGCCTACGTCCCGTCGCCTCAGCCAGCGCTGTGATCACGCCCGAGGGGGTGATCACAGAATGGCGAGCCTGAAGAGCAGACAGCCGGTGACAGCCGGCGCACGCGTCACGACCCGCTGCTACTCGCCCAACATCGAGTTGCACTGGTCACCGTCCGCAACCGGGTTCGAAGTGTGGGGTGTGGTCTCGCCGATGCTCGGTGCTCGCGACTGGCGCGGCATCGACCCGCTTCCTGCACGTCTTTCGAAGGGAGTCAAGGGAGCGTCGATCCCCGCCCTGTACCACTGGCAGCGCACGATCGCCCCCGAGTGGGTGTGGTGCGAGTCGCAGGCCGAGAAGGCCGAGGTCATGTGGTTGGACTTCGAGGGCGTGTTCACGAAGCTGTGGCCGCAGCCATTCGTGATTTGCTTCCCGCCCGGCGTGAGCGGCGCCGTCAGCCACACTCCCGATTTCCTGGGAGCGACAGCCGACGGGCGCCTGGCGCTGTTCGATGTTCGTCCCGCCGGCAGGATCGATGAGCGCGCGAGACGCCAGTTCTCGCTGACAGCCGAGGTGTGCGAGACGCTCGGATGGCAGTACGAGGTGCTGTCGGGCCGGGAAACGACGGCGACCGGGAACCTCGAGTGGCTGAAGGCTTCCCGCCACGTCCGCTGCGCCCCGCCGGCCGATGCGCTCGAGCGCATCCTCATCGCCGCTCGCGACGGGGCGACGCGTGCCGAGTTGCTGACTATTGCCGCCCCTCAGCGCCCGGAGCGCGCCAACCAGTGGGTCGATCACCTCGCTTGGCATCGAATGATCGTGTTCGACCTCCACGCACGGCTCGAGAACAACACCATCTTCACCGCCGCGAGCACGAAGGAGCACTGATGACCACCAACTTGTTCGCGCTCGGTGACATCGTCGAGCTGAACGACCGCCGCTGGGTGTTCGTCGGGATGGACGGCACCCGGGCGGTGATCCTCCAGGCCGTCGGCGAACCGCACACGGACGACAGCCGCATGATCCTGTCGCTGCCCGCCTTCTACGAGGCCGTCGGCTCCTCAGTCCGGCCTGCAGAGTTCGCCGTGCGACCTGTCGACGGGAACTGGCCTGACGACGTTGTCGAGATGGGGAAGCATCTCCAGGAGACCATCGACGGGACGCCAAAGAGCATCAGAACGTCCACCGCAGGTGCACCGCGACTCGAGTACGACCCGACGACGACGAAAGCTCGTGACCGCGTCGCCGCGAAGGCCGCCGAGCTCGCCGGGACCGCCCTGGCGGCCTCGGAACGATCGCTGTGGCGACTCCGCGCGGCCTACGTCGAAGGCGGGCTGGCCGCGCTGGCCGAGAGGATGCACCCGGCGACCGCTCAGTCCCTGACCACGGCTCACGTCAACCCTGACGTCCTCGCGATCATCGACGAGGTCCTGCGTGAGCAAACGAACGCGACGACCACGAACCGGAAGAAGGCGATCACCCAGATCCGTCGCCGCGCTTCCCGGGCGAGAATCGAGGTCGACGTATCCGACCGGACGCTGCGCCGCTGGATCGCCGCGCGCGCGGCTGGTCGTCATACGTTCGGGAAGGCGACCACGCGGCGCACGGCCGCGAACAGTCCCAAGCGGGAGTTCAAGACGGCGTTGTTCCTGCGCCCGGGGCAGCAGGTCGAGATCGACTCGACGCCGTTCGACCTGCTGTGCCGTGGGACGGACGGGGAGCCGTTCCGGCCGACGCTGACCCTGATGTGGGACACAGCGACGGCGATCCCTCTCGCTTGGGCGTTCCACCCGGTCGCGAACAAGGGCTTCGATCATGCGGTACTGCTGGCGACTGCGATCGTCGGACGTAAGGCCGTACCGGGACAGGAGGCGACCCGCCTGGCCGCATCCGCCGTGCTCCCCCACGAAGTGATGCGAGAGATCAACACGTGGCTGGATGACGACAGCCTCGCCCTGCCCTACATCTGGCCGGAGGAGATCACTGCCGACGGCGGGATGGACTTCCGTTCCACGGTGTTCGCCGACGCCTGCCTGGCGTACGGCATCAGCCTGAACCTCGCCGCTCCCGGTAGCCCCACCGACAAGCCGCACGTCGAACGCGCCTTCCGGACCATCCGGGAGGGATTCACGCAGTACCTCGCCGGATACACCGGCGGAGATGTATCGAACCGCGGCAAGCTCGACGACCCGGTGTGGACGATGGAAGCGCTCGATCTGCTGTTCGCGATGTGGGTGTCGACCGTCTACCTCAACACCCCGTCGGACGCCCTCCGCGACCCCAGCCGGCCCGACCTGACGTGGACCCCGAACCAGTGGTACGCGGCGGTGTTCCGCGTCTCGGCGGGGCTCCCGATTCCCTTCAGCGCCGAGGACTACATCGCTCTGATGCCGGTCGAGAAGCGAACTATCCAGTCCGACGGGATCCACATCGACAACCGGGTGTACGACTCGCAGCGCCTGAACGGGCTCCGCAAGCTCCGCTCCAACTCCGCCGACGGCAAGTGGGAGGTCCGGCAGCATCCGTACAACCCCGCCGCGGTATGGCTGCGCCACCCAGAGTCCGGTGAATGGATCGAATGCGTCGACAAGTCGCTGAACTGGGTCAACGCTCCGTTCCTCAAGGACGCCACCGCACACCGCCCAGACACCCCCACGCGCAGCGGAGCTTCGGATGCCGCGCAGGCGGCGTTCATCGACCACATCGAGTTGCACGAGAAGAACGCACGCCGGGAGGCCGCCCGCGCACACCGAGCCAAGAACGTCCCTCAACCCACAGTCGCGATCCCGTCCGGCCCACAAGTCCTCGTTCCCGACGATGCGTCCGGGCTGGACGCCGACACCCCGGTCTTCGACTTGGGGCTCATCGACCCCGAGGAGATCCGATGCACATCCCTTTCGCCACCGCGAAGAACACCCTGCCGGGACTTCGACAGATCTTCGACACCGCTCCCACGCGCCCGGAAGCACTCTCGTTCAGCGAGTACGCCGCACTGGACGAAGAGTCCCGGGAGTGCTTCGACGAGGCGCGTCTGTTCTGGCTGACCAGCGGCATGCGCGTGAACACCTTCGTGCAACGGCAGGCTGACAGCGACCTTGCCCGCATCATGCGGGAGAACCGGCTCGCGTACTCGGGCCGTGGAGGGCTGATCCTGTCCGGCCCACCCCTGCACGGAAAGACCGAGATCGCGCTCAACCTCGCACGACGGGTCGAGAAGCGCCGCGCCAACGCTGTCCCCGACTACCGCTCCCTGGGCGAAGTTCCGGTCGTGCTTGTGGACGCACCGTCGAACGGTTCCGGCAAGGCCTTGATGTCGGCGATCTGCCGCTTCTTCCACCCCGACATCCCCGTGCCAGCGAGCTGGGCGACACCGCGGATCTTCGATGCAGCGATCGAGCAACTGCGACACGCCCGAACCCAGGTGCTGATCATCGACGAGGCGCACCTGCTGGCCTCCCGCAGCAGCGGCGATCACGGCGACCCAACCGACATGATCAAAGAGATCCAGAACCAGTCCCCCGTCACCGTAGTCCTCGTCGGCGTCAACCTGCTGGACGCCGCCGTGTTCGGCACTCCCCGCGGCAGGCAGGTCATCGACCGGTGCGATCGGATCGAGCTGGCGGCGGCGACCAACTCGACCGCCAACGCGTCGGTGGAATGGAAGGCGCTCGTCACGGCCTTCGACCGGGCGCTGCCACTGTGTGACCACGTTCCTGGGATTCTCACCGCCAACAGCACCAACCTGTTGCAGGCCTCAGAAGGCTGCCTGGGGAACTTGGCGAAGCTCGTGCGCCGCCTCGTCGCCGCCATCCTTGACGAGCCCGACCGCGCCGACGAGCACGTCATCCCCGAACGCCTAGCGGACGTCCTGAAGCGCACCGCACAGTCGACGGGAGTCGATACCGCCGCGCCGGCACGGGCGATCCGCAAGGCAGTCAAGGTGGCCGCGTGATCAGCACGACCCCCGTCCCGCCCAGACCTGCCAGCCGCCCGGCTGCGCTCCGCGAGCCCGTCAAGTGGCTGCACCGGGAGGCGCTCGAATCATTCACCCACAGGTTGCTCGTCGCGAACCGTCTCGACGCACGGGCGCTCCGCCTGGCGACCGCACCGGGACTGCAGGAGCACCGCTACAGTCTGGACGAGCACGTCACTTTCATCGAGGGCCTCGCGGGCCGCCCGGCGGGCCACTACGACCGACTCCATGCACTCACCCAACCCGATCCCACCCTCACCTATCCGAAGCGGTTCCTCTGCCGACTGTGCGCCAGCGGGGAGCACGTGGAGCAGATTCCTCATGACCGCGGGAACTGGTGCCTTCGGCACCCCGGCCAGATGGTGTGGGTCGGAGCTGGCACCACGCCTGAGTCGCAGGTGATTCTCTCGTTCGATCGCGACCTCGCGAAGGCGGAGCGCCGTTTCAGGCGTCTGGTCGCCGCAGGCCGCGTCGACGCCCGGCTGCACGCCCGTGTGTGGGAGATGATCCGCGACAACGCCTGGCTGACCAGACCCGACGGCTGGAAGCCAGCCCTGGTGGCGCTCCCTGACGACCGCGAAGTCCGCGGCCGCGCGGCGCTGTACCCAGAGGTTGTCGCCGTTCTGAAGATGCTCTCCGATCCGGACAACGTTGAGCGATGGCGGAGACAGGGCCCGGAAGAGCTCCGTAACGACATCGTGACTACTCTGCCGTTGATGCCGGGCCCCGTCGACGTGCTCGTGGAACGGATCGTGCTATGGCTTCGAAGGCTGCGCCGCGAGATCCGGCCGACCCGCATCGACCCTCTGAATGTGCCGCTGGACATCGTGGATGCGTCTGCGATCATCGATGCCTCGGCACCATACCCGACCTGGATTCGGCGCCATCCGCGAGCGGCCACCGAATGGGACTGGAGCCGGAACAACACCTCCCGTGACCCGTGGACTGCCTCCGGCAGTTTCCCAAGCCGCGTGGTGGGTGTGCGACGAAGGTCATTCTTGGCAGGCAAGCCCACAGGTACGAGGCGCAGCCGAGTCCGGCTGCCCCTACTGCAAGGGGCAATCGGCGTGGCCCGGACAGACCGATCTCGGCAGCCTCCAGCCCCAACTGGCCGCCGAATGGGATCGTGCCCCGGGTGCCAACGCGGGCGATCCCGACCACCTCAGCGCGCAGTCCGGTCGCCGGGTCGCCTGGATCTGCCATCTGGGTCACCGCTGGCAAGCTTCAGTCGCCAGCCGCGCGAAAGGCGGGCACGGCTGCCCGTACTGCTCAGGGCGACGCGCCGTCCCAGGAGAAGGCGACCTCTCCACCCTTCGCCCGGATCTCGCCGCAGAGTGGGACGACAAGCGGAACGGTGAACTATCTCCACACGAGACAGCGCCCGGCTCACGCGCGAACGTCTGGTGGAGATGTTCCCGCGACCACATGTGGCAGACGAGCGTCAAACAGCGCACGCGCGGAGTTGGCTGTCCGTACTGCTCCGGAAGACGCGCGATCCCCGGCGAAACCGACCTCGCCACGCTCCGACCCGAGCTCGTCGCCGAGTGGGATCCCGACAACGACCTGACTCCAAGCGAGGTCACCCCGTTCTCAAACCGAAAGGTCGGCTGGCGATGCGAGGGGGGCCACACGTGGACAACGCAGGTTGCACACCGCTCGCGGGGCAGAGGATGTCCCATCTGCGCCGGACGGCGCGTCATCCCCGGTGAGACTGACCTCGCCACCCTCCGACCCGACCTCGCCAGCGAATGGGATCAAGAGCGGAACGGCAATCTGTCCCCGCGCGATTCCGCGCCGGCATCCCCGAAGAAGGTCTGGTGGAGGTGTGCGCGCGGTCATGGCTGGCGAACATCTGTCAATCATCGCTCGCATGGAACCGGCTGCCCGTTTTGCGCAGGGAAGCGCGCGATACCCGACGAACCCGCCCTCGCCAACCCTCAACCTGACTCGCCCCCGAATGGACAGCAGGAACCACGCGACCCCGACTAGATGACCCCCAGCTAAAGGAGAAACGTCGACAGGCGATGCGCGAATGACGCGTTGGAGAGCAGATGCGCCTCAAGATCGGAGAGGTCCGTCGTCAGCGATGCCGCCCTCAACCGATACTGCTACGTGGCTGATTGTCACTGGAGCAGCTCCAGCGCATCCACCTGAAGCTGGTCCGCGAACTTTGACACGGTGTCGAGGGTCAGGTTGCGGTCTCCTCGCTCAACAGAGCCGAGGTATGTACGGTCGTAGCCCAGGTCGTGAGCAAACTCCTCCTGGGTGCGACCGCGCGCGATGCGGATCGCTCGGAGGTTCTCCCCGAACCTCCTGTTGAGCGGGCCGCGTTTGTGCACCTTTCGAGCGTCACGTGGTGATACTCATGAGTCCACGGACTTATGAGTATCATTGGGCGTGGCCCGCGAAGACGTGCCACACAACGAGGCCAGCCGACGGAAGGGGGGCGTGTAGGCGTCAAGACGCCTACACGGTCTGATGCCCACCGCGTCCACTCGATCACCGCACAGGGTCCGCGCAACCTCAGCAACCCTTCTGCTCGCCAGCTCCGTGACATTTATGCTCACAGGCTGCGTGAGCTCCGGCTCTGCCGTCGATGGCACCTACGTCAAGGTGGCCGAGACGAGCGGCATCAGCTCCGCATGGATCATCAAGGGCGATTCAGTTCAGTACGTCAACGGTAGTTGCGGCCAGTACAACCTCGACCGCGAGCCCGCTGTCCTCAGCGAGGACCTGACCCGCATCACTGATCCCAAGACCGGCGACAACTACACCCTCGACTGGTACGACGACCGCTCGGGCTTCGTTTGGAAGGACCACGGAGACTTCATCCGCGACGACTCCGAGATCGGCGAAAGCGCAGTGGAGCGCTGGGAAGCCACCTGCGGCGTGGACTGGCTCGGCTGATCCTCCAAGGGCTGAAAGGAAGCCGCTGTGTACCCTCGCGAGCTACGCGACGAGGCTGTACGCGTCGCTCTGAACCGCCGAGCCGGAGTGACGATCGAGCAGATCGCAAGGGAGTTTGGTGTTCACCCGATGACCTTGCAGGAATGGCTCCGGAAGGCCAGAGCCGATGAGGGCACCGCGCCCGCAGAACCTCGCACCGAGTCGTCTGCCCTTTCCGAGGCGCGTAGGCGGATCCAGTTGCTGGAACAGGAGAACGACGTTCTCCGGCACGCAGCTGCATACCTGTCCCAGGCCAACCTGCTTGCGAACGGCTCCAGCCGGCTACTCAGCCTTTAACTTTCCCGCCTGCAGACCCGCCCTCATCGGACTACCCTAGGGTGACACCCCTCAACCCTAGGGTTGCAATGCTCAACCCTAGGCGCTATCATGGTCTCGTCTAGCGCGCCTAGCTCAAATCGACCTAGTCACCGCCTAGCCGGATCGGAGCAAATCATGAGCAGCGGCAATCGCCCTCTGCAGTTTCTCGGCGTTGGTAACCTCCTCGACCGCGAGTATCGGAACAGTCCCGCGTATCAGTGGGGCCGCGAACTCGCCCGGAACGGGATCGAGGCAGACGCCAAGACAATCCGATTCGGCGTCGAGTGGTGTGGTGTGGAGGCCACGGGCACGTACCGCATGCAGTACAGCGACGACGGCCACGGCATGACAAAGGACGAGCTGCGCAGTTACATGAGCACGCTCGGCAAGGGCGGCAAGATCGTCGGCGGCGCCCACGACAACTACGCGCTCGGCAGCCGCATGACACTTCTTCCGTGGAACCCGTACGGCGTCGTCGTCATCTCTGTGGTCAACGGCATCGCATGGATGGTCAAGATGATGTTCGACGCCGATGCGGCGGACGGTGAGGGTGAGTACGTCCTCGAAGAAATCGAATGGACCGACGACCAGGGGTCGGGCGACCGCGCCACGGTCTACCCGACCTACCACGACCCGGAACTGGGGTTCGACTGGGCAGAGACGATCCCTGACTTCATCACGAAGGCCGGCCACGGAACGACGTTCATCCTGCTCGGCCGCCACGCTGCGGACGACACGTTCGACGGTGACGCGGAACGAAACGAGCGGCATCGCTACCTTGGCCGCAAGTACTTCAACGCCCGCTTCTGGGAACTCCCCGAGGGAGTCACGCTCCAGGTCATGGAGATGCCGGAGAGCCGCGCCGACTGGCCGAAGTCGCGTGCCGAGTCGGGCAAGTGGCAGAACCGGACGGTGCGAGGAGGCCACTCGCTGATCGAGTACTCCAAGAAGGGTGCCGACGAGAACTTCGTCGCAGCTAAGGGAACGGTGACCCTCAGCGATAAGACGAAGGTGCACTGGTGGCTGCGCACGGAACCCACGGTCGAGACTGGAGGTCTGGGCGCGAAGTCCGGGTACATCGCAGTTCTGTACCGCGGTGAGCTCTACGGGCAGGCTGCAGCTGATCAGGAGGACGGCGATCTCCGGCAGGGCGCCGCGGCGTTCCGCAATTTCGGCATCGGGTCTGATGCGGTGCGTCGCAAGGTTTTTCTGATCATCGAGCCGCCCGAGTATGACGAGCTGACCGGCGCGGCGGGCGTTGCGCCCTCGACAGGACGTGCGGACCTGTACTGGATGGGCGCGGGACTTTCGTCGCGTTCGGTCAAGCCGAGCGACTGGGCCGGGGAGTTCGGTGAGAACCTCCCCAAGGAGATCTACGACGCGATCAATGACGAGTTCCAGTCACGGGATCCCGACGATGATCGCGAGCAGCGTCTGCAGCGGGTCCTGGATCGTTTCGCGAAGCGGTGGAAGGCACCTCGTGCGCGCGTACAGACCAACGGCACCGACACCACGACGACCGCCGCGACGCCGGGCACGCCGCCTCGGGAACCGATCGACAGCCCGACTCCGCGTGCGCGCAAGCCCAAGGGACCGAAGAAGGTGGTGGTCGGTCCTCGCGCCACGGGGCCGACGTTGGGACCGGTCGGAGTTGGAGGCACCCCGGCGAAGACCACGACCGCCGCAGTCGGCGTGCCCGGCTGCCGTTGGGTGACGCAGGACGACATTGCCGACCCGGGGATGATGGCAGCGTGGCAGCCTGGGCCGACCCCTCAGTATCCGAACGGCTGCATCGTGATCGCGGTGGATCACCCGGTGATCCGCAGCCAGATCGAGTACTGGCAGGACCAGTACACGCCCGCGGTGGCACACGACATCGAGAAGATCGTCAAGGATGTGTACGAGGAGGTCGCGCTGGCCAAGGTGTCCCATATCCACGCGCTGGGTACCCTGTTCGCAGAGGAGAAGCGGGACGAGATGCTGATGAATCCTGCGCTTACGACCTCGCTGCTGGGCATCATTGCAGAAGACGCAGTCATCGGGCCACGCACCGGCAAGCTCGGCACCAAGCGTCGCCCGAAGACCTCCGAGCACGACGAAGTTGAGCCGATGCTCGACGTGGAGACTGCGTCCTAGACACCACGCTTTTCTTTCGCCAGATGGGGCGGCGCATCGGGGTAGGCACCATCAGCTGAACCCGATGCGCCGCCCTTCCCTGTGTCGTTCGGACGCACGCGGCCCGAACACGTCGCCCAACCGTCCAGCGCGGCGAGCTGCGCGAGATTGTCGGAGGGGTCAAGCTAAACTCAGGGAGCCCGGCCCCGATGGTCCTAACCGTCCTCGGAAAGCCACGCCCAACATGGCACATGTGCCCTAACCCGACGGAGGTTGCCGCGATGACAGATGTCGCGACGATCAGCGCCGACAAACAGGTCGACACGCTCTCAGTACGTGAAGCGTATACGACCGACCACGGCACGATGTACCAGGGGACGATTGAAGCCTTCCTCGACGAACATGAGGAGGAGTTGGCCGGCACCGTCCAGCTCGTGTTCTTCTCGCCGCCGTTCCCACTGAACCGAAAGAAGGCGTACGGCAACCTCGATGGCGATGCCTATCTTGAGTGGCTGAAAGAGCTCGCCCCGCGACTTGCTCGGCTACTGAAGCCCAGCGGCTCCCTCGTGATGGAGCTGGGCAATGCCTGGGTTCAGGGGAAGCCCGCGATGTCCTTGCTCCCTCTGAAGGCATTAATGGCCGTCGCAGAGGGAGCGGAGCTCAACGTCTGCCAGCAGTTCATCTGCCACAATCCTGCTCGCCTGCCCTCTCCTGCCCAATGGGTGACCATCGAGCGCATTCGGGTCAAGGACAGCTACACGCACGTCTGGTGGATGGCGCCGGATGAGAAGCCGGACGCAAGCAACACTCGCGTCTTGCGCGAGTACAGCCCGGCAATGCAGAAGCTTCACGAACGAGGCAACTACAACGATGGCGCACGACCCTCGGAGTTCGTAATCTCCCCCACGTCCTTCCTGACGAAGCACGCAGGGGCGATTCCTCCAAATGCGCTCGAGTTTGGTGAGGAGCCAGAAGAGGACCGGGAGTTCGGGGAAAACTTCCTGCGGATGGCGAACACCGCATCGAACGATCCCTATAGCCGCTACTGCCGCGATTACGAACTCAAGCGGCATCCCGCGAGAATGCCCGCGGCGCTCCCACGGTTCTTCATCAACATGCTGACGAAGGAGGGCGATCTCGTCCTCGACCCGTTTGGCGGCAGCAACACAACCGGCGCGGTAGCCGAGGAGCTTGGCCGCGAGTGGATGGCGGTAGAGCCGAACGTCGACTACATCGAGGGCTCCAAGGGCCGATTCGAAGTATTCCGTGCCGAGCGGGCGGCCCAGACCAGCGTCATCGATGCCGTCAATGACCAGGCGTCTTGAGTGATCTGAGCCACTCTGGCGTGCTTCTCGCGGTCCTACTGAATCCGCCCTCAAGCACAACCGGTGTCCGTACGCGGAACGCCGTCAACCTGGCAGGAAAGGTCCTGGGCTTTCAGCGGACCGAGATCGTCAATCTCGTAGCCACCGCCACCCCGACGGTACTCGAACTGAACGATCAACCGCTCGACGCGTGGCTCGACGCCCGCCCACACCTTTCGGAGGGGCTGAGAATAGCCTCCTCGCTACTGGCAGGTTGGGGTACAACGGGCCTGTCGGGCGCCGCGCGAGCAGCCAGAGCAAACCAGGTCGATTGGCTGCTTGATGAAGCCGCGGACGCTGGTATCGACGGCCTTTGGACGGTCGGCGGCCGACCGCGACACCCCTCCCGCTGGCACCAGTATGTTTCTGATAGACACGGTAGAACGACGGATGGATCGTTCGCTCAAAGACTCGGTCAGGTCCTCACGAAACTTCCGCTCGAGTCTGCCAGGGTCTCGTTGTCGAGCGCTCCGATAGGGTAAGCCCGTGACCAGACGGCAGCAGTTCGCGGAACTGATCCCTCAACTCGTGTCGGCAGATCCGATCTCCATCGCCGACCTTTACCTCGCCGTCGAGCAAGCTCGTCCCGACCTCGTGGACGATGAGATTGAGCCTGACACGGGAGCAGTTCGCTGGAAGCACGAGTTCAGGTGGGAACTCGAGACCCTGGTTGTGAACGGGCGGGTGTCGCGCCGCAAGGATCTGGGTCGGGGCATTTACTCGACCAGCCTCGACGTTGCAGGCGCTCAGTAGCGACACTCCTGTCCACTCCCGGGCGCTCGAAGCCTTCGCCCGATAGCAGGTCATGGTTGTCATCTCCCCCGCCAATGCGACGCGTTATCGACCCGTGCACTTCGGCCAATCGCGGGCGGCTACTCGGCCACGTGCAGGCCCGCGCCTGCACAACCTGTAGCGTCAGCTGCATGACACCGCTAGTCGAGAGGAACACCCGTGGCGAACTTGGACAGTGAGGGCGCTGTGATGAAGAAGCTGGGAGTCGAATCGCTCGACGACCTGACCCAGGAACAGATGTACGCGCTCGGAGCGGAACTACCGGAGATGTCGGATGAGCTCCGGGCGAAACTCATCGACACGGTGCCTGGTTTCCAGGCATTCCTTCTCGATGCGCTCGGGCACGTGGAAAAGCTGGCGGAGAAGAATGTCGACGCGCGCACCGCGGAGTCCAAGCACGTACATGCGGCTTACGCCGATGCCCGCTCGATCGTCAAGGGCGAGCTGGAACGAGATGATCTCAGTGAGGAGCGGCGCCAGGCCCTCATCGATGAGGCGATGAGAACCGCTGACAAGCAGGCCGCTTTCGCTGCCGAGAACAGCACGACCAATGACCGCGCGTTCAGAGCCGTAAACGGCGCTGGAACGAAGTACGCCATCATCGGCGCGGTCACCGCCCTCGTCCTCGTTGGCGGGCGCGCTGTGATCAGCAGACTGCGATAGCCCGCTGAGCCCCGTTCCGAATCGCGGCCAAGGTCTAGCGCCGACCTCGCACGCTGCGGGCCGACGACCTGGTCAACCGCCCCGCTGGTGACGTCCCGCCAGTGTCCGAAGCCGTCCCTAGGATGAGTTCGAAAACGAACTCGTTGGGAGAGACGCTGATGGCACTTGGGTACAGGACGATTCTCACCGCTAATCCCACCGAGGACAATCTCAACGACATCATCAAAGCCTTCAGCAATTGGATCACCCGCAAGAAGGGCTACTCGGAGCTTCCCTCCGCTGGGACACTGACCCACTCGACTGGAGCGACGCTCACCGCGATCACCTATGCCAACGACGACGGCAGTATCAGCGCCAAGCGCTGGACCATCGTCGAGGATTGGGCGCCGCCGAAGTGGTACGAGAATCCGGAAACGTCTCGCACGGGCATCACCAACGTAACCCTAGCTCTGGCCGAAGGCAGGCTATGGCTCTGGGTGGATGTCGAACCCCCCACACTCCTCTGGACCAACACGAATGGTCGCGAAGTCGAGGAAGTCCAGATGAGCGGGCGCCCCACCTTCGTGCAGGACATCCTCAACACCGTCAACATGAACGACGGTGCCGCTGAACCGGTCTCCGAGTTCCAGGTCATCGCGAGCCAAAGTCACGTTGAAGAGCTCGCTCGAATTCTCGCCGACTCAGAACGCATCGGAGCAGTATTCGTTGCCGCTACCCCCGACGGTACCGACGCGAACGAGTGGGCCGAGAAGATAACAAGGCTCGCCGGACAGATTCAGGGCATGGGAATCGGATACGCCCTGACACCGGAAGCCCGCGCCATCTTCAACCGCCAGTATGGCGGCGCGGGCCACTGGGTCTCCCCAGGAGCCATGCGCACCTTCCTTCCCGGTGTCGACCTCTCCGACCGGCAAGACGCGTACAAGCACCGCCTCCTCCACGCATCCACCCTTCGCGAGTCTTCTGAGGCTCGCATTCGACGCATCCTTCGCAACGCTCAGTTGAAGCGCCTCAACGCTCTTCGCATCCCAGATGTCCTGCGAGAGGTCGACTACGAGTTCCTTCGCAAAGAACGTCTGCAGCCCTTCGCAGCCTTGCATGAGCCCCTCTCCGCCGAGCAGCCCGCCGAAGACGAAGCTGCCGTCTGGAGGGCACTCGCGGAGCTCGCTGAGAGTGAAGTCACCAAGGGACTCAACGAGAACAAGGCCCTAGCTCGACGCGCTTCAGTAGCCGAAGACCTCCTCGCCGAGGTTCAAGCAGAGGCTGACGAACAGTACGAGCTCCTCAGGGCGACAAGGGAGGAAGCGGCAGCGCTCGCCCGTCAGGTGGATTATCTCCGGCGCGCGCTTACCGACCTCGGCGCAGAGGGTGCGACAGCAGCGTGGTCGTTCGTCGATCAGGAAGCCCCCAAGGAGTACCCGGAAACCTTTGCTGAGCTTCTTGATCGAGTGAAAGAGCTGCCCGGAGTGCGCTTCACCGGTGACATCGAAGACGCTCTCGAGCTCGACGAACATACGGTTCTTGGGCAGGCAGCAGTCATGAAGACCTGGGACGCGCTGTTGACCTTCAACACATACTCACGCGCTCGAGATGATGCGACCTTCGATCAATCACTGAGCCACTTCGTCACCCACCAGAAAGACCACAGCCACAGAGTCCAGATCGGCAAGATCGTCTGGTCCGAAGGCGAGACGGTGAAATCCAACGACAAGTTCCGTGCACAGCGCACGCTACCCGTGGACACGAAAGTCGACGCCACCGGCAAAGCCCTCATGGTGGCTCACTTGAAGCTCTCGAACCTCACTGGCGTAGCTCCGCGACTCTACTTTCTGGATACCTACTCCGACGTCGGCTACGTCACCGTCGGTTACCTCGGCTCTCACATGGACAACACCCTCACGAATTGATCGGTACTGAACGCCGCGACAACCTGGGCGTCCGGGCTCCATGAGCCAACGATGCTGAGGTGGCACATCGATCCGCAGGCAGATTCTCGGCGCACTGAGCCGAGAATCTCTCGTCCTTGTTCGCTGCTCGCACGAAGACGACAGCCAGCGCCGGCGGCCACCTCTGCCAGGTCGACGACGCAACGAGCTGAACTCAGCACCGCGCTCACGTCATTGGAGGGTGCCCACGACGGCTCGTGATCAATTGCCTCGCAAACGCGAGTGAATACTTGGCACAGCGTGCCAAGTATTCAGCGACCGTGGCCGCCCCCGAGAAGTGCCCAGTCGATGAACTGGTGCCTATTGCAGGTCCGGCCAGAGGACGGCCTGCTGTCAACGTCTGTGTCACGGCCTGGGATCCAATCCTGCCGCTCTCGTTGACAGCAGCTGTCAGATCCGGTGTCACCCAACACGCACGTCGCGGTCGATCGGGGAAGAGGGAATCTGCGCCGGCGAGGCGACTCGCAGGGCGCGTCCCTCGCTACGCCGGCAATCCCGCCACGACGCGGTCAGTCCGATTCGAGCATCTGATGGGCGATCCGCCGCCACACCTCGAGATGTGCGTCGGTGGCCGGGCGAGACCGCTTCGATACGGATGTGCTCGACACGGCAGGTCGCACGCACGTCGTGGTCGCGCTCGGAACCAACGACCTGGGCCACCCCGGGGTGATCGCCCCCAAGTCGGAGCTCCCCTCGCCCGACGAGCTCATCCGGGCGCTCGACGACGTGGCAGGTCGGGCCCGGGCTGCCGGACTCGGCATCATCCTCGCGACGATCCTCCCCTTCCTCCCCGGAACCGGATTCGACGCGGCCCGCGAGGAGATCCGGGTGGCGGTGAACGAGTGGATGCGCCGGCGGTCGGGCGCGCCGGTCATCGACTTCGACGCCGCATTGCGCGACGAGTCCGCGCCCGGGCAGCTGGCACCCGCATACGACGGGGGCGACCACGTGCATCCGAGTTCCGAAGGGCTCGACCGTATGGCCGACGAAGCCGCACGTGTCATCGCCCTGACGGTGTGAGACGACCCCGGCGTCACGGTCCGCGGCTTCGCGTTGTCGGCTGGGGCGGCCGATCGGGCGGCCCCAACTCCTCCATTCCGGCCGGCGACGGCGCCGCTGGTCCCATCTGTGGCCCCTCCGGCCGCGCGGTGGAGGAGTTGGGGACGACGCGGAGCGGCAACCGGCGCCCGGCGCACCCGGCGCCCACCGCCGCGGCACCGACTCAGGCGGCGCAGGCGATGCAGGTCGTGGCCGTCGGGCGGGCGTCGAGCCGCCCCGGCGCGATCGGGCGGCCGCAGACGACGCAGATGCCGTAAGTGCCGGCATCCACGCGGGCGAGCGCCGCGTCGACCTCGGCGCGCTCATCGCGCACGGAGCGGCGCAACGCATCGATGCGCTGCCACTCGCCGGACAGCGTCGAGCCTTCGGGATCGTGCTCGTCGTCGGCGGTCGCGTCGGAACGGTCGGAGCGAACCGCAGCCTCGTCGGCGTCGAGCCGCACCAGCAGCGCGTCGAGCTCTGCCGCCCGCGCCCGCAGCCGTGCGACCGGGTCGCTCACCCTTGGTAGCCGATGAGCCAGGTCACACCGAACCGATCGCGCACCTGCCCGTCGTGATCGCCCCACGGCCGCAGCGCGAGCGGGTCGACGATCTCGCCGCCGTCAGCGAGACCCGCGAACCACTCTTCGAGCACGGCCGGCTCAGCGGTCCCCAAGAGGGAGAAGAGGATGCCGCGCAGCGACAGCGTGGGCTCGTCGGGTCCGGCATCCGCTGCGAACAGCTCCACGGGTCCCTGCAGCATCCCGTGGGCGATGCGGTCGGCCGCTCCGTCACTGCGGCCGAACTCGCCGTAGGTCGCGAGCACGAGTTCGCCGCCGAAGACGCCGCGGTAGAACTCGAGCGCCGCGCGTGCGGTGCCATCGAACGACAGGTAAGGGGTGAGTCCGGTCATGCGGCGAGGTTACGTTGCCCCGGCGACCTCCTGTCAACCCCCCTGCGCGTCCGGCGGGGGCGGCGAAGACTCGTCGTTGCGCACCATCTACGCCCGACGAGGAAAGAGGAGATCGACATGACCGACCCGCAGACTCCCGACGCCATCGACCAGAACGAGACCCCCGGCATCGGCACGGAGGACGCGCCCGAGACGCAGGAGCCGTCGACCGACGAGCTCACCGAACCCAGCACCGAGAAGGACCCGGGTGAAGAGCCGCTGGCTCCGCATCCCGACGAGCCGCTGGCGCCCACGCCGGACGAGCCGCTCGCCCCGAATCCGGTGGAACCGACCCTCCCCCAGGCGGGCGAGCCCAGCCACCATGCGGTTGGAATCGGCGTCATCGACGACGAAGCCTGATCCCGGCCGCGGTGGCCGCCGCCTCGGCGCGGTTCAGAAACTCGCTGCGCGCCCGGCGGCGATCACGCCGCAACGCCACCCCGGCGCATCGCCGCCACACGGCGGTGCCAGCGAGCCGACATCGACTCCCGAACCCCCCAGCAGCCAGGCGATCAGCGAGTTCGAATTCCACATGTCGCCGGCCCCGATCGGGTCGCGGCCCCAGACGTAACCTGGCGCGTCGCCCACCCGCGCGATCAGCGCGGCTGCGACGGCATACGCGCCCGTCATCGGCGTCGAGAGGCGCGAAACGGACGGACCATGCGTCGAGGCTACCGACCGCGGCATCCCACTTGCGGGCCCTGCCACCCACCCGCCGTCCCCAACTCCTCCACCTCGGGGCCGCGACCACCGCAATCCGGCCCGCACCCACTCTTCGGACGCGGTCTGGAGGAGTTCGGGCCGCGGGCCGCGGCCGACGCCCGCCCGACTAGACTGAGCCCGTCCCCGGCACCCGAGTCTTGGAGTCCCGCCGCGTGAGCACCCCCGTCACTTCTCCTGTTGCAGACACCGTCCAGAACGCCGAGCAGACGCCGGAGAAAGAGCAGCCGTACGCGGCGCTCGGCCTCAAGAGCGACGAGTACGCGCAGATCAGGGAGATCCTCGGTCGCCGCCCCACCAGCGGAGAGCTGGCGATGTACTCGGTGATGTGGAGCGAGCACTGCTCCTACAAGTCGTCGAAGATCTACCTCCGCCGCTTCGGCCAGAAGGTGTCCGAGGAGATGAAGGCGCGCCTCATGGTGGGCATGGGCCAGAACGCGGGCGTCGTCGACGTCGGTGAGGGCTGGGCGGTCACCTTCAAGGTCGAAAGCCACAACCACCCGAGCTACATCGAGCCGTTCCAGGGCGCCGCGACCGGCGTGGGCGGCATCGTCCGCGACATCATCTCGATGGGCGCGCGTCCCGTCGCCGTCATGGATCAGCTCCGCTTCGGCGCGATCGACAACCCCGACACCGCGCGTGTGGTCCACGGCGTCGTGAGCGGCATCAGCTTCTACGCCAACTGCCTGGGCCTGCCGAACATCGGCGGCGAGACCGTCTTCGACTCGGTCTACCAGGGCAACCCGCTCGTCAACGCCCTCGCGGTCGGCGTCATGCGCCACGAGGACATCAAGCTCGCCAACGCCACCGGCGCGGGCAACAAGGTGGTCCTCTTCGGTGCGCGCACGGGCGGCGACGGCATCGGCGGCGCATCGATCCTCGCATCCGACACCTTCGCCGACGGCGGCCCCACCAAGCGCCCCGCCGTGCAGGTCGGCGACCCGTTCGCCGAGAAGGTGCTCATCGAGTGCTGCCTGGAGCTCTACCGCGACGAGCTCGTCGAGGTGATCCAGGATCTCGGCGCCG
>Ga0207655_1001426_pt1 | contig 22170 bp, 19 predicted proteins | sample KBSM44metaG_FD_184398 | JGI IMG/M metagenome (GOLD analysis project Ga0207655, IMG submission 184398) | Miscanthus rhizosphere microbial communities from Kellogg Biological Station, Michigan, USA - KBS M4-4 metaG (SPAdes) (version 2) | ecosystem: Host-associated > Plants > Roots > Rhizosphere >... | reverse complement strand
AAGAGTCTGGAGATTTGATTTTTCCAGATCGGGTGACGACAAGGATATTCACCGATGGTGCTGGAACTGCGATTTCGGCAGATTCGATCTTCGTCATAGAGCCATACAACCAAGAGTTTTCTTCAGATCGCACTTCACTCCTACTAGTAAACGCGACTATCAAACAGCAGTATGACAATGCTCTAAAACAGATTTCCGGTAAGCGTACACCGAGTACCGTCTGGTGATTTTCTGACACATTCGACAAAGTGGTTCCCACCAAATAGTAGTGGGAACCAAAATGTCAGATATCCAGAAAAATGTTGTCGTCGGTAGGCGAAAAGGCTGCCCCAATTACCCTCCTGAATTTAAACAACGCTTGGTGGCCGCGTCCTGTGAACCCGGCATATCCATCTCCAAACTGGCACTGGAGAATGGTATAAACGCCAATCTGCTGTTTAAATGGCGCCAACACTGGCGACAGGGAAAACTCCAGTTACCCGCATCGCCAGAAGTGGGTGTACCCCAGCTACTTCCGATAACGCTGGATGCTGAAACCGAACCGGCTAATCAACCGTCTGCGGCCGCTCATGAGCCGGAAGCCTTCAATCTGTCCTGCGAGATAGCCTTCCGGCACGGAACTCTCCGCCTTGATGGCGCCATCAGCGAACAACTGTTGACAAGGTTGATACAGGAGCTCAAACGATGATCTCATTGCCGACCGGCACAAAAATCTGGCTGGTCGCCGGCATCACCGACATGAGAAACGGCTTCAACGGCCTGGCAGCAAAGGTGCAGATGGCGCTGAAAGACGATCCGATGTCCGGCCACGTCTTTATCTTCCGGGGGCGCAGCGGCTGCCAGGTCAAACTGCTCTGGTCTACAGGTGATGGTCTGTGCCTGCTGACAAAACGGTTGGAGCGAGGTCGCTTCGCCTGGCCCTCAGCCCGTGATGGCAAAGTGTTCCTGACGCCGGCGCAACTCGCGATGCTGATGGAGGGCATAGACTGGCGACATCCGAAACGTCGGCTTAACTCACTGACCATGTTGTAAAAAGGCATTAACCAGGTAACATGCCTGGGTATGGAAAATACACTCCCCGACGATATCGAACAGTTAAAACGCCGTCTTGCTGAGCAGGAGGCGTTAAACCGTGTTCTACAGACAAAACTTGAAGAGCGCGAGCGGGAAATCGACAGGCTGCTGGCGCAACTGGATAAACTTCGGCGAATGAACTTCGGCAGCCAGTCCGAAAAAATAAGTCGTCGCATCGCGCAGACAGAAGCCGAGTTGAAGGCGCTCCAGCAGGAGAGCGACACCATCACCGGCCGGGTGAATGACCCGGAAGTTCAACGTCCGCTGCGGCAGACCCGCACCCGTAAACCGTTCCCCGAATCACTCCCTCGTGATGAAAATCGCATCCTACCGGCAGAAGCATGCTGCCCGGACTGTGGCGGTTCGCTGAGTTACCTGGGTGAAGATGCCGCTGAACAGCTGGAGCTGATGCGCAGCGCCTTCCGGGTTATCCGGACAATACGTGAAAAGCATGCCTGTACTCAGTGCGATGCCATCGTGCAGGCTCCCGCGCCTTCGCGCCCCATCGAGCGGGGTATAGCAGGCCCCGGGTTGCTGGCCCGCGTGTTGACTTCAAAGTATGCAGAGCACACACCGCTGTACCGCCAGTCGGAAATATATGGTCGCCAGGGCGTGGAGCTGAGCCGCTCACTCCTGTCGGGCTGGGTGGATGCATGTTGCCGGCTGCTGTCACCGCTGGATGAAGCCCTCCGGCACTATGTGCTGACCAACGGCAAGCTTCATGCCGATGATACGCCGGTCCCGGTGTTGCTGCCCGGCAATAAAAAGACGAAAACCGGGCGTCTGTGGACCTACGTGCGCGATGACCGCAACGCGGGTTCGCCACTGGCGCCAGCAGTCTGGTTCGCCTACAGCCCCGACAGAAAAGGTCTCCATCCTCAGGCGCACCTGGCCGGCTTCAACGGCGTGCTACAGGCAGATGCGTACGCCGGGTTCAACGAACTGTACCGCGCAGGGCACATAAAGGAAGCAGCTTGCTGGGCCCATGCCCGGCGTAAAATCCATGACGTCCATGCCCGCACACCCTCGGCAATCACAGAGGAGGCACTAAAACGCATCGGCCAACTGTATGCCATCGAAGCAGAGCTGCGTGGGTTACCGGCAGAGCAACGACTGGCACAGCGTCAGTTGAGAACAAAACCTCTACTGAATGAGCTGGAAGGTTGGCTGCGGGAAAAAATGAAGACGCTGTCGCGCCACTCCGAGCTGACAAAAGCGTTCGCATATGCCCTGAACCAGTGGTCCGCGCTGGCGTACTATGCGGAAGATGGCTGGGCGGAAGCGGATAACAACATCGCCGAGAATGCCCTGCGGACGGTCAGTCTGGGGCGAAAGAACTTCTTGTTCTTCGGCTCCGATCACGGTGGTGAACGTGGCGCACTGTTGTACGGGCTGATCGGGACATGCCGGTTGAACGGTGTGGATCCAGAGCGTTATCTGCAGCACGTACTGAATGTGATCGCCGACTGGTCGGTAAACCGAGTTGGCGATCTCCTACCGTGGCGAGTGACCCTGCCGACAGAATAAGCTACCCGGCAGCTGTCAATACGGCTGGCGCTGGACGCTTACGATTTCCGAGAAACTTGGCATTTTGCTTAGTAAGTTAAAGCAACTATCTGGACTCACGGGCAGAACGATCACGCCAGAGACTGAAATTTTGAAGGTGTTTGGCTCTAAAGGTTTAGCTGATCTCCTTGATTCATTGGAGGAAACTGTTGGACAAACTCAACCGCGCAAACTGGCTAATCTTGTCTATGGTGAAATTTTTAATGACAAGACCATTGCCCTACTTGAGTCAGGGACGATCAAAGATCAAATTGAGGAATATATCAAACGGTATAATGACTTGGTATCCAAGTCGGATGTATTGAGTAAGCAGTTCAATCATTACAGTGCAGGAGCTGTTAATAAAGAACTTGCCGCCAACGGATTCTTTGCTGCAAAACACACCATTAATCTTCATACCAAAGATGGAAAGACAGAGATCACTTCCGCTGAGGAGCTGACGCAGAAAATTGAAGACGAACGGAAAAAAATTTTCGCGGACAAAGAACTTGCTACAAAGTTCTGACCTGCCCCCAGTATTAGATACAACCGTTAGTTAGTAATGTCGGTTTGTTTATCTTCACATTTTCCATTCCGCCACCGTGCTGCAAACTCTGATGGCGTCTGATAATTCAGTGCTGAATGTGGACGACACTCGTTATAATCCTGCCGCCAGTTATTAATGATTTTCCTTGCATGAACGATATCGCTGAACCAGTGCTCATTCAGACATTCATCGCGAAATCGTCCGTTAAAGCTCTCAATAAATCCGTTCTGCGTTGGCTTGCCCGGCTGGATTAAGCGCAACTCAACACCATGCTCAAAAGCCCATTGATCCAGTGCGCGGCAAGTGAACTCCGGCCCCTGGTCAGTTCTTATCGTCGCCGGATAGCCCCGGAACAGTGCAATGCTGTCCAGAATTCGCGTGACCTGAACGCCTGAAATGCCGAATGCGATGGTAATTGTCAGACACTCCTTCGTGAAGTCGTCCACACAGGTCAGGCACTTGATCCTGCGACCGGTGGCCAGTGCGTCCATGACAAAATCCATCGACCAGGTCAGGTTGGGCGCCGCTGGGCGGAGCAGAGGCAGACGTTCTGTTGCCAGCCCTTTACGACGTCGCCTGCGTTTTACGCCCAGCCCGCTCAGATGATAAAGGCGGTACACGCGCTTATGATTAACATGAAGGCCTTCACGGCGCAGTAACTGCCAGATGCGGCGGTAGCCAAAACGCCTGCGCTCCAGTGCCAGCTCAGTGATGCGCCCTGATAAATGCGCATCAGCCGCCGGACGCTGAGCCTCATAGCGGCAGGTCGACAGGGACAAACCTGTAAGCTTGCAGGCACGACGTTGCGACAGACCGATCGCATCACACATAAACTCAACAGCTTCCCGCTTCTGGTCTGTCGTCAGTACTTTCGCCCCAGTGCCACCTGAAGTGCCTCCTTATCCAGCATGGCTTCGGCAAGCAGCTTCTTGAGTCTGGCGTTCTCTTCCTCAAGCAACTTCAGGCGCTTAACCTCGGGTACTTCCATGCCGCCATACTTCTTGCGCCAGGTATAAAAGGTGGCGTCGGAAATGGCGTGCTTGCGGCAGAGCTCACGGGCAGAAACCCCGGCTTCAGCCTCGCGGAGAATACTGATGATCTGTTCGTCGGAAAAACGCTTCTTCATGGGGGTGTCCTCATGTGGCTTATGAAGACATTACTAACATCGCGGTGTATTAATCAACGGGGAGCAGGTCAGTACCAAACTCTCGGCCAAGCGCATCGAACACAGGGGGTTCAGCACTATACCCGGAGACGCTAATGTAAGCATATCTGTTTTAGTTCCACGTACTTTTTGAGATTTCCAGATTTTTCGACCATCAGCCTATATTTGCTTTCCAGTTGTAGTACGAAGCCTGCGATATTCCGGCTTCAACAGACTTCAGAACGGCGATGATCTGGTGCTAAGTGAATCGGGCTACGCATGGCGATCTCCTCAGGGGGACATAATCAGTATGTCGGAAGACCTCTAAAAGTGAATGGTTTGTTTTACCACTACAGAGATACTTACAAAATCACCTCTTTTTAGGTAGGAAAATTTACTGTGCCACTGCACTTTCGCCTCTTTAACACTGTGGTAATCTGTTCACAACACATAAAAAAGATGTTTAAGACAGGAGTCATTGATGTCGATTGCAACTGTAGGCCCAGCGAAATACGATTTTCAGGATCTGGTGTGCATTAAATTTGCTCTACAATTTTATAAAAAAAAAGCGGCTAGTCTGATTGTAGAGGGGGATGGCGCTGAAGATGCTGAACTTGCCTTCCAGACTAATGAAAACTCAGTTGTTTATGAAATCCAAGTAAAAGGCTCCATGCAGCACTATGGCATGCCGCTAATTGCTGAATGTCTCGGCCATTTCCCAGCACATCAATCGACAGATTTCTTCCTGCAGCGCATAATCGATAATCCTGACAGATATGCTGTCCTAGTTATGTCGGGACGTGCGGATGATACCCTGCAAAAGTACATCCCAAGAGGAGACTGGCAGGGGGAGGCACAAACTACAGTTACTTTTACCCAGTTGGATGCTGAGAGTTTGGAGAACGCTATTTTGTCTTATGCAGAAAAGTTTTCCGATTCGACTCTGCAAAGCAGTCGCAGGGATTATATTAAAAAGTATTTCGAAACTATAAACTGGAAAACAGTGCGCGATGCACTTCAGCGGATCATCGTTCTAGATAGCGTAGTAGAGAAGGGCCTTGTTGAAGATTGTCGGCATGTTCTGCGAAAAGACTTTTATATTCCGGATGACTATTTTGAGGCAAAACTGGATGGTTTGAGAACAGAGATAAAAGCAGGTAGACAGTCAAAGGTCGACATTATGCCGGACGTCATTCGTAGGTTGCGTGAAAATCCCATTCAATCTGTAAGACCCTCACCTTATGCGCTGCGCGGAGATGAAGTAGCCCTATCCGAGGGCCTACAACAAAAAAATGTGTTGCTCTTGTCTGGTAAACCCCGTGTTGGTAAAAGTAATACAGCAAGATGGATCGCTGCAGATCTCCAGGACAAAGGTTATCGGGTTCTGAACACACAAGATGTGGATGTCGCAGAGCGTTTCATTCTTGATCCTGACAGAGGTCTTCGTCTCGTGCTCATTGACGACCCACTGGGCGGCACACATGCGGTTAATAATCAGAATGATAAGTGGTTGATGTTAAGACGAATCATTAACAATGTCAGCCCTGGGCGGAAAGTAATCATTGCGCAGGGCCAAGAACGTCTGTTCGAGTTTTGTCGTGTACAACAACTTTCCCGTGCCTCGCTGTCCGGACATTGCTGGACAGATTTAAGCCACGCCCCTGATTCCTTTCTATTGCACTGCTGGGCACTGTATGAAAACGAACTACCGAGAACATTTTATCAAACCGTCAGACGGTTCATTCAGGAAGGTCAACTCAATATTGAACCGGGGTGTCTGAGCTATCTTGCGCTGACATATGATGAGTTTGATGCGTTAGGCAGCCCGGAAGACATTATTCGCTTTGCCAGAAAAGATGCGGCAGACCTCGGCCGGGGGCTGGAGAATGAAGGTTATAAAGATTTGCTCCTTGGGCTTGCTGTCGCAACCAGCCATTTAGAAAATATTCATGACGCTGAGCTTGCGCATGTACTGACAAATGAAGCTCAGAGCCTCTATGGTTTGTCAAAATCACTGGGTACAGGCTCCTCATTCAGTCTGCCGGCAAAAGAGCAGGAACTGAATTTTCCTGATTACGAACCTTACCCGCAGTTAGGAACGCACATTGAAAAAGGACTTGAACGCCTCGATGCAAGACAGATTATTCATTCTGACGAACATGACGGAACCAACTTTTCTCATCCGTTTTACCGCGCCGCTGCGGAGTCACTATTTGAATATGCCGGACGTCGTGGATTCAGGGAGATAGAGCATGCGCTACGTAATGGCATTTTTTGCTTGTCGCCTTCTACAGCAAGGGCATGTGCTGGTAATCTGTACTGGGTTTATAACCGGACTGATAGTAAGACAAACAAAGATGAACTTATCAGGCTTGCAATAGAGGGGCTGGATTCAAGCTATCCTTCTGTTCGTGACATTTGCTTCGATTTTCTGATCCACCTTACCCCAATATTAAGTGCTGACTATCAAAAAGAAATCCCTTCATGGGCCTACAAAGTCAGTAGCGATCGTTCTTCAGCACTGCGATGGGTGAATGGGCAGCCTTGGTATCCTATGGGTATGGGACTCATTTTAAATTCTGGTTTTTATCATGAGTATGATACACAGCACGTCGAGAATTTGCTTAATCAGATGGCCCAAGGGAAAAATGTCATACTTACCTCGAAAGATGCATACGATATCCTGAGTCATTTTAGGCAAGATCCCGCAAAGCTAAACCATGAACTAATGACAAAACTGCTGAGTGTCAACGAAGGTTTTATCCGTGCTCTGGCAGCAAAATTATGGATGATACAAAATCGGGTTGATGACGAAGATATTTTTGAGCGTATCTTCAGGGACAAGCATCCTGCAGTAGCTGAAGCGGTGTTTCAGTCCGCAGTCCGAGCCTGGTGGTTCTATCCTCAGGAAAGGCAGCAACGTGTAATCGATACACTGGCAGAAATTTCCACACAACCGGTTCTAGCAAATGCAATTATTGGAATACTGGTCATTTTTGAGCGCGCCCATGCTACGGGTGATAATCCACCTTGGGCTGTTTTTTCCCGACTGTTCCCAATAGCCTTATCCTCGCTCCCAGTAGCAACTCATATTAATTTTGCTCGTCTGGCCAATGTTGTTGATGAAGCGTGTTCTAAACTTTCAGCCGCTGAGATGTTAAATATTTTATCAAGCTGGGTAAGTTTTCTCGAGAATAACACAAACTACAATGATAGCTTTGCACTCAATGTGACAGAGACCCTGCTGAAAACTGATATTCCGATGGAGCTCGAAACGCAACGGTTAGACATAATTCAACGCCTTCTCTCCTTGAATGGGACAGGTGAGAGGATGAGAATTTTGCAGGATATTTGTTATCATTGGTCAATTTTGTCGGATAAAGAAAAATCAGAAGTTGTTGACCATGTTGTTGATAACAGATCTGACAGAAGCTGGATTTGGGCATCTCTTATTTTGACCCACGATTGTCCTGCTGTGTTGCTAAAGCACATAGTACATGACTATGATGGTAAACCTCTGACTGTCAATATACTGATGTCGCTAGAACCTGTTCTTTTTGAAGCCGTATTCTTGACGGCAACAGCAAACACTCACACCAGCCTGTATCACATGAATTCTGGGCTTCGGTATGACCTCGTAAAATCAATCGCGAAGGACATAAAAAATCCGCTTTCTCCGTTGGCGATTGAATACATTATTATATTTTTTGAAGAAGAAAAAGAATCTTTTTTATGTGACCTTGTTCATTCATCAGATCAGGGGGGAATATCTTTACTCTTTAATATTATTCTTTACTTCTATGCAGATTCTAACCCGTCGTATATGCGCGTGGTATGGTTGGCCTTATTTGACAGAGCCACGAAAGAGGTTATCGAGAGAGAATGGATACCTAAATTAATAGAATATTCGGGAAAAATATTTCGTAGTCTGCATCCAGATGAAATACGAGAGTTTGTACCTCAGGAATGGATGGACACTTTCTATCATGCATTACCGGATATGAGCTTTTACAAATACATGTCAGCCGTATTTAACAGCGAACTTTGCGAACAAGCAAGTGATGAGATTCATATAAGTACTAATATTAGAACCTTGTTTTATAAGGATATTTGTAAGTTACATGCTGAAAATCCACCGGTTCACAGAAATACCTACGAGTACATCATAAGCAAGCTAAGTAAGTCGGGTTTTACCTCAGATGAGTTAACGATGTTTGAAGAGGCGCTGGAGCGTTTACATGAGTGTAAGAAATACGAACCACCCTTCAGCAACTATGAACTGGTAAATTGGCAATATTAACAAAACGGACTAGACGCTATTCTTTATAGCAGAAAATAGGTAATTCCATTACATGGTGTGTCCACGCTTTTGTTATGGCCGCTTTCTAGCAAACCGAAAGAGAAAAAAAACGCTCAGGTTTCCGTGAGCAGACTTATCTAATACGTCGCCATCCTCTAAGATTTATTTTTCCGAGGATGCTGATGCGGCGGAGACTGGCGCGCCCTTGCTGGGTTATTTGCGGATGAATATTCTAAAGTTAATTTTTGACTATCAAGGCCATCAAAATTATCACTATTGTAATAACCTGCACTCTTCAGCATTATGTCCCGATATAACGGTTTATATCTGTTGATAGCGGTTTAATAAAGGTCTGGGAATCACAGGGTGCTGGCTCAATTAATATAATTGCAAGTGCCCTGTGAATCCCTAAAACATTATAATGTGTTAGTACTTGATCCTTTACGTTCTAAAAGAATCTCATCGTACTTCAATTCTACTAACTCTTTTAAGGTGCTCTCAATTCTTTTTGAAATAGATTTTTTTGCATCAGTATTCACGATATTATCAGTCGTCATCCTCGAGCTATAGAATGTAAATTCACTGTCATCAGGGTTGTCATTTTTACGGCTTGTTGTGCTAAATAAAAATGAAACCTTACATCTTCCTGTATTTTGTCCAAATGAAAAAAGATACTCAATCTCCATTTTCTGAATATGAAAATATATATAATATTTATCATCAGATATAAGAAAGATGTCATTAAGCCTATCGCCATCGATCTTTATTCTTTTAACTGTTTGTTTCATCCAAGATATTTGTGGATCATTTGGAATTGCTGGACCTTTGGGATCTAGATTAATTTCTATGTTATCAACAGTACCAGTAAATAAGTATTTTGGTATTCCTGCGGTTAATCTCTTAAAGAATCTAACTCTTTCATCATTATCAAATGAACCAAATGTAATTACATTTGGATTTTCGGATTTGACAATTTTCAAAGAATGTAGTGATTTTGATATTTTTGACGTTATTTTTTTATTTATCCTCTCAGTTTCTTTTGACGAGTGCGTTGTTAGAAAATCTAATTTCAATTGATTTCCTATACGCTCTATTGTTATTTCTCCGGAGAAGCTAAGATCTCTCTCAATCCAGTCTTTACTGTAATCTTTTCTGTTTATTTTATACTTTATTTGTATTTTTTTGTTATCTTCAATGACAATGTCAGGATGATCAATAAATTCAATGTTCTCTATGTCAAGGATAAGATTATTACCACTTGATTGGTCATCAAAGATATCTCGAAGCGGAGAAATCCAGTCAACACCATCAGCGGTTAATTCGTGTGATAATGATTTATTTTTAGGAACTGACTCTCTGTTAACACTCGTCTCAATTAACTGAGAAAATTGGTCTGGTGTAAGAAGGGTAGAGGACAAAAGCGGAACCGTTATTGCTTTATCTGAATCACCAATGAATACTCCTTTCCGTTTTAATGTGTTATGAATTTCTCCATATGATATATGCTCACTATTCAGAAGAATTCGTAGATCACTTCCCGAGAGTATGTTTGATTTTATATCAAATTTATTATCCATAATAAAATCACTCCAATAAACTGAGTATTGAACGGTTGAAAGAAAATGGTGTAATTAGCTCATCTCTATTAGAAAAAGTCATTCTTGCCAAAATGCTATCTTGTTCATGCTTTGTAGGATTATAGTCAGGCATGCCAATTTTAATTTCCTTAACAAGTCCATTTGAGAATTGTAATGCATAAGATATTAATTTTTTATACACATCAGCACTAAATGTTTGATTTGCATAGAAAATCAAGTTAACGCCATTCTCAGTTTCAATGGCAAAGGGGATTATTTCTGAGGCAATTAATTCCAAGGGTAAATTAGTACCTGTACGATTTTCCTCGACTAAAATTGATGATCCTATTCTTGGATAAAAGAAATTAATTTTACAGTTAGTGAATCTGCGTTGTACATCGTCAATTGTCTTTAATAAAAATGACGCTCTTGCATTATCAATTACGTATACAGGATGCTTTACACTTTGCTCTATGCGAGTTGTTGCTAATATAGAAATAATATCACATTCTATATTGGATTCATCATTGTGCAGCCAAATAAGTAAGCCCGCGTTGAATTTGTTCTTCCGCGAAATTTTAGCTGTGTTTAACGCTTTTAACTCAGGACTATGTTTCGCACAATCAATGGTCTCTTGTAATTCCTTTAGATGCTCTTTGAATTTTGATTTTAACGTTCCTTCTGCAGGGTATTTAGATAAATTATTTTTTACAGAAACATGCACAATAGTAGTTGTATCATCGTGGAATGGACTATGATAAATGTAAATTTGGTCTTCACCATGTGTTGTTCGCTGTTTCCCTGACTTAGATAAATGTTCGGGTGTATTACATTTTATCGATACATTATGCAGTGAATTTATCCATCCAATACATGATAGAATCTGTGTGGTAAGTTTTTCTCCAATTTCTCCTGACTTTTTTGAAGGCTCTCCCATTTCATTATTCCTTTATGTTTATTTCGATTAATGCTTGCAATTTTTCATCTGTTCTTGTGACTGATATTTTTTCAACATGATGTGTTTTGCTGGTTATCAATAAACTTATTCCATCATCAATCTTGGTCTTTTTTGATATTTTATTTGCGTATGGTTGTAATGCTTTAGATTCAATTTCAATATCATCAGACAAATCAAATCCGTATCTTTCACTAATGCTAGAAAAAACAGAGTCCATATCTTCAGAGTTTAAATGATTTCTTGCTATATTCTTAATGTCCTTTATAGATACTTTATCAGAACTCTTAATTTTACTGTCAATTTCATCATTAAGAGCTATGGATGATGACGTTTCTTTTATTTTAGATGAAATTGATTTTAGAATTTCCCCGCTAGCTTTTACACATGAAGAATGTGTCTTTAAAGGGATTACTTTTAAAAAAGAGTCTAACCAAAATTTTGTTTTTTGACTCAAGTTATCTATTGCGTAAACTATATCTACATTAGATAATATCAAAGCACCTTTCTGTATTTTAGTTAATGATATTCCTGTTTTCTCATAAGGTTGTAATACTCCTTTGTTGTTTTCTATATCTAAATAATCGTCTTTATTCTCTATTTTTAGAGCGGCAATTCCATAACATGATTTATCATCTATCTTTATTTCAGAAAAAAGGATAATGATAAAATCACCACCAGATATATTGGGGTGAGTTGACGAACTGTATAAATGCTTTGCGATATTTATAGATTGTTCTTGGAAGTTATTTGAGTTTTTGAATATTTTGGTTGAAAAGTTATGTATTTCGTTTAAATTTATATCTGACTCATGAAAAAATTCAAAGCAAGAATCTGCTTTTGATAAAGGTAAAAGGTAGTGTTTTAGTAATAGCTCAGAAAGATCCTTATTAGCAAGTGCTTCGCTCGTTGAAAATTTTATACCTTCTTCTCTTATTTTATTACCTACATTATGGACAATTATTTTCTCTACTTTTGCTGAACTAACATCCATTTTTAATCCCTTTTTTCTATTTCAAATTATCCAATACTAATAAATAAAAACGAAGTATTGGGGTTGCATTAAGTTTAATAAGATAATCTATGTCTAATTGCTAGAGCGACTTTGTCCGCGAAAAAAATAATAATTAGGTGCGCTATAGGCTCTTCACGAAATAGCTTGTAAAAGCCAGCTAATTGCAAAAGTATAAATATCATATTTTGTTTCCCTAGGCCATTATGTGATTCTGGTAGAGCGATGTTTCCATATCCCGCATATCGAGTTTTGGTAAAGTTTGACAGTAACTTTCTAACGTCCAGCAATAGTTCTGTATGAAGATCTTGCCCTTCCAGCCTAGGATATCCAAAAGTTTTGAGCGCAGGTACTAAGCTTTTTAGCTGACCGCCAAAGCTCGTGTCAATCTGACTTTGAATGTCCTTAACCGCAGCCTTCGAGGCATCGGCGATTTGCTTGTCTGCAGTCTCAACTGATGCAGAAGAAGCTATTTCGAATAGCCCTTCTAAAGTTTTGGCTAATACATCAGACTCTCGAGATGTTGCATCATTGAGTCCTCGTTGAGCATTGATAAATCCGGATTTTACCAAACACCGCAATGCGCTAGTTTGTAATTCATGGCGATTATTGGGGTCATTGGGATCCTCGGCCCATGTTTTCGCGTTGAAAACATGGGAGATGCGCTTCCGTAATGTGCAGAAATCTGCGACACAGGTCTCAGCGGTTAACCGCTTTGTGGGCTGATTTTCGAGAAATGATGACAAGTGGCCCAGTTGAGGCAGGGTAGGGTCATACTGAAATTTCAGTCGAAGCTCGATGGAGGGAATAAGCACACGAATAACATTTTCTTCAACTCCTTGGTTCAGTGCTTCCAGATTTTCACAGAAACCATCGTAACAGGCACTTGAAAAATCCTCGAGCTGGAATGTTGCACTGTCATCTGCCAAAAAACTGCGGACTATCTCCGACAGAAACGTTTTCCCACTATTACTTCGCCCGACAATAACAATTGTATGATCTTCTAGGGCCAACGCAGCATCAGCTAAAAAGTGGAAATTCTTGATTTTAACCTGATGAATACGCATGAGCCCCCCTCATCTGCACCCATTTATAATTTATTTATTTTGTTTAATATCAATTCATTAGGATTTTTTATGACTGTGAATTCAGGCGATTAGCTGTTGCCACTGCTCGCTAACGCTCTTATGTTCGTAACTATCTAATCAGAATCAACCATCAACTAAACAGGCAGAGAGCAATTCACAAAATTTTTCTAGTTGCAAAGATGCGTAATCAATCATTTGTGCTTTGGTTTTATTTTATACTTAAAATATTAAAAAATGTAACTAATTACTGCTCATAGCTACTTGTTAGCCCTAACCCTGTTTCACTGCTGCGGAGCAAGGGGCGCTACATCCGTATCTGCAGGGACTGATTTTTTCTCCTGTGTGCTTTTCGTTCCCGTATCTGCTTCCGGCTAATCGTTTCCCAACACAACCCGTCCCGCAAGGGTAAATGGCACGCATTCTGCGCCCTTGCATGCTGGAACGATGCCGGGAAAGCGAACCGTCAGGCGATACGAAGACGAAAGTCACATCACTGACGGAGAAAAAACATGACTATTTCCCTGCATACCCAGACTAGCGCCCCTAACACCGCAACGGCGACCAGCGTATCCCCGCTGGAGCAGTCAGGCTCCTCAAAAACGAAATTTTCCAGAACTAAAACCGATATTTATCAGTCAGTAACTGACAGCATCATTTCTGCCCTTGAAGCAGGCGTTAAGCCGTGGTCCTGCCCGTGGCAGCGCGTACCGGATATGTCAGGATTGCCTTCAAATTACTCAACTGGAGCGGCTTACAGTGGGATGAATATCATGTTGCTGTGGTGCAGTGCGTCAGAACAGGGATTCAATGATTCGCGCTGGATGACCTACAAACAGGCAAAAGCGGAAGGCGGGCAGGTACGTAAGGGACAACACGGCACTACCGCCATTTTCTATACCACGCTTGAGAAGGAAAATGACGACGGAGAAACTGACTTTATCCCGATGCTGAAGACGTTCACAGTGTTTAATGTTGAGCAAATTGATGGTTTGCCTCTGAGTGACGAAGCTGTTTGCCCCGCAGAGACCTTTGAGCCGTTACCGCAGGTGGAAGCGCTTTTCCGTAACAGCGGTGCAACCATCATAGAGAAGGGGCAGAACGCCTTTTTCGCACCGTCAACCGACGAAATCCATTTACCGGAACGTCGTCTTTTTAGCGATGCTGCCAATTTCTACGCTACGGGTCTGCATGAGCTGGTTCACTGGAGTGGAGCCAAAAGTCGGCTGAATCGTGAAATGAAAGGGAAGTTTGGCAGTGAGGGGTATGCGTTTGAGGAGTTGATCGCCGAACTGGGAAGCGCGTTCCTGATGGCGGACCTGGGGATTGTCGGAGAGGTTCAGCATGAAAGTTATATTGCTTCCTGGCTGAAAGCACTGAAGAACGACAAACGCTATATTTTCAAGGCCGCCAGCGCGGCATCCAAAGCGCATCGTTATTTGATGGATAAAATCTGAGCAGGAAGGAGTCGCAACGGAATGCGGCTTTGCGTGTAGGGCCGCTTAAAACAGTAACGCTGTAGAGACACGAGTGAGGCGGAGCGCAGCCAGGCGAGCACCGAACAGTCATGTCTCTACAGTGGAATAAAGCAAGTCACACGGACAGGGCTGAATGGGCAGCTATTCCCGGTTATCAGCAACTGCCTGAAACGCAAGTAGCCGCTGTTCCAGGCTATCCAGTCTTTCTTCGAGATCATGGCTCTGTTGCTCAATATCTTCCAGCGTTTCTGACAGAACATCACGTAGCAGCACAAAATTTGCTTGCAGGGCATACACAAAATCGTGGCCGCGAACCAGTAATGCTTCGCGCGGTAAGTCGTGCAATGCGGAATGCGTCATCCATGTGACCAGCGCTTTGGCGCTCATTTCAGTCAGTACATCAGCAAGTCGGTCAGTTTCTCGGTTCATTCTGGAGTACTGTAAGTTCTGATGTTGGGAGAGTAATTCGAAAGGGCATGATTTCCGGTCTTTGCGCTGCGGGTTGGTGGGTTGGGGCAGTAAGTGATAGAGAAGAACTATATGCCGTGGTCTACATCGAGCCGTTGTAGCTCGTCGAGCGTATAGATGCGGAAGACATTCCGGTGGCGGGTTTCCAGCGGGATGTGCTGGTGGTTAACGATGACGTGCCTGATGCTGTCAAAGAGCCGTTCAAGGCCGCGCTTTTTCTGCGGGTCCGGCACGATATAAAAAACGTAAATCCAGTTCTTCCGGGTCCGGGCCAGCAAATGGCTGGCGATGATCGACTGGTAACGGGCTCTGGTTTTCAGGCGACGCTCGGTCTCAATGGCGATCACGGTGCCGCCGGGCAGAGTAATCAGCCCGTCAGGGCGGTGACTGACCTGATAACGGCTGAGGAAGGTTGTGCGATCGCCGTTTATCCATCCGGATGCGCCTTTTTGCTCAAGGATGATACGGGCGGTCTGATTATCAAGGTGATGTTCCAGCGTCCAGCCGGTGATTTTTGAAGGCTCAAACCGTGCTGGGAAAAGCGCATCGTTTGGGGTTAACACAACGGCCAGTCCGTCACTGGTTATGCCCCATAATGAAATTTTCATCGTGCGCGATACCAGGACGTGCTTTTGTATTAAGCCCATGCCCTCGACTTTTGAAAGCAGGGAATATAGCGATTTATGATCCCTGAAGCCAAACAGCAGCATCAGCGTTTTAAAATCACTGTACGTTTCTTCTTTCAGGAAATTCAGCAGTCGTTGTATTTTTTCGCGGTGTCGCATCTGGCGTTCGCGGTATGTGGTGATAAGCATCATTACCCCCATTAATAATCCAGCAATGACGGGTTATCCTCTTTATAGGCATTCGGCATTGTCGTGTCTTTTTCGCCCGTCTCATCAAAAAAAAGATCGGGCCGCGTTGTGGTGATATCCGGTGTTGATGCGGGTCCGGGGGAAGTTTCCTCCTCGCTAAAATCCAATGCGATGTTTACTGTTGCGGCGGTGGCGGCAATCGCGGGCGACACGGCACAGATCTCCAGTTCGCGTTTTCTCACCCTGATGGGCGAAATCAGAGAAGCAGAGGGGAGTGCTTTTGTCGTGAAAATGAAGCTGACAAAATCGGGGAGGTTCAGGATCATATTGCTGTCGGTAAAGAAACGCTCGGCCTGCCTGATGGTGCGTTCACTGTCGATAGTCTCTGTTAGCACGGCGTCGGTTTTCGCTTTGCGGACCTCATCATCGACTAATATAGTACCGGACATTCTGGCCACCCATTCAGCGGTGTCCGGATCCATGACACGATAAACCAGTTTGAATTTGGCGTTCTCAACGACAGCGCCGACAACGGCGTCACCTTTCAAATCTGCCGGGCAGTCTTTTAAATCGGCAATAGACTGATGGTCCATAATAATATGCACGCCTTTATCGCGCGCTGCGCCTAAGCCTTCCAGCGCGGGCCTGGATAAATGGTATTTCAGTTCGGAAAGATAAATAGCAATGGGGCGGGGCACGTATTTCACTCGCTCGCGCCTTTCTGCCAGCTGGTACAGGCGAACCAGCAGTATACGCTGAGCGGTAATGATTTTGCTGTTGCGCATTGAGCCAATCACATAACAGCACCCGCCTTCCTCAAATATTTTATTAAGCGAAAATCCGGTGGGGGCATTGATGGCATTGAGTAAGGCCAGCTCTTCAATTTTCCCGAAAAAGGCTTTTATCTTATCCGCAATACCCTGAACGTAGTCGCCGTTATAAACATCCCGAATGGTTGCGGTGGTATGTTGATTAACAAACTGCGCTGCTATCCGGGCCGCTTTCCGGTCGTCAATGCGGTAAAAGTCCGACTCCTGACCTTTTTCTGCCAGGCTGAACCCGGCAACAAAAAGCTCTTCCAGTTCCTCGGCGGTGATCTCTTCAATCAGGTTTAACTGGTATTGGGGTTTTCGCAGGTCAATTAAGGCAAAAGGTTTGCCTGCATCCTCACAGGCCTTGCGGTAAAGGTGGGGTGCCCATTCATCATCCTTGGGGTCCATAACAAATACGCCTTCACCGGCCAGAATGCTTTGATAAAGCAATATCCCGGTAGCAACGCCTTTACCGGCTCCGGTGGTCCCGATAATATCCGCGTGTTGTTTTTGCCAGTCTTTTAACGGCAGGTACATCGGTTGTTTATCGCGGTCAATGCCGATAAATAACCCGTTGTTCAGGTCGATATAATCCAGTGGGTCATAATGCAGTGTTTCCGGCAGCAGTGATTTCACCGTGCGGACATCGGTGCGCAATTCCCGTTCAAGCGTTGTCTTTCTGACGAGGCGTTTCTTTATTCTGTCTAATTCAGGTGTTAATACCCTGCGTAGCAGAATATGCAAAATAAAACCCGTTACGCTAAAGGCAATCAGCACCGGCCATGCCAGAACGGGAATGCTGGCGATTACCCGGCCTTTATAAAGCCACTGGAAAATCCAGATAACAACCGGGACCATCGTACCGGAAAGAAAGCAGAGCATGGAAAAAGCCATAATCAGCTTTTGACACACCGGGGCTTTTTGCCGTTCATCGCTTTTCATTGACGCGAAAAACGGCATCATCAGCCCGGATAACAGCGCCAGCATCAGCTGATGCTGTTGCATAAAACCAATGAAGCTCAGCGCGCCATTCACTATCGGCGACAGTGAAACCGTCAGCTTATTCAAAATCACGATGCCTCCTTCGTCAGCCGTTCGCCCCATGACATCGCCCCATCAGTTCGCCCCATGGTGTCGGGCGAAAAGGCTGGGCGAACGTCAGGGGCAAAGAAGGTGACCGCGTTGCGGCCATGTGCAGGAAGCATGCTTCCCTGCGCGAAACGGCGTGCGCCAGTACATGCGGGCTGGACGCCCTTATGATATGTCACATGGGGGTAATGACGCGGCTGGACGCTGCGCCAAAACCCCCAAAGTCAACGGCGGCACACCGTCGCCCGCTACGCGCGACCACCCCCTTTAAGACGGTCGCTTTCGCCTTTTTCTTCCCTTGGCTCGTTCCTCGCAGCGGGAATAAAAGGGAAGCTGACCTTTAAAGAGGGTGGTCGCGCCACGCTACCGGCTTTTGGCCGGAGACTTAGCTGCGACGGTGTGCGGGGCGATGCCCCCCAAATAAACCGCTGTCGTGGGCGACAGCTTTTCGCTCGCTGGGGCGGCGAAATTTATTCGGCTCCCCCCGGCTGGCAAAATCCGCGTGGGCGCGGCTGTTTGCCGGTGAGGCGCGGTGCCTGAACTATTTTCGCTCCTTAACCCGCGAAAATAATTCTGTCCGCTGCCTCATTTTTACGGCCCGCATTTCTTCACTCCTTAATTCGCGAAAAATGTGCTGGGCCGTAAAAACCTGAAAACCGCCACACCTTAAGCCGGACTCGGCTAAAATATTTTGGCACTATAGGAGACCTGCGAATAAAACTAAGGCAGGGATTAATAGTGGCTCTCGCGGATTTCCCTGATGATGTCGGAATAACACTGACGACTTTCTTTAATGCTGGTTTCATCCAGCGTAAAGCCTCGCCGGTTAGCTTCCTCTGTCAGCGTTATTTTGTCGGTGGCGTTCAGCGTTTGCAGCAACTGCAATAACCGGCAGACAACCCGGTAGTGATAAATTTCATAATAAAGGCCGCATCCGTGCATCGCCTCATTTTCAATGTGCTCAATAACACAGGCTGCGCGCATGGAATCCCCACGCTGATGTGTCCAGGGATGCTGAATAAAACCCGGTTTGGTCATAAAGATAACCTCCGCTAATTAACCACGCATGCGGCCAAATTTACTGATTATCTGGCTGATAATTGCCGGGTCTGCCGAGTCACACTCAAGTAAAAATGATTTTCTGGCATCGGCAGTATGGTCTGGCAGAAAACCGTGCTTGTTCTTTTTGACGATATTAAAGAATGCACGTTCAGCAGAATGGCATTCATTGCCGCCGCCGTTCCCGGTGGCTTTACCGTACATGCATAACACTACTTCACAGGCGTCAGCGGCCATAACGGAAGTTGAATATGACGCCATAGCGCTGAGTAATAATGCGGAGGGTATAACTTTTTTCATTTCGGTCACCTTTGTATTTAAATGAGGATAGCGTATTTGGATATGTTATTTACTGGAGTCCTTTACTGAATACATACCTCATTTCATTGAGATGAAGCGGTTTAAAATAAATATCACTCATCCGGCGTATGTCACCGTGAATATCAATGCTGACGATCACATCAATGCTCTTAAGCACCTTTCGTAACAGCACGTTGAAAGGCATGTTCCGGCAGTCGGGGTTTTCATAGCAGCGGTCAATTAACCCTTCAATACATTCTTCCGGGCTGCCCGCATGCAGGGAGGTTATCAATCCTTCATGCCCTGAACCGACGATTTTCAGTGCATCCCAGGCTTCTTGTCCGCGAATTTCAGCCAGTAATATCCGGTCAGGGTTCATACGATAATTGGCGCGTATCAGTCTGCCGGGCGTAACAATGGCATTACCCCCGGCGTCCGCCGGATAAAAGAGATGGACATAATTAGTGTGGTGATAAAACCGGATTTCGGGATTATCCTCGATGGTGGTCAGCCTGAGGTGCCGGGGAATATAGTGCAGCAGCGTTTTCATATAGGTGGTTTTACCGGAGCCGGTTTCACCGACGATAAAAATCGTCTTGCCGTATTCCACCGCTTTTTCCATAAAACGGGAAATATCCCCACTTTGATAATAGCGGGTCAGTTCAACATCTTTGCCTTCCGTTCGCTCCTGACCGGTTACCCGGTTATAAAATCCCGCATCAATCCATGACTGATGCGTTTTCTGCCCGAATGAGGGCTTGCGCAGCGTAATAGACACGGTATTACGCTCACAGGCCGGGGGAATAATGGCCTGAATGCGCTCGCCTGATTCAAGCGTGGCGGAAAGGATCGGCGAGGTGTCGTCAATATTATCGTCCTGCCACGACGCCAGTGCTCTGGCAAAGGCGTAACACTGACGCAGCGTAATCGGGGAATCATGTCTTCGCCATTTCCCCCGGATTTTGGTATGCAGTTCACCTGGCCGGTTAACGGCTATTTCCGTCAGGCCGTCCTGCGCAATAAACTCACCAAACAGCTGGTTTTTCATAAAATCCAGCGACAGGTTTTCAGCGTTCATATCACCTCTTTTTCAGTCGCAGCTGCCAGACGGATGAGAAATCAATGTCGGTGCCGGTCATGATCCCGATGACATCACCCTGATTCAGGTACAGGGTGGGCGGGATATTGATGCTGTTGTCCAGCGTCGTTTTCGCCATTTCCGCCGTGGCTGCGCGGGTGTTTTCGGTGTAGTCGGTATTGCGGTCTTTCCCCGGGGCAGCATCCGACGCCGCCGCAGCCACGTCCTGCACGGTACTGAGCATCAGGGCATTGCCGAAGCGCTCCCAGAAATGGTTGTCGATCCAACCTGAGATCCCCGCCTCGCCGAGCGGGCCGCTGGCCTGCGTATCAGTTAGTGGGATTTGCAGGCTGCCGGGCTCAGGCGTGCGCAGCTCCGTCCACAGCACAAACATCCGGCTGCGTCCGTGTTGCAGTGCCCCCGTGCGGTAGATGCCACGGGCGACCGTTCCCGCCGGGATCAGCGTCACATGGTTGCTGGCGCTGTAAACATCTTCACTGATCAGACAGGAAATATGCCCCCCGACATCGGACACGAAGCGCCACATCATCGAACACGGGATATAGCGGTCCACCGGGATATAGAGATCAGGATCGAGGCCCAGCCGTCTGACGCCGGTGACACGGGCGACGTCTGGATTGTCGTTGTTACCCGTTTCCGGCGCGGCAGTATCCGAGCAGCGCAGGCGACCATCCTTCCCCCTGGTCAGGACTGATGAACAGGATGTGTACGTCGTGGATGATGACGGACTGTCGGACATTTCTGCATTGCTGCGCGTTTCACCGGGGGACGTGCGTGCAGTATCGCCCGGCATTGTTCGGGCGTTGTTCACCCCGTCAGCCAGCGCGGCTGCCTTGTTCAGGGTGGATGAGGCCGGTGGCGAGGTTGGTGCGGGAGTGGCGGTCTGGCGGGCAGGGGCTGTTCCGTCCGGGGTGTGCGGCCCGAACAGGCCAAACGGGTTACTGTCCATGCCCAGATTCTGACGCTCATGCAGTGTCTTCCCGGCGGAGGGCGGCGGCACGGTGTCGGCTTCTTTCTCATTACCCCCTTTCAATGCACTGAAAAGACGATCGCCGCCGGATGCCAGGACGATCACCAGAGTCAGACTCAGCAGGCTGACGATTAGCGTGCTGCGGCCGGATACCTTACGAAAACGGGTCACTTCCGGCTGGCCGGGGGGTGTTCTTTGCTCCTGTTCCTGATACGCCATTGCCGCACGGGCGCGTTCGCGGGCTTCCGCTTCCCGCTCTGCGGTGGTTTTTTCCGGTTCGTCCGGGACAGGTTTATCGGTCATTTGGCCTCCAGCGTAACGGACGGTGAAACAGTGTCGTCGCGGGTTATCGGGATGCGCCCGAACCCGTCGTTTTCGATCCCTACCACCGAAGTGCCGTAACGCAGCACCAGTTGTGGTGATGCCGGCACCACCATCACGATGTAGTTACCCTGTTTAACCGTCCTGGGCGTGACCGCCTGCTCCCGTCCGTTAACCACCCGGAAAACGGAAGGCAGGGTTCTGATGGGGGAAAAACCGATATATGCAAAACGACCATCGTCCCAGGCAAAATCCGGTGCGATGGAGGTCGAACCGGCGGCTACCCGTTTGGTGTAGCGCCAGTTGCGTGGCGTGCTGGGCTGTCCGAATGCAGCCACTATCTGCTGCTTTTCCCATCTTTGACGCTGCTGCATCTGACGCGCGGCGCTGGCAGCGGCGGATTGCTGGCGAACCTCGGCCGGATAGTGGTAACGGATAACGAACGCCTGCGCGGGGGAATCGTGGTCCAGCACGTTCAGCTCCAGGCTGTAATCACGCTTTGAGGTCACCACGAAGAGGT
>Ga0207655_1001425_pt1 | contig 22172 bp, 22 predicted proteins | sample KBSM44metaG_FD_184398 | JGI IMG/M metagenome (GOLD analysis project Ga0207655, IMG submission 184398) | Miscanthus rhizosphere microbial communities from Kellogg Biological Station, Michigan, USA - KBS M4-4 metaG (SPAdes) (version 2) | ecosystem: Host-associated > Plants > Roots > Rhizosphere >... | reverse complement strand
TTTATGTGATGTCAATCTTTTAAAAATGAAATAAAATAATATTTTTACAAATTTTTCCTAATTGTAAGGAAGTAAAAAAAACAAATAAAATTAATCAGCAAATTTGGTTGAAATTCTTGTGTTTTATACTTCGGGAATAACAGGATCCATACTAGTTTCCATTGTAGGACTTATTAGTTCTTTGTTTGGAGAAGCGAAGGAATATATAGTTTTGCGCTTTCGCAATATTAAGGCATTCCCAAAGGATGCCTTGAAAAATCAATAATAAAAGCTAAAGGAATAAAACTTATTAAAATAAGTAAATCAAAAACAACAATTAATAAAAGATTATGTAACAATGAAATTAAATTTAAAATACCTATTAAAAATCCTAAAAGGATATAGAATTATTTCTTTTTCATCATAACAAAATCTCACCAACCACCAATTTCAAAATTGGTTCCAAATATTAATGCAAAAAATAACGAAAACATAACAATAGAAATTCCTAAGGCTAGATAAAAGTTTGTGTAACGACTATGTACTTTGGTAAGAAATAAAATAGTAAGAGAAAGGATTGCATAATAGAAAAAGTTAATAAACCATATCCATTGAACAATAAAAAAGATAAATAAAAAAAATATAAAACCAGATATTATACCTAAAATTATTTGAGAAACATTTTCTTTTTTCATATAGTATCACCTCGTCAAATGAAAAATTAAAAAATAGGACTATTCCCCATGATTCCTAAAAAAATTAAAAAAATAATTAGAATTGAACATCCTATTGTTATGTAGAAAAAATTATATTTTTTATGTAACACTGCAAATAATGAAGTAATAGAAAAAATAACTAAGTAAAACCAAAATGAGAAAAGCCATGTAAAATGACCACTAAAAGAAATAATGAAAGCTAACATAAAACCAATTATAGAACCAAAAATAATTTGAAATATTTTCATAAAACACCTCCACATCGATATTTTAGATACTTTTTCTATGATGTCAATCTTTTTAAAACATGATAAAAGAAGAATTAAAATTCTTGACACATTTATAAAGGGCAAATTCTTAACAGCGTTTTCTTTTTAAAGAAGGAAAGATAAAAAGTAGGATGAACAATTCAATAGTAAGAACTTAATAAGCGATAAATAGGGAGGTTATGATATTTGAAAAAAGTTTTTTTAAGTTTTTTATTTTTTGGAATTATATTTAATAGTTATAATTTTGTTCAAGCGGAAGATGATTTTCAAAAGACTATTACGGATGAAAAAGAAATAGAAGATGGAATTAGTTTAAATGGAATTAATCAATATGGAATTGCTGATGTTAACATTAACCCTTTGGAAAATCCTAATTTAACCATTGAAGCATGGGTCAATCCTAAAAAAATAAACGATTATTATAAAAGAAGTCAAATCGTATCTCATGATAATGGAGGGTATGACCGATCATTATTGATAGAAAAAGATTGGACTGGGAAAAGTTATTGGACTATTTTTACAGGAGATGACGCATGGAAACCAGTTGAAATAGATGAAAATAAATGGCAACATGTTGCTGTTGTTTATACCCCAGATAATATTTATTTTTATAAAAATGGAGTTAAATATGAATATGGAAAAAATCCTACAAACGGAGATGGAAAGAATTACGTTAATATTGGGAAAAATCCTGATTATGGAGAATATTTTAATGGAGCAATTACAAACTTGCGTATATGGAGTAAAGCATTAGAAAGTTCTCAACTTAATTCTTCTATTTTGGGTCCTGTGGGACGATTGATAGGATATTGGAAGTTAGATGAAAATGTTGGATACATAGCTAAAGATTATTCTCCCTTTAATCATGATATAAATTTTGAAGAAAAACCGAAATGGTATTATGAAAACTATGAAAAAAGTAAAAAACAATCTATTCAATATAATACTTCGGAAGGAGAAATCGTAGCTAGAACTGGAGACGTAGATAATTTAGGTTTTGGATTCAGTGATGATTCTTATGATCCGATATCATCCACAAGCATTTATAATTCATACCATTCTTTTCCTTGGGATATTGACGATTCTGATCCAGAAGGGACCGATCGGATTATGGTTCCTTCTGGAGTGGGATATTATCTACCTGGAGATCCACTAGAATATAATAATAATAAATTCAGAGATGGTTATACAAAAGACACAAAAAGACCAAATAATGAAATTCAAGAAATAAAATTAAATTTCCCTTTACAAAATATTTGTGAAGATGAAAATGGACAAGAAAAAGAAATTTGCGCAGATAATGCAGAATTACAACTTTATGTTGATGATTTTCAGCCTATTGCTGAAAAGTCAAAATTCAAAGTAACGATTGATGGAAAAAGGTTTTATGAAATGGAAGATATTATTAATCACTTAGATTTAACAGGACCAAAAGGGCAATTACTAAGAGCTGCTATACCTTCTAACTTATTAAAAGAATTAAATGATAGTGAAATTAAAATAAAAATAGATGATGAAACAACAGGTATAGGTGATGGATATGCTATTGATTTTGCAAGAATCATTATTAATCCCAAAGAGGATTATACAAAAGATATTGTCTTTATTCCTGGAATTATGGGGACGGAATTATATGAAATAGAAAATGATGGTTCAAAAGATACTTTATGGATTCCAGAAGATGAAGATGTATTTGAAATTAAAAAATTATTTTTAACTAAAGAGGGAAAAGTCCCGACAGATTCCAATGTAAAGATAGGAGAACCTTTAGATAAATATTATGGAAAAATAATTCGTAAGTTACGAATGGCAGGCTATCGTGTTCATACATTTGGATATGATTGGCGTTTAGATAATAATTATAATGCTAATCAATTAGAAAAATTTATAAATGGAGAAAAAATAGATAAATTTTCAATTTTAGCTCACAGCATGGGAGGACTGATTGCTACAAAATTTATTCAAAAAGAAGAAAATTTCAACAAGGTCGATAAAATGATTACGGCAGGTACTCCTTATTTAGGTTCTCCTAAGTCACTTTGGACTTTAGAAACTGGAGAAATTTTGGAACCGAGTCTAAGTCAAGCTGTCGTTGCAGATGCTTTTAAAAAATTATCAAGTACATCTGATTCTACTTATCAATTATTACCTAGTTTTAGATATTTTGATAATATCTCTTCTTCTTATTATATTACTATTCAAAAACAATTATTGTCACAAGGGAAAATTACAACTACAAATCTAACTGAATTTAATGATACTAAAGATTTTATTAATAAACAAGATTTATCTGAGCCAGGGGGGGAATTATCAGATAATACTTTCTTGTCAGAAGCTGATGAATTTCATAAAAATTTAAATCTATCGAAAATTATTAATTCTGATAAAGTATTCACCTTTGCTTCTTCTGGGAAAAATACATTAAGTAATATTTTATATACATTTGATGAAAATGATAATTTAATAGGGAAAGACATGGAAAAATATCTGATGGGTGATGGAACGGTTCCGTTGAAGAGTGCGACGATTAATGGAATGTTAAATGGGAAAAATAACTTTATCTACGAAGATATTGGACATTCCTCTTTATATAACAATGAAGAAATAATTGATAAAGTGGAAAAAATTTTAAGAGATAAAAATGAAATTTCATCAAATTATTCTTTATTAAAGAGTGATTTGAATTCTTCTGAATCATGGACTAAATTAACATTTGAAGAAACAAAACCTGAAGATATTGAAATCATTAATAGCCAAGAAATAGAGGAAAAAGGAGGAACAATAGATATTTATAAAAATGAAGATAATACTATTATAAATTTTTCTGGTGATACTTTAAAGTTTAATGTAAAAAGGCAAATAAACTTAAAAACTCAGTTTAAAAACAAAAAAAATAAAATAGTAAAAGAAGAAAAAATAAAAAAATTAAATAAAGGTGTTTTTGAATTAAACCAAGTTAAAGAAATATTAATTAAAAAATAGAAAAGGATGATAACATCCTTTTCTATTTTTTAATTAAGGCATCCCTAAAGGATGAATTGAAAAATCGATAACGATAGCTAAAATAAAGCTTATAGAAATAAAAGAAGCTAAAAAAATATAAAAAAACCTGAATTTTTTATGAAAAAAGGAAAGAGGGATTGAAATTAAGACAATAATTATATCAAAAACTACTAGTATTAAAACATTTTGCAACAAAAATATCATATTTATTAAACTTATTAAAAAAGCAGAAATAACTTGAATAATGATTTGTTTATTCATAAACTACCACCTCATCGTTATTTTAAACATTTTTTAAAAAAAGTCAATCTTTTTAAAATATGATAAAATAGAATACTATATAAAGATTAAACATTCTAATTTAGGAGAAGAGATAAAAATCCAAAAAGTCATCGAACATCAATTAGTGGAATATAGAGAACATGATTTAGAAAACAGTAGAGAAAATAGAATGAGAAAATTCATTAATTTTTTAGGAATTGAAAAAATAGAAATGGAAAACGAAGGTGAAGTGCTAGGAGAGTACTTAATTTATATTGATTTCAAGAAAAAAGGAATTGTGATACATGATAGTGCAGCAATTTGGTTTAATAAAAAAATGGAAAACCTACAGATTTTCAAATGTCTCCTTTGCCTCATAATGAACTAGACTGGAGTAAACTTGATAAAGAAATGGAACAAGCATTAGAGGAATTTTTACAACTCCGTTCAGCACCACAATATGCTATTTATTTATTAGGTGCCATTCAAACAATGCCGCTTATAAGAATAAAGTTATTAATGGAGTTTAGTCGTATTACCTCTATGTAAGGAGGTAAGCGTATGAATAAACTTAACGAAATCATTTCTGGAATTAATTCCTATGATATGGAATTTGAAATGCAGATAACTAAACACATTACATTAAGCATTATTATTAAATACCAAAATAAAAATTGGGAATGGTCTTATTATGGACGAAATAAAGCAGGTGTTTTAGAAAATTGGGATCTGTTTACTTATGTAAATAAACAATTTGTAGGTCCAAGAAGTATCGCTCTTACAAAAAAGACGCGAGAAAAAATAAATCTAGGTTTTCACGAGATGATAAAACAATTAAAATATGACAATTCGTATCGACTTAAAATTTTGCCTGTATTAAATGATGAAGTAAGAGAATTATGGAATTCTTTATAAAAAAACAGCCCCAAAGGGCTGTTTTTTATTTTGCTAATTCTCGAAGAACGGTTTGAAGAATACCGCCGTTTTTATAGTAAACAATATCTACTGTACTATCAAGGCGTGCAATTGCTTCAAATTGTTTGCTTTTCCCGTTTTCATCTGTTGCAATGACAACAACGTTGTCATTGATGCCAATAGAATCTGTAATTCCTTTAATACTATACGTTTCTTTTCCTGTTAACCCTAGAGATTCCGCAGAGTCGCCTTCTTTAAATTGAATAGGAAGAACACCCATACCTACTAGATTACTGCGATGAATTCGTTCGAAACTTTCAGCAAGAACTGCTTTTACACCTAAAAGATTGGTTCCTTTTGCTGCCCAGTCACGGCTTGAACCTGTTCCATATTCTTTCCCTGCAAGAACAACAAGCGGCGTATTTTCTTTTTGATACAGCATACTTGCTTCATAAATACTCATAACGGTTTTACTTGGAAAATGAGTCGTATATCCGCCTTCTGTTCCTGGTGCAATTTTATTTCGAATACGTACATTCGCAAATGTTCCGCGTGTCATAACACGATCATTTCCTCTTCTTGAACCATACGAGTTAAAATCTTTTCTCTCTACTCCCTGTTCATTTAAAAATGTTCCTGCAGGAGACGTTGGAGCAATATTTCCAGCAGGAGAAATGTGATCAGTTGTCACGCTATCACCTAAAAAAGCAAGAACTTTTGCATCGTAAATATCTGAAATGGATGAATAGTCGTGCGTTAATCCTTTAAAAAATGGTGGTTCTTGAATATAAGTGGAATGTTCATTCCAAGCATAGTTTGTTCCTGTGGTTACGTTGATATTGTTCCAGTCAGGATTACCTGTGAATACATCATTGTAACGTTCACGGAACATATCTGGATTTAAACTGCTATTTAACACATGATCGATTTCTTCTTGTGTTGGAAATAATTCATTGAAATAAACCGCTTCACCTTTTTGGTTATATCCGATTGGATCATTAACTAAATCAATATCCACTGTTCCCGCTAATGCATATGCTACAACAAGTGGAGGAGAAGCAAGATAATTTGCTTTCACTTTTGGATGAACGCGTCCTTCAAAGTTACGATTACCTGATAAAACAGAAGCAACGGTTAAATCATGATTTGTAATGGCTTCATCTACTTCAGTTGGAAGAGGACCCGAGTTTCCAATACATGTTGTACAACCATATCCTGCAACATGGAATCCTAATGTTTCTAAATAAGGCAGTAAACCTGATTTTTCTAAATAATTCGTTACCACTTTACTTCCTGGTGCCATGCTTGTTTTGACATAAGGCTGAACGTGTAGTCCTTTTTCTACTGCTTTTTTTGCAAGTAGTCCTGCTGCAATCATAACAGAAGGGTTTGACGTATTTGTACAGCTTGTAATCGCAGCAATGGCAACACTACCGTGCGTTAATGTGGACGTTTTTCCATCAGAATGTGTCAAAGCACATTTTTTATTCAATGCCTCATCACTTAATCCAAATCCACCATGTTCAACTGATTTTCTGACAACTTCGTTGTATGACGTCTTCATAACTTTTAATAAGATTTTATCTTGTGGACGTTTTGGTCCTGCTAAAGTTGGTTCAATCGTACTTAAATCAAGTTCAATTACATCTGAAAAAATAGGATCTGTTGATTGATCTGTTCTGTACATGCCTTGAGTCGTGTAATAGTCTTTTACAAGAGAAAGAAGTGATTCGTCTCTGCCTGTTAGACGAAGGTAATTAATGGTTTCATCATCAACTGGGAAAAATCCCATTGTTGCTCCGTATTCAGGTGCCATGTTGGCAACAGTTGCGCGATCCGCTAAACTCATAGTCGAAAGAGCTGGACCGAAAAATTCAACAAATTTTCCAACTACGCCTTTTTGACGAAGAATATTGGTAACGGTTAAAGCAAGATCGGTTGCAGTTGAACCTTCAGGAAGTTTACCTGTTAATTTAAATCCAACCACTTCTGGAGATACAAAGTAAAGAGGTTGACCAAGCATACCTGCTTCTGCTTCAATTCCACCAACACCCCAACCAAGTACGCCAAGTCCATTGATCATTGTCGTGTGAGAATCTGTTCCAACTAACGAATCTGGGAAAACAATTTCTTCGCCATTTTCATTTTTTGTCATAGCGACACTTGCTAAATATTCTAAGTTCACTTGATGGACAATTCCTGTCGAAGGAGGAACAATGCGTAAATTTTGAAACGCTTGCTGTGCCCAGCGTAAAAATTCATATCGTTCTTTATTTCGCTCAAATTCTAGATCCATGTTTTGTTTTAATGCAGCTGAGTGACCAAACGCGTCGATCATAACCGAATGGTCAATAACTAAATCAACAGGAACAAGTGGATTAATTTTTGTTGAATCTCCGCCTAATTTCTCAATAGCGCTACGCATAGCTGCTAAATCAACAACTGCAGGAACGCCTGTGAAATCTTGAAGAACGATTCGACTTGGTTTAAATCCAATCTCTTTTCGTTTATTTTGATAGTTTGACCAATTTGCTAATTGTTCAATATGATCATTCGTGATATTAATCCCGTCATACTGACGAATTGCCGCTTCCAGTAATACTTTAATGGAATATGGAAGTGAATCAATATCATACCCTTTTTCTTTTAATGCGTTTAATGAATAATAATGATACGTTTTATTGTTTGAATGAAATTTCTCTTTTTTAAACATAACCATTCCCCCTTGTCTTTATTATACGCCTTTAAAAAGAGCGTTTTCAAGACCAAAAAGGGATGAAATTGATAGAATTATCCATTTACAAAAGATAAGTAAATCTTATAAAAAATACATTAGTCCATAGGAAGATCCTTAATGAACATAAAAGGCGAAATGATGATTTATTTATGAAACGATTGTTTGACAAACGAAAAAAATAAAGTATGAATAGATTGGAAGAATGCAAATGAAAGAAGAGAGGAGGTTCTCTATGAAAGCAAAAAAAATGAAAATTTGGGTAGTTCTTCTTGGAATGTTGTCAATGAATGTTGCGCCACTAAGTGAAGCGTACGCAGCGGGAGGGAGTGGTACGACGGCAGATCCTTATATAATTAATACATGTATCGAATTGCAAAACATGAAAAATAACCTTTCAGCCAGTTACGTGTTAGGGAATGATATTGATTGTACGGATAGTGTGAACTGGAATAGTGGAAAAGGATTTATACCTGTAGGAGATGCAACGAATAAATTTTCAGGAGCGTTTAATGGAAATGGTTATAAAATTAGCAATATAACAATCAAACGACCAACGGAAAGTTATGTAGGATTATTTGGATATGTAGAAGGAACAAATGTCGTTGTTCAAAACGTTACCTTAGAAAATGCCACGATTAGTGGTGGAATTGCCTATATAGGAACACTTATGGGTTTTGGTTATACAGGGGTAAAAATCGAAAACATTAAAGTAACAGGAATTATAAGTGGCGCAGGTGATTATGCAGGAGGATTAATAGGTTATTTTCGAGGAACTTCTATTAAATATGTTCAAATTCAAACAACTGTAAAAGCAGATGAAACCGTTGGAGGTATTGCAGGTTCATTATCTGGTGGAACGGGAGCTGTATTATCTAACTCGTTTTACGAAGGTAATATTGAAGGAACGGATAATTTAGGTGGATTGGTTGGGTATATGCTAGCAAGTGCTACGATTACACAAAGTTATTCAAAAGGAAGTGTAAAAGGGTTAACTTCATCAGGTACTGGACAAATAGGGGGGCTTGTAGGATATACCAAAGCCTCTACGATACAAGATAGTTTTAGCATGACAAATGTAAACTGTTTGAGCACATGTACAACAAGTGTGGGAAGTGTTGGAGGATTACTTGGAAAAATCGATAGTGGTACGGTTCAAAATACCTTTAGTACAGGTAGTGTGTCGGCTCCTTCTGCTGTTACAACAAAAGGAGGGTTTCTTGGGAATTATATAGGAGGAACGATTACTAATTCTTACTGGGATACAACCATTTCAGGTATGACCACTTCTCCTAAAGGAACAGGGAAGACAACGGCTCAATTAAAAACACAAACAACGTTTACAGGTTGGGATTTTACGGCAATTTGGGTCCTAAAAAGTACGCTAAATAGTGGATATCCGTTGTTGAAAAGTACACCAAAGCCAAAAGGTTGGGAAGTAACGAATAGTGCAGAAACTCATACAGCAAATTCAGTTATACTGAGTTGGACAAATCCAGGTGATTTGGAGTTTGATCATGTGAATGTTTATCGAAATGCTGTCAAAATAGCAAGTATAGCAACTGAAAATTATACAGATAATGGACTTACAAGTGAAACATCTTATGCCTATAAAGTGACAACAGTTGATACAAGAGGCAATGAATCATCAGGTATAAATATGACAGCTAAAACGCTTGACATTACTCCTCCTGATTCTGTTGGAAATCTAACGGCAACTGAAAGTGGAAAAAATGTAGCATTGTCGTGGACTAACCCAGCGCAGCTGGATTTTGAAAAAGTAAGGTTAAAACGAAATGGTGTTATTATTTACGAAGGAAACGAACAAACGTTCGAAGACTCGACTGTATCCGAAAAAACGAACTATTCCTATGAAATAGTTGCATTTGATTATGAGGGAAATGCTTCAAATGTTGTATCAACTAGTATAACAACTTCTGATAAAACGGGACCTTCAGTTGTGACAAATGTCTCTTTGCATGAAGAAAATACGGGAGTAAAGTTAACGTGGAATAAACCAAGTGATGATGATTATGAAAAAGTGAAAATTACAAGAAACGGCACCCTTGTTTATGAAGGGAATAATGAAATATTTGAAGACTCAACCGTATCTGAAAAAACGAACTATTCCTATGAAATAATTGCATTTGATAACGTAGGAAATCCTTCGAATTCTGTGACTGCATCTATTTCAACGCGAGATAAAACAGCACCTGGGAATGTAACAATGGTTGAAGCAAAAGAACGAAATGGAGTAACCATTTCGTGGACAAATTCTGTTGATGATGACCTTGCTGCTATTAAGCTTTACAAAAACGGAACATTGATTTATCAAGGATTAAATGAATCGTTTATAGATACTGAGATCCAAGAAAAAACGAACTATTCCTACGAAATAGTTGCATTTGATCAAACTGGAAATGCATCAAATTCTATCACTGTGCACATAACAACACTTGATAAAACAGCGCCTGCGGTAGTGACATCACTTAATGTAATTGAAAAAGAAAAAGACGTTTTAGTAACATGGACAAATCCATTAGATGATGATTTGAAAGAAATAAAAATTTATCGAAATGAAATGTTGATTTTTCAAGGAATGAAAACTGAATTCCTTGATACAAATATCGCAGAAAAAACAACTTACGTTTATAAAATCGAAGCCATTGATGAAAGTGGAAACATTTCATCTCCTATATCAAAAACAATTGTAACATTGGATAAAACGGCACCTGGAAATGTGAAACAAATTAGCGTAGTGGAGAAAGATAAAAAGGTATTTTTAGCATGGAATAATCCTTCTGATAGTGATTTTAAAGAAAATAAAATTTATCGAAACGGACTAGTCATTTATCAAGGAAAAACCACAAACTTTATTGACACTAATGCAAAAGAAGGAAATTATACCTATAAAATTTCGACATTGGATACAGCTAATAATGAATCAACAGGAATAACTGTTGTATTCAAAACAAGTGTTCGCTCGACAATTGAATCGATTCAAGATTTGAGTCTAAAAGAAACAAATGAAGGGATGTTACTTCAATGGAAGAATCCAATCGATGATCGTTTTTCAAATGTGTGGATCTATCGAAATGGAACACTTTTAACAAAAACGAATCAAGAAAACTTTGTCGATCAAACTATTCAACCAGAAACCTCTTATGAATACAAATTAATTGTAAAAGATGTTAATGGAATAGAATCAAAAGGAATAAATGATACAATTACGACAAAAACAAAAGAAGTAAAAACACTTCCTGAAGAGCTAGAAGAATCGAAAGAATCATTTGTAACGCCGATTCAAAAGGAAACTCTAGTAGTGCCTGTAGTAACTGAAAAGAAAATGGGGACCATACAAGAAAAGAAAAGTTTTATTCCTATTGTAAAACTTCCTGTAGAAACAAAGGAAGTCGAAGAAGTGAAAATAAAAGACGAAGAATTGAAAGAAGTGTATCAATCAATTAAGATCGCTAAGAAAGATGATGGATACTTAATTACATGGAAAAAAACGAAAAATGTTCAAAAAATTCGTATTTACCTGGGTGATGAATTTATAGCTGAAACATCAGATGAAACGTTTTTACATCAAACGAAAAATCTAAAAAAAGGTGTTTCTTATCGTGTTATTCTTGTAAGTGCTGAAGGAAGTAAAATAGGGAAAAACATAACGGTTACTCAACACGTTGAAAAAGAGAAAGAGAAAGAAAACAAGACAAAAACGAAAGAAAAAAACAACGAAGAACCATGGTTCTTCGTTGGGATAGGTCTTGTTGTATTGATTTCATGTTATCTTTGGTTCTTATGGTTCAAAAAATAAAAAAGCGAAAGTTAGTTCGCTTTTTTATTTTTTTCTAAAAAAGTGGCTGTTAATTGAATCCATAGAAATTTCCCTACATGATAAGAAGCGAAAAAGATTAAAAATAATACAAGTAAAGATAAAAAAAGAGAAAGAAAACCAAGAAAAAGAGTAGCTATAAATGGAGCTTGTCTGATGCTATCATTCTCGCTAGAGAAACTAACAATAAAATTAAAAAACTCATGAGAACAAAATGCAATGAACGAAATAATGATTAACCCAATCAATGTTTGCAGAAATATTTTAATAGTTTCTTTAACCATAAAAATCACCTCATTTTTGTATCTAATTCGATTAAAACTCAATAACTTCCTTTTTTACACAAGTTACCTAATAAAAAGAACCTTTAAAGGTTCTTTTTATTAGGTAACTTGTAAGATGTCTTTGGTATATGTTTCATAATCTTCTTTCATTTGTTTATGAGAATTGAAAACATCTTCTTTTGACACACTTGTAGGAAAATGTTCAAAAATAAAGTGTAATGTTTCAAGCAACACTTCTTTTTGAATAGATATGTTTCGTTTTTTTGAAACGCTTCGCGTTACATATTTCATTAAATTGATATAGCAAAGATTCAAATCTTCTACCACGTGATTTTCTTCTTTATGATCAAAATACAAAAAGAATGTTGGTACATCGCCAAAAAAAGTATAAATATCTTTCGCTAGTTTTGTTTCCATAACCATGACACGATATTCTTTTCGAGGTACTCGTTGATAAGAACTTAAACAAAAGGTACGAAAAGCATTAAAATTTTCGATATTAATATCATCTGTTAAAAAATGTAATGCTTCGTCCCAAGCTCGTACTTCCATTTCATATCGAACAGAAGCATAGTGGATATAAGCACTTTTTAAGTTTTCACGCTGACCATAATACCGAACGTCGTATAAAGCATAATGAGCATCATCGTATGCTTTGAACAAACCTTTTTTTTCATCTAAAAAATGACCAAGTTCATGAATGAATATAATATAAAGAAATTCATCGAATGAAGAAAAAGAAAAATCTTCTTTTATTTGTGTATCATATCGTTTTTTTAGCCGTTTTATATTTAAGCCAATTGCCTTACCTGGAAAATAAATACCAAGATAATTATCTTTATCCGATTCTGTGATGTGCAACTCGATTTCTGGTGCGTATTTTTCCATTATATCTTTCATTCTTTGAATTACTTCCATTCTCATCATCCTTTGTTTTAAATTTTCTTTATTTTACCATAAATAGAAAAGAGAAAAGAAAAAAAGACGCATTTTGCGTCTTTTATGAATCTTGTATAATCTTATCTGGTTCTTGATAATGAGATAAAGGTTTAAATTTATTTATATGATGAATGGAAAGATAGTGTAGTAATGAAAGGCGGAATTTGGAATGACGTTTAATGATATTTACGCCTTGATGAAAAACATGTGAAACCCAATTAGGTTCTTCCACACCTTCTACCAAATAAATTTCATCAGGTTCATCGGGTGATTGTTTTTCGTATCCATAAAAATTTTCCATTTTCCAAGTTTCATCTACAACAATACACATACTATAATGATTTTCATCATTTCTAATTCGGAAAAAAATTTCCCATACTTTTTCTTTTTCTTCATATAAATTTAAATTCAACTCGCATGTTTCAATTAAAGGAATTGCATCCAAAACGATCAAGCCTCGTTGGATGGTTCTACATAAACCACTTTATTATCCACTAAATGTGCATATTTCTTTTGCCACTTTTGATCTTTCCATGCTTTTTGATTGCTGTATTCTTCTTTAATTGGAAGTGGGTAATCTTCGTCGCTCCATCCTTCTGAAAAATGATTGTGCGAAATGTTTTCTCCAATGATCTTTCCTTCTTTATCTTTCACTTTTTCAATTTTAGCCCAACATGTAATTTTTTTCATCTTTTTCATCCTTTCGAATTATCATCTTTTTTATTATAACATAAAAAACTATGTTTTTTATGTTATTTAATTCGCATCCCTGCTACTAATAGTTTAATTCGGCTTTTATGTTTTTGTATGTAATGCTGAAGTTGGCGCTCTAGCATGGTTTTGTTTTTTGATAAAAAAGAACACGTGCCAAATGAAAAACTATTCCATCGTTTGTGTTTATGGCATAAGGGACAAGATTGAATATTTTTTTCAAAATGATGAAATGTCTCTTTAGTAATTTTCAATTGATTATCAAAATTAATGAATTGCATTTCGCTCACAAAAATGTGATTTTCATCGAATTCTTCTAACGTATAAGTAACTGTAAGAGTTTCGTTTTTATGAAAAAGATCTTTGATTTCCTTAATGGTTACTTCTTTTAGTTTTGGCATAAAATTTCCCCTTTTCCTTTTTTCTTATTATACACAAAAAAAAGAAGCTTTAGGCTTCTTTTTTTTGTGAAACAGTAAAATTACCTTTTGATAATTGAATGGTGATATCGGATGCATCTGCCACTTCTCAGTCATGAGTAATCACAATTGCACACTTTTTTTTCATTCTAACACGATGAGAAAAATAAAAAAATATTTTTTGAACTAGTTACTATTTCTGTATCCTGTACATAGAATAAAAGTAAAGGGGGAATGGAAAATGGAAGAACTCGGATTGTTAATTATTCGATTAGTTGTAGGACTTACGCTTGCGGCGCATGGTACACAAAAACTATTTGGTTGGTTTGGAGGATATGGTCCCAAAGGAACGGGAGGTTATTTTGATTCGTTAGGATTAAAACCAGGTGTTGCAATGGCTGTTTTTGTAGGTCTTGTCGAAACGCTCGGAGGATTATTATTTGCTGCAGGAGTTTATACGCTTGTTGTAGGAATTTTATTAGCACTCACCATGTTAGTTGCTGCTATTAAAGGACATGGAAAAGCAGGATGGCTTGCTCAAGGAGGATATGAATACACGTTAGTTCTTGCAGCTGTTACGCTAGGGATTGCGTTAGTTGGACCTGGAGCGTACGTCTTATTTTAAAAGATGTCTCGATTGAGACATCTTTTTTTAATGGATTTGGTATATATAATAATTGTCTTGAATGTGTTCAGTAGTATGATCAAAGGTGTTGATCCAACGAGCGTATCCGTCTCGTTTTATTAATTCGTCACAAAAAACTTTCATCCCGCATGTTTTGTGAATAAGGTTTCGGATAAATTCTTTGGGGAACATTCCTCCGAAATCATTCCGTTCATCAGCATGGTTTTTAAAGTGACTTTCAGACATGCCTGTTAAAGATGAAAGCATGCCAAAATTAAACCAAGAATCGTCTAAATCTTCTTCAATGATATCTTGGAAGAGTTGATATTGTTCTTGTTCTGAAACAACGAAATAGCGTTCGGAACCTACATGAAACAAACGATAATCCAAAGGTAAAATACTTGTAATAAATGTTTCTTTGTATTTTGCTAAAGCAAAAAGTTTATTTATATCTAGTTGAGATTTTTCAAACAATTGAGCTTGATGATAAAAAGCATTAAAATAAAACAGTTTAAAAATGATGTCGTCGTATTCTTTTCCAAAAGATTGGTTAGGTTCTCCGATTTTATTAAAAAAGGAAGACTGTGCCTTTCTCCAATCAAAATTTCCTGAATGAACAGGAGATGTGAAACGGATAGACTGACTTGAAACATCTTCAATTTTAAAGTGTAAACATGTATTTAAATCTTTTGGACCGATAAGTTGAAGTAACCGTAATCGGTTTTTTGTAAAATAAGTAGAAATTTCATCATTCCATGCTTTTGCTAATTCATTCATCCGTATTCCTCCATTTTTTTAATTTAATCCCATTTTATCATAAAAAAACAAGTATAATAAAAAAGAACAAAAAGAAACGAGGGATCATATGACAAATGATACGGTAAAAGTGAATATGACGGAGCTACTGGCGTATAATGATGAAAAAATGAAAAGCACAAAACAAAGTTTAGAAGACTATTTAAAAGGAACAGGATGGGACAATCCTCCAAAAACAACAGAACATTTAGAAAAAATGATTCAATTTCATGAGCACGCCATTAAAGAGTTAAGTGATTCAAATCTTTTAATTATGAGTATTCATGGATTTGTGCGACATGAAAAAGATCATGAAACGATTATTTCCACTGAACATGTGGAAAAAATAGTTACCTATATCAAAAATGAACAATACAACGAAGCAAGAAAATTAGTATATGCATTTGGATACAAAGCTTATATATGTAGTTTAGTCATGAATGAACAAAAAATTGAAGAACAAATGGAACTCCTTGTTCCTGTACATCAACAAATTATCGAAGACTTAAAAAAAATCATCGAAAAAACGAGAATTCGCGCGATATTTAATTAAAAGAATGCCTCTTGCATTCTTTTTTTTGGTTTGATATTCTTAGGGTATTATCCAAAAGGAGGAAAAAAGATGAAATTAGAAGACTTTCTCATCAAAAATGAAGAATTACGAAATACTGCAACAGAAAAGATGTTAGAAGAATCATACATAAAAGAAAAAGTTAGAGAGTGGTTAAATACCACGTATAAGGAAAAATTCGTAAGCTATAATTTTAATTTTCGACCTATGGTTACTGAAGCGATAAAAAAAGATTTAAAAACAAAAAAAGCTATTCATGTGTTAAATATTTTAAGTTCAGAAGAAGAAAAAAGAATTTCCTACATTTATGCATTAGAAGAAGTGAGTACTGAAATAAAGGTCGATAATACGGTTATTTATTATCCTGAATTTAAAATGGCTGTCGTTTCTTTTATTACAAGTTATGGAAATGTAACAAGTTATCATTGTTTATTGTTTTCAGCAGATGAATCATTAATTCAAGGTTATTTTGATCATATTAAACGTTCTTATAGAGAGAAAAAGTCTAATGAAATTAAAATTTTTCAATGTGAAAGTTATGGTGTTTATGAAAAAATTCAATACATAACGCATGCCGTTACACGTAATGATGTTTTTTTAGAAAAAAAATTAAAACAAGATATTTTTCGTTCTATTGATTCTTTTTTTCAAGAAGATAAAGCCTTTTATTCGCAATTTGACCTTCCATATAAACGAGGACTGCTTCTTTACGGAACGCCTGGCAACGGAAAAACCACCCTTGTAAAATCAATTGTTAATTCCATAGATGCACCTGTTGCGTATTGGCAAATCACAGAGCATACAAGTAGTAGTTCGATGAGTGATGTGTTTGAACGTGCCGAAAAACTAGCGCCTATGGTACTGGTAATTGAAGATGTTGATTCAATGCCAGAGCGTGCTCGTTCGACGTTTTTAAATTTATTAGACGGTGCAACAAGCAAAGAAGGACTGTTTGTCATTGCGACAACTAACTATCCTGAAAAAATTGATCCTGCTTTAATTAATCGCGCAGGACGTTTCGATCAGTCATATGAAATTCCATTGCCAAATAAGGATATTCGATATGACTATCTGAAAAACACAAAATTATCTACCATTTTAGAAACAGAAGAACAATTAAATGAAATTGTAGAAAAAACAGAAGGATTTTCAGTCACGCAATTAGCAGAGTTTTATAAACTAGCAGCACTAAGTTGGTATTATGACAAAGTGGTCGATATCGAACACATTATTGATGGCATGAAAGAAACAAATACAAAACAAAAGAAAAATACATGGGATTCAACGAAAGCCACTAGTCCTATGGGATTCTCTCGCTAAAAAAAAGAGGTCAAATTCTTTATTAAGAAAATAAAATTAAGTACAATCATAAAAAGAGGTGATGTTAAGTGGATTTTGCAGTAATAAAACCCTATCTCGCTTGGATTATGACGGTACTTTTTTTATGTACAATAGTAGTGTTAACAACAACAGATGTATCAAGAAGAAATTTGCAATATAAAATTAAAAAATTGTTTCCGTTAATAAATGGACCATTGACACCTGAACAAATTTCATTAATTTCTAAAAAAGCAGAACTTGATTTAAAAGTGTTGTTACATGATCTACGAAATTGGGAAAGAAGTTATAATGAGAAAAAAATTAGAGAATGCAACCGATTAATTGAAAGCATTCAAGAAATTCATTATTTGACGCGTTATAAATTATTAACATATGAACAAATGCAAGCCATTAATACCTATATGTTGTCCAATCAACCAATTTGGAATATTACAGCATTAGAAAAAGCAAGATAAAAAAGAAGCTGAAACTTCAGCTTCTTTTTTATTGTTCATATAACGAATTAAATCGATCACGAAATGATTTCTTTTTCGGTTTTTTCGTTTCTTTTTCTTCTTTTGCTAATTCAAAATACATTTTTCGCTCATCAATGTCGGCTTTCACAAGGGAAACTGAAACAGAATCGCCAATAGCAAATACTTTCTTTTTACGTTTTCCAACCAGTTGAAGCTTTCCTTCATCAAATTCATAATGATCATCTTGTAAACTACTTACATGAACAATTCCTTCAATGGTATTAGGCAACTCAACAAAAAAACCAAATTTAGTAACGCTACAAATGATTCCTTGGAAGTGTTCGCCGATGCGATCTTTCATGTACTCTGTTTTCTTTAATTCTTGGGTTTCTCGTTCTGCATCTACTGCACGACGCTCTGTCATAGAAGCGCGTTCTGCAATTTCGCCAAGAGCTAAACTTAAAGTATTTGGATCGCTTTTGTTAATCACAAATTCACGAATAAGACGATGAACAATTAAATCTGGATAGCGACGAATCGGAGATGTAAAATGCGTATAAAATTCTTTTGCAAGTCCAAAATGTCCACTATTTACATCCGAGTATTTAGCTTTTTGCATACTGCGAAGCAATACACGGCTAATAATCGGTTCTTCTTTTTTTCCTTGAATACGCTCGATGAAATTTTGTAATTGTTTGGATGTCATTTCATCGACTTTTCCTTTTAAACGATAACCAAACATCGTAATAAAGTTAGCAAAATGATACAATTTAGCTGGACTCGGTGATTCATGTACGCGAAACATACCAGGAAGCGCTTCTTTGCATAAATGATAAGCAATAGTATCATTAGCAGCTAACATAAAATCTTCGATTAAACGTTCTGCTTCTCCTCGTGTACGTTCGATGATTTCAGTTGGTTGACAGTCTTCATCTACTAAAATTTTGGCTTCTTTGATATCAAAGTCAATCGCACCTTCATCAAATCGTTTACGTCTAAGGATTAAAGAAAGTTCATACATAGTATCGAAAAACGGAAGCAAATCTTTGTAACGTTTGCTGACTTCTTCATTATCTTTCGCAATTAAATGATTCACGTCTGTGTACGTCATACGTTCAGTTGTTTTGATGACACTTTCAAAAATATCGTGTTGTACTAAGTTTCCACTTGGGTCAAATTCCATTTCACAACTTAAAACTAATCGATTGACGTGTGGATTTAATGAACAAATACCATTAGATAAACGGTGAGGAATCATGGGAATAACACGATCAACTAAATACACGCTCGTTCCTCTCCAATATGCTTCTTTGTCAATTGGACTTCCTTGAGGAACATAATGACTAACATCGGCAATATGAACGCCTAGACGATAGTTTCCATTATCTAATTTCGTAACGGTTACAGCATCATCTAAATCTTTTGCATCTTCTCCATCGATCGTCACGATCGTTTGATCACGTAAATCACGACGATTAGCAAAAGCTTCTTCTGGAACTTCATCAGGGATAGATAAAGCCTGTTCTTGCACTTCTTCAGGGAATTCAGTTGGAATATCATGTTTATACACAATCGATAAAATATCAACGCCAGGATCGTTTTGATGACCAAGTAGTTCAATAATTTTTCCTTTTGCATTTCCATCTACTAAATATTCAAATAACTCACAGTACACTTTATGACCAATCACAGCACCTGCATGAAACTCACTTGGAATAAAAATTTTAATAGGTAATCGTTTATCATCTGGAATAACGTACGTACCTAAACTATCTTGTTGAAAGGTTCCAACAATTTTTTTCATACCCCGTTCTACAATGGAAAGCACTTTCCCTTCATCGCTTTTGGTGCGCATTTTTTTTAGTTTTACCATAACTAAATCGTGATGAAGGGCGCCGTTTTTGTTTTTTCCTTCGACGAAAATATCTTCACCTTCTTCGCTTAGACGCTGAACAAAGCCAAATCCTTTTTCATGAGCTAAAAAACGACCATATACAAACGATTCATTTGCTAAAAGCGTAAAACGATTTTCTTCATTTTTCCAAATTTCTTTATCTATTAATAATTGATTTAAGGTTTCTTGAATTTCTTCTTCAGAAGAAGTGATGAATTCATCTAATAAATCTTCAAAGGTAATGCCTGTATCAGATAAACGAATAACTCGTACCATTTTTTCGCGCAATGTTTTTTCCAATTCAACAACCCCTTTATAGTGTCTTTGTTTATGTATTTCGCTAAAACAATCAGAAACCTAGCAAAAAAAACCATCCTATTAGGATGATTTTTTATAATTTTATCATGGCAACGCTTGTTGCGTGAATACCATTTTTAAATTTAATTGTCCCTGACTCTTCATTTTTAGGAATTTCAAATACAATTGTGCCATTTCTCACTTGATAAGGTAAAAGGGTTCCAATACCTAGTAAATCATTTTTATGAAACATTGTGACAGCTGTTGGAATGCTTTCTTTATTAGAAGGAATAAAACTAAAATTCATTGGATTATATGGAACAGATTCATTACCGTTATTTTTTAATTGAACATCAACCACTAAAAATTTCTTTCCTTCTTTTGGTTGATATTTTTCATTTCCGTTTGAATAATGTTTATTCATCACGCGAACTGTTACATCGTTAACTGGAACCACATCTCCTACAACACCGCTTACTTTTTCCTCTTCTTTTTTCATACGATTTTCTTTTGTTGCTTGCAATTGTTCCTGAATATGCTGAGACGTATAATCTTTTGGTTTTAGCACAAAGAAAGCTAAACCGAAAAAAATACTAGAAAATAACGCCATAATTAGACTCATACCAATTAATTTTTTACCTACTCTGCGGATCATCATATCAATCATCCCTCTCTAAAACTAAACTTACTACAGTATATGAATTAAGGGTTAAGATATACCGAACTTTTTAAGAAAAAGGGAATAAAATTTGGTTCTTGCTTCTTTTTCGCACGTGTAAAGAAAAAAAGAAGAACTTTTTTCTTCTTCATATGATTTTTCAGAAACAAACCAAAAATCACCAAATCGATATAAAATAAGAGTAGAAGAATTATCTTTTTCATAACATTCCTTTTCTTCAACTTGCTGTTTGTCAGATGTATATAAATCAAATGAATAACGTTCTAATTCTTCTGGTGAAAAATGTGATAATAAAGCATTGTATAATGGCTCTTGGTAGAGATTGCGTCGTAATACGCGTTTAAAATAATAACGAGAAGGGTTCGAAACAAGACGTAACCGTTCCTTCTTGTAACAAACTTCCATATATTTTTTTATGATACCTGCGAGTTGGTCATGAGAAGAAAAAGAAAATTCCTGATCTTCGTATTTTAATTCTCCTAATTCTCTATCATATTTTTCATGACGAAAAACAATTGTATCTTCTTTTAGAAAAAGAGTAACGACGCGGTTAACGCCTTTGTAATAAAAATTCAATGTCATTTGTTGAAATCGCGCATTAAAAGAAAACGAATAGGTTGGGTCTTCTTTTTTTAGTTGTTCTAAAGCAATTTCTAAATGAGATGAAAAATCAAGAATGCTTGTTAATGCGTTAGGATATTTTTCAATGCATTGATGAAAAGATAAAAAACGTGTACTTATAAAAGAAGATGCTTCATGTGGTGATTGTTCGAAATAACGTCCTATTGAAAAACCTTTTCCTTGAAAAAGACGATTTTTTTCTGATTTATAGAACAAAAACAAACAGTCGCTTTTTTGAAATTCAGTTAGTATAAAATCGGAAAGGATGTCTTTTCCATATTCAAATACTTTTGTTTGATTTTCTTCAAAATATGCATGTGAAGAAGAAAGAGAAACGTCCATGTAATAGGTAAGTTTTTCACATTTAATTGTAATGATTTCACGATCAGGTTGTGTATAAAGATTTATTTGGAAAATTTTATTATCGTGTCGAATTTTTCCATGTACGTAAATTTCTTTTTCGTTTAATTTTTTGATTAATTCTTCCACAAAAAACACTCCTTTTTTCTATATAGTGCTAAAAAACATACCCATACCCTTTTTATAAAAGTTTAAAGGAATGAGGGATAATGTGACGAAATGAGTAAGTGAGGAAAAGAATTCACCTTTTGTCGATTTATGTTATACTAGACAAAAAGGAAAGGGAGAGATGAAGATGAAATTTTTTCGAAAACGAACGATATTAATGCTGTTAGCGAGTATTGCCTACATAGTGATGCCAATTGATATGTTACCTGATGCGTTGCCTTTTGTAGGTACGGTAGATGATGCGCTGGTATTTGGATATTTTGTGAAATTATTAATGGAAGATAGACAAAATTATAAG
>Ga0207655_1001424_pt1 | contig 22192 bp, 38 predicted proteins | sample KBSM44metaG_FD_184398 | JGI IMG/M metagenome (GOLD analysis project Ga0207655, IMG submission 184398) | Miscanthus rhizosphere microbial communities from Kellogg Biological Station, Michigan, USA - KBS M4-4 metaG (SPAdes) (version 2) | ecosystem: Host-associated > Plants > Roots > Rhizosphere >... | reverse complement strand
TTTAAATTATTAGACATTCGCTAATCTCCAAAATTAATTTTCTGTAATTTGTCCGCCATCTTTCATAAATGACTGTTTTTCTGGTGGCGCTAATTGTTCAAAGCTTTGACGTGACATCGCTTTGCCACCACCCTGCCCACTTTGACCATTAAAGCCACCACCACCTGCTTGAGAGCCTTTAAGTAAAGAATCTTTGTGTTGATATCCACTAACAAGAATCTCTAAGGCTTCATCAAAACCAGCTGCATCACCATGATTGGTACGTGAATAAATCTTTTGACCGTTGTTGTCATAAGCAGTTGGCTTTCCATCTTCAACTTTGAAGTTTTTGCCAAACATCGCTTGAAATACATCCGCAGGAACAGCTGATTTATCTGCAATATATTTAGATCGAGCGAATCCACCACCAATTAATTCACTATGTAATTGCTGTTGATATGTGTCACGATCTTTGGTTAATTGCTCAATTTGTGGATTATATTTTTGCTCGAATGACTGTGTTACTGATGCAATCGCTTCATTACGAACACGCTCTGCTTCACCAGCATCAATCAATTTTTTAGCATCAAGATTCTGGACAGTAGTCAAAGCTTGTTTGGCTTTTTCAACATCAAGACCTTCAAATGCTTTCAAGCTAGTTTCTGCTGCTTCTTTTGCTTCACGATGGGTTTTAGCTTCAGCATTTAAAGAACTGATTTTTTGTACCGCATGGGCAGCATCAAAACCTACTTCTTTACCATCATCATGAACATAAACAGGCAAACCTTGCTCGTTCACTTCAGCGTATGTTTTACCTTCAACAACTACAGTTTTGATTTTCATAGGTTTCCACCTTTTAAAATTGAGCATCCGCTCGTTACGCCTTATTCATCCGAATTTCAGGCAATAAAAAACCGCCTTTCGGCGGTCGTATTGATTTTAAAAAAATTAAGAAATTACTGATAACTCAATAATTGCAAATTCATAACCTTCAGATTCTAAATTTTTGCCTAAGCTTTTTAGATGTTCTATTGCATTTTGTCTTGAAGTAAAAAGACCAACATTAATAACATTATGCTCAAGCCCATCCTCAATTTTCAGGTCAAACGTTTTAAGATAAAAATATTTTTCTTGCATTTTTAACCCCCTTAAAATTAAAAGACTTTATACATAGTTAAGTTATACCTTAAATAATCTTTACTTCCTTTTAAATAGTTTTACAAATTGTAATTACAAACTTAAATCATTAAGAGTTTTGATATCATTTTTTCTCAATTCCTTAAGCGTGAATGCCTTTCCACTTAATGGATCAACAAATTTATCAATTGAAAACCCACCTTCTGAATAGAGTTTGTATTTCGATGGACCTAACCATTCTTTTTGAAAAGATTCATCCTGACGCGCAAACCATTCTTTATACGTTAAATTCGCATCCACCTGACCTATCTTGCTTTCACGTTGATCTTTAGGAATATTTTTGACAGCTCTCTTATCTGAAACGAAAGGACGTATACCAGCTAAATCACCATCTTTATCACAACCTACTTGAATAGTTCGGCAACGGCGGTGATATGGTGGTTTCTGATGAACTTCCCCAATTTGTTGTATGCGTCCATCTTTGGCAGCACAGCCTAAACTTGTACGCCCATCCAATGTTGCCACATCTTTTGTGTAGTTGAAGCCTAATGCTTTCCAAGTATCCAGATATGAAATATTACTGACATGTGATCTTGCAGTTCTAACTTCGGCATCTATCGCATTACGTGTCTGATTTAATAAACCATCTGAGTAATTTAGCTTTTTAGTCCCCTTGATCCGTTGAACAATTTTCTGACTCGTTTGTCCCTGGTAAATACCATCACGAATAACATATTCAACCTTTTTACGGACATCCTCAGCAATATTTGGAAAAATCAGATCGATCAGCTGACCTTCAGCATAAGGAACTTTCCTAAACTTATTAAAAAGCTTGTCACCTTCTAATTTAGGTTGCTTCTTTTCAGCTAAAGCATAAATAAATCCAGCCTCATGAACTGCTAAAGCAATTGCTGAAGCTGTAAATATCTCAGGAAGCACGACAGAAATTGATTGCTGCCAATTCATCAAAATTCCTAAAATATCTTTCAATGAAGAGGTCTTGTATTTACCACTGACCAAAATCGTCTTTTCAGCTTCGTTTAGCTCGATTAGCAAATTTTGAAGCTTATTTAACATCTCGATAGATAAACCATCAAACGTTTTTAAAATTTCATTAACTGATGCTGAAGAAAGTCGTTGAAGATATGAGTTGTGTTGATTTAAGGCATCAAGTACTGCTTGTTGGATCATTTGATCTTTCATCATCTACACCTTGGTATGGCTGATAACCACCTAATGGCTTGCTCATCCGATATTCATCTATCTTTTTCTCGATATCTTCCCATTTAGCATCTGAGAACGTTCCAGTTTGCTCATATTGATAAAGAACTTCTGGTGGTATTAACTCACCTTGCACCATCTCTAAAATCAGTTTTGAACGTTCTACGCTGTATTTCTGCTTATTGAAATCTTGAGAAATCACATAAGTTAATTCATCTGGTTTTATGTCATGGTTAGGCAATGCAAATTTCGCGCACCAACGTAAAGCCATTTGAAGTGCTTCACTAATGTTTGATACTGCCAAAGAGACGACAGAATGCTGAATAGAATCCTCATTATCGGCTTGAGTTGCAGTTTTATTAGCAGATCCCACTTCAATTAGGCGAGCACCCATTTCTTTCATTTGCCCCCATTTGTCTGTCATCAATTGTTTGGCCAAGTTATTGCTTTCTGCTTGTACAATTTCAATTTTGGTTGGGAAGCCACGGCGCGAACCCACAGTTAAACCTTCATTCTTTGCAATTTCGTATTGCTCACGAGTCACATCAGGCATTGAAATAATGGGTTGGCCAACAACAAAACCTGATTCTTCAACATCAGCGCTGTTCCGGTAATGAGCAAGGTTTAAATCTGCGAGTTCAAGCAAAGGTGCGTTATCAATTTCATCTGTATTATCTACAGCTCCACAAAATGTGAATGGAATATATGACCAGGCTTTGCCATGATAATCTGTAGGGGTATATTTTTTATCTTCCACCCACTCGCCTTTATCATTCTGCTTATAAATTTGAACTGTATATGTATGGCCATTCTCACCTTCATCCAGTCTTAAAAATCTATATTGTTTCTTAACGTCACGGCTAAAACCGTCGGCAGTGCGTGTAGAGACAGTTTCAAGAATCTTTACGAAAGAAAGCTTTTTTTGATTGCCCAAAATAATATGGTCCCAATCTTCAACTGAGGCAGCTTTTAGGATATGAATCATTGGAAATGCATTCTTTTGTTTATCTTCCTCCCGGTTACGACTGGGAGCTACTTCTGGATAATCAACATACACACCACAACGATAATGCTTGAGGATTAAACTCAACATATATTGAGATGTTTGGAAAATCGAACGCCCAGATCCATCAGCATTACGATCTAAGTACTCTAATTCTTCAGGTCGTTTGAAATCAGGAAGCTTATTAAAAGCTAAACCAATGTTGCTTTTCAGAGTTCGGCCAGTTACACCATAAAATACAGCTCGATCCAAATACTCTGTGTATCTGTCATCTTCTTCAAAAGTTTGTGGAACAGGTAAATAACGTTTTCCTTTAGCTTTAACTGCAGTCTGCCCTTTACAAACATCATCCACTTTTGTCCAAGCATTAATATTTGCACTATATTCTGTGTGCATTGATGTTATTCCTGTCATTTTCTTCGTCCAAAAATAGAAATGTCTTTAAGGCTGGTTACAGGTTTTATAATCGGGAATCGCTTTGCCAATGGATAACCACCAGCATCTCCCAAATGATCTAAACCTGATTTTTTATCTGGCATTCCAAAATCATCATAAATTTGCTGTTCTAGCGTTTCTGTAAAACGGGGGCATTTGTTGGTATTTACTTTAAGTGTTCGCTCACCCTCTGCATTAAGAATCAGAGCATTTACTGCGTTAATCCGATCTTTAATTGCAGGGTTTATTCCATCCACTTCAATCCTAAAACCCTTATCTCGTAATATTTGGTGATCTGACTCACTGCTATTTTTAGATGATGTAGATTGCCCTGCTGCATCAGGAATTACTGTCATTTCATGAAATGGAAAGCGCTCAATAAGTAAAGTTGCCATTGTTGGTGTATCTCTTACCCCAACCATCTCATCCAATGCTAGGGGCTTACCATCACGTATGACATAAATAACTGCAGCCATTTTCAAAACGTTAAAGTCCATACCAATGAGTAAAGACTCATTAGGTCTAATCTCTTCATTGGTATGATTTAATTTTCGATCAAAATCAGGATATACAGCGCCACTAGTTAAGTTTACGAACTGCCCTTTTAAATATGCAGATATGAGCTGAGGTGGATAGGATTCAAATAACGAAGAAATATAATCATCAGGTAAATTTGCTTCATTATCGTAGGTTGAAGCCTGAATCATTCCGTAAAGTGCTCGTTTCTGAGGTGTTGAGTTAGCCTCTTTTACAAACTGTTCATGTGTAAATTTAAATCCCTCAGGTGTGGTGGCCACATCAATACCATTGATTAAACCCGCTTGCTTATAACGCATACGAGCAATGATTTTTCGCCATGCTTGTTGTGCTTTAAGCGTAGGCATGACATCAAGTTCATCAATTAGGCCATGACCAATTTTAAAACCAACAATTGTTTGAGGCTTTTCCATTGAACGGCAAATAACTGTACTTCTGTATTGGCGACCATAGTAAATATCAACTTCCTTATTTGACTCATAAATCTTGGTCTTAAGGCCCCAGTCAAAAGCAACTTCATCTATGGTAGGAAAGAAAATATCTCGTATCTGAGGATAGGTTGGTGCAAAGTAGCCCAAAGGTACTTTCGGAAATTCCCAAGACTTATCACAAAGACTTGAACATCCCACCCAAGTTTTACCAGATCCAAATCCTGCGACAAATGCACGAAACTTATTTTTGAGCTGTAGAAAATTAGCCTGAGGTACATTCAGAGTCGGATTTATGTTCGGCATTTTCTTTACTCGCATCAACAACCTGAATAGTTACTTTTACTGGTGTAGGATCATCAGCGCCTTCACCATCTCCGTTTTTAATTCTGTCTATTTCAAGCTGTTTAAGCTGCTCATCTAATAATTGAATTTCATAACCATACATTTCATCCTTAACCTGTTTAATGATGCTTTGTTTTTTTACTTTATTATTCTTCCAATCGACATACATCTTTTGGAGTTCATTAAGGCGTACCGCTTTATTTGCTAATGGAATGTCATATATATTTTTCTTGAAATGTTCGCGTGTATGTTCAAAAAGTGTCTTAAGCTTTTTACTCATTCCTCTACATGTTGCTTTTGTTGGATCATATGAGGCAACTTGCTGCCGTTCAATTTCAATACCAAATTCTTCTCTTACAGCATCTACAACTTGTTGAGGGGTTTCAAAGCAAGCAAGAGACTGAACTATAAAGATTTTCACAGGCTCTTTAAGTGTTGCCATAACCACCCCTTCGTAAGACTACGTAAGGGTAAATAGGCAAAAAAAAGAGCCAAGAGGCTCAATTGATCACACAAGTTCCACAACACGCAGATACATTAAAATCTGATACAAACGGTGGGTTTTGAGCTACCTCAACCAATCGCTTGACGTTTTCACTTGCTCCCCAGCGTTTGACCACCCCGATAAATTCCTCTACATCATGGCCAGCTAAATAGTGCTTAGGTAAGCCTGTATGATCGCTATAGAGTATTTCTCCATCCTCATCACGTTCTACACCGATATGGTAAAGCTCATGCTCAATCAAAGCACAGAATTCACGATCGTTCGCACGTTCACAAAAGCTTGCATCTATAGTGATGAGATAAACAGGAACAAATCCAAACCAGTCGCGCATTTGCTGCTCTTGCCGAGCTTTGGGCCATCCACCTTGGTTAAACATCACTTTTTCACATTGACCTAATACCATTCTCTTTTTAGCAACGGCGGCAGATGATGCCCATGCGAAAGCTAAAAAAGTTTCATCGTCGTGTAATAGCTCTGCTATGTGGTCATGTTCGGGATTATGAAGTGCACCGCCAAGCGTTAGAAAGTTGGTTACCACCCATTCTTTTAGATCTGCTGCAGGTGATAATCGTATTGCTTCTTCTTCATCTGCTTGATCAATTAGCTCAGTTGGTGGAAATGGTCTGATCTGTTCCATTGAATTTCCTAAATAAAAATAATGTTATTTAAAATGTATTATTGAAGAAAATAAAAACTAAAATTATTTTAATAAAATAAACTATAAAAATAACCAAAATAAATAAAACACAAACCAACTAAATCGTCTTAAAAATATATCAATGTAACGATAAAACAAGAATACAATTATTATTCACTATTAAAATTAGCGTGAATAAAATGTTAAAATCAAGTAATAATTTCAGAGGTCCAAAAAAACCAACTGATCAGGAGATTAATAGAACAAATTTTGATACCTCTCCTCAAAATAAAGATTCGCCAATAGTAGAATCTTCTGTTGATGATAGAGATCATTTTGATCAACCTAATCTAAACACACCCTTTCCAAGACATAGTACGATAAACAATGGAAAACCGACCTCACAAACTCGAAGATAAAACCATGATATTTTTGAAATTATCCTTAATTACTATTGAGCTATTTAATACACAGAACGAAATTCCTTCATTCTGTGTATTTTGTTTGGGTATTCCGCACCAAAAATAAAGAAATAATAATTTTAGTTATATCAGTAACATAATAATAATTAACTTAAATCCCCAATAAACTTAGCATCAACAATCAATGGTACAGTCTGTAAATTTTCAACATTTCCTTTAAGAATATAACCATTTGATTCTGAATATAAATTTAAGTTTACTTTTAATGCGTTTAAGTTTCCAAAAATTGAATGAGCATGTTGATTGTGTTGAGTTAATTCTAAAACCAATGTATTTCCTTCAACTTCACCTTTATATACATATATTAAATCCCCTCCTAAAGCACGCTCATCCTCAACAACTAAAATTCCGTTTCCAAAATCTTTCCCTTCACTCTTAAAAATTAACGAATAAATGCCATTTTTCATTTCGTACTCTTTATTCATCTACTGAAAATTCAGTACTATTATTTTAACCAATTAATTATTATTAAATGTAATACAAAATTAAAACCATCAATAAAAAATAACATAAAAATACAACATATATTTTTAAATTTTTAAAAAGATAATTAAATTAATCTTATATTTCATCAAACTATAAAAATATCTAAAAAAATTCGTGAAATATAAATGAGATAAATAAATCTAATCTTCACACTTATCTACATAGGCACTCTGATATAGCATCAATGTAACTATCTTTTATATGTCAATCTAGTTAAGTCGAATATTCGGCTTGAGAAATCGAGAAAATCATGTTAGTAAATAGAAACTCTGCTAAAAAATCCTCTTTCAATCAATACTCTACCTTTGCTAATGGAAGCAAATTTAATTCAAACTCAAGTGATCAGCCTCAAAATCCAGCTAAAGATGATGAAAAGGCTCCTAATAAAGAGCCACAGAAACAAAAACCAAATCAAGAAAAAAAAGATTTAATCACTAAATAGCTAAATAAATTTGAAAAAACCATTTTTATGGTTTTTTCATTATTTAGATACATATAAACATAGTAATTCTATTTAACTATATCGACTAAAGAATTTTTAGCATCACTAACAAGTTTTAAAAGGTTATTTTTATTTTTTTCTTGAGAAATCTTAAAAACAGTAAAACCTAGTAAAAAGATACTAACGATTAATACAGCAATCAGAACCACTAACAATTTATTCTTATTCATTAGAGTACGATACTAATACAATATTTTGATCTATTATTGCTCTCAATTTGAAAAATAAGCAAACCCATTTTAATTTTATGTTAATAGAGTTTTCAAAATTCAAGAAAAACATCTAACTTCAAGTTGATTGTCATCTTGGGTGACTTTTATTTTGATATTTTTATAAGTTCTTTTGCTAGGTTTCATTGATGAACCGACTACATCTTCAAAAAATTTACGGTCTTTCATAAGCTCACTATATGATTTATAACCAATTAAAATTATTTTTGGAATTCTTTTAGTTTCAATCAATTTACTAAGAATATTATCAAGCTTTTTAACATTAACGATTGGCATGTAAAAACCATGGAAGAAAACATAATTATCCTTTAAATATCTAAATATGCAATGCTCAATAATTTCTATCTTAATGAAATACGTAACATTCTATAATTTTGTAAAAATTCATAATTGACATATATCTTTTAAAAATTATGTTTTTCTCAATTTAATGTGTGTGTCTTTAGATTCTTAAGCCACTGAGAAGTAAGAGTAGTTTCAATTTACAATTGACCAAGTTCATCAATCTTATATCTATTGGCTGATTCTATTCTTATTACTTTATGCCCCATCTCCTTTGCATAATCATATCGATCCATACCCCACCCCGTGTTTTAAAGTTTACCTTTTCGTCCACCTGACCAGGGACCCCACCCAAAATTAGTTTTTTTCATATCTTTAATATTCATTTTTTAAATTTAAAGATAACAATATTAGACAATTAAATATAACATTTGTTTTATAGGGTATAAAAAAGACGCCTACGTGCCATTTATTTCAAACCTGCCTTGCCAGCTTCTCAGCCACGACAAAAGCATCATGAAGACTTACTTTATCAGAGAACCAAAACTTGTATGTCTTTTTACAGATTACGATTGACTGCTGAAAGTAATCATTTGGACTTTTCTCTACAACTTGACCGTTTAGCTCGCCACCGATGCAAATATTCATGTGTTTTCCTATTAATCGATAGGAGTCTAACATATGAAGGGATATCGATAATAAAAACCCACCTTACGGTGGGCTTCTCGTCCAAACACAAAACGAATGATCGATTAAAAACCGAATGACTAAATAAGATGTTATTCGATCACATGGGAAAGATACTACTAGGCGGACTTAACTACAAGATATAAATGCTATTTTTGCCAAAAAATACCCACTTATTGGAGTTCGTGGGTATATAAAGCTTACATTAAGATGAGTCTTTTTTGTTCTTAAAATATTATTTAAATACAAGCACAACGTTAATTATAATCATCTTGTCTTTTCAACTGACTCTATATTTTTTAAAATTCCCAATTCTTTTTTCCGGGCATTAATTTCATCTTCCGAATATGGCAGCATTTCCAATAGATCTTCCATACTGAAATTTGCTTTTTCTATAAGTAAGCAATCTTGATCACTTGACCAATCAGTGCCACTTTTAATTCGTTTTCGTCTATTAGGCACTTATAACCTACCTACAAAATTTCTTGTTGATGATTGAACTGAATGTTTAACCAAGATAAAAATCTATTCTTATCTTTGAAATTAGGTGCTTGTCTAATATTAATGAACTCATGTTCTCCAAAATCTCCATATATCTTGTATGGTGAAACAAATTTAAAATCTGAATCACTCCCTTTGTTTAGAGTTGCAAAGTAATCCAAGATTTGATCTAACTCTGATTTTTTAGAAAAATTAGCTCTTTCGTTCACAAAATCATAAATTTGCGTTAATACGTGTAATTCAAAGCCGTTTGACATTTTTTTTAATCGCTGATATTGGAGCTCACGGTTATATATTACATAGTTTATTTACATAGTTTTAACAATAAAGATCAAAAAACCAACAATCCCGCAGCCTTTTTTGTAATTGTAATTAATAATCATTATGAGAAAACAAAAATTGCAAATTAATAAAACACTTAAGCGCCTTTATAAAATAACAATTTTAATTCTGCCTTGCCAGCTTCTCAGCCTCGACAAACGCGTGATGAAAACTCACTTTATCTGAAAACCAAAACTTTTATGAAATTTCAACAATTACGATTGTTTGTTGAAAGTAATACTTTGGACTCTTGTCTAAACTTGACTATTTAGCTCACCAATGACACAAATGCTCATCTGTTTTCATATTTATCGATAGAACTTCATCAATTATTTCTTGATTGGTCTATTCCATCAGGGAAAAGTTTTAATCCTAAATTGGTATTCCTACATAACTCTCTCACAACTACCTTAATGTAAGTGATCAATAGGACTAGCATTAATAATTACCCATTATAATACAGGCAAGATCATGAAAAGCTTAATTCAAAAGGTTAAAGATTATTTCCTCGAAACGGATACCAATCCTAAAAAAGATCAACTAGCTGCTTGGGAACATAAGTCAGAGTCATCTGATTTAAAACCAAAAGCCCCCAAAACACCTCCAACTAAATAGTATTCCACAAAAAAGCTCACTGAAAAGTGAGCTTTAATTTAGGTTACAAACGCTATCTATAGAATACTAAACCTGAGTTTAAACCACCAAATAGATACATCAATAAAGTAAGAATAAGAAATATAGCAAAGAAAAACATTGCATTCATAGAGTAGTACATAACTTTACTACCTTATCTAATAATTGTTTACACATTATACACTAGAAGCAACATTTATCCTAATTACACTTACTTAAGTTATTGAAGAAAAATTAAAAATGATTAAGGATTCTGGGTTAAATTTTAATAAGTGCCCGTCTTTCCGGGCTGTCAACAAATTCACAATCTACATAGCTTAGATTGAGATTAAATACAATAAATGATAATGAGTTTCATTTCAATATATAAATTTAAGATAAAAAAATACCCAATGATTAGACTCAATGGGTATATTAAAAGGTAAATTTGTTAGGTGTCAGATAAATGTAATATGACCACTATGAAAAATATACATTTAATTTTGGGACTATGCAACCTTAATTGTATCAAGGGAGCTGAACTATCAATATTAATCCCAAAAAATAGAAAATATCGTCTCATCACTTGTTAATGAAATTTTAACTTTGTATCCTGATTGCTTAAACTCTTCACTTAATACTCTGATTTGATGTTGATTGATCTCTTTAAAAATATTTTCACTCACTGAAATTTCACCCAAATCCGCTTTTTTGACAACTTGTGATTTCAAGAAAATTTTAAGTTGCTCTATTGAACTATATCGGGTTTCTTTAGAAATATTTTTCGATTCTTCTATAGCTGTATTTAACATTACATGTTCTCATTTGAGTAATTTTAAGTAGTCTAAAATAAGGCTAATAATTTTAAGTATTTTAAAAAATTAGCTTTATTTTAGAACTTGTCAGACTAGTTACTAACAACTTTAAGGCAATGACGACAAACTGATAATTCACCATCTTTACAATAGTGAGTATCAAATACTCTGTGTAAGCCAATGAAACATTTAATGTATTGAATCACATCCATATACTCACTAAAAAGCATATCTTTTGATAAGCTTATAGATATCCATGATTTTTTATAAATCCATACTCCAGATGGAATATTCCTAAAAGATGTAACAGCATTGTAAGATCATAAAATTAATGAGAAAAATAAAATATAAAACTTTATTTTTACCCACACTCGTACAAATTTAATAATCTAAAAACCTTTAAGAATAATATTTTCAACGTATTTATCAAAATCCAACTCTGTGGATTTTAAGCTTTTAGCTTTAAAGGTTTTGTAAAAACAACTACTAATTATCCCTATACTTAATAAGGTTAATATTTTCATAACTCACCTCTAATATGTATATATGATAATTTTTAAGATACCATTCAATTTTGTTGTCTTCTAAAGCACTTTAGATACTTTTTGTATATGCTGTAAGTGGTTGTAACAAAATTAAAGTTCTTTAAATTTGTACAACATATGAAATTCATTAGGTTTTTTCTTATGTAAAAATTATTTTTAAAATTCAATAAAGCTTATTTTAATTTAGATGTTTTTTCCAAAAGCTACTAAATTAATATATTTTTCTAAATAAAAAAAACCCATATGATTAGAAATATGGGTTTGGAAATTGAATATGTTTTACTATGTGTATGCAAAAAATATACGCTCATTATTTTTGTAATGCAATATAAATTTATTGATTTAATATTTTTAACTAAAACTCTTTAACATTAATTACGATTAATTCATTATAAATTTTAGTCACTTGATTAACTAAAAATATTTGAGAACAAACCCCCTTCTTTTTTGTAATTATCTTAAAGCCTCTTTCAATAATTACTCCTGGATCTTTCACTAATATTTCGCCATTGCTCCCTATTTCAAATTTAGAAATATCATGTTCATTGCCATCGTTATCAACAATAAACAGTTTATTTTTATATTGCATACTTAGCATCCTTAAATTGTGATACTAAACTCATTTAAGTATTAATTTGAGCAAATTAATACATTTTAACTTATGCATGTATTAAAATTTATAAAAGACGCCCTAAAGCATCTTTTATTTTTATAATATATTTAAATGTTCTAGCAATTGTTTTTCTTCGCTTGACCAGGAGGACAGAATTTACCATTTCCATGCCCACCATTGTAACGCCCATCAGGATCTACAACGATGCTTCCTTCAGGAGTATGTAAAGCGCAAGCCGTAAGACTTAAGCCACTAAACATCATAGCTACGATTAAGATATTTTTCATAATCAACTCCTTTTAAAGTACAAAATTAGAATGTTTTGCGATCATTTTCCACTATAAAATTGTTATTAAAATAAATTAGCTCGTTTTATATCTTCTAGAATTTCAGATACTTGTATGAAATTTTTTAACTAAATAACCTCTAATTATTTCATCAGCTTGCATATCTAATAACTCATCAGAGACCCAAAATACATACTCTTCGTTCTTAAACTTAACTATTTTTTTTAAATAGGTTGTAATTGAATTTGATGTAGAGCCTTTAATTTTGAAAAACTTCTCATGACTTACATTCCCCAGCAACTTACTACCATGCCAAGGACCACCAATACAAATGTTCATGTGTTTTCCTATTCTTCAATGGTATCTTAGCACCTAAACCTTACAGAATTGTTTTAAATAAAAAAAAGCTCACCTTTCGATGAGCTAATAAAATAGACAGTATTAATTAATTTAATCTAATCCATCAATTAAAACCATAGAAAGGCTTTGTACATCACAATTCCCCCAATCATTTACCAATTGTTTTACATCGTCAGGACTTAAATAATCATCGTGATAAACTGTAAAAATTTCCTCACCTTTATTTAATTGCAACGAAACCATGCCACTCATAGACTCAAATTTAAGAATATCAACTGGTATTGGCATACGATAAAAACTAAAACTTCCATTTTCTTCTTTTAAAGTACTAATATAAATCATGAATAAACTCTTTTAATGAACAAATTGGTCTTGGATAATCCTAATACGACCAGATTCTAATAAATGAATTCCTATTTTTACATCTGTTCTCTCACAAATCAAATTCTTCTGCAACTTTGAAAAAGTACCCTCTTAAATGGCTATCTAGATTAATTCGCCACTCTCCTAATATCTCTAATGCATATTTCTCATATTTATCATAGGTTCTAATGTACGCTTTACGATCTATATTCATACCTGAAATTCTATAACGCTCAGACTGATTGTATGAGTTTTCCTTTCTACCTTCACATTTGCTGCATTCGATGTGTTTCTTTTCAACTTTAGAAAATATAAAACCTTTACCATTACATTTAGTACACACTCCACGTTTAAATAAAAATTGAACTAATGCAGAACGTGCTACTCCTTTTGCCGCGTCTTTTGTAGTTATTTTTTTTGTTTGAAAACTATCAGCTTGAAACTTTAAACGGATCTCACTAGTAAGTAGGTTATGCAATAAAGCAAAGTGGCGATCTGTTGGACTGATCGATCGTACTAAAGCCCATATTAGTGCATATTCTTCTGTAGCCATATTTTGCATCATTAAAGCAGCGCTGTTTACTTTACTTCCATAAACTGATGGTCCCCCCACTCCATCTTTAAAGCCATCCATCGTTTTTTGTGCTAAATCAAGAAGAGTAAAATCAACTCGTGACGTACTAGGCTTAAATAGCAAACGACGTAAATCATGAACGATTGTCATATCTCTATGTTTTTCAAAGTTTGCTGTGGCTGTCATTTTACTCCCCCACCATTGTCTCTATCTGTTGAACCGCTAAACCTGATTTCACTTGCTCTGTACTAAACCGTAATACCTGATATCCCATTACCACAGCAGCATTGTATTTCTCCATGTCACCAATGTACCCCTTACAGCTTGTATGACGTCCACCGCTCCAAACACCGCCCTCAACCTCAACCAAAATATTTTTTCCAACAATGTGAAAATCAGCGCGCCACTTACGTTTAGGATGGAATTTATATTCCTGTTCAAAGCTAATTTTTAAAATTCGTAATTGGTTGGCCAACAACGATTCACCGATACTTTCACCTTGATGAGTTTTAACTCGAGTACTGCGTTTCAAATTAGTTTTCTTTCTGGATCTACCACCGTAAAGTTTTTGGTATTCAGTAATTGAGATGCATTCCACTTAAGCTAAATCTCCCACTTTTTCGACATCATAAAACTTAACTAATTCCCAATTGTTATCTTCTTTGGCTATCTGACAGCTAAAAGAACAATCAATATCAGGCTCATCTTTGTAGCGACCCATCTTTGGATCTAATTCATCTAGAAAAATTGGACCATCATCATTTTTTAAAATTGAATGCCCGATTTGACGTTCAACTTTCGCCATGCGATCAAATGTGTCAGGGAAGTCTTTGCGAATCTTGTTCCAGTAACCCGCTCCACCTTTCACACAGCCAATGCAGTTATTGTTCAAATAACCAAGCTCATACATTTTCGGTATGCGTATGCCTGCGTCTTGAAGCATTGCAAGACAATCCGCCTTGGTTAGATCTGATTCAATAAGTTGAAAATATGAATTAAGACTTGGATTTCTTTCTTCAAAATCTTGAGCACGATCTATTTCAGCAATGTCATACCCAAATACGTGCAAATCGCCTTCTTTTTGGAACATTCCACGTGGGATTCTTTTAAGCTGAGTTGTACATGGCGCACCCTTTACACCTTTTAAGTAACCTTTCTTAAAAACTTCATATATTGAATTCAAGCCTTCTGGGTATCTTGGATTATTGATTCGAATAATTTCTTGACCAAACCATTGTTCACATTCATTAAAAAAACGTTCGTTATCAGAGTGTTCTTCTATAATTGGACTATTCGCAATTACTACTGGCACATTAGGGAAAATCTTAGGCGCCTGTTCAAGCATAATTTTGGTTGCCACAGCAGATGCAGCACCACAACTGAACCAGCAAACAATTCGTTTTACTTTCATGCTGCACCTCTACCCTTAGGCTTAAATCCAACTGCCTGCAGATGTGATTTCCAGTTTTGGAGTTCATTCGGATCTGAGAGTTTTGCAGCAATGCGGCTTGCTAGTTTTTCAAAGGATTCACCAGGCATACTGAATTCATCGATGACGTCTGACAGTTGAGCGAGTTTGTTGGCAAACACGTAAATCTGTTGAGGTGATGAGAAAAATACTAAATCAGATTCACCGCTTGATTTGCCATTTTGCGCTTTGTCGTATTTGTGACGGTTTTTCAAAAGTGTGTCAGCGAAGTGGTAAATCAAGAGATCATCACAAAGATTATTTCCAGCATTGAAAAGCTCGAATGCTTTTTTCTCACGTTCAAACCAACTTGCTTCGATAATTGACTTTGGGACTACCGTGGGATCGGCTTGATCTAATTCAGAACGAAGTTTTTTCAAACAAAGCCAGTCTTTTTTATTTTTAGATTCTAATGAGAGATTCCCTGGGAGGTTCTGTGTCCCAAAATTGGTACTGGTCTCGGTACCAATATCGGTACTGGTTCCAGTTCCATTATTGGTACTAGTACCGTTTTTGGAACCAGTACCTAAATCAACACCAGTGTCATTTTTGGTACTAGTCCCCTTTTTGGTATTGGTATCTGAACTATCTTCACGACCAAATACACCAATTAATTGATAGACTTTTACGCCATTTCCTTTAATTTCACCTGTAAATTTAATCAACTTTTTAAGCTCAAGTTCGTCTAAAACTTTGATAATCGTTTTTCGATTTAAAGTGGTATCTTTCTCTAACCGTTTTAAACTTGGGAAGCACTTATGGTCATCTCCAGCTCGATCAGCAAGTGATAGAAGTACTAGCTTTTGACTAGCACCATCTACAGTTGTTTTCCAAGCCCATACAGTTGCGTCAAGGCTCATAATTCACCGACCTTAGGCTTTACGTACCCACCAAATGAAATGACCTGTTCAGCTTTGATCAAGCTCGTAATAACCTGATGTGATAACCAAATTGTGATCTTGAGTCGATAAGCCATCTTTTGCGCCAATTCTTCTTTGGTTACAGCTGCATTCTCTTCGTTGTAACCACGCATTCTTAAATTGCCTTTTTTGATGTCATGAATATGGTTCAGCAAAAGCAAAGTTGGTTCATAAAATGATTGGGTTTCCTGAGTCTGCTTATGCTCAGATTTGGTTTGAAAATGGCTATTCATGAAACCTCCGCAATTGCTTGTTCAGCTTCAGTTAAACGACGGTTGGCTTGGATTTCTGCTGTCGTGGCAGAACGTACGAATTTCTTATTTACAGTCCAGACTCCAATTTCAGTTTGAATCCAAACCTGATCACCATAAACAGCAATTAAGCGATGTAATCCATCTTGAAGTGGAAATTCGTTATAGATAGAAACAACCACATCCCCATTCATGTATTTGCCTGATTCTTGTTCTTGTGCTAACTTTGATTTCATATTCAATTCCTTGTAGTTTTGAATTAAAAGCCTGATCTCGCATATCAGGCTTTTTCTTTTTCAGGGCCTGATGTATATCTCCTCATTTGTTTTAATGCTGCTTGATCTACAGCTGTCGCCAATTCAATTAGATGCAATGTCAATTGATGGATCTCTTCATATTCTTGTGGTGTTACTACACCATCCTCATACGCTTCATAGACAGCTTTGTTAGTCTTTCCTGACTTAATGTTGTGCTGCATCATTGCCTCAAAAATCGACAATTCATGATGCTTACTGCGGTCACATGTCACTGGAACTAAAGCAAAACCAAGTTCATGCGCCCAAATTTTTAACAGCGCTGGGTTTTGGGTGTAATAGAGAATTGCTTCTAACTTTTTAATACTGGGTAAATGGTTGGGCATATTGATATTTGCGTAATTGCAAATAGTGTTATGTGAATCCCCAAGTACCTGCGCAATATCTTTAGGCGTAAATCCTGGTGTATTACTTATCATTTGCCATATTGCGTTTTGTGCTTCTCGGCTTAAATTAATTTCCATATGTGAATCCTTAACTTTATTCACGTTTATTTAGTCATTTGGCTAATAGATAATTAACTAAGCACTAAATATTTGTAATGTGTTTGGCTACAAGTTAATCCTATGCAACACGTGTAGCTGATTTATGTTCATTCCATAAAGTCTCTAGATTTTTACCAAGAGCATATGAAAGTCGTTTACCACAAGTGCCACGCTCTAGATCGCTTACATAATTTTGTGAGCAACCAATTTCAGTGGCGATCTTGGCTTGTGTCAGCCCCTGTTTTTTTAGATCAGAGATCATTTTTTGCCATTGATTCATTTAAACCTCCGATATTTTTACCAAATATATAGGTTTTCCGATATTACTTCAATAGCCAAACCGATTGAAATATGTATCAGAATTCCGATAATGCAAGTCGAGATAGATTTATGAGCACTTTGGGTGAAAATTTAAAAAAATTGCGTAAAGCAAAAAAGATGACTCAAAAAGATTTAGCCCAAAAGTCTGGTGTTAAACAATCAGTAATTTCTGAACTTGAAACAGGTACAGCTAAATCAACAGGATCAATACTTGAATTGGCAAGTGCTTTGGGAGTTACAGCTGAGGACCTAAAAAAAGGGGTTATTGGAGCATTTGATAACAATGTTGTACCAGTAACCTCAAAATTAATACCTGTTTTATCTTGGGTTCAAGCTGGCGCAATGACATCTGTAGAAGATATTAATCCCTCTGAAATAATGCAATGGCTACCTCCTTTAAGTAGTGATGACCCAGATGGTTGTTTTTATTTGAAAGTAGTAGGCATTAGTAATTCTCCAAAATATGAAGAAGGCGACTACATATTGGTTAATCCAGCTTTTCAGGTATGTGATCTTTTATCGGAAGACTTAATTGTTGTTCGAAACAATACCGATGCTACCTTTAAAAAATTAGTCATTGAAAGTGATGATCGAAAGTATTTACAAGCGCTAAACCCAAACTTCCATCCAAACATAATCGAATTTGAGGATGGTATGGAGTTGGTTGGTTTGGTAATTGATGCGTTTAGACCTTTAGGAGGATCACGTCAAAAGCGAATGAGAAAAAGTTAAATTTGCGAACCTGACGAAGCTTATTGATGAGCTCGTTAATTTAATCGAGCTAGATAACGAAAGTTTCTTATAGAAAAGAGAATGTTATGATCGCAACACTTAATAAATCCAAAACTGCCCTAACGATTAATCGTCAAGAATTCAAAATAGCATTAGTTAAAATTGGTGTAGGAATTGATAAACAAATAACTTCACTTAAAAAAGCCAAGCAAAGCTATGATCCTGCCGAAATTGCACATGAGGTAATTAATGAAGCAAATATCTTTGAGGCCATTATTGAAGGGTTTAATGAAGCTGAAGAAACCAATTTAAAGTTGGCTGATATAACCAATATTGATGTTGCTCAAGAATGGATAAATGAATTTTTGGAAAAGTATTCAGATATAAATGACCCTAATTAATCATGAGGTACATATTATTTGAATTATTAAAAGAGTATTAGTAATTTTTTAGGAAATATTAAATAATTGAAAAAACTATATTTATTAACTATTTTATTCACTTTTTCTTCCTATGTACATTCTGAATCTTGGATTGACATTTCAAATGAGGAAGAGCGTCTTAATGGTTCAATATTAAGAATTAATGAAAATATTGAAAGGCAATCAGATAGTTCAATGCTTGTCAGGTATGAAACTGGAAGTAAAAATTTCGACCTATACATTCCTCATAAAATTAAAGTGAATTGTCTAAAAAGATCGGTAAATTATATGGGCAGTTTTAATATGCGTAACGTCTCAGAAACAGTAAAATCAAAAATACACAAAGACATCATGACCGTCTTCAAATATGTTTGTACTATATGAATAAAACTTCAAACCCGCCGGAGTTTTTCAAATTATCAGTAACTGGTGTGCGCTTATTAAATATTATTTTTTGATCATCTATTGTTACGCCAACTCTCTATCAAACTCATACTTACCCACCCTGAGTGGATTTTTTCTATCAAAACAAGAATCATAAAGATAATATCGGAATAATTATATAAATATCGGGTTTCCTATTGACTATAAATATCGGAAATGCGATATTTATCTCACTGTCAATAAAAAAGCACATTGGACCTCTAAATCAAATGTGCTTTTACTCAAGCGAGTGAGATAATTATGAACACAAAACCAAATTCTATCAACCATGCTGTTACACATCGTGTACAGCCATCCAGCTTTATTAAAGTAGCTGCAATCAGTGGTTTATTCACTGTTAGCGTTATAGGTCTTTCATATGATCAAAAAGCCACTGAATACAAACCTGCAGTAGTTGTACCTAACACTGCCCCTTCTTCATATAGCATTCAAGCTTTAAAAGTCACTTCTAAATCATCTGGCATGGCCGTTGTTAAACTTGATAGCTTCTTTCTTAAAGTTAGCTTTGATTTTGAATCTCATCAAGATAACTACGGTGTTCCTGGTTCTGAATTTACTGCAGTTGATATCACCAACTTAGCAATTGATGAGATCCAAGACATTAACGGCAAGGAATATAACGACTTCACAGATTACAACGATCACCGAAATATCAATCAGATAATTATCGGTTATATCGAGCGTAACCGTTTGGTGGAGGCTGTCTAATGAATACATCTACACCCAAGAAATCAGAATTTATAAGCGATGAAAACGGCGAATTTCGCATGCGTATTTATTCATCTGAATATATTCAGAAAAATGGTGAAATTTACCGTGTAAGCAAATCAGGCTATTTGTTTCTTATCGATTTCGCAGAGCACTTAGAGAAACCTTGGATTCTTATAAATTTTGAACGTGAGCGCAAATTCCAAAAGCGTAAAGCTAAAGCTGAATTATTCAACCAACCTTGCTTTAAGCGCACGCCCTACTCATCGAATCAACGCATTGCTTATAACAATACGAAATATAATTAAGGAGTTAACCAATGGCTTTAAATATTATTACTGCTGATCAACCATTGAGTGTTAGTGCAATTATTACCTATATCTATGCTGATCCGGGTTTAGGTAAAACATCTATGGGCTTCACAGCTGATAAGGTTATTTCTTTTGACTTTGATAAAGGTTCTCATCGTACTGGTGAATTACGTCGCGGTGCTGTTGTACCAGTGGAAAAATGGACTGATATCACAAATCTAACTGTTCAAGACCTATCACCCTTTAATACTGTCGTGATCGATACAGTTGGCGCAATGCTTGAATGCATCAAATCTCATTTGTTAAATATTCCTGAAAATAGACAAAAAGATGGAACCTTGAAATTAAAGGCACAAGGATCTGCGAACAATATGTTTAAAAGCTATATCCATATGCTTATAGCTATGGGTAAGGATGTAGTTTTTATTGCCCATGCTGTAGAGAGTGAAAATGGCGATCAGAGAATTAATCGACCAGATCTAGGTGGTAAGAATCGAAACGAACTTTACCGTATAGCTGACGTTATGGGGTATTTAACAACGGTTAGAACGCAAGAAGGTAAATCTGCAAGAGTTATAAGTTTTAGTCCATCTGATACACATCATGCCAAAAATGCTGGAGCACTTGGAGGTGAAACCGGAGAAGTATGGGTACCAGATCTTAAAACCAATCCAACTTTTTTGGCTGACATAATTAGCCAAGCTAAAAGCCATATTAATACGTTAACACCAGCGCAAATAGCAACAATTAAAGCTCAACAAGATTTTGAAAACTGGAAGCAAAGTTGTGCTGAAGCTGAACACGCTGGCGATCTAAATCAATTGACTGAATCGCTTGATAAAGAACACATGTATTACCAAAACATGCGCCAGACAATGCTGCTTAGAGCTGACGCCTTAAAATGCTCGTTTGATAAGGAGAAGAAGCGCTGGTTCAACCCACCAGAGTTTAAGGGCATTAATGATGAACAACGTGATGCTCTTCAAAACTTTATTGATGAACGAGGCTTTGATGTTAAATCGATTTGCGAACATTTGGGAATTGATGCACTTACTCAAATTGAAACAAACCAATTAAATGCAGTTAAAGCAGAAATTGAACAATTGGCAAAATCAGGCTTAAGGGCTTAATTACAATAAAGGACAACTAGTAATGGGTGCATTAAAAATTGAATCTGAATCTCTTAAACATTTAACAAGCCTTGTTGAGAAGCTTGTTAACCAAAAAGAGGAACGAAGAATTGGGCGAGCCGAATTTGCTCACTTGCTGAATATAGAACCCGAAACTCTAGACGCCAGAATTAGAGAAGGACGCTACACGAAGCCATTTAAGGATGGTCGGAAGAGTTATTGGTTCAGTTCATATGTCCAGTCTGTAATATTAGATATAGATTCAAAAAATAAAGCCACTTAAGTGGCTTTATTTTTGAGCAAATCTTTTTGTGAGTAACATAGTGAGTAACATTATTATTTTTAATTAAAATTCATCAATAAAAGAATGGGTTATTCATCAATAATATCAGCAAAATTCGCACCCAAAACCTTAGCTAAATCTAGTGGATTAACCCCAATATCCAAGCCCCTTTTACCACCACTCACATACATTTTACTTAACTGTTGAGCACTTTCACAAATCACCGTTTTTAAACGCTTTTTTTGACCCACAGGACTGATTCCACCGACTAAATATCCAGTTAATCGCTCTGCATCTTTAGGGTCAGCCATATGTAGTTTTTTACAAGCAAAGGCACTCGCCACTTTCTTTAAATTTAATTGATGATTTACAGGAAGTATGGCAACAAAATAGTTTTTATCATCTGTCACCATCAATGTTTTAAACACTTCTTCAACATTTAAACCTAATTTTTCAGCAGCCTCTAAGCCAAAACTTTTTGCATTTACATCATGTTCATATTCATGAATTGAAAAT
>Ga0207655_1001423_pt1 | contig 22196 bp, 20 predicted proteins | sample KBSM44metaG_FD_184398 | JGI IMG/M metagenome (GOLD analysis project Ga0207655, IMG submission 184398) | Miscanthus rhizosphere microbial communities from Kellogg Biological Station, Michigan, USA - KBS M4-4 metaG (SPAdes) (version 2) | ecosystem: Host-associated > Plants > Roots > Rhizosphere >... | reverse complement strand
TTTCGCCCTTACGGCGAGTCACTTTTTGTCAAACGCGACAAAAAGTAACCAAAAAACGCTGCGCTCCCATCATCCGGCCCCTACGCTGCGCTCCGGGGTCCCCTCACTCCGGCCTTGCTCCCGGGAGGACCGCGCTGCAGGCCCCATCCTGGGGCCCAGCGCTTGACGGGCATCCATGCCCGTCACCTCCCTCCGCAAGGCCTACGTTCGGCCTCCTGAAGTCGCGAAGATCAAGATCAAGATCAAGATCAAGATCAAGAGCAAGAGCAAGAGCAAGAGCAAGATCAAGAGCAAGAGCAAGAGCAAGAGCAAGAGCAAGAGCAAGAGCAAGATCAAGAGCCGGAGTGGGGTGGGAACCGGAGGTGGGAGCTGACCTTGGTCATTCCCCTACGTCGCCTTTTCGCCTATTGTCGATCCTCCCTTCCCCAAACGATTGGCACATTCATGGAGAACGTCATCGTCATCACCGGCGGCAGCCGCGGTATCGGCGCCGCCACGGCGTTGCTGGCCGCCCGTCACGGCTACCGCATCTGCATCAATTACCACACCGACGACCAAGCTGCGCAAAACATCCTCGGCCAGGTACGCGCCCTGGGCGCCGAGGCCATTGCCGTGCGCGCCGACGCCAGCGTCGAGGATGAAATCATCCAACTGTTCCAGCGCGTCGACGAAGAACTCGGCCCGGTCACCGCATTGGTCAACAACGCCGGTACCATCGGCCAGCAAAGCCGCGTCGAGGAAATGTCCGAGTTCCGCCTGCTCAAGATCATGAAGACCAACGTCGTCGGCCCCATGCTCTGCGCCAAGCACGCCTTGCTGCGCATGGCGCACCGGCATGGCGGGCAGGGCGGGGCCATCGTCAACGTGTCGTCGATGGCCGCACGGCTTGGTTCACCCAATGAATATGTCGACTATGCAGCCTCCAAGGGCGCGCTCGATACCTTCACCATCGGCCTGGCCAAAGAGGTGGCAGGCGAGGGCGTACGGGTCAATGGCGTACGACCGGGCTACATCCACACCGGTTTCCATGCGCTGTCCGGTGACTCGGATCGCGTCAGCAAGCTCGAACCCGGCTTGCCCATGGGCCGCGGTGGACGCCCCGAGGAAGTGGCCGAGGCCATCCTCTGGCTGCTCTCGGACAAAGCATCCTATTCCACCGGTAGTTTCATCGACCTGAGCGGCGGGCGCTGAACGCGCCCGTCAATCCTCCAGCAGTTCTCGTACCCGCTCGGCCAGCACTTCCAGCTCGAACGGCTTGGTCAGCACCAATGTACCTTGCAGCAACTGGCCGTCGCTGAGCGCCGCGCTTTCGTCGTAGCCAGTGATGAACAACACTTTGATGTCTGGGTAGCGCTCACGGCAGCGTTCGGCCACCTGGCGACCATTCAGGCCGCCCGGCAGGCCGATATCACTCAGCAGCAGGTCTGGCCGTTCGCCACGTTGCAGGTGCGCGAGGGCAGTCGGGCCATTCTCGAAAGCGTCCACCTGGTAGCCCAGCTCCTCCAGCACTTCGCCGACCACCATGCGCAAGGCCGCCTGGTCCTCGATCAGCAGGATTCGCCGTGCCGCCGTGCTGCTTTTTTCAAGTCGCGTGTCGCGGGCCTTGGGCGCTGGGGCTTTGGGTTGCTCATGGTGTCGTGGGAACAGCAGCTCGATTCGTGTACCTTCACCAAGTACGGACAACACGCGCAATTGCCCTCCCGATTGGCGCACGAAGCCGTAAGTCATCGACAACCCCAGGCCGGTGCCCTGGCCGATAGGTTTTGTGGTGAAAAACGGGTCGACTGCGCGCTCCGCCACTTCGGCCGACATGCCTTTACCGTTGTCGACGATGCTTAGCCGCACGTACTCGCCGGCAGGTATCTCCAATGCCTGGGCCTGCGCTTCGTCAATTTGCAGGTTGTCGCCGATGATGTCGATCAAACCACCCGCAGGCATGGCGTCGCGGGCGTTGATGCAAATGTTGAGCAGGGCACTTTCCAGTTGTGGCGGGTCGATGAAGGTCGGCCACAGCTGGCTGGCGAACTGGCTGTTCAGGGTAATTTCCGGGCCTATGGTGCGGCGCAGCAACTCTTCCATGCCGGCCACCAATGTGGCCACCTGCGTGGAGCAGGGTTGCAGGGTCTGCTGGCGGGAGAACGCCAGCAGCCGGTGCACCAGCGAAGAGGCCAGCTGCGCCGAGCCGCTGGACAGCTCCAGCAACGGCTCCAGGGCGTCGAAGCGTGATTGGTCCAGGCGTTGGCGCATCAGTTCCTGAGCGCCGAGTATGCCGCCCAGCAAGTTGTTGAAGTCGTGGGCGATGCCGCCGCTGAGCTGGCCCACGGCTTCCATCTTCTGCGCTTGACGAAGGGCTTCTTCGGCCTTGGCCAAGCGATCCTGCTCTTGCACCCGCTCAGTGATGTCGTAGGCGAACAGAAAGGCCCCTTGTATTTCTCCTTCATGGTCGCGCAGGGCGTTGAAGCGCAGCTCGTAATGGCGCGCCAGGGGCTCCTTGCCGAAGGTGCCGACTTCTACGAACTGCTCACCCGCCAGGGCGCGCTTCCACAAGGTCAGGTTCAGCGCCTGACCGTGAAGCCCATCATCTATCAGATCTGTCAGGCAATCGCCGATTTCCGGGGTTTTCCCAAACAGCAGCTGGAAATCAAGCTTGGCCTGGCGGTTGATGGCCAGCCAGCGCATGTCGTTGTCGAGCACATGCACATTGACCACACTGTGGTCGACCAACTCTGCAAACAAGCGTCGCTCTGCCAGTGCCGTGTTCACGCGTTGCTCGAGCTCTTCGTTCAGGCGCTGCAGGGCTTGCTCCGCACGCCGGCGTTCGGTCACGTCCTTGAACAACACGGCTACCTGACGCTTTTCGGCTGGCTCTACGCGAAAAGTGGTTACTGATAGCACATGGCCGGTGGCGACCAGCTCCTGCTCGAAGTGCAGGGGGTCGCCGGTACGAAGTACAGCGCCATAGCGCGCCACCCAGTCATCGGCCTCGTCAGGCACCATCTCGCGCAGCTTCTGCCCGACCACGTTGGGAATACCAGCGTGCTTGGCGTAGGCCGCGTTGGCCAGCACATGCACATAGTCACTCAACGGACCGTGCGGGCCGTCGAAGAATTCGATGATGCAAAAGCCTTCGTCCATGGTGTCGAACAACGACCGGTAAAAGCCCTGATCATGGTCTTGAAGGCTGGCAAGACGTGCTTCCAATAGTGCGTTCTGCCGTTGCAGAGCTTCGACTTGTTGACGCAGGGAGAGCAGGTCGCGGGAGGGCATGCCGTTGTCCGACAAAAAGAGGAGAAGCAAACTTTAACGTGTTCACCTGCTGGCGGATAGACGATCAGCGTTGCGGCGGCGCAATACCCAGCAAGCGGTTTACCCGACTGCAGAAGCTCTGCAGGTCGAACGGTTTGGACAGCAGCTCGGTGCGGCTGTCGGGACGGGTACTGGGCGGGAGCTCGGCAGCGTCATAGCCGGTGATCAGCAATACCGGGGCGTTGGCCTGAAACCCTTGAAACGCCTCTGCCAGCTGATAACCGTCGATACCTCCGGGTAGGCCGACATCTGTGATGAGCAAGTCCGGTAGCGGGCCCGCATGCAGCGCCTCAAGTGCCGGGCGGCCAACGTCGAAAGCCTGTACTTCATGGCCAAGTTCAGTCAGTACTTCGACGAGCACCAAGCGCATGGCGGACTGGTCCTCCACTAGCATGACCCGCTGCACACGGGGGGCGGAAAGCACAACACAGGTTGTGGCTGGCACAGGTGGGTTGTCGGCACTGATGCACTCTTCCCGAGGAAAATACAGGTGAATGCACGTGCCTTGCCCAGCCACGCTTTCGATCTGCAACTGCCCGCCGGACTGGCGGACGAAGCCATAGACCATGGACAGCCCCAGGCCGGTACCTTGTCCGAGCGGTTTGGTGGTGAAGAAGGGTTCAAGGGCTCGCTGCATCACTTCGTTGGACATGCCCATGCCGGTATCGGTGACGCGAATGTGCAAATACCGCCCTGCGGGCAGGTCCAGTTGCCCGGCCTCGGCCACAGCAAGGTCACTGTTTGCACACGAGATGCTGAGGATACCGCCCAAGGGCATGGCATCTCGGGCATTGATGCACAGGTTCAGCAAGGCATTTTCCAGTTGCTGCGGATCGATACGAATCTGCCACAGTCCGGCCAATGTCTGGTCGTGGAAATCAATGTGAGGACCGGTAGAACTGGCGATCAAGTCTTGCATACCGGCAACCAAGCACTGCACATCGATGGGTTGCGGCATCAGCGTTTGCTGGCGCGAGAAGGCCAGTAGGCGCTGTACCTGCGTGGCGGCGCGTATCGTGGTGTTGCGGCAAAGTTCCAGCATGCGCGCGGTGTCGGCGTGGCGTTGTTCGCGCAAGCGCTGCTCGGCCAGTTCCAGCGCACCTAGCAGGCTGCCCAGCAGGTTATTGAAGTCGTGGGCAATACCACCGGTCAACTGGCCGACCGCTTCCATTCTTTGCGACTGACGCAACGCTTCCTCGGCCTGGCGCAGGCGTTGCTGTTCGGCCGTGCGCTCGGTGATGTCATAGGCGAACATGTAGCCGCCCTGGATGCGTTGCTGAATATCGAGCAACGGGTGGCAACGGATTTCGTAATGGCGTGGTGCGTCAACGGGCCCGAGGGTGATGGTGTCGATGAACGCTTCGCCGGCCATTACGCGCGGCCATACTGGGGCCAGACGGTCCATGATGTCGGGTTGGTTGGTCAGAAACTGCGATACGTGGTCGCCAATCTGCGGTACGAAACCTCGGTAACGTTCGAAGGTTTCGCGTGCCGTACGGTTGATGGCCACCAGGCGCATCTTGCGGTCGGCAGCGAATACATTGGCCAGGCTGCTGTCGAGCAGTTCGCCCAGCAGCTTGATGTGTGCTTGTGAGGTGTCTTCGCGCTCTGCCAGGCGCGCCTCCAGCTCTGCGACACGCGCTTGCAACTGGATAATCGACGGAGGCGCGTCTGGTTGCATGGCGAGGGCCCGATGAACGGATCGAGCAACTATAGTCGCCCCTCGGGCCAGTCGCTATCAAAACGAGCGAATGATCCGCCCAAGGGTTTCCATGGCCCGCTCGGCACCGTCGTGCCAGGGGCTGCCGTAGTTCAGGCGGATGCAGTTGCCGAAGCGCCGGGTGGGTGAAAAGATTGGCCCGGGAGCGATACTGATCCCTTGCGCCAAGGCCATGTGGAACAGCTTGAGGGCGTCCATTTGCTCGGGCAGTTCCAGCCATAGGAAGTAGCCGCCAGAGGGCTGGCTGACCCGCGTCTGCGCCGGGAAGTGGCGCGCGATGGCCGCCAGCATGTTGGCCTGCTGGCCTTCCAGGGCGTAGCGCAGTTTGCGCAGGTGGCGGTCGTAGCCGCCGTGTTGCAGGTAGTCGGCGATGGCCGCCTGGGCCGGCATCGAGGCACACAACGAAGTCATCAGTTTCAGCCGCTCGATCTTCTGCGCAAAGCGCCCGGCGGCCACCCAGCCAATGCGATAGCCCGGTGCCAGGCTTTTGGCGAACGAACCGCAGTGCATGACCAGGCCTTGGGTGTCGAAAGCCTTGGCTGGCTTGGGCGCCTGTTGCGAGTAGTACAGCTCGGCGTACACGTCGTCTTCGATCAACGGCACCTGATGGCGTGTCAGCAACTCAACCAAAGCCTGCTTCTTGGCTTCTGGCATGCTCGCACCCACCGGGTTCTGGAAGTTGGTCATGCACCACACGGCTTTAACCGGGTGCTTCTCCAGGGTTTGCGCAAGTACCCCCAGGTCCATGCCCTCGCGCGGGTGAACCGGAATCTCCACGGCCTTGAGCTTGAGCCGCTCCAGCACCTGCAGGCAGGCATAGAAGGCGGGGGCTTCGATCGCGACCAGGTCACCCGGCTGGGTCACTGCCTGCAGGCACAGGTTCAAGGCTTCCAGCGCACCGTTGGTGATCAGCAGCTCTTCCATGGGCAACATCAGCCCGCCGACCATGTAACGCAGTGCGATTTGCCGGCGCAGCTGCGGGTTGCCCGGCGACAGGTCAGTCACCACCATGCGCGGGTCCATGCTGCGGCTGGCGCTGGCCAGCGAGCGCGACAAGCGTTGCAGGGGGAACAGCTCGGGGCTGGGGAAGGCCGAGCCGAACGGTATGGTGTTGGGGTCTTTGATCGAGTCGAGGATGGAGAACACCAACGCGCTGACGTCCACGTCGGTAGACTCGCTGACCGGCTGCAGCGCCTGCGGCTCGCTGAACTGGCGCGGAGCGTGGGCGTTGACGAAATACCCGGAGCGCGGCCGGGCGCGAATCAACCCGCGCCGCTCCAGCAGGTAATAGGCCTGGAACACAGTAGACGGGCTGACCCCGTGGGTCTGGCTGGCGTAGCGCACCGAAGGCACGCGCTGGCCGGGGCCCAGCACCCCGGAGCGAATCAGTTCGGCAATGTCGTCGGCGAAGCGTTCGTAGCGTTTCATTCTGGCCTTCTGTCGAAGCCTGGCAGGCAAGGTGGCGTCAGTGTAAGGGATCAACGGTTCATGGGGGCGACGAAGCGACTGTGCGCCACGCTACGGATAGCGGGGTCGTCACGTTCGCTGATTTCAAAACTCAGCGTCTGCGAGCTGCTGGTCGGGCGTTCGGCGAGCATTGCCACCGACACCGGCAATTCGCTCATTTCACCCGCAGGGATGACCAATGCGGTGTTGCCCTGCAAGGCAAAGCCGTCGGCGTCCACCAGGCGCAGCTCATAATGCTGGGTACGTTCGGTCTTGTTGATGACCTTGAGCAGGTAGATGTTCTCGATCTGGCCCAGGGCGTTTTCACGGAACAGGCCGCGGTCCTTGATCACATCCAGCGACACCATCGGGCGCAACTGCAAGGCCACCACCAGCGCCCCGATCATCACCACCAGTGCAGCGGCGTAGCCCAGCAGGCGCGGGCGTAGCCAGTGAGTGGTACCGCCTTGCAGGCTGTGCTCGGACTTGTAGCCAATCAGGCCGCGGGCGTAACCCATCTTGTCCATCACCCCGTCACAGGCGTCTATGCACGCGGCGCAACCGATGCAGGCCATCTGCAAGCCATCGCGAATGTCGATGCCGGTGGGGCACACCTGCACGCACAAGGTGCAATCGATGCAGTCGCCCAAGCCCTGAGCTTGAACGTCACTGCCTTTCTTGCGGGGGCCACGGGTTTCGCCACGACGCGGGTCATAGGCGACTGCCAGGGTGTCCTTGTCGAACATCACGCTCTGAAAGCGCGCATACGGGCACATATGCAGGCACACGGCATCGCGCAGCAGGCCGGCGTTGATGTAGGTGGCGGCCGTGAAGAACAGAACCCAGAACAACGCCACGCCACCCAGTTGCAGGGTGAACAGCTCTGCAGCCAGTGGCCGGATCGGGGTGAAGTAACCGACGAAGGTCAGCCCGGTGACTACGCCAATGGCCAGCCACAGGCTGTGCTTGAGCGTGCGGCGCGCCAGTTTGTTCAGGCTCCAGGGCGCGGCGGCCAGCTTGATGCGTTGGTTACGGTCACCCTCGGTCACCTTTTCGCACCACATGAACAGCCAGGTCCAGGTACTTTGTGGGCAGCTGTAACCGCACCATACGCGCCCGGCATAGACGGTGATGGCAAACAAGCCAAAGGCGCAGATGATCAGCAGCGCTGACAGCAGGATGAAGTCCTGTGGCCAGAACGTGGCGCCGAAGATATGGAATTTACTGTTGCCCAGGTCCCACAGCACGGCCTGGCGGCCGTTCCAGTTCAGCCAGGCGGTGCCGAAGAACAGCACGAACAGGGCGCCGGCAAAGCCGATGCGCAGGTTGCGGTACAGCCCGGTGAAGCTGCGGGTATGGATGCCGCTGTCGGTGCGTCGCGGTTGGGGGCTGGCTGGGGCGGTGGCGATCTCTGTAAAAGGGATTCTATCGTTCATGGCTCGGTGCTCATCAGGCCTCGATCAGGCATGAGCACTATGGCCTTGAACCTGTTATCAGCACAGGTTCAGGTTTTGCGATAAAAACCATATCAGATTTACCGCTTGGCCCCGCCAGGCCTTAGATTACCGAGCCTGGCACGCTAGCCTTCAGATGCCTGCGGCTATCCACCGCACCCGCCACGGTGAGTGCGTCGGCCTCGGCTTCAGTGATCGGCACACGCTGGCCCGCAAGCAGGGCCACCGACATATGCAACTGTTCGTCGGTGATGATTTCGATATCAGGGCCTTCACCTTCGATGCGCAGGTCTTCGCCGATCAGTGTGCAACGGCGCGTGGTTTCGTCGACTTCAATGGGCATGGGGTGGTCCTCCTGGGGGGGTTACAGGGTGGACCGCGGTTTGGGGCTGGTTGCTGCATCGGCAGGCTGAGCGGCACTTTGCCCTGTGTGCAGAGGTCAACCATGCAAGCACGATGTTCAGGCAGGGGGCACCACCGCGATGGACGTCATCTGGCAAGCAATCCAGGCCGAGTTCGCCGATGTCACCGATGAGCGCGAGGTTACACAAATCCTTGTGCGCCTGCTGATGGCTGCGGTACTTGGCGCCGCGCTGGGATTCGAGCGTGAACACAAAGGCAAGTCTGCCGGGGTGCGTACCCATATGCTGGTCTCGCTGGGGGCCGCCTTGTTCGTGCTGGCACCCAGTATGGCCGGGGCTGACGAGCAAGCGTTGAGCCGGGTGATCCAGGGCATCGTCGCCGGGATCGGCTTTCTGGGGGCGGGCACCATCCTCAAGGGTAATGGCCAGGACACCAGCCATGTGAAAGGCCTGACTACTGCTGCCGGGTTGTGGATGACAGCAGCCATCGGTACAGCAGCTGGCATGGGCCGCGAAGCCACGGCACTGATCAGCACGGTACTGGCCCTGTTGGTACTGGGCACGATGCCGTTACTGGTAGAGAAGGTCGAAGGGCAGGATGAGGAGAAGCAGAAGGAGGAAGAGGGCAGGAAGCACTGAGGGGAGCCGAAGCTCCCCTCAAAGCGTTGTTGCCTGCTCTTTTTTTATTATTGGGACCGGCCTATTGTTGTTTTTGTCGGCTTGTCCTGGTGTTGCGGGCGACCCCCATGCGGGGTCAAGAGCAAACGTATTTTTTTGAGCGCTGACCTGCTTTCATCATGGCTGATCCAAACCTGGCTGCTGCTACCTTGAGGTAGTTTTATTGTTCTGTGCCAGACCGCGGGGCGTACCCCTGAAAAGCGTGTCGACTCCAAAAAAATCTGCTTGCTACGCCTCTGCCGTGTTGTTCTTGTTATGTCAGAGCCGTTACCTGTTGTTTTTATTGGGTGTCACATTTTTTTTGTTGTTGTACCGAAGATATAGCATGGTGCGTGCCAACTTTTACAAACCCTTTAATATCAAGCACTTAGCTTTTTTCGTCAAAACCGCTTGGCCTGAAATTTTGTCGATTTGTTTCCCTGTTACCCGATTTTTTGCTGTGAAACGTGGGGGCGGTAACACTTCACCCACACGTATGTGACACCCGTGTGACTTATTGCGCGCTGCGCGCCCGTGCTACCCGCGACCCGTTGTCGCGGCCCAGCACGCTGCTGATGCGCTGGCCGGCGGCGATCAGCCGGCCCAGGTCGATGCCGGTTTCAATACCCAGCCCTTGCAGCAGGTACACCACGTCTTCACTGGCGATGTTGCCGGTAGCGCCCTTGGCGTAAGGGCAACCGCCCAACCCGGCCACCGAGCTGTCGAACACGCTGATGCCTTCAAGCAGGCTGGCATAGACGTTGGCCAGGGCCTGGCCATAAGTGTCATGGAAGTGCCCGGCCAGTTGCTCGCGCGGTACTTGCGCCGAGACCACCTCGAACAGGCGGCGGGTGTCGCCGGCGGTGCCGGTGCCGATGGTGTCGCCCAGCGAGACCTCGTAGCAGCCCATGTCGTGCAGGGCGCGAGCCACCGGGGCCACCTGCTCGGCACTGACCTTGCCCTCATAAGGGCAGCCGAGCACGCACGACACATACCCACGCACGCGCACACCATGGCTGCGCGCAGCCTCCATGATGGGCTCGAAGCGTTTGAGGCTGTCACTGATCGAGCAATTGATGTTGCGCTGCGAGAACGCTTCGGAGGCCGCAGCGAAAACCGCCACTTCTTTCACCCCGGCAGCCAGGGCGTCCTCGAAGCCGCGCAGGTTCGGCGCCAGCGCTGCATAGATCACGCCTGGGCGTTGCTGAATGCCGGCGAACACCTCGGCAGAGCCGGCCATCTGCGGCACCCACTTGGGCGAGACGAAACTGCCCACTTCGATATAGGCCAGGCCTGCTTCGGTGAGGTCGTCAACCAGCCGCACCTTGTCGGCGACACTGATGGGCTGGGCTTCGTTCTGCAGGCCGTCGCGGGGGCCTACTTCGACCAGGCGGACGTGTTTGGGCAAGGACATGGCGGGTTTCCTGTGGCGTTCAGCGGTTGTCTTTGTTGTTCAGGGTGGCGGCCAGGGCTTGTTCGCAGCGCTCCTGGGCGGTGTCCAGTTCCAGTTGCATCTGGTGAATGTCGAGCATCTGCTGCTCCAGCTGGGCACGACGCTCGGCGATTTTCGCCAGCATGCTGTTGAGCTGCTTGAGGTTGCCGCTGGTGGGGTCGTACAGCTCGATCAGCTCGCGGCACTCGGCCAAAGAAAAGCCGATGCGCTTGCCGCGCAGGATGAGCTTCAGGCTGACCTTGTCGCGCGGCGAGTAGATACGCTCCAGGCCACGGCGCTCTGGGCTCAACAGGCCCTGTTCCTCGTAGAAGCGAATCGCGCGGGTGGTGATGTCCAGCTCGCGGGACAGGTCGGAGATGCTGTAGGTCTGGGTGCTCATGCTGGGGCTCGGCGTGGGGTATGCGGCTATCCTGAAGGCAGGTTGACGTATACGTCAAGCAGGCGGCTGCAAATCAGTCAGGCTGCCCCGATCGCCGATATCCATTGGGCGTCTGCCCGCTCAAACGCTTGAACCACCGCGCAAAGTAAGTCGGGTCGGTGAACCCCAGGCTATCCGATAACTGCCCGATGCTCATCCGCGTGTAAATCAGGTTACGCCGAGCCTCCAGCAACAAACGCTGGTGCACAACCTGCAGCGCAGTCTGGCCACTGAGCGCCCGGCACAGCTGGTTAAGCTGCAAGCTCGGTACATTCAGCCGCGCGGCAAAATCCTCTACCGACAGATGCTCGCGATAATGCGCTTCAACCAGGCGCAAATACTGCCCCAGCAACAGGCGGTCACGCTCATCGCGGTTACGTGGCGCTTGCCCCAACTGTTGGCGGCGGCTGATCCATACCATAAGCGCGGTAACCAATGCTTCAAGCATTGCCGCGCGCGCCGGGGCATTGCCTTGGTACTCCTGATGCAGGGTGTCGATCAGGCTGCGCAGGTGCACGCGCTCATGCCCCAGCGGGTAACAGGCAGGTTGTGCCAGCACGGTCAGTGGCGCACCCAGGCGTTGTTCCAGATTCGCTACCAGCGCAGTGCCGAAGGTCAGCACGTAGCCCTGGATATCGGCGCTGAAGCGAAAGCCATGCACGGTCATCGGCGGTACCACCTGGATCGCCGCCTCATCGATGGCACTGCGCACCCCCTCGATCTCCACCTGGGCCTGGCCGCGCTGCACATACAGCAATTGGAACAGCTCGGCATGCTGGTGCGGCTTGATCTCCCAGTGGTGCAGGCGGCTGCGTGCCGGGATCGATTCGCAATGCATCAGGTCAGTGCCGGGCCACGCCTGGTTTTCGCCATACAGCTTGAACAACGGGACGCCGGGGAGGGTGGATTTCATCTGGGCTGACCTGTCCGTTAATCGAACGTTTTTTGTAAAAGTGCAGGTTTTGCATGGAATAGCACAGTTAACTGGCGTTTTTTGCCAGTAAAAATGCAAGGGCAAACCCTAACAGCAGATGCGGGCCCACTGCCAGTCCTGGGCCGGCATCGTCCGAACAAGAGACAACAACAATGAAAACTCAGGTTGCAATTATTGGTGCAGGTCCATCGGGCCTGCTGCTGGGCCAGCTGCTGCAAAAGGCCGGTATCGATAACGTCATCCTCGAACGCCAGACGGCCGAATATGTCCTTGGCCGCATCCGCGCCGGGGTGCTGGAGCAAGGTACTGTCGACCTGTTGCGCGAAGCCGGAGTCTCAGAACGCATGGACCGTGAGGGCCTGGTGCACGAAGGTGTCGAGCTGCTGGTTGGCGGGCGCCGCCAACGCCTGGACCTCAAGGCCCTCACCGGTGGCAAGACGGTGATGGTCTATGGGCAGACCGAAGTCACCCGTGATCTTATGCAGGCCCGTGAAGCCAGCGGCGCGCCAATCATCTATTCAGCCAGCAATGTCCAGCCGCACGAACTGAAGGGCGAGAAGCCGTATCTCACCTTCGAAAAAGACGGCCAGGTGCATCGGGTGGACTGTGACTATATCGCCGGCTGTGACGGCTTCCACGGCGTCTCTCGGCAAAGCATTCCCGAGGGCGTGCTGAAACAGTACGAGCGGGTTTACCCGTTTGGCTGGCTGGGCCTGCTGTCGGACACCCCACCGGTCAACCACGAGTTGATCTATGCCCACCACGAGCGAGGTTTCGCGTTGTGCAGCCAACGCTCGCAAACCCGCAGCCGCTACTACCTGCAGGTACCTTTGCAGGACCGGGTCGAAGCATGGTCTGACGAGCGTTTCTGGGACGAGCTGAAAGCCCGTTTGCCAGCCGACGTGGCGGCAGACCTGGTTACGGGCCCAGCCCTGGAAAAAAGCATTGCGCCACTGCGCAGCCTGGTGGTAGAGCCGATGCAGTATGGCCACTTGTTCCTGGTGGGTGACGCCGCGCACATCGTCCCGCCTACCGGCGCCAAAGGCCTTAACCTGGCCGCTTCGGACGTCAACTACCTGTACCGCATTCTGCTCAAGGTATACCGCGAAGGGCGCACCGACCTGTTGCAGCAGTACTCGCCGCTGGCCTTGCGCCGGGTATGGAAAGGCGAGCGCTTCAGCTGGTTCATGACCCAGCTGCTGCATGACTTCGGTAGCCACAAGGATGCCTGGGACAAGAAGATGCAGGAGGCTGACCGCGAGTATTTCCTGACCTCGCCAGCGGGGCTGGTGAACATTGCCGAGAACTATGTGGGGCTGCCGTTCGAAGAAGTGGTGTGATTTCTAAGGGGCGCTTTGCGCCCCAGCATTTCAACGCCAGGCTTTACTCGTGGGCCAGCAGCATCTCCATCTGCCGATACCCCCGCTGCCGCGCATGCTCCAGCGCGGTCACCCCGTCCTTGTCGGCAATCTGCCGATCCGCCCCGGCCGCCAGCAACCGCCGCACGATCTCCACATGCCGCGGCCCGCCATCGCCCAGCACCACGGCCTCCATAAGCGCGGTCCAGTGCAGCCGGTTAAGGTGGTTCACGTCAACGCCGGCATCAATCAACATTTGCACGGTCTCGACATGCCCGCGCTCGGCAGCCGGAATCAGCGCGGTGCCGCCGTAACGATTGGTGCTCTTGAGGTCCGCCCCGTGGCGCAGGGTCAGCCGCAGGATGTCGTTCAGGCCCCGGGCGCCAGCATACAGGTAGGGGCTGTCGTCGATGTTGTCCTTGGCATTCACATCGGCCCCGGCTTCGATCAGGGCTTTCGCCGCCGCCAGCTGGTTGCCGTGGGTCGCCACCAGCAGGGCAGTGCGCCCTTGCTCATCACGGCTGTCCAGCCGGGCACCTTGCCCCAGCAATTGTTGCAAAGTGCGCACGTCATCGTGGCGGGCGGCGTTGTGCAGGCGGTTGTCCACAGTGCGGGTCTCGGCGTGGGTGGCAAGGCTGGTGCACAGGGCAAACAGCGTCGCGGCAATTGATAAACGCATGGGCTGGCTCCTTATCGACCTGGCTACATCCTAGAAAAATCGCGGCAAGGCTTGAAGTTAACTTTGCGCATGACCGACAGTGCCTGGCTGAATAGTTGAAGGCAGGAAGCAAGACGATGAAATTTTCTACGCCGCTGATGAGCGCTCTGTGCCTGGTGGCTGCCAGTGGCTGGGCCTGTGCCGACCAGGTGCTGCCCGCACCACCGGAGCTGGCCTCTGGTTACCGCAGCGGGCTGCAGCCGGTGCACGCCAGCCGGCACATGGCCGCTGCCGCCAACCCGCTGGCCAGTGAAGCGGGGCGGGCGATATTGCGTGCCGGGGGCAGTGCGATTGACGCTGCCATCGCCATGCAGATGGTGCTGACCCTGGTCGAACCCCAGTCCAGTGGCATTGGCGGCGGGGCGTTCATCTTGTATTGGGACGGCAGGCGCGTACAGGCATTCGACGGTCGCGAGGCTGCGCCGGCGGCGGTGACAGAGAAGCTGTTCCTGCAAGCCGACGGTACACCGATGCCGTTCCGGGCAGCGCAGATTGGTGGCCGTTCGGTCGGTGTGCCAGGGGTGCTACGCGCCTTGAAACTGGCCCACGATCAACACGGTAAGCTGCCTTGGCGCGACCTGTTCGCCCCGGCCATTGCCCTGGCACGCAACGGTTTCGCGGTTTCCGAGCGCCTGCACACGTTGCTGGCCGGGGACCCCTACATTGGCCGTTCACCCGCAATGGCTCGCTATTTTCTGGATGAACAGGGCAAGCCGCTGGCAGTGGGCACAACACTGCGAAACCCTGAGTTGGCCTACACCTTCGAGCGGATCGCGGCAGAAGGCCCCGAGGCGTTCTACAGCGGTGAAATTGCCGAAGCCATTGTGGCCAAGGTGCGCAGCCATCCCAATGCGGGTTACCTGTCGCTGCAGGACTTGCAGCAGTATCAGGCCAAGGAGCGCGAGCCGGTGTGTGGCCCTTACAAAGCCTGGCGAATATGCGGCATGCCGCCGCCATCGTCGGGCGGGGTGACGGTGCTGCAGACCTTGGGCATGCTCGAAGCCGTGCAACGCGCTGCGCCCCAGCGCGACCTGGCAGCGCTGCGTCCGCTGGCCACCTCGTCCCCGGCCCGGCTGGAGGCACCGCCACTGGCCGTGCATCTGATTGCCGAGGCCGAACGCCTGGCCTATGCCGACCGCGCCCAGTACCTGGCTGACAGCGACTATGTGCCGGTCCCGGTCAAGGCCCTGACCGATCCCGCCTACCTGGCCAGCCGCGCCGCCTTGATCGGTGAATACAGCATGAAGCGTGCACTGCCGGGCCGGCCGCAAGGCGCGGACCTGGCCCTGGCGCCTGACCGCTCGCCATTGCGCATTTCCACGTCGCACCTCAGTGCCGTGGATGACAGTGGGCAGGCCTTGGCCATGACCAGCTCGGTGGAGGCCGCATTCGGTTCGCACCTGATGGTCAAAGGCTTCCTGCTCAACAATCACCTGACCGACTTTTCCTTCACCCCCCAAGAGCACGGCAAGCCGGTGGCCAACCGGGTGCAGCCGGGCAAGCGGCCACTGTCGGCCATGGCGCCGACCTTGGTGTTCTCGCGTGCCTCTGGCGAGCTTGTGGCCAGCCTCGGCTCGCCGGGCGGTTCTCAGATCATTGGTTACGTGAACAAGGCGCTGGTCGGCCTGCTGGATTGGCAGCTCGACCCGCAGCAGGCCGCCGGCCTGCCCAACTTCGGCAGCCGCAATGCGGGTACCGAAGTGGAAGCAGGGCTGGCCAGCTCGTCGCTGATCCGCCAGTTGGCGGCCTGGGGACACGACGTGACACCGATGACCATGACCAGCGGCATGCAGATCATCCAGCGCAGTGGCGAGGGTTGGTCAGGTGGTGCCGACCCTCGGCGGGAAGGTGTGGCCCTTGGCGACTAGCCGTGATAGAACGCAGGTTCGCCATTCAGTAGTTGAATACCAAGATGCCTATCAGCGTGAAATCGAATAGGGCTCTGTTCGACCTCGACCTGCTGCGCGCCATTGTCGTGGTGGCCGATTGCGGCAGCTTCACCACCGCTGCCGCGCGCCTGCATTCGACCCAGTCGACGATCAGCCAGAAGGTGCGCCGCCTGGAAGACATGGTTGGCCACCGCCTACTGGTACGCGGCAACCGTGATGTGCTACCGACCGATGCCGGGCAAACCCTGCTCGGCTATGCCCGGCACATGCTGGCGCTGAACGACCAGATGCTCGAAGCCCTGGCCGGGGCGATGGTGGGTACCACCGTGCGCCTTGGCGTGCCCGAGGACTTCGTTGGCGGGCGTACCACCAATGCGTTGTCGGCCTTCAGCCGGCTGCAGCCACAGGTGAAGCTGGAAGTGACCAGTGGCTTGTGCCGGGACCTCAGCCAGGCCTACGACAATGGTGAACTTGACCTGGTGCTGCTCAAGCAGCGGCGTAACACCCGCGAGGGCGTGGCCTGCTGGCCAGAGCGCCTGCAATGGATCGACAGCGCGCGTACGCCCGCCTTCGAGCTCGACCCGATCCCGCTGGTGACCTTCCCGCCACGCGGCCTGTACCGCGAAGACATGATCAACGCGATCGAAGGCATGGGCCGACGCTGGCGTATCAGCTTCACCAGTTCCAGCCTCAGTGGCATCCAGGCCGCGGTCGCCGATGGCATGGGCGTGAGCCTGCTGCCACCAAGGGCGGCCACTGGTGAGCACCGGGTGCTGGGGGCAGGGCAAGGGCTGCCGGAGGTCGACAGCTATGAGATCGTCATCGTCCACCGGCCGACGGCAGATGTGATGGTCAAGGCGTTGGCCGAGGTGATGACGCAGCTATTGGCAGGTGGTGGCATCTGACGCGGCCTGACGATCTGACGCGGTCGCTGTAGGAGCGGCCTTGTGTCGCGAAAGGGCTGCAAAGCAGCCCCAGAATTTCAGCGGTGGTGCACAAGTTGCTGGGGCCGCGTGGCGGCCCTTTCGCGACACAAGGCCGCTCCTACACCGACCGCGTCAACCAGCACCAAGGCCGCGAGTCATCCGGCGCAGGTGTACGCCGCAGCCAGGCGGGGCGACAGGTGAATGCCGGCAATCATGCAGCGCACCGAGCCGCCGGCCATCTCGATGGTCGGCACGTCCAGTGGCACCAGCCGCGCCGAGCGTTCGATGCGTTGGCGTTGCTCGGCGTTCAGGCTATCGAAGGCCTTGCGTGACAGCGCCAGAATGCGCCCGTCACGCCCGGACAGTTCGATGGCATTGCCGGCAAACTGGCTGATTTGCTGGTTGCTCAGGTCGATCACATCGCGCCCCGATTCAATCAGGCGCATGCGCACTTCCTCGGCTCGCGCCTTGTTGGTGAAGGTGCCGAAGCCTACCAGGGCAAACTCGGTCGCCACGCACATCAGCACATTGGTGTGGTAGATCGGCGTGCCTTGTTCATCGGCCGTGTCGAACACCATCGGCTCAAAGTTGAAGTGTGTGCTGAAACGTTCGAGAGCAATCGGGTCGGCGCGGTTGGAACGCGCGGTGTAGGCCACCCGTGACAGGTGGTCGAACACCATGGCGCCGGTCCCTTCGAGGAACAGTTCGTCCTGCTCCAGCCCTGAATAGTCGATGACATCCTGTACGCGGTACTCATGCTTGAGCATTTCGATCACATCGGTGCGCCGCTCGCGGCGGCGGTTGCGCGAGTACATCGAGTAGATCGCGATGTGCCCTCCGGGGTGGGTGGAGAACCAGTTGTTGGGGAATACCGAGTCAGGGGTATTGAGTTCGCCGAAGTCATCGAACAGGTGTACGCGTACGCCTTCGGCCTCAAGGCGACCGACGGCCTGGGTGACTTCATCACGTGCCACCTCGGCCAGCGCTTGTGCGGCGAGGCTCGGGTGGCTGCGTTGAAACGAGTTGTCGGCTGCGGTCTCTGGGTTGGGGGTGAAGGCATGTGGCCGGACCATGACCACGGCTGCAGGTGCTTGAATCGAACGCGTTGGAAATGCCATGTGGGAATACCGGGTTGGGAGCAGGGTCAGGCAACGCGTCGGATGCGGCTTTTGCCCGCGCGGCCGCGGGTATGGCTGAACAGGTCTTTCGGGTCGTCTTCTACCCATGGCACCAGGTCGATCTTCGCGCCCATGGCGCGCTTTTCAGCTTGCTGTAGTACGTACCGTAGTACGGTGTAGTCTTCCAGGGCGAAGCCCACCGAATCGAACACGGTGACTTGGCTGTCGCTTTGGCGGCCCTCGCTTTCACCGCGCAGCACGCGCCACAAATCGATCACCGGGAAGTCTGCCGGCAACTGCTGGATGTCACCTTCGACACGGGTTTGCGGTTCGTACTCGACGAACACTCGGGCCTTGCGCAGTACATCGGCGTGCAGCTCGGTCTTGCCTGGGCAGTCACCACCCACAGCGTTCAGGTGCATGCCGGGTTCGAGCATGTCGGGGGTGATGATGGTGGCGTAGGCCTTGTCGGCGGTCACCGTGGTGATGATGTCCACGCCTTTCACCGCTTCGGCCACCGAGCCGGCCCGGCGGATGGTCAGGCCACTGTATTCCTTGAGGTTGGCGATCAGCTTGGCGGTGGCCAGCGGGTCGGTGTCGTAGGCTACGATTTCTTCGATGCCCAGGTGCTTGTGGAAGGCCAGTGCCTGGAACTCGCTTTGTGCGCCGTTGCCAATCAACGCCATCTTGCGCGAGTTGGGCCGGGCCAGTGCCTGGGCTGCCATCAGCGATGTCGCAGCGGTGCGCAGGGCGGTGGCGATGGTCAGCTCGGACAGCAGCACCGGGTAACCGGTGTCGACATCGGCCAGCACGCCGAAGGCCATGACCGTATGCAGGTCGCGGGCCGTGTTGGCCGGGTGGCCGTTGACGTATTTGAAGGCATAGCGGCTGTTGTCGGCGACCGGCATCAGTTCAATTACACCCACTTCCGAATGGCTGGCAACTCGCGCAGACTTGTCAAACTCCTGCCAGCGTTTGAAGTCTTCGCGAATGGCTGCCGCCAGTTCACCAATGAAGGGCGCTACGCCAATGTCATATACCAAGTCCGACATGGTTGGAACATCAATGAAATACGTCATGCTCTTGCACCTTGTTATTGCGCGGTCACCCCTGTACTTCCGGGTACACGCTTGAGATTGTTGAAGTGGCGTGAACATTTTGATGAAAGGTTGCGTCAATCGGAAGAATGCAGGTTGCCAGTTTTGTCAACTTTCTAGACAATCTGCCACCCCAAAGTAGCAATCTGATTATTTGGCAGGCCTATGGACACTATTGATCGGGAACTGATTGCACTGTTGCGGGACAATGCACGCACCCCCGTGCTGACCCTGGCAAAGAAGCTCAAGGTGGCACGGGCAACCGTGCAAAACCGTATTACCCGGCTCGAAGAGCAGGGCGTGATCATCGGCTACACGGTACGCCTGCGCTCCGATGCGCTGGAGCAGGGCGTGCGCGCAATCACCAGCATCGGTATCAGCGGCCACCACGCCGCAGAGGTCAAGCACGCGCTGCGTGGGCACCCCAACGTGGTGGCCATCCATACCACCAATGGCCGCTGGGACCTGATGGCCGAGCTGCGCGCCGACACCCTCGAGGCCTTCGACCGGGCGTTGAACACCATTCGCTCGATACCACACATCGAAAACACCGAGACCAGCATTCTGCTTTCGACCTACAAGATGTGACTGCCGGGTCAAGCCTTCTGGCAGGTGCATTGTGCAAACTGTCACCCGGGCTTTTCACACTGCACAAAATCCCGATGGGGGTGTGCATTCTGTAGCGTTCCGCTTGACCGGGGCCGCTGGCAGAATGAAACGGCTTTCGCGGGACTGTATCGGACGCGCCACTTGGGTGCGTTTCAATAAAACAAATACACCCGCTGCGAAGTTGCACCGGGCACTGTTTTTTCATCTGAGTTAATACCCACGTTTCGACTGACTAGAATGGCGAGAACCTGCACTTTAGTACCAATTAAATGGTGCGGCGCGGGGCGGCGGGGTTTTACAAAAAAGAATAAGAGGTCAACTATGCAACCAACGTGCAACGCGCAAAGCGCAGTTCCAGAAGAAAGCCGTGTGCTCAAACGGCGGCTGGAAAACCGGCACATACAGCTCATTTCCATCAGTGGTGCGATTGGTACCGGCCTGTTCATGGGTTCGGGCAAGATCATTGCGCTGTCTGGCACCTCGATCATCCTCGTCTACGCCATCATCGGTTTTTTCGTGTTCTGCATCATGCGCGCCATGGGCGAGATGCTGCTGGCCAACCTGCAGATGGAATCGTTCGCCGACCTGGTGCACAACTACCTGGGCCCACGGGCCGGTTACATTCTCAGCTGGTCGTACTGGCTCAGCTGGGTAGTGGCAGCGGTGGGTGACGTGGTGGTGGTCGCGGGGTTCGTGCAGTACTGGTACCCCGATGTGCCTACTTGGCTACCGGCCTTCGGTACCATGTTCCTGCTGCTGGGGCTGAACATGCTGGCGGTGAAGGCCTTTGGCGAAGTGGAGTTCTGGTTTGGCCTGATCAAGATCGTCGCCATCGTGCTGTTGGTGGTGACCGGCCTGGTAATGGTCGCGACTTCCTACACTTCGCCGGCAGGGGTAACCGCCTCGTTCAGCCACCTGGTAGCACCGGGCGTGGTCATGCCACATGGCATCCTGGGCTTTCTCGCCGGGTTTCAGATCGCCATCTTCTCCTTTGTCGGCACCGAGCTGATCGGCACCGCAGCGGCGGAGGCCAAAGACCCGGAGAAGACCCTGCCCAAGGCAATCAACACCATCCCCGTGCGCATCCTGTTGTTCTACATCTGTTCGCTGGTGTGCATCATCAGTGTGGTCTCCTGGGCCAATGTGCCGGCCAACCGCAGCCCATTCGTTGAACTGTTCCTGCTTGGCGGGTTGCCCGCAGCCGCTGGCATCATCAACTTCGTGGTGCTGACGTCGGCTGCGTCGTCGGCCAACAGCGGTGTCTACTCGGGCTCGCGGATGCTCTACGGCCTGTCACATCAGCAGCAGGCGCCTGTGGCGTTCGGGCGGCTGTCTGGCTCGGGTACGCCCGTGCGGGCGCTGGTGTTCTCGGGGGTGTGCATGGCGATTGCCTTGACGCTGCTGTTCGTGATTCCAGAAGTGATGACCGTGTTTACCCTGGTGTCGACCATCTCCGCAGTGATGATCATCGTTACCTGGTCACTGATCCTGCTGTCCTACTTCGCTTACCGTCGGCAGAATCCGCAGGCCCATGAGCGGTCCAGGTTCAAGCTGCCAGGTGGCAAGGCCACCGCTGCGCTGGCGCAGCTGTTCCTGATCTTCGTGCTGTGCCTGCTGGCCCTGGAACCGGACACCCGCACGGCGTTGTACGTGATGCCGTTGTGGTACGCGGGCCTGCTGCTGGCCTACCGGCGCCGGGCCAAGGCATGTATGCGGCCACAGGCAGCTACCGCCGCCTAGCGTTCGCGGCCGTAAAGCGCAGGGCTGCCCACACCTCAAGGCTGGCGCTCAGCCACCGCCCGCAACGTACGCAACGTCACCACTGGCGCATCCACCACGAACCGATTGGCAAGCCAGCCCGGCACGTCCCCGGCCGGGTCGGCTTGCAACTGATACGTCACTTCGGTTTCGCGCTCACCCAGCGGCTTCATCCGCCACTCGCCGCTCAGGTGCTGCACGCGGATCAGCCCGTCCACCTTGGGGATCCTGTCGGGCTCGGCACTCAGGTGCCGCAGCAGGGTGCCGTCGTCCAGGCGTTCGCTGGTCACCTTCAGCACGATGTCCCGCGGCATCGTCGGCCAGGGCAGGTTGGTGGTCAGGTACACCCAGGTATTGGCGCCGTCCACGTCCAGCAAACGCATCTGGTCACAGGCGTACAGCCATTTGCAGGCTACGCGCAGGTTCTCTTGCAGGTCGGTAAGGGTACGTACGCTGGCTTTCATGGTGCTCACGCCACGAAATTGCTGGTAGGGCGAATCCGCTGCGGCGCTCAGGTACACGCGAATGCCTTCGCGATCGTAGGCCAGGTTCCAGTCATCGGCAGCCAGGGCAGAGGTGCACAGCAGCAGGGCGGCGAGCAGCAGGCAGCGGTTCATGGCTGGTACCGCGCGAGGGATGGGTGTTTGAGTATGCGCGGCAAACAGAAAGCCCGCCAGGTTGGCGGGCTTGCGGGCATCAGCCTGGGCTTAGCGCTTAGGGTTCAGTGTCAGGTGTACGTGACGGTTCACGTCCTTGTACAGCAAGTAGCTGAAGTTGCCTGGGCCGCCGGCGTAGCAGGCTTGCGGGCAGAAGGCGCGCAGCCACATGAAGTCGCCAGCTTCCACTTCGACCCAGTCCTGGTTCAGGCGATACACCGCCTTGCCTTCCAGCACGTACAGGCCGTGTTCCATCACGTGGGTTTCAGCGAACGGGATCACGCCGCCCGGCTGGAAGGTGACATGTTCACGTGCAT
>Ga0207655_1001419_pt1 | contig 22229 bp, 19 predicted proteins | sample KBSM44metaG_FD_184398 | JGI IMG/M metagenome (GOLD analysis project Ga0207655, IMG submission 184398) | Miscanthus rhizosphere microbial communities from Kellogg Biological Station, Michigan, USA - KBS M4-4 metaG (SPAdes) (version 2) | ecosystem: Host-associated > Plants > Roots > Rhizosphere >... | reverse complement strand
TTTCTACGAAATTGAATACGTTACGCGCATATAGTGCGGAAGCTTCTGTCGCTACAGTTGCCGGAATATTTGGAACACCCAAAATTTTCACGCCATTTTCTGTAAACACAGTCTCGCCAACTTTAGAACCTTCAACGTTACCGCCAGTTTCAACAGCCATATCTAAAATGACAGAGCCTGGTTTCATCTTGGCAACAGTTTCAGCCTTAATCAGACGCGGTGCATCACGACCTGGCAACAATGCAGTTGTAATCACGATGTCAGCGTTAGAAACAGCCTTGTCAACAATCGCGGCTTGGTCTTTGATGTATTGCTCACCCGGCATCCATCCATAACCATTTTTAGCGGCGTCAGCTGCACGTTGTTGCTCTTCTTCAGACATTGGTACGTCTAACCACTTACCGCCTAAAGATTCAACCTGATCTTTCGCCGTAGGACGCAAATCAGTTGCTTCAACAATTGCACCTAAACGTTTTGCAGTTGCAATTGCCTGAAGACCTGCAACGCCCACGCCCATAATCACAACACGAGCAGGTTTTACAGTACCAGCAGCAGTCATAAGCATTGGGAACATACGTTGATATTCAGCGGCAGCAAGCAAAACTGATTTATAACCAGAAAGGTTTGCCTGAGAAGACAATACGTCCATGTTCTGCGCACGAGAAAGCGTACGAGGAAGCAATTCCAATGCAAAAGCAGAAACTTGCTGATTCGCAAACTGATCTAGCTCGGTATTACGATAAGGATCAAACATTGCTACAACAGCAGTATTTGCTGGAAGTTTTTGAATTTCCCCGCCTTGTGGCGCACGAACTTTCAAAATAATTTGACTACCCGTATAGGCATCATCCGTAATGGTTGCACCGACCTGTTCATAAGCACTGTCAATGTACGCAGCCTTTACACCGGCACCACGTTCAATCACAACGCTATGACCAGCGCTAATCAACTTCTTTACTGTCTCTGGCGTAGCAGCTACACGATTTTCACCGACGACAGTTTCGGTTGGGATTCCGATTTGCATGAGCGTTCCTCAAGCTAATTTCTCATTGTCAAAAACATTGCAACCTGCAATGTTTCCCCCATGTGTATTCTTTGTACAGAATTTGGATTCTAATTGAACTTTTTTAAAATACCACCCAATATTTATTTAATAAATACCCATATTTTGAACTGATGATTCACGATATTTGATTTGAGGTGTAACATAGGAAGCTTTTTCTTTTTTTGCAGACAACAGTCTCTCTTATACAGTCCTGTATATGAAAATTTCTTTATCTTCGTTTCAAATCGGGTCTTTTTTTGCTCTTTGCTCTGCTTTTCTATTCAGTACAAAAGCAATCTTTATTAAACAGACTTATGCCCTTTCTCCATTAGTAGACGCCACAGTCCTGATGGCCTTACGCATGTTAAGCGCTTTACCGTTCTTTCTATTAATTTGCTGGTTTAACAGGCATCATAATCAGGGCATAAAAAAGAAGGATTGGCTAATTTTAATTTTTGCTGGTCTATTAGGCTACTACTTTGCCAGCTGGCTCGATTTTATGGGTCTGATGTTTATTAGTGCTTCACTCGAACGAATTATTCTATTTTTATATCCCACACTCACAGTCATTGTCTCAAGCTTCCTGTACAAACAAAAATTAGATGCAAAAAGTTTATTTGCCATTTTTCTTAGTTATGGTGGAACTGTATTGGTCATGCTTCAAGAGCACAACAATGCACCAATTCAGGGCAACTTCTGGTTAGGCACAAGTCTCGTGTTTGCGAGTGCTGTGGCTTTTGCAGGCTATTTACTACTAACCCCGCCATTAATTAAAAAATTTGGTTCTTGGAATTTCACAGGGTTAGCTTTAACTGTGGCTTGTATCGGTACATTAACGCACTATGTATTAAGCACTCCTCAGCCTATTCAACTTCTATTACAACTTCCATCTAGTGTAATTTGGTACGGCGTCGGACTTGGCTTTTTAGTCACTGTTTTACCTACCGTTATGCTCATGCAAAGTATTGAGCGACTTGGCGCCTCTCAATCTGCCATGATTGCTTCGATAGGACCAGTTTTAACTATTTTACTCGCGGTTACTTTTTTAAATGAACATCTCAATATGTGGCAATGGGTAGGCTGTATTTTAAATATTGCAGGTGTCATGATAATTACCCTCAGAAAGAAAAGATTAAAATACTAATTTCTCTTGACCTCAACTTAAGTTGAGGTTGGATACTCATCTAAATTTTACTGAACGGTTGAGTCCCATGAATAAAGAAACTTTTAAAATAATAAATCCATCAACTTTATACGACCCTACTCCAAATGCTTATAGTCATGTTGCTGTGGTAGAAAATTTTAAAAAGATTATTCATATTGCTGGTCAAGGTGGCGAAAACTCAAAAGGTGAATTAAGCCCAAACTTTGAAGAACAAGTTTCCCAAGCTATTGATAACATTAAGCATGCTTTAATTGCTGCCAATGCAGAGCTTAGCAACATTGCCGTATTAAGAGCTTTAGTTGTTGACCACTCGGTCGAAAAACATGAAATTTTAATTAAAGTTATGCAGAATTTATGGAAAAATCATCCTTTTCCAGCCTGTACACTCATTCCTGTACCACGCCTTGCATTAGAGCATATGCTCATTGAAGTCGAAGCAACCGCGTACACCTAATAAAATCGAGAGAACATCATGTCTACCCCTGAAGATATCAGTCAAAATAAACCTTTACTTTGGTTGATGGCAGCAGCATGTGGCTTATGTGCAGGTGTGAATTATTATTGTCAGCCTCTTATTCACTCCATTCAACAAGACTTTGCTGTTACTCAAGCACAAGCCGCATTGACCGTTACATTTGCTCAGGTGTCTTACGCCCTCGGACTGCTCTTTATTGTTCCAATGGGTGATATCGTCAATAAAGCCAAGGCTATTCCGTTTTTGATGGTGCTTTGTGCAGTTGGCCTATTTACTTCTGCTTTTGCTGTTAACTTACCCATGCTATGGATCGGTACAATTTTAGCGGGCTTATTTTCTGTGGCAGCTCAAGTGCTTATTCCACTTGCCACAATGACTGTAAAACCTGAAAAAACTGGCGAGATTATTGGTTTTTTAATGAGTGGCCTATTGGTTGGTATTTTACTCTCTACCAGTCTGGCTGGCCTATTTTCTAACTTATTCCATTGGAAAGTGGTTTATGTGGTAAGCGGCATATTAATGCTTCTGTTGGCATATACCTTAAAAAGTCGCTTGCCTTATGTTTTACGCATGAAAATGAACTATGGACAGATCTTTGGTTCCATGGGTCAGCTTTTAAAACAAGAGAAAAGACTATTATTAAGAGCGCTTACAGGTGCTTTCGCCTTCGCATCTGTGAGTATTTTATATTCCACCATCGCATTACTCCTCACCTCAGCACATCATTTACCTGATCTGTTTATTGGACTAGTACCTTTAGTCGGTATCTTTGGTGCCTTATCAACCCGTTATATTGGTAAATATGCTGATCAGGGACGCACCACTCTACTCACATGGATAGGTTGTGGTTTATTCCTGTTAAGCTGGCTCTGCTTTTATTATGGACAAACTTTGCTTGCGAGTTATATTGCTGGTTTTGCTTTAATTCAGTTAGCACTAGCACTCGTACACACAAGCAACCAGAGTATTATTTTCCGTTTACGACCAGATGCAAAATCTCGTATTAATGCCATCTATATGACCACTTACTTTATTGGAGGCGCAGGAGGTTCAGCATTAGGAATTTTTGCGTGGAACCGTGGCGGATGGACCATGACTTGCCTTGCTGGTATTGGGCTAGTTGTACTTTGTATTTTGTTTAGCTTGTTTGATGCTATCTTACAAAAAAAGAAAATGATTTCCCAATAAGGTAACTTGTTATAAATCATCTCCCTATATTCAACACAAGGGTGGTTATAAATTACTCGGCTAAATGCCTCTGTCGATTCAAGCATAAACCTCGTATAATGCTGCCCTTTCATTAATTTAGCGACTTTTGGGCTATTGGTTATGCAATCACTTCAATCGTTACAACCTCGTATTTCTGTCGCACCCATGATGGATTGGACAACGAAGGATTATCGATTCTTTGCGCGCTTGTTTAACCCAAATGTTGTGCTATACACCGAAATGGTGACCACAGGTGCGATTCTATTTGGTGATGCTAAACGCCATTTAGACTACAGTGCACAAGAGCATCCTATTGTATTACAGTTAGGCGGTTCAAACCCACAAGAGCTTGCGACTTGCACAAAAATGGCTGAAGACTGGGGTTACGATGAAGTTAACCTCAATGTAGGCTGCCCAAGTGACCGTGTACAGAACAATAAAATCGGTGCTTGCTTAATGGCAGAACCAGATTTGGTTGCTGAATGCATTCATACTATGCAAAAAGCAGTAAACATTCCGGTAACAGTCAAACACCGTATCGGGATTGATGACATGCACTCTTATGAAGAGATGCTTCATTTTGTAGATACAGTTGCAGCAACAGGTTGCACTCATTTTGTAGTGCATGCCCGTATTGCTATTTTGAAAGGCCTGTCACCAAAAGAAAACCGTGAAGTTCCACCTTTACGCTATGAAGATGTCTATCGTTTAAAACAAGAGCGCCCACATCTCACCATTGAAATTAACGGCGGGATTAAAACGCTTGCTGAAACTCAAGCACATTTACAGCATGTTGATGGCGTCATGATTGGCCGTGAAGCCTATCATAATCCGTACTTACTCGCGGAAATGGGTCAGCTTTGGAATTTGGAAGCTCCAGATCGATTCGAAATTATGGAACAAATGCTACCTTATATTGAACAGCGTATGGCTGAAGGTGCTCCACTCTCTATCATTACACGTCATATTTTGGGTTTATTCCAAAATTTACCTGGTGCGCGTAAATGGCGTCAGGCGCTAAGTGGCGGAAATGCAAAAACTTTAGGTGATGTAGAACAGGCTATTTGCAACATGCAAGCAGCTTTAATTCGTACTGAGGAATATTTAAAAGAACATCAGGCTTAAGCATGTGATGGCTTCTTAAATTGTAAGAAAATGTGGCATTTTAAATCAGGGACTTAGATTTTGAGTATATTCGCAATGACTGAATTAAAATATTCAAATTTAAGCTCTGATTAATTATTTTTAAATAAAAATATCAATAACTTAAGTTAAATTGTTTTTGTGTTTCATTTTAATGAATATCTTTTTATCTCTAAGTAGCAATATCTAGAAAAAAGATACGTTATTACATAACGCAAACAAAACTTTTAAGGTACGCCTATTAGTATCTCTGAACGCCACAGGTAGGTGGTGATTTTTTTAATATGGATATAGATAGTACGGTAGAGATTTCACGATGATTATTTATGACGGACAAGTAGCTGATAATTATATGTATCAGGATTCAAATCAGGCAGCCATTGTTGTATCCCACAGCACTCCAAGTCTCCCTTATCCTTTCACCATGAAACCTAGTAATCATCAAACTGAAACTTCCGACACTCCAGCAATAGATGTTGATAGATTCGTAGCTAAATTAGAAAGCATTACCTCAAGACGCAGTAAAGCTCGTTGTGCACGTAGTATCCGCCTTGCTCTCGAATCTGCTGGTGCAGATATTAGGAATCACCCCATTGCAGCTTCAGACTGGGGAGATACCTTAAAAAAGATTGGCTACAAAGAGATAAATCCATCATTTGATGAGCCACAAGAAGGTGACATCTATATCATTCACAGAACCCGTAACCATGTTTATGGACATATTGCTGGATACACAGGAAGTGAATGGGTCTCTGACTTCAAACAAAATAGTTATGATGTCTACAAAGATGATAGCGTCACTTATACTTACTATCGTTTAGGGCAACCTACCTAATTATCGGGTTTTTCAATCCTTTTCAAATATGCCAAGCAGTTGATCAGACAGACTTTTTAAATCAGGTTTGGCTTCTTTTTTGCATGATTTTCATATTGTACTTGTCAAAAATGATGATGTAACTTTATGAAAAAAATACTCTTAGGCAGTTACTTACTGACGTCATTTAGCTTGGCGTATGCCATTCCCGATACTAACGTTATAGAAGTTTTCAAAAAAGTACCAGAAAAAAGGATTTATCAACCACAATATTTATTGAAAGGAACGGCTCCTCAAGCTCGAATCCATGTCATGCGAAAGCAATATTTAAATGGATTACTAGATTGTCCTTCTGTGATCTTTCACGATAAGAAAAAAATTCTATCTCTGCACTCATTTGAAGAAGCAACAATCTTTCTAGAGCCAGATAATTACTCTATTCGCTATGCAATTAATAATAGTGGTTGCATCAATTTAGAATTCTATCAACATAAACGCCCTAAAATAGACATTATGTCTCAGGAGCGTCAGTTAGACGGTGATAGCGAATATACGTTTCTTATTAGCGAGCACACCGGGCTACAATAATTATTTCAGCATATGGTTAAAGATATCTCCTACTCACGCTTGTAGCAGTTCGTAGATATGTTCAGCATAAGATTGAATCAGATCACTTTGGTCTGTTCTATAAGCTAAAACCACTTCAGAGAAAAGGTTCTTATTTTCCAGCAGAATCAGTTTTACATTTTTGGGTAGTATTTGTTCAAATTCTTGAGGGACAATACTAATACCCAAATTTGCAGCGACTAATTGTAATTGGGTTATCTTACGAGATTGGACTACCGCTGTTTTAGGCAAGAAACCAGCTCCTACACACAAGTTTGAGACTAGATAGCTCAAACCTCCCCGCTTTGGATGTGGAGTTGAAACAAAATATTCATCTACTAAATCTCTTATCTGGATACTTTGTTTTTGTTTAAATTTAGGGTGATCAATATAGACAGCGACAAATAAGGGCTGTTCATATAATTTCAAAATCGTTATTTCTTCAAGGCTATGCAATACTGGTGGTCTTATCAAACCAATATCAATTTCTCCACTCATTAAAGCTAAGATTTGCTGCTCCGATGACAAGGTATTCACCTCAAAATTTATCTGCTTAGCTAAGCTAACTTCTTTTAATATCTGAATCTTTTTATGATCCATGACAATACTGCTTGAGTGAGCAATTTTAATCTGGCGGTTTTTTCCTTCCGAAACACTTTTAGAAAGATCAATAATTTCATTCAAATAAAGCATGTTATCTTTTATTTTCTTATAAAAGACTTCTCCTGCTGCTGTAAGCTTTACTTTCTTGTCAGTACGATCAAATAGTTGAAAGTTAATTTCTTCCTCTAATAATTTTATCTGCCTACTCAAAGCTGATTGAGCAATAAAGAGCTTTTCTGAAGCAGCCGTAAAACTGCCTTCTTCAACAATTTTTATAAAATATTGAAATTGTTTTAAAGTGAGCATTCCCATCTCAAAATTAGATCATTAAGCCTATTTTCTATATTAGATTAGATAGATTACCTTCGCTAGAATTTTATTAAGACCATTCACTTGATTAAATTATTCATGAAGTATTTAAAAGGTTTCACCATATTCACTGTCGTTATTTTAATTTTATGGTGCTTTAAATTTTATGATCAGCAGCTTCCAACACAGCCCAAACACGACACGATAGAATTATATGACTAAAAAAGAAAAAAGCATGCCCAAACATAAGAGCACGCCTTTTTAATATTTAAACTAAGCTTTCTTTAAATCTAGTTTCTTTAAAACTTCAGCTACTGCAATCATGGCAAAACTTGAAGTCACAACCACCGCTGAACCATAGCCACCACAGCGTAAACCAGCCGATGGACACACATCTGCACTTGAGAATGGGTTATCAATCGAATAAATACAGGTAATTCCAAATTTCTCTTTTGTTTTTTTACAAATACCACGAGCGCGAAGTTGGCTACGTAACTTCGCCAACATCGGGTCTTGTTCGGTTTTTGATAAATCCGCCACACGAATTTTAAGCGGATCGAGCTTACCGCCTGCTCCACCCGAAACAATCAAAGGAATTTTGTTAAAACGGCAATGCAGCATTAAAGCCAACTTCGCTTTAACGTCATCAATACAGTCTAAGATAATATTGGGTACAGGATTTAAAAGCTCTGTGACATTCTCAGGTGTTAAGAAGTCATCAATAATATTTACTTTAATACGTGGGTTAATTTGACGGCAGCGTTCCGCCATAATCTCAACTTTTTCACAGCCTAATGTAGAGGTCATCGCTGGTAGCTGACGGTTTACATTTGATGCCGCGACAACATCCATATCCACTAATGTGATTTCACCAATTCCTGTACGAGCCAAAGCCTCTACAGCCCAACTGCCAACACCACCAATACCAATCACCATCACATGACTTTGCTCGTAATGTTGAAACGATGAATCACCATAAACTTTGGCTACACCTGCAAAACGACGTTCATATTCATCTTGTTGGAGATCGGTCATTGTTACTCTTTGGGGGGATATAAAACACGGTGGCTATTTTACCTGAATCAATTAGGCATAGGATATCTTTTACGATATTATAAATAGCAAAAGTCCCTTAAAATTTATTAATAATGAATCAAGAACTTAATCAAAAAATTGTCTTATGTATCCCAGGTGTTTGGGAAAATCATCAAGCTCTATTACATGCCCTCCTCACTAATGAAACAGGATATATTTACGCAGGCTCAATTATTAAGTCTTTAACAAATGAGCATTATGCTGAAATTGAAGAGTATGAAAATGATCCGAATGTAAGTCAGATTTTTAGGTCATTGAGTATGGGCCGTTTTTCTGAAAGTGAATTAGAAAAAATTGATCGACATAATATGGTTATTTATGTTGTTTGTGAGGGTGGATCAATAGAGTTAGCACAACAAGCTCTGTTGTTAGGACAAGCCCTCATCAAAGCAGGTGGCTTAGCAATTAAAGTTGAGACTTCTGGACTTACACATATTAAAAGTGATTGGCTTAGTTATAGTGCTGAAAATACCCTAGATCTGTTTAAAGGCTTTATTCCTATTATTTCCGACGATAATTTACTTTATTCTTGCGGAATGCATCAATTCGGTAAACCAGATGGATGTATAAATCTAAAAGTAGATCAAGCATCCTATATTCTGAATCATTTCTTGTTATATATCCTTATCGAAAATCCAGAGTTGTTAGAGAATCAAACTTTTTCGGCTGATGAAGAATCAGAACCACTAAAGCTTTCCTTAAAAGCATCTAGCGATTTCTTTGATTTAGATTCACTATATTTTAATCCACTCGATGTTTGGATGCTGACTACGTCATTTAGCTGGAAGAAATTATTTAAGTTTAGTTAAGTTTCCAAAAAGAAACCCTGTAATTTACAGGGTTTCTTTTTCAATTATTCTGCAATCAAATTTCGAAGTACATAATGCAAAATACCACCAGCCTTAAAGTACTCGACCTCATTTAACGTATCAATTCGGCACAACACATTAAAATGACTCGCTACCCCATCCGGTCTTTTTACATCAACTTCAAGAATTTGATGAGGTTGAATCCCGTCCAGTAAACCACGGATTGATATCACTTCATGACCCGTTAAATTAAGAGATTGACGAGTTTGCCCATCAACAAACTGTAATGGCAACACTCCCATACCGACTAGGTTTGAACGATGGATACGCTCGAAGCTCTCGGCAATCACTGCTTTCACACCTAATAAATTTGTTCCTTTTGCAGCCCAGTCACGTGAAGAACCTGTTCCATATTCCTTACCTGCAATAATCACAAGAGGTGTGTTTTCTTGTTGATAAAGCATCGCTGCATCATAAATGGCAAGCTTTTCACCACTTGGAATGTAAATAGTATTACCACCCTCTTCACCACCAAGCATTTCGTTTTTAATACGAATGTTGGCAAAGGTGCCTCGCATCATCACTTCATGATTACCACGTCGAGAACCATACGAGTTAAAGTCTTTTGGATCGACCCCTTGCTCTTGTAAATACCGACCCGCAGGACTATCTTTTTTGATATTCCCCGCTGGTGAAATATGATCGGTTGTGACTGAGTCACCTAAAACAGCCAAAATACGCGCCTGTTCAATATTTTTAATTGGTTTCGGTGGCTCTCCAATTCCTTCAAAGAAAGGAGGATGGCGAATATAAGTCGAGTCATCGGCCCATTCATAGGTCTTACTCTTTGGAATCTGAATCGCTTGCCAACTCGCATCACCATCAAAGACCGCAGCATATTCTTTATGGAACATCTCTGTATTTACTTTCTGCAAGACAACGTCAATTTCTGCCTGACTTGGCCATATATCTTTTAAATAGACGGGCTGTCCATCTTTCCCCTCACCAAGAGGCTCTGTTGTCAGGTCGGTACGAATATTTCCAACCAAACCATAAGCTACAACAAGAGGCGGTGAAGCTAACCAATTGGTTTTAACTAATGGATGTACTCGTCCTTCAAAGTTACGGTTACCAGAAAGTACAGATGCAACATTCAAATCATGACATTGAATTGCATCTTCGACTGGCTCGGGTAATGGGCCTGAGTTACCAATACAGGTTGTACAGCCATACCCCACCAAGTTATAACCCAATTCATCTAAATACGGCGTAAGCCCAGCAGCCAACAAATAATCAGTCACGACCTTAGAACCAGGTGCAAGAGAGCTTTTCACCCATGGTTTTCGTTGTAAGCCTTTTTCAATGGCTTTTTTGGCAAGCAGACCCGCCGCTAACATCACGCTTGGGTTAGAGGTATTGGTACAAGAGGTAATCGCAGAAATAACGACATCACCATGATTTAACGGGTATTCCTGCCCTTCAATCACACAAGATGGACTTTCATGTTGAATATTTGCTTTTTTTGCCTCTACAGCAGTACCACCACCTTCATTTTCTAGACGTTCTTTTGCTTCTTTTGCTGGTTTTAGCGTTAACTCCATGAGCGCATTAAACGTTTTAGGCACTTCAGATAACAGCACTCGGTCTTGCGGGCGTTTTGGTCCAGCCAAACTTGCTTGCACCGTGGTCATGTCTAAACTTAAAGTATCTGTAAAAACAGGTTCATCACCAGCATTACGCCATAAACCTTGAGCTTTACTATAGGCTTCAACGAGCTCAATACGGTCTTCATGACGCCCTGTCAGTTTTAGGTATCCTATAGTCACTTCATCTATTGGAAAGAAACCACAGGTTGCACCATATTCTGGTGCCATATTGGCAATTGTTGCACGGTCAGCAAGAGGCAAATCTGCCAAACCATCTCCATAGAACTCTACAAATTTACCCACCACACCTTTTTGGCGAAGCATTTGAGTAATAGTGAGTACTAAGTCAGTTGCAGTGATACCTTCTGGTAATTTTCCTGTAAGTTTAAAACCGATAACTTCAGGAATAAGCATAGAAATAGGTTGGCCCAACATTGCTGCTTCAGCCTCAATACCACCTACGCCCCAGCCTAAAACACCCAAGCCATTAATCATGGTCGTATGTGAGTCTGTTCCCACTAAGGTGTCAGGAAAAGCAAACGTTTTACCTTCATCTTCTCCTAACCACACTGCTTGGGCCAAATATTCTAAATTGACCTGATGGCAAATCCCCGTACCTGGCGGCACTACACTAAAATTATTAAATGCCGACTGTCCCCAACGTAGAAATTGATATCGTTCGCCATTACGCTGCATTTCAATATGTACGTTTTCTTCAAAAGCCTGATCATTGGCAAAATAGTCAACCATCACCGAGTGGTCAATCACCAAATCAACAGGAGATAAGGGGTTAATCTTCTCTGGGTCTCCACCAGCTTGAGCCATGGCTGCTCGCATTGCTGCCAAATCGACTACAGCGGGTACCCCTGTAAAATCCTGCATTAAAACTCGAGCAGGTCGATATTGAATTTCCTGTTCAGAACCTTTGGTTTTTAACCATTCTGCTAAGGCATAGATGTGTTCAGTTTTAACGCTAAGTTGGTCTTCAAACCGTAATAAGTTTTCCAATAATACTTTTAAAGATTTCGGTAGTTTGGCAATATCCCCTAGCGTTTTCTCTGCTTGGGCTAAGCTAAAAATCTGATAATTGCTGGAACCTACTGTTAGCGTCTGTAAAGCATTAAAACTATTGATATTGCTATACTTAGCCATTGGGTTATCCTCCCATGTCTGGCAATGTTATTTTTCACGTTTTTACATGTTGTTTTCTTACTTTAAGCTTCTTTTTTAATCGCTGTGTTTTGTTTTAGTTACTATTTCTAATCTTTGATTTTTATTACGATAATTTCAACGCCGAGAGCGAGTTTTCCCAAAGCCGTACGGCCAAATCTGACGCTGATATGTTTAAGTTTTCTGCCAAACTTTGCAAAACATAAGGTAAATTAACTGGGGTATTACGGGTACGCTCTTCAGTTGAGGTTTGGCAACAAAGTGGGGTCATATCAGGACAATCTGTTTCAATCACCAAGTGCTCTGCACCTATAGCTTGCACAACCGTATGAAGTTTTTTTGCATTCGGATTAGTAATTTGCCCTGTCACACCAATTTTGAATCCAAGTTTAATGAGACCTTTTGCTTCCTCTATGCCACCACTAAAAGCATGGGCAATTCCACCCAGTTTAAATTTCTGAGCTTTTAATATTGCGAGTACATCGCCATGGGCTTTTCTAATATGGAGAAGTACTGGTTTTTGATATTGGGTTGCAAGCTCTAACTGATCGGCAAAATATTGTTTTTGCTTCGCATAGATATCTGGCTGCTTATGCTCTTTTAAAAAGGTATCTAAGCCAATTTCGCCTACTGCCACACATTGTTCTTTCTGCAAAATTTGCTCAAGATGAGAAAGATGTTCTGGCTGGTGTTGCTCAATATAAAAAGGGTGTAAGCCGGGTGCTAGATATGAACTCGGTACATTTTCCCAGCTATTTAACTGATGATGTGTTTGTAGCAATTCATCAAAACGTGACTGCACAAAACCAATTAAAACCAGTGCATCAACCCCAGCTTTTTTGGCATTAAGGGCTAACTGTTGCCGATCTTCATCAAAATCGGCAACATCAAAATGCGTATGTGTATCAAACAGACGCATTAGCTTCCACTTTTTGCAACAGGTGTTGAAGCTGGTTGCGCTTTAGCCTGCGGCAAATATTCTTTTTTCAAGACTTGCTGCAATTGATCATAAGGAATGACTAATCGAGGCAATCCAACCACATAGGGTCCAATTTCATATTCACCATATTGAAGAATTAAACCTTGCTCACCTAATAAGAAATTATCGGATAATTTAAATGGCCAAGCTTGTTCATAATCACCGACATTATCAGCCAGTTTAGAATCTGTAACCCAAGTCTTAAAGGCTTCATGCGCTAACTTCTCTAATGCTGCCTTTTGCTGTGGACGCAACAAGTCTTCAAGCCTGATCTGCTTTTGTTCTTTTAAATCAAAATTATAATAATGCTGTGCAGCAGAACCATGAGCACCACCTAAATAGCTACTGCTATTAAGTACAACAGTGACCACTTTACCTTGAGCCTGCAAAATCTTAGGTTTAACTAAAAGATTAATTTGATGACTACTACTTAAAGCTTTTAACTCATTGTCCAGACCAATAAATGAATTTGCATAACGTTGAACCTGTGTATCAAAGCTATTTTTTCGCTCTGCACCCGCAACTGCTGAAGCTTCTGTTTTTTGATCTGCTTCCTTCACTTTAGCATCGGGTTCAGCAATTTCTAAAATTTGATCTAGAGTCTTTAAGATTTGCTGATCTACAATTTTATCAATAAATGGAAAATTACTCTGTAAACGCTCAACTGTAAATTCGGGACAAGTTTTACCATCACAATCAGGTAAAGCAACCTTACTCGGAATTGTTTCACCCTTCAAAGTCAGCTCTACTGGCTTTTTTTCTTCGACTGCTGGTTTCTGCTGCTCTTGAGAATCCTTAGGATCGGCTTTAGGTTGGCATGCCACCAAAAATATAGCAGAAGCAAGCAAAGTTAATCGCAGTGAAACTTTAGAAGATAACATCATATTTTGCCTTTTATTCTAAGGAGATTACGCAGTGCCTTTTCTAAGAAATTAGCGCATATAAATAGAGGTTGCAAATTCTGCTACCATCTTAAAACATTTGTTCATAAACCTCGGGTTGTAATATTTTTTTTGTTTGTTCTGTAGATAAATAAATATCGAGCTGTGGTGCCTCTTTAGTAATTTGGTTTGCCTGATAATGCAGTCCAATACCTTCACCATCAAAGAACCAATCCGCTTGTCCCCAATATAAAGTTTTTGGTGCTTCTTTTTTTATTTCAACAGTCTGCTTTTTTAACCAGTCTTGATAAGCTACCTGCACCATTTGATGCATAGCTGTTTGTTGATCTTTTTTTAAAACATCTAACAAACTTAAACTTTTATGCAATTTTCGGTCAGCCACGAAAAAGTAATAACGGTCTTTAATCGTGAGCTCTTCTTGCTTGGTATCAAGCCCCAATTGCAATAAAACATATTGATTACGCTGCGAAGCAATACGTGTATGAAGATGCAATTCATAAGCCCGATTCTTTGAATATTTATCTTGCCATTCATCAGACTTTTTTACATAGGCATTAATCGCCTGCTGCAAGCTTAAGTCTTTTTTCAAATCAATTTGATCTTGGATCACTTTTGTCTGACTTTTCGCGATCCAGTCATTTATCCATGCGTCTTGAGTTTTTATCGTTTGAATATCAACATCAATACAATTTTTCTTCTCACAAAATGGCAAAGCATAATCGGCTTTTACTTCTTGTAAGTTGAGAAATGGCAGTACTTCAGCTTTTTCAATATTTTGAGTTTGGGTACCTGCTAGTTTCGTTTGAGAAGATGATGAAGACTGAGAGCTTTTCCAGACAAAAATAGAAATAGCAGAAATTAATGTTATGACTGCAACCACCAGCGCAATAATTGCCTTTTTACTCAAGTTCATTTCATCATCCTTTTTTATTTTTCAAAACAAAACAGCTTCTATTCGAAGCTGTTTGTCACATTAAAATGATCAGTGTTCACGTGTGTTACGGAACTGAATATCAGGCCAACGCTCTTGCATAATCTGCAAGTTCACTCGGCTTGGCGCAAGATAAGTTAAATGTCCACCACCATCTATAGAAAGTTGGTCATGTGCTTTCTTCTTAAATTCATTCAGAATTTTTTCGTCATCACAGTGAATCCAGCGAACGGTGTTAACGCTTACAGGCTCATAAACACAGTCAACCTTATATTCTTCTTTCAAACGATAAGCAACCACGTCAAACTGGAGCACACCTACCGCCCCAACAATCAAGTCATTGCTGATTTGCGGCATAAATACCTGAGTCGCCCCTTCTTCAGACAACTCTTTCAAACCTTTTTGCAATTGTTTTGACTTTAATGGATCTCTTAAACGCACACGACGGAACATCTCTGGCGCAAAGTGAGGAATACCTGTGAAGTGCAGATTTTCACCACTTGTGAAAGTATCACCAATTTGAATCGTGCCATGGTTATGTAAACCAATAATATCGCCCGGCCATGCTTCTTCTAAATGTTCACGCTCACCAGCAAGGAATGTCAAAGCATCACTAATGCGGACATCTTTACCAAGACGCACGTGGTTCATCTTTAAACCTTTTTCATATTTACCCGAGCAAATACGCATGAAGGCAATACGGTCACGGTGTTTCGGGTCCATGTTGGCTTGAATTTTAAATACAAAACCAGAAAAACCTTCTTCTTTCGCATCAACTACACGCTCTTGTGTAGGGTGCGCTTTAGGTTCAGGTGCCCAACCCATGAAAGCATCTAGTACATGGTCAACACCAAAGTTGCCTAATGCCGTACCAAATAGAACCGGAGTTTGTTTACCTTGTAAAAATAATTCGCGGTCTAATGGCTCATTCGCCATTTGTACGAGCTCAAGCGACTCTTCAAAAGATGCCCAAGCCAAATCACCTACTTTTTCACGAATATCAGCATGATCATAGCCATCACGCACTTCAATATCTGTAATGGTTGAACCAAAGCCTGCTTTATAGACATACAATTTATTTTCAATAATGTTGTATACACCAGCAAAATCACGGCCCATTCCTAATGGCCATGTAATGGGTACACAGCGGATATTGAGGACATTTTCAATTTCATCAAGTAACTCAAGCGGCTCACGAATCTCACGGTCCATCTTGTTTACGAATGAAATGATAGGCGTGTCACGCATACGACACACTTCCATCAATTTGATGGTACGTTCTTCGACACCTTTTGCACCATCAATCACCATTAACGCAGAGTCAACTGCGGTAAGGGTACGATACGTATCTTCCGAGAAATCTTCATGTCCCGGTGTATCGAGTAAGTTAATGGTATGACCTTTATATGGGAACTGCATAACAGACGTGGTAATAGAAATTCCACGCTCTTTTTCCATTTCCATCCAGTCAGATGTAGCTGCGCGGTCAGATTTACGGCTTTTTACCATCCCAGCAACCTGAATTGCTTTACCCCATAACAGTAATTTCTCTGTCATGGTGGTTTTACCGGCATCGGGGTGGGAAATGATGGCAAATGTGCGGCGTTGAGCAACCTGTGCCGCTAACTCATCTTTAAAACTCATGAAATACACCTACTGCGGAGATTGCAGTGCCAAAGATCTAAAGTCGATCAAAATAAAAATTGGCGTAATTGTAGCAGATTTATAGAACTGTTTAATGATTGTTGATATGCCATCAGTCACTCATAAGATTTTTGAACATTTTTTGAGAATACAACTTCGTTCATTAGAGATTTTACAATCAAAAAAGCCCATCCGATTGTGGATAGGCTTTCTTAGGACTTAGCAGAATATCTTAAGCTAGTTTCTTTTCTTCAATAAATTGCACATCGGCAATTTGTACATCCCAGAACTCATTCCATAATGCACAATAATCAATACATAGCTTAGTTAAGCTCTCATAATCATCTTTTGTAATTGCTTGAGCTAACGCAAACCAAAGGTCATCCTGATGGTCATCATCAGCCGCCTCAGACGTTTCATCGGTAGATACACCATGCACATGGTAATAGCCACCGCCTTCAACGTCGATATTCACAAATTTAGTCGCTTCTCGTAATGGAGGGCTAAAAAGAATAACCTCTTCTTCGGCAACTGCTAACAATGCAACTACATTGATATAACTATCATAAGAAGATTCTAAAAATGAACGAACCTGATCTGCGGCTTGTGAAGCTTTATAATTACGGCGATCATCTTCCGTTAGACCATAATCATTAAGTAAATCTTCATACAATGGATAATGAGCATATTCAGGATTCCCCAAATAATAATCATCTTTACCTAATCCCGGTCTAAAACCGAATTCATCAAGTACATTTAAACTTAATAATACCCGTGGAAACATTTTAGCTCCAGAATGGAGTTTTGGTTCCAATTGTTTTGTTTGGAACTGCGCTTGTAATAAAGCATCAGTAAAAATCTGTACAATTGCATGACGATATTCTAAATGAATATGAATTAAAGTATCCTTATCTAGATAACCATGATTTAACATTTCAATTGCAGGATGTTTACAAACTGGTAACTCTGCAATTTTATTTCTTAACTGTTTGAGAAATTTTAAATTTTCTTCCCATTGTTTTGCAGGAATACTATTTTTCATCCCCTGCAATGCTTTTTGTCTTGGATTATTAAAATCTTCAAATTTTTTTGACATAATCATTCTCAATAAAAAGTTTTTTCTTATAGTTAAGTTGGGAATTCCCTTTATTTCAATTTGCATTCAGTTGCTAAAATAAAATCCATATACCCATCCTTAACAACCTGATATTATGTCTATTAACTCAACAAATCAATGGATTAATTAATAATATTTAAAAAAGTAAATTATTGCCAACTAAATACATAAAATATTATTTTTTAAGGTTAACCAAACTATTGAATAAATATAGTTTTTTAAATATTATAAAATAAGTTTTATTTAAGCTTTAACACTTACAATAGCAAAGTTAATCAAAAATATTCGCGACGGTGAACCCGATGACAAAAAGAGAAAATATTATAACAACAGCAACATCCCTTTTTAACCAGAAAAGCTATACATCTGTTGGTGTTGATAAGATTATTGCTGAGTCCAATGTGGCAAAAATGACTTTTTATAAGTACTTTTCTTCTAAAGAAAACTTAATTGAAGAGTGTCTTCATGAAAGAAATTTAGAAATACAATCTTCAATATTAGGAAAAATTAATAATATTAACAATCCTTTAATTAGACTTAAAAGCATTTTTAACTGGTATATCGACTGGATTAATACAGAGGATTTCAATGGTTGTTTATTTAAAAAAGCCACCATTGAAGTTCTACAACTGTACCCATCTATTAAAGATCAGGTTAATAAATATCGAGAATGGATTTACAAATTGGTTTTCTCAACATTTCTAGAATTAGAAATTAAAGATGCCCATACACTTACCAGTCTTTTCCTTAATATTATTGATGGCATCATTATTGATGGCACAATAAATAAATCAAAAATTAATTCTGAACAAACATGGTTTTATATAACAAAGCTTATTAATTTTGAAGAAACTCAAGCGTGTTCCGCCGCTTAATGTATCAATTTAATAGTTTTAGGTGTTTTGTAGAAGAATTAAAATATCATTAAAAAAACGAGTAGAGCATGAATTACAGCTCTACTGATAAAATCTATCTAAATTATTGTTACAGCCCTATAAAAGCAAAGCCCCTGCTAGTTTAAACACAGGAGCTGCTCTCATTTTCTTTATTTTAATTTTATAATCTATATAAATTTAATGAGTTTTAATCAGCAGTTTATTAAGAATAACTAAACCTTTACCACTTATAACTATGCACATTTATATATTATTAATCCACCGTGATATTCTTTAAGAAATACTCCAATAATACATCTCTATCATCCACACTGTTTTCACCTAAAAGCTGAACCATAGCCCCATCCACCACAAATAAAAACATGTGTGCATCTTCTTTTGAGGCCTCTGAGTTCTTTGTTAAAAGCAGTCTATAAATCTCGCTAATGAGCCAGTTCCTGTACTCAACCACTACTTGATAAGCCTTTGGGTAAAGCTTTTCAATTTCAAAAATAGCTTTAAATGGCAGATGGTAAAGGCCTTCTAAATCTGCATGTAAGAAGTAAATTTTGCGGAGTTTTTCAATTACGGTTAAATCTTTCTGAACATAAATGATTGAAAGCACCTCTTCTTTTAAACCATCTTTTTGGAAGGTTAAGCTCATTTCAATGAGTCTTTCTTTTGAGTGAAAGTAATTATAAAAAGTAGCTTTGGGGAGTTTTGCTGCTTCAATAATTCGGTCCACCCCGACTTTGTGAAAACCATAATTATTAAAAAGATATCTTGCAGAATGAAGCACGCTTAAAGCACGAAATGGGAGATCTAAATGTTGCATAGTTTTACCGTTATAAAAATAAGTTCTTGTTTTGTCTCAATGAGATAAAACTGCCTAGGCTCTTGTTTTAAGCAAAAAAAGGCATGCAAAGGCCCTCTAAAGACTGCCTCAGCGCATCTCAAGTTTTATTGTTGATATGATTTTTTTGGTCGTGACGAGCTAATGCTTGAAAACCCAAAGGCCATCAAACCGCGCTATAGACTAGTCTGGAGGTATAAAAATAGAATGCATAGCCAACTCCTTTATATTGGGAGTTCTGCCAAAGCATTAATCAAGAATTATGGTGGCAGAACGAAAGAGGGTTAGCAGACTGGTGAAAGATTTAACCAGCACACCCGAGGGTGTCCCTCTCCCGTCCTACCGCTACGGGAGGAGACGAGGAGTTTACGCATAAGACTATCCCTCAGACGGAATAACTCTGATGCGATCTTTCATCACGGTCTGCTAAAACCGACTGGCAATGTAGGCCAGCTTGCAAAGGATAATCTGAGAGTTTACAGGTGTCAATGTAGCTTTTATGACAAGTTATTAAATTTCTTATTGTTTTTCATTAGATTAACTTAATTATTATTTTAAATATTATATATAATTAGATAATTTAAATTGAAAATTTATTGAGAAATCAGTCATCAGTCGTTTCGAAAGTTGGAGTAGCCTAATCTAGCTATTAAGACTAAGCAGAATGAGCACCTTGAGACTCAATGAGCTGATCGACCTGAACAGGCATTCCCAATAAATAGCCTTGGAATTGCTGACATCCTAAACGGGTTAAAATCTCAACCTGCTGCTGAGTTTCCACGCCTTCTGCCGTTACGGTTAAACCTAACTTTTTCGCTAAATGAATAATACTTTCTAGAATAACTTCTTCTTTTGAACCCGGCTTTAAATCAACAATAAAGCCACGGTCAATTTTCAACTCATCTACAGGCAAATCTTTTAAATACAGGAAGCTCGAATGCCCTGTTCCAAAATCATCAATGGCAACACGAATTCCCATATCACGTAACCGCTCACAAGCTCGGATACTCAAGTCTATATGCCGCATTGCAGTTGATTCAGTAATCTCAACAATTAAGTGATGAGGTTGAATTTGATATTTTTTTAATAATGCTTCGAGTGTACTAAATAGCTTTTTATTTTCAAATTGTAGTGCCGATAAGTTCACAGCGACTGGATAAAATGGCGTGTTACTCCGCTCCCACTCCTGAATTTGCAGGCAAGCTTGCTCAAGCGCCCAATATCCCATTGGAATGATCAAACCCGTTTTTTCCGCACCTTCAATGAACATATGCGGAGTAAGTATTCCTAAAGCTGGGTGATTCCAACGGATTAATGCCTCAACCCCACAAACTTCAAGATTGGTATTAAATTTTGGTTGGTAATATAAGATGAACTGTTTTTCTTCTACAGCTTTATAAAGATCATTGATCAGTTTCGACTGACTTCTGGTTTCTTGTTGATGGGTTGAGTAACTAAAGATGGTATACGTATTTCGGCCTTGTTCCTTAGACATGAGCATGGCGGCATCAGCATTCATGAGTAAGTCCTGAACATTCTGTCCATGCTCAGGAAAGAGTGCCACACCCAAACTTGCAGAAATATTAATTTCCTTGCCAGAAATTTGATAGCTTTCCTGAATCAGTTGTAAAACCTTCTCGGCTAAAACAACCGCTTCGTCTGCATTTGTATTTTCTGCAATAAGCAAAAACTCATCACCACCAATTCTAAGCAGCTTACATTTTTCATTGAGTTGCCAATGCAAACGGTTCGCCATTTGAATGAGTAATTGATCACCGATATGATGCCCAAAAGCATCGTTGACCGATTTAAATCGATCTAAATCAATATATAAAAAAGCAATTTTCTGGTCTTTATAGCGATGATCTGAAAGCAATACTTCTGCATAATCAACTAAGTAAAGACGGTTTGGCAGTTTAGTTAAATTGTCTTGTATAGAAAGATTAGCTAATTCTTTATTTGCCTTACGCAACTCTAAATTTTGTTGAGTGAGGCGCTGCTCCAACATCGCAACAATAAAACTTGCGACCAGTACCAAACATGTGACCAAGATAATCGTAAATAATAACAGGTCATGTTCAGCCTGATATTGGCTAATAAATTTATCAGTAATATTCGTCGCAATGAGCGCCGTATAGTGCATTCCCATAATACTTAAGGTCATCATAACCGAAAAGGCAATTTTTAAAGTTAAGCGATGGCGTTCGGTATCTTTTAATTTATAAGCTAATAAAAATGCCAGCCCTGAACCGCTCATCGCAATTAATACAGAAAATAATAGCAAGAAAGAGGTGTAATCTTTTTTATAGATATTAATATTCCAGCCCAACATACTAATGTAATATGAAGCTGAAATTCCGATTCCCATAATAATAGAACTTAAAATGAGCCGGAATAAAGGTAGCGTAAAACGTGAAGTCAACCACATGGCAATGCACGATAGCAATGCACTAATGGCAAATGAAACAGTAATTAAAGGAATATTCGAGTTGACTGTTTCAAACAGATGATAAGCTTGTATACCAATAATATGAACAATGCTAATTGCTGATGCCAGCAATAACCCATTGATAAATAATATTAAAAACTCAAATTTTTTATAGACTTGCTTGAATATTAATTGTTCCATGGAAATCACGAGATAGCAAATGAGGCCAGCTGCAATAAAAGAGCCGACGATCAATGTGCTATCGTAATCAACATGACCCATAATGGACTTCCATGATTATTCAATACTTTTTTTTATTTTGTTCAACTCATTGCCCAAAATACAATTAAACATGTTAAAGAAATTTTAGTAAATTTGACTTATTCAGTCAGTTATAAACAATAACATTAT
>Ga0207655_1001416_pt1 | contig 22268 bp, 24 predicted proteins | sample KBSM44metaG_FD_184398 | JGI IMG/M metagenome (GOLD analysis project Ga0207655, IMG submission 184398) | Miscanthus rhizosphere microbial communities from Kellogg Biological Station, Michigan, USA - KBS M4-4 metaG (SPAdes) (version 2) | ecosystem: Host-associated > Plants > Roots > Rhizosphere >... | reverse complement strand
TTAGTGAAATTAACAGGGGCACATCAACCGAGTTCACAAATTGAAATTCAAGTAAAAAACGAACCTGGTATTCTTGGAAAAGTCGTTGCTATTTTTAGTGATTTACAAATAAATATCGTGAGCGTTCTCGTCTATCCAGCAAAAGATGAGAATGATAAAGTACTTGTTTTCCGCATTCAAACGATGAATCCGCTAAAAGTGATTGATGCACTTGAAGCAGAAGGCTACCGCGTATTATGGCCAAACATCATGGGGATGCAAGCATGAGTAGCGCGTTTATTTATTCGGATGACTTTCGGGGCTATTCATTTAGCCCTGATCATCCTTTTAACCAACTGCGCGTCACACTTACGTATGATTTATTACAAAAGGGCGGTTTCATCTCTCCCTCTCAAATCATCTCACCACGGATGGCTACAGATGAAGAGATTGCCTACGTTCATACAGAGGAGTACATACATGCGGTAAAACGTGCTGGAGAAGGAAAGTTAGAAAAATCAATTGCGATGACATATGGACTCGGAACAGAAGATACACCGATGTTCCCAAATATGCACGAAGCAAGCGCACTGCTCGTTGGCGGTACGTTAACAGCTGTCGATGCTGTTCTTTCTGGAAAAGTAAAACACGCACTTAATTTAGGCGGCGGCTTACATCACGGCTTCCGTGGCAAGGCATCTGGTTTTTGTATTTATAACGATAGTTCCATCGCAATGAAATACATTCAAAAGAAATACGGTTTACGTGTTTTATATATTGATACAGATGCTCATCACGGTGATGGTGTACAGTGGTCATTTTACGATGATCCTAACGTATGCACCATTTCATTACACGAAACCGGACGTTATTTATTCCCTGGAACTGGCGCTGTAAATGAACGTGGACAAGGTAATGGCTATAGTTATTCTTTTAACGTTCCACTCGATGCTTTTACAGAAGATGAATCGTTTCTAGAATCATATCGAACTGTCGTAAAAGAAGTTGCCGCATACTTTAAACCGGATATTATTTTAACGCAAAACGGTGCAGATGCGCATTATTACGATCCACTTACACACCTTTGTGCAACGATGAATATTTACCGTGAAATACCGAAGCTTGCTCGCGAAATCGCTAATGAATATTGCGACGGTCGCTGGATCGCTGTCGGCGGCGGTGGCTATGACCACTGGCGCGTCGTCCCAAGAGCGTGGGCGCTCATTTGGCTCGAAATGAACAACATCCAAAACATCTCAGGTTATCTCCCTCCAGAATGGATTGACGCTTGGAAAGGACAAGCAGAAACAGAACTTCCCCTCACATGGGAAGATCCAGACAACATGTATAAACCTATCCCCCGTAAACCAGAAATTGAAGAAAAGAATGCATTAACTGTAGCGAAATCCCTTGAAATTATTCGGAATAATATGACAAAATCTTTGTACTAAACGAAAAGGAGGCTCGTTTTTTAATAGCCTCCTTTTATTTATTGTCGATTTCTGTCAGTAAGTCGATATATTTTAATAATCGCTGATATATTTCGAGTTGCGCCGATATATTCTAATAATCGCTGATATATTTTCATTTCATAACAGCCTGGCCCAACTTTTACGAGAAAAGGTCGTGATATTATGTGGAAACGACAAATGCTCCGCACGAAACGTGGTACATTTGAACTCTTTACAAAAGGGAATGGTGAACCGCTTTGTGTTACACACCATTATTCACAATTTAATGAAACTGGTGATTACTTTGCGGATGTTTTTACTGCTACGCATCGTGTATTTCTCATTAATTTACGAGATGCCGGTAGCTCTGTAACCGCCCAGTCAGAAAACAAATTAAGCATGATTGAAACAATCCACGACTTAGAAGCAATACGAGAAGCATTACAACTTCCAACATGGCATTTCGCCGGTCATTCAACAGGTGGTATGCTTGGAATTTTGTATGCGATTACATATCCGAATTCCTTACAATCATTAGTCGTAACCGGAGCTGCAGCAAGTGATTATACGAAAACATCAAACTGTATTTACCATTCCTACCATCCACAATTTCATTATATGCAAGAACTAATCGAGAACTTGAAAAACCCTCATCTTACAAATGAAGAGCGAAAGGAACTATCTACTAAGAGAACAAAATTATCATTGTATAAACCAGAAAACTATAACTTTTATTTTTGTAGACCGATCAAAAAAACAATGTCCACCAGCCGCATGAACGCTTTCGCTCATGAATATTCTTCATTTGATTTAAGAGAGTCTTTACCTTCTATTAAAACAAAGACACTTATTATGTGCGGACGACACGATGTGCAGTGCCCAATTCAATATTCTATCGAGATGCATGAGGGTATACGTAATTCTATCTTTATTCCATTTGAGGACAGTAACCATTATCCTTTTTTAGAAGAGGCTACCCACTTTATTTCTATCACACAAGAATTTTACAAAACGTTATAACAGGGAAAATCCAGTTTTGAGTTCAGTTACTATTAAAAAAATCTAAATAAATAACATATGAATTCACAGACTAATGTACTAATAAAAGCTCAAAGTCTCTATATGACTTTGAGCTTTATTTTTTAGAAGAAAAACTTCATACTATAATAAAATAAAAGATAAAAAGAAAAAAGGACTAAACCTAAATCAATAAATACTGACTTTTTATCTCCTTCTTTTACGCTGATCGTAATACCAAACATACTTCTAACCATCCAAAAAGCCACCAAAAATAATCCACCTAAATGGTCATTTGTATAATCTTTATCATAAAACATTTGTATTGCACCAATAATTAATAAAATAAGTATGATATTAGTCCCAATCTTTAAAGCCTTGTTTGATTTAATATTCTTTCGTACATCCCCCAAAACCTAACACTTCCTCTCAAACCATCCTGCGTTTTATTTCTCTTTATATTTTAACACGAATTACCTAATATTCCCTTTAAAATTCAAATCATAAGTGTAATACACTATTACGCATATAAAAAACCTGTCAACACTTTGACAGGTTTACTACACATTAAAACGATAACCAGCTCCCCATACCGTTTCAATATATTGCGGGTGGGCAGGATCTCTTTCAATTTTTTCACGTAACTTTCTAATGTGAACGACAACAGTAGCTAAATCGCCAGCAGAATCTAATCCCCAAATACGTTCAAATAACTGTTCTTTATTTAATACTTGGTTTGGGTGCGTTACAAAGAATGTTAATAAATCAAATTCCTTCGTTGTAAACGCGATTTCTTCATTGTTTATAAAAACTTTCCTCGCTCGTTGATCGATAGAGATTCCATGAATATATAACGTATCACGTTGCTTACTTACATTTCCTGATAATCTTTCATAACGAGAAATATGTGCCTTTACCCTTGCGACTAATTCACTTGGGCTAAACGGTTTCGTTATATAATCATCCGCTCCTAATCCGAGTCCGCGAATTTTATCTATATCTTCTTTTTTGGCTGAAACAAGTAAAATCGGAATATCTTTTATAGCACGTATTTGTTTACAAATTTCGAATCCATTCATTTTCGGAAGCATAATATCTAAAATAATTAAATCATAGTCTTCTTGCAGAGCCATTTGTAAGCCTATTTCTCCAGAATGCTCTACATCAACTTGAAAATCACTAATTTCTAAATAATCTCGCTGTAATTCTGCAATACTTACTTCATCTTCTATTAGTAAGATTCTTTTCAATTTACTCACCACATTTCTCTACTTTTTCCAATGAGAAGAAAATGCTTGTGCCTTCTCTAGGCTCACTTTCCGCCCAAATTTCTCCGCCATGTTCTTCCACAATTTGCTTCGCAATCGCTAAACCAAGTCCACTTCCACCTGTGCTAGAGTTTCGAGATTGCTCTGCACGATAAAACCGTTCAAAAATATAAGGAAGTGTATCAGATTCTATACCTGATCCATTGTCCATCACTTTCACAATAACTTTATCGTTATCACTCGATACTGTTACAGCAATTTTTTTCTCTTCTTTATCCATGTATTTCACACTATTATGAATTAAATTTGATATCACTCTATTTATCTTTTCGCAATCAGCCGTTACATATAGTGGTGATGGATGTAATTGTAAGTACACTTCTATACCTTCTTCACTTAAATCCATCTGCATCTCTTCTATTAATTCCTGCATAAACATATTTAATTCAACCGTTTCAAACTGGAATGGGACTCGATTCAAATCGAGCTTCGAAAATAAAAATAGTTCATCAATGAGTGTATCCATATGTTTTGCTTTCGTATGAATCGTTGTTAAATACTTATCCATTTTTTCCGGGGTATTTGCTACCCCGTCCTTTATTCCTTCCACATATCCGATAATAGATGTAATCGGTGTTTTCAAATCATGGGAGATGTTTGAAATGAGCTCTTTTCGATTTTCTTCATACTGCGTTTGTACTTCAATCGACTCTTTTAACTTCTTCCTCATTTCCTCAAACCCTTGATTCAATTGACCTATTTCATCATGTGATGTAACTGGAATTTGAAATTCTAAATTCCCTTCTTTAATTCTCTCCGTCGCATCTTTCAATACAAAGATTGGTTTTATCACACTTTTTGAGACGAAATAGCTTACTAACCCAATGAGCAAAATGGCTAACAGTAAAAGTGCTACGAACAAAATCGGAAATAATTTTTGTGTAAGATCTACAAACGAACTTTGCTTTTTTAGTACAAATATACTCCCTTCTTCATTATTTTGAAAAGAAAAATCAAATTTTACATACCGATAAAATGTATCGCCTAGTTCCGTTGTACCACGACTATTAATATTTGCTGCTTCAAATTTCGGAAGGGCTTCTGTTACAGTCGAACTTTCAAAACCCTTTGTAGCATAAGAAATGGTTTCTCCCTTTCTTACAACTATTTTCACACCTTCTTTTTCAAGTGATGCAACGAACGATTCATCTAATAGTTGATATTGATGTTGCTTTGCCGCTCCTTTCAATTCAAGATACGCATTCTCTTCTTCTGGAGTCAGCGGCTTTTGAATATAAGAACTTTTATAAAAATTTTTCACTGCTTCCAAGTCACCTGTTATGGAAAATACAATTAAAAATCCCGCAACTAAAATAAGCGTAATGGAGACGAGAATAACAGCGATATAAGAAAATAAAAATCTTGTTTTAATAGACATCATTTACATCCTCACTTTATCACGCTATTTGTGGGCAGTAAGACTTCCACCTCAAAATTCGGTTAAAACAAAAAGTTAGATGAAAGTCGGGCTACCCGTAAACGCCCGATTGATTCAACTTTCATATTCATAAGCATAAAAATATATGTTCAATTACTCAAGCGATTTTATAGTAATTTTAGCGTCAGTTTATAAAAATTTAATGTTCTTATTTTACAGTTGAAATTAGGAGGTTGAAATTCCATGTTCAAAAAAACATTAAGCATGATATGTTGTGTAATTTTTTTACAAGGATGCTCGCAAGAACAAGAAGTAAAAAAGGAGATGACAAACATGGAGACTGCACTACTAGCAGCTACTGAAAAAAACGAAACGAACACTGTTATATCTTTATTAAAACAAGGAGCAAATATAAATGCAACGGATAGTCAAGGACGCACCCCGCTTATGATTGCCACATACAAAAATGATATAAAGACCGCGAAAGCTCTTATCGATGCTGGCGCCGATGTAAATATCCAAGATAATATAAAAAACAATCCATTTCTATACGCCGGTGCGGAAGGTTACTTAGACATTTTAAAACTAACAATTGATGCTGGTGCGGATCCAGCACTTACGAATCGTTACGGTGGAACAGCTCTTATCCCAGCCTCAGAACATGGCTATATTACTGTTATAAAAGAACTCCTCACGCGAACAAATATCGATGTAAACCATGTCAATAATCTCGGATGGACAGCTTTAATGGAAGCTATCGTACTAAGTAACGGCGATGAAACACAACAACAAGTCATTCGCCTGCTCATTGAACACGGCGCAGATGTAAACATTCCCGATAATGATGGTGTCACCCCACTAGAGCATGCTCGTGCTCATAATTTTGAAGAGATAGAGAAGATTCTAGTAGAAGGACGTAAGTAAAAAGCTAACTTTTGCCTTCCTCCCCCACCCTATGCTACATTTAACCCGTTACATCAATATTGATAGGGTGGGAATACAAATGAATAAACCTAAAATTGGGATGATTGGACTTGGAAGTATTGCACAAAAGGCATATCTTCCAACACTTACGAAAGAATTAGATTGGCATTTTGTTGGGGCATTTACACCTAACGCGGAAAAAAGAAAACAAATTTGTCAGCAATACCGTATTCAAGACTTTCATTCTATTGAAACGTTAGCTTCAGAATGTGATGCAGTTTTCGTTCATAGTTCCACTGCTACACATTATGAAATCGTTTCTGAACTTCTGAAAAAAGGAATCGATGTTTATGTAGATAAGCCGTTAGCAGCTACAGTAGAACAAGCTGAAAAACTAGTCGAATTGAGCGAAAAATACAATCGAAAATTAATGGTCGGATTTAACCGCCGCTTCGTTCCTATGTACGTTGCTGCAAAAGAACAGGCTAATGCTATTTCATGGATTCGAATTGAAAAACACCGTACAAATAAAGTGGGGCCAAATACGTACGACTTTACTATGTTAGATGATTATTTACATATTGTAGATACTGCTCGCTGGTTAGCTAATGATGACCTTAACGTCGTTCATAATATGATGCAAATAAATGAGAAAAATGAACTTCTTTACGGCCATCATACATATACAACAACAAACGGACTATTACTTTCAACAGCAATGCACCGCCATGCTGGTACAAATTTAGAACAAATTGAACTTGTAACAGCAGGAAAAATCATTCGCGTAAAAAATATGAATACATTTGAAATCGAACAGGAAAATTCCGTTTCACAAAGCGGTTCTCCCTCATGGGAAACGACGTTAAAGCAGCGTGGTTTTGAAGATGCTGTTCATCATTTTATTGAATGTGTACACGGAGATACGAAGCCTGTTGTAGATGGATTAGAAGGATTAAAAACGCAACAAATGCTACAAACTCTACTTGACAAAGTAAATAAAAATTAAAACGGATACATTTTTCATAATTTACTTTCATTCCCATTTCCCCTTTATTTCTCTCGTAAATTTCTATAGAATATGTTGATAGGAATTATAAATTTCATAATGAAACGTGGAAAGGATGGGATTAACACATGTGGAACGAGTTTAAAAAGTTCGCTTTCAAAGGGAATGTAATTGATTTAGCTGTCGGGGTTGTAATCGGTGCTGCATTCGGTAAAATCGTTAGTTCTTTAGTAAAAGATATCATCACACCATTACTTGGTATGGTATTAGGTGGCGTTGACTTTACAGATTTAAAAATCACATTTGGTAAGTCATCTATTATGTATGGTAACTTCATCCAAACAATTTTTGACTTCTTAATTATTGCAGCAGCTATCTTTATGTTTGTTAAAGTATTCAACAAACTAACTTCTAAAAGAGAAGAAGAAAAAACAGAAGAAATTCCAGAACCAACAAAAGAAGAAGAACTTCTTGGCGAAATTCGCGACTTATTAAAACAACAAAATTCTTCTAAAGATAGAGCATAATTGAACGGATAAAAAGGCATGCCCCTCTCGGGACATGCCTTTTTTATATGTTATAACGTTTCCGAATTCATATGAATAAATAAAATAATACCAGCAACCATAAGTACCATAATACTACCTGCAAATAGTGTAATACCGATGAACATTAAACTTGTGCTCATGTCCACTGATACACTTTCAGTAAAAATAGAAATTACATACGTGATAAGGGCAATTCCTGCAAGAATACTTCCTGGAACAAATCGCTTTAAGCCATTTTGTTTTAACGTCATATATGCAAAAAAAGCAGTCGTGCAAAGCGTAATTATCCAAAGAATGATCATCTTTTCTCCCCCCTCACAAACCTTTTCTTTCTATTATACATGACATTGCCCTATAATAGTTGAATTTGCACTTATGTGACATATAACAAGGGATCCTATTCTATATTATAGCCTAGAATAACATTGCAGGAAGAAAATCGATTTTCGTTACAAATAAATGGTTGTTTTTCCCTTTTGTTGATATAATTGTTATATAGAAATATTCTTTGTAAGGGAGTGTTCATAATGATATGGATTTCACTAATCGTATTAGCCTATTTCATCATTCTCGTCCCAATACAGTATAACTACATTAAGATGTTCAAAGAAAAACAGCAAAAAATGAATGTCGCACAAAATGAACTATACGACAAAATGTCTTATGAAGAATCCCAAGTACATTACCATTATCAAAGTAACGTATTTACAATACCAGCTTCACTTGTAGCAAGTATTGTTTATAAAGTGAAACATTCGGCATAAGGAGATTTCCCAAATGTACGCTGTAAAATTATTGTTTGAATCTGTTCATTCAGGTGAGCCTAATCCTAGTAAGATAGATGAGCATTATGAAGAGAATCACGATACGCTTTTTGAAGAAAGTATCATTCTCGTTAAAGCGAACAGTTTAGAGGAAGCTCATGATCTAGGGAAAAAGATCGCTATACAATCAGAAAATACGTACGATAATGTATACGATCAACAAGTAACATGGAAGTTTCAAAAAGTACTTCATGTTTTTGAGTTAGATGAAACGCCATTTGAAACAGGAAAAGAATTGTACGCAAGATTTTTACACGTTAAGAAAAATGAAACTGTAGATACAGTAGTTAAAAAATACTATCCTGAATATGAATAAAAGCTCACAGCAATCGCTGTGAGCTTTTTTATACTTACTTCGTTGAATCTCTAAATTGGATACGGTGAGGTAAGATAACAGTGTGATCTTCCACTTTTTCTTTGTTCATATACTTTGTTAATAAACGCATTGCTACTGCACCGATATCATACATTGGCTGTACAACTGTTGAAAGCTGCGGGCGTACCATTAGTGCAAGGCGTGTATTATCGAAACCAAGTACTTCTATATCAGTTGGTACGTTTAATCCAGCATCTTGAGCTGCGTGGATTACACCTAGTGCCATTTCATCAGAAGATACGAAGATAGCTGTTGGCTTTTCATCCATACTCCAAAGCTTTTCGAATGCTTCGATACCTGAATCATATGTGTAATCTCCATCGATTACAAGATTTTCATCATATGAAATACTTGCTTCTTCTAAAGCTTTTTTATAACCTTGTAACTTTTTAGCGCTTCCCGCTTTATCAATGAAAGGACCAGAGACGAAACCGATACGTTTATGTCCTTGCTCAATAAAGTGCTTCATTGCATCGTAAGCTGCTTGTGTATAATCAATATTTACTGATGGCGTTTCATTTTGCTCATCAAATGATGCTGCTAATACAATCGGTACTGGAGACTTTTTAAATTCTTCAATGTGAATGTCTGTAATATCTTCACCCATGAAAACAATTCCGTCTACTTGTTTTCCAAGCATCGTATTTAATAAATGGAACTCTTTCTCTTTGTTTTGGTCAGAGTTACTTAAAATGATGTTATATTTGTACATTGTTGCGATATCTTCAATTCCACGAGCAAGTTCTGCATAAAACGTATTTGAGATATCAGGAATAATAACACCCACTGTAGTTGTCTTCTTACTTGCTAGTCCACGTGCTACCGCATTTGGGCGGTATCCTAAACGATCAATTGCTTCTAATACTTTCTTTCTTGTTGTAGGCTTTACATTTGGGTTACCGTTCACAACGCGAGATACGGTAGCCATTGAAACGTTCGCTTCGCGCGCTACATCATAGATTGTTACGTTCATCTCATCGCACACTCCTTCTATTTTTGTTATCTATTTTTATGTATCGGTTACTTGAATGAAAAAAAGACATCAACTCTATTTGCAGATGCCACCAATCGTCCCGAGTTCTTCCTTTTACTAATGATACGATAAAAACGCAGGCTCATACAATATTTTCCCGCAAAAGTTTCGAAAAAATTCGCTTCTTTTCTCGTATTTTCGTATTTTTTATGAAAAAAAGGGTATTTTTTGTAAAAATATAGATGTTTCATAAGTAGAAACCGTATTTTAAACCGTACGATAGTAAATGAAATTGATATGAGCGATTTTTCAAATATATTGACCACACCTCAAATTATATCGGCGATTATCCGCATATTTCGACCACAACTCAAATTATATGAGCGATTTTTCGCATATATCGATTACAACTCAAATTATATGAACAATTTTTTAAACATATCGATTTACCAACAAAAATCGAACACAACAGGCACTATATAATAGAGAGGAAACTGTTCCAAAATGTTTTTTGGAATGCTTATTTCTTTTTTGTGATTTACTTCCAAATACTTTTAATTCTTTCATAAAGTCATTGAACTGTGAGATATTCATTTACTGCGCTGCATCTGCACCAATTGCCATCGCTGCTTTTGCAGCTGGTGGCAGAAGGTCACGTTGCCCTGTAGAATGCGTAACATCGACAACGATAGGTAAATGTGTTTCTTTCTTTAAAATCGATACAGCGGAGATATTAAGCGTATTACACGTCGCTCTTTCATACGTGCGAATACCTTGTTCACATAAAGACAACTTATTATAGCTGGTACATATACAATTATCACACGATATACCGCAATGAATTACTATAAAAAAACATCGAACATTTTCACTCACAATAAAAAAAGACAGTTTAAAACTGTCTTTTTTTACAAGAAGGAAACAAACGGTTTATCGCTGTTTTTCTCTTTTACAATAACTGCCTCGATTTTACTCTCGGACTTTATTTGTAATTGTACTTTCGCATCTTTAGGCAATTTCTCTAACATACCTTGAGCAGCCATTTGAGTAAGAGCCATTAATTCTGTTTTACCATTATATTTAATAACAATATTCATATTTAATGTATCCATTTGATTTTTCTTATAAGTAACTTTAGCATTAACTGGGATAAAATCTCCAGGAGAAAACTCTTTTATTGCCTTACCAAATTCACTTATTTTTGTATTATCTTCTCCATGTGCTTGTGTAAATTCATCAGAAGGATATGAATACGCTTTTTCATCGATTGTATTCCAACTTCCAAGGTTCGTATCATTTTTTTGAACGGTAGCACTAGCAATATACGTACCATTTTTTAACGAACTTGTACTTTCTTGTTTAAAAATAGCAAACGTAATTGGAGATTTGTTATATTTATCATTTTTATTAATAGCTTCTATAAGTTGTTTAGCAACTTCAGTACCTTTAGAAATGGCTTCTTCATTTGATACACTTGTAGACATAGATAAACCAATCATGACACCAGATAAACTTAATTCATTTGAATTCTGTTTCCCGAAATAGTCTTGTTCTATAATATTCGTTAAAACTGGTGCTTCTACTTTCGCGACTAGTTCATCAATTAACTTCTCTGGAATATACTGATTTAATTGTAATACGTGATTTTCTGTATCAAATTGTTGCATTGCAATATTCATTAAACCATTTTCATACTCTGCTAAATCTAATTTAGAATTTGTTTTTATATTAGCTGTATTAATAACCTTTTGTTCTTTTAAAGGAATAACAGTTCTATAATAATCTTTAGAAACAGCAGTTCTCGGAATCATACTTTTTTCTTTTGTATCTTTTTGTATAACTTCATCCTTCTTGCTAATCGTATTATTACTACAAGCTCCCAGTAATAAGCTTACGACTGCGAAGGATAATGCCATTTTCTTCATTACTTAAAACCCACTTTCAACAATCTAATTATTTAGTTTGAACTATTCATAGTGTACCATTAAATATATTTCAACAAAAACAAAAAAAAGAAGCAAGCACCTTTAGCTTGCTTCTTTTTACTTTATATTCTCTTCTAAAGCATCTTTTTTAATATTCCAATGAGAAGTATTCCATACTACTAGCCCATCTTTTATGTATAACACTTGTGGTGATTCGTGCTTAATACTGTACTGTTCTGCAACACGATTCGAAACATCTCTCGCATCTTGCACGTATAAGTAATACGCTGGTACTTCTCTTTCTTCATTGCAGTACGCTTGAAACTCTGTGTATGCACCATGACTAATCGGACATGTCGTACTATGTTTAAAAAGAACATAAGGCTCGTTCTTTTCTACTAAGACTTCAAGCTCTTCAATTGTTTCAAGTTTTGTCATATTCATCAAGATTCACCTCTCATACGAAATCTAGAGCGCTTCTCGTTCTTTTCAGCTTTTTTCTCAATTTTTTCTAATTTACGCTCTTCTTTTTCAACCTTCTTCTCTTGTCTCGATGCACGGTAATGATTGTATACTTCAATCGCCGCACTACTCCACTGTACAACTTGCGCTACTTTATCTGCATTATTTTCAATTTCGTCCGTAACAGACTCTGATACATTACGAAGTTTCGTATTTAAAGAATGGATTGTTGTTCCAATTCCATCTACACCTGCTACCACTTTATTTAATGATTGCGACTTCTGTTGAATATCATCAGCTAACGCATTTGTTTTATGTAATAATTGCTCCGTCTCTACACTAATTCCTTGCATTTGCTTTTCTAAACCTTCTAACGTGCTCGCAACGTTTTCTAACGTCTTCTGAACCGATAACAACGTTCTACATACATACACTACTAACACAGCAAAAGCAACCGCGATAATAGCCGCACTTACATATAAAAGAACTTGCATTTCATCACTTCCTTTATCTTTTTTCATACTTTATCCTATTATACAATCATTTTCCGTTTCATTCTAATCCCTATCTTTTCATTAGAATTTTCATACTTATTCGTTAACTTTAACATAAATGATTCAACAAATTCCACTAAGTAGGTTACAATAAGAAAGGATACATAATTAGTAGGGAGGCTTTACATATGAAAGATCCACGCATTGAAAAGTTAGCATACAATTTAATTAACTACTCTATTCGCTTACAAAAAGGCGAGAAAGTATTAATTGAAAACTTTGGCTTACAAAAAGAACTTGTAACTGCACTTGTAAAAGAAGCATATGCAGCTGGTGGTTTCCCATTCGTTTCTTTAAAAGATCATCAAGTAGATCGCTCTTTATTAATGGGTGCTACTGAAGAACATTTTGAACAAATCGCCGCATATGAAGCGAGCGTAATGAAAGATATGGACGCTTATATCGGGCTTCGCTCTGGCGACAACATTAACGAACAAGCTGACGTTCCAAGTGAGCGCATGAAAGTTCACGGTCAAACAGTTGGTAAAAAAGTTCATAGAGACATCCGTGTTCCGAAAACACGCTGGGTTGTTCTTCGCTACCCAAATGCTTCTATGGCACAGCTTGCTAAAATGAGCACAGAAGCTTTCGAAGACTTCTACTTCGAAGTATGTAACTTAGACTACGGTAAAATGGATAAGGCGATGGATAGCCTTGTTACATTAATGAATAAAACAGATAAAGTTCGCCTAACTGGTCCTGGAACTGACTTAACATTCTCTATTAAAGACATTCCAGCTATTAAATGCTCAGGTCATTTAAACATTCCAGACGGTGAAGTATACTCTGCACCAGTTCGTGATTCTGTTAACGGTACAGTTTCTTACAACACACCATCTCCTTACAACGGTTATACATTTGAAAATGTACAACTTAAGTTTGAGAACGGCCAAATCGTTGAAGCAACTGCAAACGATTCAGAGCGCATTAACAAAATCTTTGATACAGACGAAGGTGCACGCTACGTTGGTGAATTCGCAATTGGCGTAAACCCATACATCTTACATCCAATGGGAGACATCCTATTCGATGAAAAAATCGATGGTAGCTTCCATTTCACTCCTGGACAAGCTTACGACGATGCATGGAACGGCAACAACTCTAACATCCACTGGGATTTAGTATGCATCCAGCGCCCTGAATATGGCGGCGGCGAAATTTACTTCGACGACGTACTAATCCGTAAAGACGGACGCTTCGTTGTATCTGAACTAGAAGCTTTAAATCCTGAGAACTTAAAATAATAATAAAAACGCTCGGGATTTTTTCCGAGCGTTTTTTTATCTTCACTCTATATTGAGCTACTTTTCTCCCTTTTTGTTTGCTGGAAGTGAAAATAATACAAAAGCGCCACTGCAATAGTACCAATCAATATCGGAACATATAAAGGCAGATCCCATTTCATATATACTCTAGTGCAGCCAACAATCACGAACAAAATTTCCAAGCAAAACAAAGGTTTTACATATTTCATTTCTTCCCTACCATTTCTATTTTCACATTTGGATTTTCTTTTTCTACAAGTGATACAAACTGCGTCATATCTTGCGGCATCGCAATCATATGTACTTTGTATGCATTCGTCGTAATTTCAAGGGACTTCCCAACTTGACGAATTATTCTTATCTCTTTCAATACGATATCATCATTTAAAATACCGTACTTTAGCACGCCATTTTCTACTTTATGTTTTTTAATAAATACTTCCCAAACGAGTGGTACATTTACAATAAAGCATAAACCCATCCCAATTAATGCTGACATCCACTGCTCTTTATTTGCGAAAAGCATGACAAGTGGATATACGAACATAAAAACTAACGTGAGACAAACGAAAATTACTACCGACTTACTTCTTTGAATCGGAATGTTCATACACGCACCCCCTAACTTAAATTATAACATTTTTTTCCATTTTAGTTCATAAAAAAAGGCCATTTCTACATGACCTTTTTCACAATGTACCTATAAAATTTCTTATCTACCTGTAACACTGGAAAGTTTTTCGGCAACTTGTCTATACTCACACTTTGAAAACCATTCTTTTCATAAAAACGATGTGCAGCTAAAAATTTCACTGTTGTTCCTAAGTAAATATCCTTCAATTTTTTATCCTCAGCCCATGAAATTGCTTTTTGAAGCAACATATGTGAGGCGCCCCATTCTTTTCCACGAAACTCTTTTTGTACGAACATTTTTCTTAGCGCTACTTGATGATTCTCAATATCTAATAAAGCTACTGTTCCAACTACTTTACCATCATAAATTGCTACCCAAAAGTTTCCGTGATCCTTTTGATAGAATGTTTCTATTTCAAGTAAATCAGGTTGCTCTTCTTTCGTAATGGGAACATTATACTCTTTTTGCTGAATATGAACGATAAGATCTACTACTTCCTCTTGAAACGTACTTTCATACGGAATAATACGAATCTTCTCGTTCATCGAATATCCTTCCATTCTGAAGCTAGTAAACTATATACAGCGATATCATGAAAATGATCATATATCCATTCATCATCTCTTAAAATACCATCTAATGTAAACCCTAAACGTTCTGGAATCGCGCGGCTTTTCACATTTTCAACACCGCACCTGATTTCAACTTTATTCAGCTTTAAATTTTCAAATGCATAATGAAGTACAGCCTTTACGCTACGCGTCATAATGCCTTTCCCACCAGCATCTTCTGTAAGATAATATCCAAGACTCGTCGCTTTCTTCCCCCAGCTTACCGGATGAATTCCTACCATTCCAACGAGCTTTCCTTTGTAACGTATACCACTTTCAAAACCGTTTCCCTCTGCAAATTTCTTTAACCACATCGGAAAAATCTCATCATAAGCATCAGCAGATTTCGTTCCATCTACCCAAGGGAGCCATCTTCTTAAATGGTTACGATTTTGATCTAATAATTCATATAATTCCTCTTTATGATGTTTTTCTAATAGTTGTAGTTCAATTTCATCATCTACTCTGAGTGTGAACATGTTTTTTAACCCCTTTTTATTTTTCTTATTATTCTAACATCTCAAAATAAAAAATGTTAAATATTCACACTTTCTTTTGATTTTATTTGTATAAAACCGGAAGAATACAATACTCCCGTAACAACTAATATCATCCCTATACATTGTGCGGGTGTTATATTTACTCCTTCTATAAAAGAAATAAGCATTGTAACAACAGGCACTAAATTAAAAAATAAAGATGTTCTCGCTGCACCAATTTGAACAATTCCATTATTCCACCATAAGTAACCAAGCACACTCATTCCCATTGCCATGAAGAGAATCGCTCCCCAAGCTAATAAAGGAACCTCCGAAACGGGTACTATACTTTTTTGCGTGGAAGATATCATAATAAAGGCAAGCGCACCAATCGTCATCGTATATGTCGTCGTTTGTATTGGGCTACCAGCTTTAATAAATCTTCTGCCTAGTACACCGTATAACGCCCAACAAATATTCCCTAGTATAATATAAAAATCCCCTTTAGAAAATGATAAATGTTGTAGTGCGGTAAACGAGCCTTGTGTAAGCACAAAAACAACACCAAGTAGCGCAAGTAACATTCCAATTACTTGGCTCTTCACTATTTTCTCTCGTAAAATGACACTTGCTAATAACGTCGTAACGAGCGGATTTGTCGACATAATAAGTGCACCATTCATAGCTTCTGTATATTTCATTCCTAAAAAGAAAAAGAAGTTAAAGCCGAATACACCAACTATACCAAGCAAAAGGTAATAAGCCCTATTCTGTCTCCATACTTCCCACTCAAAATCTTTTCGTATTTTTAATAGACATAACATCACAAGTGCAGCAATTCCAAAGCGCCATGCCGCTATATGAATCGCTTCGAAATACTGCACCGCATATTTCGAAGCGTTAAATGTCCCACCAGTAAATATCGCAAATCCTAACAGCTGCGCATATACTTTATTCTTCATTGTCAGCCTCCGAGTTTTTCTCTTCTAAAAAACCGTAATAAATTTCTAATTTCTCTTCTGTTAGTTGAACTACTTTTTGCAATTGTTCCTGTTGTTCTTTTAACCGCTCTAAGTGAGTTGTTAAAATTAAAATTCTCTTTTTTACTTTCGTAGGTACTTCCTCTTTCCGCTGCTTGATTTCCTCTATAATACATCCATCACTTGCAAACTCAGCGATTTCTTCTAATGACATTCCAGTTTGCTTTAATGAATATAAGAATTTTAATAGACGCACATCACCTTCTGTATACTGACGAATGCCGCTATTTCGCGTTGGTGGTGGTAATAAACCTAACTTCTCATAATAGCGCAAAGTATGAATCCCCATCCCTGTTAACTCTGCTACTTCACCGATTTTATACATGTTCTCTCCCCCTTGTTTTTACATATTTATCTTACAACCTAGAGTTAACTCTAGGTCAATACGCAAATAAAATGAAACTTTAATCAGTGGGAGTTTTACTGCCCACAAATAGCGGGATAAAATATGAACACAACAAAAAAGACGCACAGCCAAGCTATGCGTCTTTTCTATTACTTCTCTGCAACTTGAACTTCTTTTACGTAAGCTGCTTCGAATTTTTGGATGTCTCCTGCGCCCATGAAAATTAGAACGCCGTTTTTATGTTTCTTTAATACATCCGTTGTTGTATCTGTAATTAGTTCTGCACCATCAATACGCTTTTGCAGATCTTCGATTGTTAAGTCACCTTTGTTTTCACGTGCTGATCCGAAAATATCACATAAGTATACTTGGTCAGCTTTGCTTAGGCTTTCTGCGAACTCATCTAAGAACTTTTCTGTACGTGAGAATGTATGTGGCTGGAATACAGCGACAACTTCACGCTCTGGGTGTTTTTGACGAGCAGCTTCAATCGTTGCGTTAATTTCTGTCGGATGGTGTGCGTAGTCATCGATGATAACTTGCTCTCCCATCGGCTTTTCATTAAAGCGACGTTTTACGCCTTCAAAAGTTGTTAATTGATGTTTAACTGCTTCTACATCAACATTTTCGTAATGGCAAAGCGCAATTACTGCTAATGCATTTAATACGCTGTGGTTGCCGTATCCTGTAATTTTGAACGTGTCATAGTACGTATTACGAACGAATACATCGAATATTGTACCATCTGTTCTCTTTTGAATGTTACGTGCTTGGAAATCATTATCTTCTCCAAATCCATAGAAAATAACAGGTACTTTCGCTTGAATTTTTTGAAGTTCTTCATCATCACCACATGCAATAATACCCTTTTTCACTTGCAATGCCATCTCTTGGAATGCACCAAATACATCATTGATGTCTGCAAAATAATCTGGATGATCAAAATCAATATTTGTCATAATTGCATAGTCTGGATTGTAAGACAAGAAATGACGACGATACTCACAAGCTTCAAATACAAAATACTTACTATTTTCTACCCCATGCCCAGTTCCATCTCCAATAAGGTAAGATGTCGGGTGTGCACCTTGCATTACATGGGCTAACAAACCTGTTGTTGATGTTTTTCCATGTGCACCAGTTACAGCAACACTTGTGTATTGGTTCATAAGGTCACCTAAAAAGTGGTGGTAACGATGTACTGGGATGTTTAATTCTTTCGCTGCTACGATTTCTTCATGCGTATCAGGGAATGCATTTCCTGCAATAATCACTTGTCCTTCTTTAACATTATTTTTATCAAAAGGAAGGATTGAGATATTACGCTTTTCCAACGCTGTTTGTGTAAAGAAACGCTTTTCATAATCAGACCCTTGAACAGTATGCTTCATGTCATGAAGAATTTGTGCTAATGAACTCATTCCTGTTCCTTTAATTCCTACAAAATGGTAAACTGTCATCTTAAAGAACCTCCAACATTTCGAACTAATACAACGGCCTATCTATAAGACAGTATATGAATCTTTTCTTATTTTGGTAATCATCATACATTTTGATGTAGTGAAGTTATTCTTTCTCTTCACTTATCAGGATAAACTCGTACGTACTTCTTTGTATGCCCATATCAAGTCCATTATAGCAAAAAAGAAGCCGCTATACTATGATAACAGAAAAACTGATAGGGTCAATCACCTATCAGTTTTTCTCTCTTTTACATATCTTCTCTTGTTTCTAATTGAACACGCTCTAGACGTGGGTTTGGACGATATTTACGGCCAGCTTTCGCTTCTGGTTTTCCATTTAATTCTACGTTATCACCAGTAAAGCCAATATTCATTTTTAATAAGCTACTTCCTACCCCGTATATATCCACAGGCACGTTTTGAGCTTCAAATTCACGAATACGCTTCTCATCAAATCCACCAGTTACAACGATGTCTACATGCTGGAATCCTTCCTCATCAAGTGCTTTACGAAGTGCAAATACAAGCGATGGGTTTACACCACGTGGATCGAATGTTCCAAGTACTTCTGGGTGACGAATGAAGTATTGATCAATCATTGTACGAGACGTATCGACACGCACGCCTTTTAATGTTGATCCAAATTCACGCGCTACGCGAAGTGCATCTGTAATGACATCATTATTGTAATCAATTAATACAACTAATTCATCTTCTGGGAATTTCTTATGATATGCTTTTGCGGCTTCCACAACATCACCATTAAACATTTGAATTAATGCGTGAGGCATCGTCCCCATACCACTTCTGCCCCACCATTCATTCATCGCATGCGTCGCTTGTGCGCTCATACCTCCGATGTATGCTGCATAACCGTCACCAGCTTGTTGTGTATAATGATCGTCACGGTCTCCCATGAAAATAACTGGTTTTTCTTTATCTACACTACGTGCAGCTTGGACAACGTTATATACGTTTGTCGCAACCGATGTACGACGAGCTAAAATCCCATCAATGACACCTTCTAAAAATCCGAAATTTTCATAAGGACCATGAATTGTTAACACTGTTTCAAATGGACTAATATTATCGCCATCTTTTAAAGAGTTAATTTCAAGTTCCTCAGGATTTTTAGCGAATGTTTGCAGCAATGCAATTACTTCATCTGTTCCGCAAAGAACTGCATTTTCCTTTTGGAAAAATTGCATCGTTACAATACTTTTCGGGCGAAATTCTTCAATGATTTCTCTAGTCTTTAAAAAGTAAACGGCAGAGAACCAACCTTCTCCAACACGTTCGTCAAATTTAAATGTTCTATTTGTTAGTCTATTTATTTCACCTTTTAATTTTAATTCAATTTCTTTCATGTCGCTTTACTCCCTACTTTACTATCCAACATTTTCTCTTAGTATACAGCAAAACCGTTTACTATATATTTGTTTCCTGCATAGCAGCGAATTCATCCTCAGAAATAAGGACATCTCTCGGTTTCGTTCCTCTTCCTTCAGAAATAATCCCTTGCGATTCCATCTCTTCAATGAGACGTGCCGCGCGATTATAACCGATGCGGAATTTTCGCTGTACAGAAGATGTGGACGCTCCCCCTTGTTCTACAACAAATTGACATGCATCTAAAAATAGTTCATCTTCCGACTCACTCTGTTCTGATTTTGCTAATAAATCCTCTTGCTTAAATAAGTAATTCGGCTTCATTTGCTTTTTCACATGATCAACTGTTTTTTCAATCTCATCATCCGATACATATACACCTTGTACACGAACTGGCTTAGATGTACCGTTCCCTAAGAATAACATATCACCACGGCCAAGTAATTTTTCCGCGCCACCAATATCGATAATCGTACGCGAATCAACTTGAGATGATACAGTGAACGCTATACGCGTTGGAATATTTGATTTAATTAAACCTGTAATAACATCTACCGATGGACGCTGCGTCGCAACTAATAAGTGAATACCACAAGCACGAGCTTTTTGGGCAATACGACAAATCGCTTCCTCAACATCACCAGGTGCCACCATCATTAAATCAGCTAACTCGTCAATGACGATAACAATGTAAGGTAATGTCTCACCCGGAATTTCTCGCTCGCTTACAATCGTATTATAACGCGTTAAATCACGAGCACCAGCATGCGCGAACAATTCATAACGGCGTTCCATCTCTTCAACTGCCCACTTTAATGCAGCGGTAGCTGCTTTTACATCCGTAATAACAGGTGCTACAAGATGCGGAACAGAATTATATGGTGCAAGCTCAACCATCTTCGGATCAATTAGTATTAACTTCACTTCATGTGGCTTCGCTTTATATAAAATACTCGTTAAAATTGCGTTAATACACACACTTTTACCAGAACCCGTTGCACCCGCAATAAGTCCGTGTGGCATTTTTCGAATATCGGTTACAATTGGATCACCAGAAATATCAAGTCCAAGCGCAACAGTAAGTGGTGATTCACTCTTTGTAAACACAGGACTTCTTAAAATTTCACGAAGAAATACTGGCTTACTTTCTTTATTTGGAACTTCAATTCCAATCGCACTCTTCCCTGGAATTGGTGCTTCAATACGAATATCTTTCGCAGCTAAACTCAGCTTAATATCATCACTTAAGTTTGTAATTTTATTTACTTTCACACCTGGATCTGGCTGTACTTCAAAACGAGTTACTGCCGGCCCTTGCGATACATTAATAACATGTGCTCCAACATGGAAATTATTAAACGTTGTATCTAACAATTCTTTTTGCTCTTCCAACCATTCCGTATTATCTAACGCTGACTGTTGCGGGATTGACAATAATGCTAATGGCGGAACGGTATATGTTGGTGGTGTTTGTAATACATTTCGCATATCGTTCTCTCTTTGATTTACAACATATGCTTTCTCTTGTGGTTCTGTACTTGAACTTGGCTTTTGTACTTGCCCTGCAACCATTTGTTGTACTGGTCTTTCTTCCACTCGTGATTCTACTACCATTTGTTGCACTGGTTGTTCTTCCATTCGTGATTCTACTACCATTTGTTGCGCTGGTTGTTCTTCCACTTGTGGTTCTACTACCACTTGCTGCATTGGCTTTTCTTCCACTTGTGGCTCTACTACCACTTGCTGCATTGGCTTTTCTTCCACTTGTGGTTCTACTACCACTTGCTGCATTGGTTTCTCTTCCACTTGTGGTTCTACTACCACTTGTTGCACTGGTTGTTCTTCCACTCGTGGTTCTACTACCATTTGTTGCGTTGGTTGTTCTTCCACTCGTGGTTCTACTACCATTTGTTGCGTTGGTTGTTCTTCTAATTGGTGTACAGGCTTATTCTCTACTCGCTCACTCATAGAAGATTGCATTGCACTCGTTCTAGCCGCATGTCTTTCCATTAATCGCGTTCTGTCTTGTTTCAACATAACAACATTAAATGGTACATGACGCTTTTTCTCACGTTTTGGCTCTTCTTTTTGCACAATTGGTTGTTCTTCAGCGGCTGGCCCTTCTTCTGCAACTGGTTGTTCTTCAGCGACTGGCCCTTCTTCTACAACTGGTTGTTCTTCAGCGACTGGCCCTTCTTCTGCAACTGGTTGTTCTTCAGCGACTGGCCCTTCTTCTACAACTGGTTGTTCTTCAGCGACTGGCCCTTCTTCTACAACTGGTTGTTCTTCAGCAACT
>Ga0207655_1001414_pt1 | contig 22276 bp, 21 predicted proteins | sample KBSM44metaG_FD_184398 | JGI IMG/M metagenome (GOLD analysis project Ga0207655, IMG submission 184398) | Miscanthus rhizosphere microbial communities from Kellogg Biological Station, Michigan, USA - KBS M4-4 metaG (SPAdes) (version 2) | ecosystem: Host-associated > Plants > Roots > Rhizosphere >... | reverse complement strand
ATACGCAGCCCTTTTCCCACCAATCCCTGGCCATGCGCGTTGACCGTTTCCTCAGCAACCTGCCCCGCTTCAACCGCAAGCAGGTACGCCTGTTGCTGGTGGAAAAGCGCGTCAGGGTCGACGGAACTATCGTCAGCGACCCCCACGCCGAGGTTTTCGAGTTCAGCCGCGTGGAAGTCGACGACGAAGTGCTGCAGGTCGGTAAACCGGCCCGCTACTTCATGCTGCACAAACCGCCCGGCTGCGTCAGCGCCACCCGCGACCCGCAACACCCGACGGTGCTCGACCTGATCCATGAAGCGGACAAGGATGACCTGCACATCGCCGGTCGCCTGGACTTCAACACCACCGGCCTGATGCTGATCACCAACGACGGCACCTGGTCGCGACGCCTGACCCAGCCACAGACCAAACTGCCCAAGGTGTACTACGTCGAGACGGAGCAGGAGATCACTGCCGACTACGCGATCACGTTCGCCAAAGGCCTGTACTTCGCCTTCGAAGACCTCACAACCCAGCCTGCCGAACTGGTCTTGCTCGGGGCAAAATCGGCGCGCCTGAGCATCGTCGAGGGCCGTTATCATCAGGTAAAACGGATGTTCGGCCACTTCGACAACAAGGTATTGCGCCTGCACCGCGAACGCATGGGGCCGCTGCTGCTCGACGACGCGCTGAAGCCCGGCGAATACCGGCCGTTGAGCGTCGAAGAGATCCGATTGATCTAAGCCGACGACCGCTCAGCAGAAGTTGTCGAACATTTTTCGAAAGATACTTGCGCGATGACGTGACCCCTGCTTGAATCAGGACGTCGGCGCGAAATGTGACCGACGAGTCACCAAAACTACTCTAAGAAACTTTTTGCCGGCAGAGAACCCTCAGGTTCCGCCTTCCCCCGGCAAACTGCCCGCTTATAACAATACCCGTCGACCGGCGTGCAATGGATCGACATGGGCCTTCAAAAATTCCAGGCGTATGCCTACCTGTCACAAAGCTCGTGCAATCTGATTTGCGCGCATACCCGCTTGCCAGGAGTCTTATGTCATGAGGCCAGAAATCGCTGTGCTGGATATACAGGGTCAGTATCGGGTTTACACGGAGTTCTATCGCGCAGACGCCGCAGAAAAGACCATCATTCTGGTCAACGGCTCGATGTCCACGACTGCGTCGTTTGCCCAAACCGTGAAAAACCTTTATCCGCAGTTCAATGTGGTGTGCTACGACCAGCCCTACGCGGGCAAGTCCAAGGCTCACAACCTGCATGAGAAAATGCTGACCAAGGAAATCGAAGGGCAGATCCTCCTGGAGCTGATCGACCACTTCGCCGCCGAACACGTGCTGTCGTTCTCCTTTGGTGGCGCCGCCACGCTCGTCGCCCTCGCCCACCGGCCACGGCGCATCGAAAAGGCTGTGATCAGTTCGTTCTCGCCAGTGGTCAACGAGCACATGCTCGACTACCTTCAGCGCGGTGTCGATTACCTCGGCAACCGGGACGGTGACCGCGTCGGCCATCTGGTGAACAGCACCATCGGCAAACACCTGCCTTCGCTGTTCAAGCGCTTCAACCACCGCCACGTCAGCTCGTTGGCCGAACACGAATACGGGCAGATGCACTTCCACATCAGCGACGTGCTCAACAGCGACCGCAACTGCTACCTGAACGCGGCAAAGAAAATCAATGTGCCAGTGCTGTTCATGAACGGCGAATGGGACGAGTACACCGCCCCCGCCGATGCCAGGCTGTTCGCCGGCCATGTGCAACACAGCACCTTCAGCACCCTTCAGGCCACCGGCCACTTCCTCGACATGGAACACAAAACCGCTTGCCAAGACAGCCGTAACGCACTGCTGGGCTTCCTGAAACCGACGCAACTCGAAAGCCGACCGCGTTACCAGTACGTCCAGGACCACCATGCATTTGCAATCTGAAACAGAGTCATCGCGAGCAAGCCCCGCCCTACTGTGTTGAACGCACTCCCGTAGGCGCGAGGCTTGCCCGCGAATGACCGCCAAGCGGTCCCTGTTTGTGTTTCACCCGGCGCTAAAGCCATCGCGCATAAAGAAAAACTTCAAATCCGCGCTCACATCTGGTACAAAGTCAGCCGCTCTGAGCGGGTGTCGTATAATGGCATTACTCCAGCTTCCCAAGCTGATAACGAGGGTTCGATTCCCTTCACCCGCTCCACTTCCTTGTTCCAGCATGTTCCCGCATATTCCGGCGAGCAGCTGAACACCAAAGAAACCGGCCCTCTTAGCCGGTTTTTTTGTGTCCGCATGATTTTGGTTGATGCCCCATACGGTTGTGATCGGTGTACACCCAGCTGTACACTAAAAAAAACACATAACTCTGGTGTACACAAATGAAGCGTGCGGACATCAAAAAGCGCCCCATATCTGACACCGCGCTCGCTAGCCTAGAGCCGGAAACCAAGGAGTATCGGGAGCTTGATGGTCACGGCTTGTATTTTCGTGTGAAGCCAAACGGTCAGAAGGGATGGTTACTCCGCCATAAAAAACCTGATGGTCGATGGGGCTGGCATGGTCTCGGGGCATACCCGGACACCCCCGCCAAAGTCGCACGTCAGAAAGCCATTGAATTACGCGAGCTAGTGGCCAGAGGTGTCGATCCAGTCGAACATAAAGCGAAGGAGCGCGCGGCGAAATCTGCAGCCACCTTAAATCCGTTTCGAGAGTCCGTAGCCTATTGGTATCAACGCAAGGTTGATGACGGGCTTGCCGAAAGCACGTTACGTCTGATGCGAGGCTACTTGGACAACGATATCTTGCCGGCTCTCGGGGAGCGCCCTATAGCCGAAATCAGCCCAAGAGAATGTGCCCTCCTCCAAGAGAAAATCGAAGCTCGAGGCGCAACGAATACCAGGGATAAAATTCGCGTAGCCCTGCGCCAGATTTTTAGTCAAGCGATTGCCAGAGGACTGTGTGAAGTCAATCCGGCCGCCGAACTCGTAACGATTGCCACAAAAACTCCAGCGGCTGTTCCGCACCCGCATTTGTTGGAACCCGAGCTTCCTGCTTTCTTGAAAGCCCTTCGCGGCAGTACTAGCCGTACTCCCGCGCGCACCGCAACATGGTTATGTCTATGGACTGCATCTCGCCCCGGGATGGTGAGATGGGCCGAGTGGTCAGAATTTGATTTAGACAAAAGCACATGGTCGATCTCAGCCGCCAAAATGAAAAGCAAGCGCGACCATGTGGTACCACTGTCTTCGCAAGCCGTCGAGGCGCTACGAGAGCTGCACCGGAGTACGGGAAGGGGTCGTTATCTTTTCCCTGGAATCGGGTCAAAAAAAGCAGTCATCAGCGAAAACACCATCAACCTGACACTAAAAAAAATTGGCTATCGGGGAAAGCTTGTCGGTCATGGCACGCGTCACACGGCGAGTACCCTGCTGCGAGAGCATGGGTGGGAAAAAGCTCATGTTGAGGCTCAACTAGCACACACCGAGGCCGGAGTGGCTGGCATTTACAACAAGGCTCAATACCTCGCTCAGCGCCAGGCCATGGTTCAGTGGTATGCAGACTATTTGGACTGTTTAGAGAAGGGCATGACACCTCCGCAACGAACTGAATTTGCTAGCAGGGTCAACTCGGGAGTTCGCAAGCTCAACAACTGAGTGGAAATCGGCTGGAAAAACTAGCCTATGTTTTGACTCGCAGAAATTTTACGTGTCATTAAAGTAGGAATCCGGATCAAACGGAGACCTTCAGATGCACACCGACACACCAATTCAAATGCTGAGCTTGGCCGAGACCTGCAAGCTACTTTGCAAATCTCGTAGTGGTTTGTACAAGCTCATGGCTAGCGACATTACCTTCCCTCGTCCGATCAAGGATGGCCTCGCCCGCCAAGCTCGCGTCGTTTTCGTTTCCTCGGAGTTGGCTGCTTGGCAGCAGTCGAAATTGACTGCTCGTGCGCGCTCGCTGGGGCTTCGTCATTCCTTGGAAAATGTTGCTGCAGAGCCATTAGGAACTGACGCATCAAACTCAAATGCCCATCTGATTAGCAATGCAACCCCAATCAATTGAGCGAGTTTGACGTAATGATGGATACTCCTGAGAAAATTACACCAAAGCGTCCGGATTGGGCTGTGTACGAACGTCCTGTAACTAATGAGAAGGGGCGCGTGCTTCGCCCTGGAGTTTACTGGCACAGCTACAAGCAAACGGCTTTCGACGAGAACGATGACTTGAAGGATCATGCCGACCGCCTGATCTCAGATGAGTGGATAGCCAGTCCTATAACTGTCATCGCGCGCACCATCAACAATGACACTGGCGGAGCAGGAAGGCTGCTGCGAGTGGTTACTGATAGTGGCATCAAGGAGTTGATTATCGCGATGGAAGTGTTTGGTGGTAGCGGCGAGGAGGCCAGGCGTCCCCTCTTCGCTATGGGCGCAATAATCGCCCCCAACAAGCGCGGAAAATTTACGGAGTACTTGCTCGATCAGCACCCCTACGAAGTGATCGTTACTACATCGCGACCAGGTTGGCACGAGTCAGGTGCATTCATCCTACCCGGCAGCACGATCGGCAACACCAACGTACGATATCAAGCCAGCCATTACGCGCAGCTTCTCTATAGCCGGAAGGGTGAACTGAAGATGTGGCAGCGTGAGGTGGCTACGAGGTGTGCAGGCAACCCCGTGTTAACACTGGCCGTCTGCGCTGCGCTATCTGGTCCACTGCTGAGTCTGGTGAACATACTAGGGGGCGGACTTCATTTTATGGGGGACAGCTCCAGCGGTAAGACACTGGCTTTACAGGCCGCAGCATCTGTTTGGGGAAATCCAATTCGGTTCGTCGCGAGTTGGGATGTAACTCCAGGGGGGCTAGAAATCGAGGCATCAGATCGAAACGATACAGTCTTACCGCTTGATGAAATCAAGCGAGCCGATCCTCGACGCGTTCAAGAAATGGCTTACTGTCTTGCGAATGGTATAGGTAAAAGCACGATGACCCGCGAACGCGAAGGACGGGCTAAATTAAGCTGGCGCCACCTAACACTATCCAGTGGAGAACGATCACTCTCAGATCACGCCGCAATCTCTGGCAATTCTGCCCACGCAGGTGCGGAATTGCGAATGATCGACGTTAATGCCGGTACGCGAAAATACCGAGCGTTTGATGAGTTGCACGGTCTAGATGGCGCAGCATTCCACCACAGCCTATCTGTAGCCGTGGGGAGCCACTATGGACACCTAGGGCCCGCATTTATTGAAATGCTACTCGCTAGTAGAGATTTCGCTGCATTGCCCAAGGAGTTCGCTGACTTACGCGCGGGCTTTGTTACTGAAAACGCACAGGCCGGACGTGTAGCTGATCGCTTTTCCGTCATTGCGCTAGCGGGAGAGTTGGCCATCGAGTTCGGTCTCCTTCCTTGGAAGGCAGGTAGTGTTACTGCCGATTGCGGGCTGCTTTATGGAGAATGGCTGAGTCAAGTGGGTAATGGTAATACGGAAGATCGCCAGATAGTGGCTAGTGTCCAGGACTACATCGACCGTCACGGCAGCAGTCGCTTCTCCGATGTAAAAGACAAAAAGACGGACACCAAGGTGATCAATCGAGCAGGCTACTGGGAAGACACGAGCACCAATCGACTGTACCTATTCCATAAGTCAGCGCTGGCCGAGGCGGCGCGAGGATACAGCCTAACTCGAATTGTAAAAGCTTTAGAGCAAGCAAAGATCCTTGCTTTCAGTGACCACGATCGGAAGACGAAGAATTACCGCTTACCTGGGGGAGCTCAAGCTCGTCTTTATGTGGTGGACCCTGAGGCTATCAGTTGTCAGGGAGAGGAAGGTAGCACTCAAAAATCCGAACGATCCTGAGAATGAAAAGGGATCTAAAGCCATTGGCAACACCGGCAACAGCGACAGAAGCCTTGGCTGCTGTCCCTTTTGCCCGTTGCCGATCTATAAAAAAAGTGGCAACAACTGGCAACAAACACCTTTTATTCAATTGTAGGGAGCGGAGTTCTCACCCTCCGAGTTCCGAACATTGCCGAGAAATTTCAAACTGGCAACATTTCTAAAAAATAGAGGCAGCCTCAACAGCGACGGTGCTCGCTGTTGCCACAGTTGCCGATGTTGCCGACGATTTTAAGATCACAGGAAGGTCACACCTGCCTGTGGTGTTCTAAAGGGCTCAACGTAGGTATGTTTCGGTAATTTCCGCCCTGAAGTGGCCCAACTCTTGGCTGACGATCCTCTTTGATCGCTCCGCATCGCCTGTTTTGACTTGCACCTCTAAAAGGCGAGATTGCGCATAGGAGTGTCTAAGGCCATGAGCTCCGTTGCTGAATCCTAGGGCTCGACTGGATGCGTCGCTGAACGATTGAGACCAGGACTGTCCGCCACCAAGATCATAGTGGCTACGATAATGAATTCTCCGGTCCACTCTATCGATGGGCTCGGCCAGCCGCCTTAGCTCTAGCCTTTCGACTAAGTGGAGAGGGATGCTGACCTCACGACACAATCCACCTTTCCCCACCACGGTATACCTAACGCCGTCTCGAAATTTTTCTGAGTCAGCGGGTCGGTCACTCATTGGTCGATCTGACGCGGGAAGGATCGTCAGCAATTCATGCGCCCGTAGCCCAGCTTCAAAGGCTAGTTCTGTTGAAAATCCATTGCGTTCAGTTTGACAAGCAATTATCTGTCGAACTTGTTCAGCAGAGTAATTCCTGCTGTTCAGCGCCTGCTGCCGCTCGGCCGGAATGACTGGTAGTCTCCCGGTCTCATTAAAGCGCCCGACGTGACGAAGGAGTACTTGAAGTGCTTGTCGATCACGATCAAGTGTCTTCTGACCAACTGTTTTTGCACGCTCCATAAGAAATACTTTCGCCGCTTTAGGAGAGAGTTCAAGTAATGAACCGCGCCCTGTGCCCTTCAACCAGCCTGCGACCAAAGTGAGGCTAACCTCATAACTGTGGGATGTACCTAAGCTAGCTAATCGATTGGAGTTGAACATGGCTTTGCTCAATGTTTGAGCTTGAGACTTCGGATTTGAAAAAATTCGACTTAGCTTCTTTACACGTCCGCCGCCCTTCTCTTTCATCGATTATCCTCAGTGCTCTATAAATTGAGCTAAGCGAAGTGTCTATCCCGCTAGACTTTAGTTTATTTAATATCTCAATAGCACTACATCCGCGTACACAGCGATAATTTTCGATCAACCCCATCACACTACTGAGATGGCGCCTGTAATTTCTTACCTGGGTGCGCGAATCAACCTTCGATCGATAATATGAATAATCGTCGTCAAAATCAGTCCGGCGATTAAACGCCACTGGACTTAATGACTTTCTTATTGATCGAGAGATGGAAGATTTGCATACCGAAACTCCGTGAGTATCTTGCAACCAGAGTCGTATCATCTCTAGCGTATAGCGTTGAAGATGACGCTTTAATATTTCACCAGAAAACTCGGAAATTTTGTCATTCATAGCTGCATCTTATGCTGTAAGTTACAGCCACCACTTCAGCATTACGGATATTCAGCTGCAAGCCAAAAGCGCGCTCGAATTTCCCTAACCAGTGGTTCCGACATCCAATGGATGCCTAGCCCCGTTTTACAGTCGGACTTATCAGTTGACAATTGGCGGAATTCGCCAACGCAATGTGCGCTTGAAAGCACTCTCACTGTTCGCTCCTCACTACCAAACCTTACAATGCATGAGCTAACGCAGCCTAGCTGCAACCCAAATGCACATTAAGTTTTGAAGTGACTTCCTTATAAAATCACCAGATGAAGCAGTCTGGAAATTAGACCAATGAAGCAACCTAGTTAGGTGTCCAGCCAATCTAGGCTTTGCAACTGACTGTGCTGATGAAATGCACCAGCACAGTCAATCGCTCAGCGAGGAGAACCAGAAATAGCTGGACTCACCTCACACTTCCCATGCATCAGATTACGGCGAAGTGTCGCTGCGCTCTGACCCACACTGACAAGAAATAAGCATGGCAGTGGTTGGGTTAAGTTCTTGATGAACTCATAGGTGCGACTTGATAGTGAATCGTCAAAATGAACTGGTCAATAGTCCATTAAAATTGTCACGTCGATGTTGCTTTTCAAAGCGGGACGCGGCTCTGTACATGGTGTTGGAGCGCAGCGAGACACCCTGACAGAGCCGCGTGGGAACCACGCTGCAGCGCGTAAAGCGCTGCTCCGATCAGCGCAAGCACGAAGTCAGAAACAAAGATTGGAATCGTATTTCGATCCCAATCTGAGGGAATACGAAAGTGCTTGTGGCACCCATCAACGTACATGAACATTAAGTCTTCCACTACGTAGGAGACCGCCAATGAGCCTGACATTTGATGATGAGCTGACCGCGGATTGGTCCGCGATCTGGGATAACCCAATCGACTTGCGATGGATGTTCGACAGCTTAGCCCCTTGGCCTGGTCTGTGCTGGGTTATGCGCGGTGATTCCGAGAATCGGTGTCCCCAACTAAGCGGGGTACCAGCGTTCTGTTGGGATGAGTCAACAGCTATCGAGATACGGTTGGTAGAAACACCGCACCTCGATGCGTTCACGTTTTATCTGGTCTTAAGCGAACTGAACAAACGCAATCACATAGATGCCCGTTTTGAAGAAATCCATTTGTGCTGGTACCAAAAACTGGTGGAGCAGTTGCCGGAGATAAATGTGCCGTATATCGGAAGGGCCTAACAATGATCACTGACCGTATTCGAATTGTATGGCTGACTACCGTGCTCCTGAGTATCCCCCCCATAGCATCCGTGCCTGTTTGGCCAGGGTTTCTGACTGCACAACTGGCATGGGGTGCCTTGACCTTATTCGCGACCACACTTGCTATCCGTAGTTTATTGCGACAGCAAGAAAAGCGAATGGCTAAAGAGTTATTCAGTGTATTGGTCGGCCTTGGTATCGGCTTGATCGCTTCGCAGATTTTCTCTACAACGTAGAAGCGTTCAAAAACCTCCCCGAATCGCTCTATTAACTTCGAGGCATGACTGAATTAAACCTCTCGCAGTCTAAATAAACAACCTAACGGAAAACATTATGAATAAGATAGTTTATGTAAAGGCTAATTTCCGCCCCTTGGGTGAAAATGTAGAAGTCGAAGTACCTACAGGGGAAATTGAAAAAGGGATTTTTGGCATTCAAAAAGAAATAAAAACCAAAGTCACTGAATGGAGACATACTGGCTGGTCAGACGTACAAATTGATGGAGAACTATTAACTGATGATATTAACAAAGCGGTGACCACACTCAATGAAGAGGGGTACGAAGTTCAATCTATCCTTCCTATCACTTCAGGAGCTTATGCATTTAAATACGACTATAAAGCAGCGTATAGCTCAGGAAGCATATTCGAAGGCGGCGGATGGGGATATGGCTACGGCTATGGTTATAGCTATACCGAGGGTGTAACTATTGTTGCGCGCAAAATAACGACGTAAATAGGCACACAAAAAACCCACACATCGCATCAGGGGCTATCCCCCAGAAGGCGATCTAGCAAGGTACTGATATAGGCTTGTGCTGGCGACAGTCACTTTGAATCAGAACAAAAAGGGATGGGAGGATCGGCTCCATCCCTAGGTGCCAATCCACGTTTAGCATTTGCCTGCAGTTATCCCACTGAAGCAAGTTCGCCGCCCATAAAAATTTCTAACATTGACTATTTTTTCGTCATTTTTTCATCGAACGCTTGGGGATTGTCCTGGTTCAGCGCAAAGGTCCGGAAGACGGGTTTAGAGAGGTCTAACTGGTCGCCAAGGTAGGTCAGGTCTCCATAGCGTGTGTGGTCGTTGCAATTGGTACAGATCAAGTCCTTGCCTCCTCCGATTCGCTTGAAGATCCAATCCACCTTCCTATCCGAGAATGCCTCATTCACCGTCAGAACTTCGCCATCAATCTCGAATTTTCCATCCGTATCGGCATTCTCCCCCATTCTTATCAGCTCCTCTGGAGCAAAATTCAGTGGATACCTGAGAGTCCTTCCAGTGATTGCATTGCCATCCTTGATGTAGAGCAATAACGATGTCCCGTATTGCTCACCCTGAGCTGTTTTTAGCTTGCTGTAGTAGTAACCGTTCAGTTGACTGTCATCCTTGCAACCACTGAGCGCAAGGCCCAGCGCAATCACGACACCCATGCTTCTCAAACCCGATTTCATCCGTTTTTCCTTTTTCCATAATGGAGACTGAGACGACCATCGTATGGCGTTAAGTCGGTGGCAGAAGCCTCATCCAAAACTATCGATAACGATTTTAATCGTGTCTCACCTACGAAAGATAGCAAATTGACATCATACTATCTCTCGTTGGCCGTCGTACGCTAAACTGGGGGAGTCTGGAGTTGGTGAACCTATCTCTCCTAAGGGGAAGGTTGGCAGTTCTTACCTACCCTGGGACACCATATTTTCCGAGGCTTCTAGCTAATTCCCATTTGGGCATAGTCCCTTCGTGTGTACATAGCGGGAGCAATCGATGCCAAGGCCGTCTATTGATCAGGAAGATCAGCACCGAATGCTTTTTCATTACACTAGCCAGATGGGGCTGATCGGTATCCTGCAAGCCCATGGAATATGGGCTACGCAAACACATTTCCTAAATGACTCATCTGAATTTGGCCATGCCCTAGATTTTGCCAAACGAGTGGCTGGGGGTGACTACTATATGGACGACTATCACGAAGCCTTTGGCTGGGCGCTAAGGGGGGCTCTCGAAAAAGTCTCAGGTGACGATGTGTTCGTTTCATCGTTCAGCGAGAGACCAGATCTATTAAGCCAATGGCGAGGTTATTGTCCTGGGGGGAGTGGATTCTGCTTGGGCTTTGAGAAAAGCGCGCTCCACGATTTTTGCGATGAAAATGGCTTCAGTCTTCAGAAGTGTATATACGATCCTGAGCAGCAGCAGGCCAAGATTCGCGACCTAGCGGTCGCTTGTCTGAAGATGTTCCCTTCTGATGGCGTTTCTCGGGAAGAGTACGACGCAATGGGGCCGGAGGCCCAAGTGGATCGAAGCATGGACCTCCATAAATTTGTTTCGGAGGGTCCTGGGAAAAATCTGGCTGATGCGGCGGTTGACTGGTTCTGCAAGGAGATCGCAGAAATCGCTCCCTTGTTCAAGAATAACGGTTTTCATGAAGAGGCAGAATGGCGTGTCATAGCCAGAAGCCCATCAGCACCATTGAAATTTCGATCTGGCACTTCCTATGTGATCCCCTACATCGAGCTTGCCATTCTTGCTGACTCGAGAAAGGAAATTTTGCGCGAAGTCATCGTAGGGCCTAATCCTAATCACTACAGGTGTAAGAAGGCCGCAAGCATCATTCTTGGATCATTGGGATATGACAAATCTGAGGTTTTCAGCTCTGCCATTCCTTTCAATAATTGGTAAGCCAGAAACTACACGTTTAGATCCCCGATTCTCAGAACAGTTGTGGTGGAGCAGTTAGCGTGCCTAGCTGTAGCGCGTATGCCAAAACCACGATACTGAGGCCCGCGACTTTAGAGAAACCCTACGTCGACCTTATTAATCCAGACAATGATCTTCTGGCAAACATATTGGTTTTTTCGAGCGCAGTCTTACATCACACTCAAACTCAAACTCTAAGATAGTGTTTTGGTCGAGCCCCATCAAAAAGGGAATAAAAACACTCAATGTTGACTACTGTATCGTACCCAATTTTAACGGACGATGTATTTTTAAAAAAGAAATCGAAATGATAGCGCGGATGGATGTCCCCTTTATCGTTATCAGGGTCATCATCAAATCTAAAGTACCCATGATCATCAGTTAGAAGTGTCGCAAACGCATCGTAATACGGAATCGCCTCTGTTACGCTCAAACCAAAACTATCAACGATGGAACAGATTACTTCTTCATGGGAATGCACCCCACCTTTGCATGTAAGAATCGCGTTCCGTAGAATCGAAATAAAGCTGCCACCAACCTCCTCTTCCAGAAGATCAAAGTTAAAATAAACCCTAAAGCCATCATCGATAATCTGAAAGGGTATTGCCATGGAAAAATAGCCATCGCTTTTTTTTATTAATGCCCGACAGTAATCTCCGGAAAATATCGCAAAGTCAAAATCATCTTGGTAATCATTTAGTTTGCAATGACCACATGTATTAACAAGCTCTGCAAGCTGAAGTATATTCTCCAGATTATCTAAAGTATCACGCACCGCACAAAAACCACTCATGCGGTACTCAGGTATCCCTTTAAAGAAAAATGCTGTCATATCACTCTATGCCTCAGATACTCGGCACTCAACAGCGCATCTAAATATTCTTGATCATAGTCAGCATCACCAACCATCGTAGTGATTCTATCAATAAGCTTGGCAATCAAACGCGGGCTCGGATTCGCCTCCTTTTCAGCACAAAATGCGCGAACAATTTCCTCGATAGAGGGGAGTTCATCTAGGACAATAAACTCACCTTGTTTTACCTCTTCAGGGGACGGGACTCTTATATTCATACAAGCATTATCCGACAGAAAATCCAGTCCCTGATTGACATTACGCAAGACATTTTGATCAACATTATTGCCAAGAACCAGGTGACTCTCTAGAAATGACCGAGCCATCATGGTGTAAAGCGCGTTCCTGAATGATGGATGCCGGTTTAAGTTCAAAGCGAAGCAAATGACAAATGGGAACTCTAGCCCTTTGGCATTATTAATATTGGAAACAAAAATTTTCTCTGGGTCGCTCCGCTTCGTTTCAAAGGAAACATTCACCCCCCAACCGAGCTCTTCTGCAATCAAGAACTTTAATTGCGTAATAACATCATATATATAATTATCTTTATCTAAAAGTATTATGGCAATATCACCTTGCTCAACGCTCGGGTGATCTGAAATAATTAGCTTTACAACTTCAACAAGATTCTGCGCAATTGACTTTCCGACTGACAATTGGTGAATCTTTGTACTCTTGAAGTTTGCAGGTATGTCTTCAAATCGACGCAGTGGATCTCGGGAGATCAGCGCCCTATTATTACTTTCGTTATATATATAACCGCACGCATCCCACTCAAGAGGTTGAAGCCAGCGCAACACGGGATTTTCAAAAAGCCCCATTCCCAGTGCGTGCGAAAACATGAGGTTTTTTGGATCTGTACGATAGCACTTTTTCAAAATCATATCGGCACGATTCACGCCCTCATCAATTGGACGGAATATATTTTGAAATACATCTCCGGCAACATACAATTTTTTCTCAGTTACAAGCTCGCAAAGCTCAACAAAACTCGCAGCAAAGTCTTGACTTTCGTCCATAAATATATAATCAAATGCATACTTTCTTTCGCCCGATATTTTTTTTATCGCGGAAATAGCAATTTTGCAGACATGATCAAAACTTCCTGCTTGCAGGCTTAGAAATGGTATTCCATAGAAGTGGCAAATATAACGATACAAGCCGGAATAGGGATCTCTACCACTTCCCCAGGAATGAAAGCAAAAAAGCTTATTACTCCAGTCAATTTGACGCTCAACTCGCATAAAATCAAAAAAGCTAGGAATTCGGCTTTTCATGGAAGAGGCAAGTATCTTATTGAAGCATGTAAATGCAATTCGAGCATTGAAGTCGCGAGAGTAAATCTCCTTCATCTTATGTAGCAATAGCTCTGTTTTTCCAGAGCCTGCAAGACCTTGGATAACGAATTTTTTCCCAGCCCCTGACCTGAACACAAAACTTGTCTGATCTGTATCAAAAAGAACAATTTTTGATTTTATAGTGTCTAATAGGCCGTTTGCCTCCAAGTTGATTTTTGACACATCATTAATACTTCCCACTACAAGCGAAGTAATTAAGTCAACCAGCCGTCGATCCGCTGGAGTTTCCACATCAAGATTCGCGAAGTCAAAGTCTTGTGCATCACACTGTTCAAATAGTGAAAACCAGTGCTTTTTTCTCCCGATTTTCTCTCTGTACTTGAACTTCTCTGAGAGGAACGCAATATCCTCAACAAAATACTCAACATACTCATCAAAAGCATCTTCATCATCGCCAAGGTTAATAAAGCAGGGCTTTACTCCTGACGAAAACAATGCAACAGCTTTGTCATAGTCATAATCTGCGTCATCTTTTGATAACGGCTTCCGAAGCACATAGGTCTGTTTTTTATTACTTTCAGCAAACCTCTCTATCAATTCCTTGATTCCCGCTTGCTCTATCAAATCTTGAGCATCGGGTGAGTAAAAGCAATAACCGGACATTTTGAAGCTCCCACCGACTAAGTTGACTTTGCTTATCGCAGCTCTTGAGGATACTCAAATGTTTCGGGGTTGTCGTTAACTTCTATGATGGCCTTGAAGCATCATCGCGAAATGGTGAACCTTCCCGCTAAGGGGGGTGGTCGCACACAGGACGCCGATGCTAGCCTCCGAAAATGCTCGCATCCGTATCCTGATAGAAATCGATGCCTACCTCATCAGCCACCTCACAGAGCCCCAAGCATTGGGTCGATGAAAATTGCCATGCAGGGTATCGTGCCAGTACGGTCAACAAATAAAGCGCAATTGGCTAAAAGCTTCAGCCGAAGACAGTAAACAGCGTCACTTCGACCGACACGACAGCCATAGCTCGCGCTCACCATTGAGAAATAGTTTTGTACACCCAGCTGTACACCCGTATTGCTCTCACCCCTCTAAACTACCGAATTTAATGAATACTTCTGTTCCCTTCACCCGCTCCAATCAGATTTCAGTCTCACGTCGTTTTTTGACGGGGGATGCAAGTAAAGAAAAAACCGGCCTTGATGACCGGTTTTTTTGTGCCTGGGGTTTGGTGGAATCGGGCTATGAGGCATCTCCCCTTTTTCGTCCGTTGTTCGCTGATCGATGAGTAAGTGCTCTCGGGGCGTTAGCGACTATCCTGAAATCCGTTAGCGTTTTTTTCGAAAAATACGGATTTATTATCGAATTTCATCAAGCGTTAATATTTTCATATCTACGGAAATTAGCGTTTTCGCATATGATCGACGTTCTGTTAGCGTTTTTCTTGCCCCAGTAAAGGATTTCGTCAATGCAAGTCGGTTTCAAGACCCTCGCAAACCGTTACGACATCGCACTGGCACAGCCTCTACGAGTCGACTCGATGATCGGCACTGTACGTGTCAGTCGCGAAAGTGACGGCAATGTGGAGAACCGGTATCCGGTAAGCTATCGGCCCGCAGACGATTTCGCAGGACATTTCGAATTCGGCCTCAAGTACGAAGAGATCCATCTCGAGTTCTTCGCCCGCCTGTTTGCGACCATAGGTCCGCAGCCTGTCGAAGACTGGTGTCGACGGGAGCCATTCGGTCAGTATGCCCGTCGCACGGGATTCCTCTACGAATGGCTGACAGGGCAACGTCTGGATGTGCCAGACGTAACCAATGGCGGCTATGTTGATGTACTTTCGCCAAAAGATTACCTGACTCGTCGCGAGTCACTGCGAACTCGGCGTTGGCGAGTCAATAACAACCTGCCGGGGACGGCTGAGTTCTGCCCCTTGGTTCGTCGTACGGTGCCAGTGCAGGAGGCCCTGCAATTCGATCTACGCGAGGCATTGGATGAATTGGATCAGGCCTTTGGCCCCGACATCCTGATGCGTACCGCCAGTTGGCTGACGTTCAAGGAATCGCGCGCGAGCTTTCTCATCGAAAAGGAAGCCGACCAGGCCGATCGTATCCAGCGGTTTGCCCATGTCATCGCCCAGTACTGCGGACATATCAAAGACCCGTTGAGCAACGACAGCCTGCACTCCCTGCAAGCCGGCATTCTGGGGCGTGATGCCATTGGACTGGGCCTGCGGCGCTCTCCGGTGTTTGTGGGACAAGCCACGATGCGCGAGGACATCGTGCATTACATTGCCCCACATTTCGCGGATCTCGCTCAGCTATTGGCAGGACTCAACGAGTTTGAAGTTGCAACGCGTGGCGCGGAATCATTGGCACGTGCCGCTGTGTTGGCCTTTGGCTTCGTGTACATCCATCCCATGCGCGATGGCAATGGCCGGATTCATCGTTTCCTGATCAACGACACCCTGATTCGGGATAAGGCAGTGCCCGACGGCGTGATACTGCCGGTGTCAGCCACAATCACGAGCTCGATCGACTTCAGGGCCGGCTACGACCGTACGCTCGAAGTGTTCTCGCGACCGTTCATGCGACGTTACGCAGCGGCCTATCGGTTCGGCGAACTCGTGACCTACGAGGACGGGACTCGCAGCAACTTCATCTTCGATGAATACGAGGACGCGTGTTTCGCCTGGCGCTATCCCGATCTGACCGAACACGTCCTGTACACCGCACGTGTCGTCGAGCACACGATTCGAAAGGAAATGGCGGATGAAGCCAGAGTACTGGTGATCTTTCAGCGAGCTCAGGAACAGCTGAAAGAGGTACTGGAAATGCCAGACCTGGATGCGAACCGCATCATCCGCTCCATCAAGGAGAACGGCTGGGTGGTGTCCGGCAAGCTAAAGAAAGGGTACCCGCAGCTTGAAGATGAGCGCATGGCGGAACGCGTTGTGGAGGCTGTGCGTTCTGCGTTTGAGGATCGAGAGATGGGTGCAGGCGAAGAAGGTTTTTTCGGCGAATCCGGGTAAGGCGCTGGGATGGATTAGAAAAAACGGTCTTGATAACCGCTTTTTTTACTCAGGATTTTGTCGAGTCGTGACCGGTCTAGCTGTTTGCTTATAAATAAATTCGTCACCTTTTTCCGTCACTTGTAGATAAAGGACTCCAGAGGTTTTTAGGAAAAGCGATATTTGAGCGAAAGGGAGGCGATAGTATTACCTTTCTATAAAGCTAGTTTTCCATTCTTTAAACCCAATGAATCCTAGGGGTTGGCAGAAATATTACATGTCATATCGCTTCGTATTACCTTGCCTTGTAATACCGAAAGCCCAGTAAAACCTGGGCTTACAGACCATTTTTTGCCACCGTATCGCCGATATCACTCTTTTTGAAAATGCCCCCACCTTTAAGAATCGCTCTCAATAAAGTGACGTTTTTCATGGTGTATTGGATGCACACCTATTCGGAAAGATGCCTACACTGGGACTCTATCTCTGCCTTGTGGTGGATGAGCATATGTCGCCAGGGACCTCGTGATGTCGAAACCGCCTACCGTTGTCATCACCAAGCAGCGGACGATTCATACGTACGCCGAGCTGTGGTTTGCGTCTGAGTGTGTTCTGGATGTGGGCTTGAGCAATCCGGATGGGGCAATGTGGCAATTTCTGTCTTGCACTGTGCTAACTGCTTTCTCTTTCGAGGCGTACTTAAACCACGCCGGCGCTGTTACTTTCGAATGCTGGGAAGAACTGGAGCGCCTGCCACCGTGGGCAAAGCTGGAACTCTTGTCCGAGGAGTTGGACGTGAAATTTCCGGAGGGTACAGGAGCGCGGCCTCTGCAAACCATTGCGCGGCTTCTGAACTTTCGGAACACAATGGCGCATGGTCGCACCTCTGAGCTGCAGTCAAAACTCAATCGCACCACGGAAAACTATCATCAAGCGTATGGCGAGGATTTGCTCGCCGACTGGGAGCGCTTGGTTAGATCGAGTGATTTTGCTGTTCGAGCCAGAGAAGATGTTCGAGCTGTAATAACGCGCTTGCATGAGGCGCGACGCGATGAAAAAGAACACCTGTTCACTTTCGGCATGGCCTCTTGTGGCGCGACTTTGGTCGAAAAGCCCTGATCCGCTAAGTTGTAAAACTCCACAACCTCAGCGCGCCCCCTGCTGTGCCTGGCCTGCATTGAATTTCCCCGCCTACACATGCAGGCCTAATCCTTCCAAAAAAGAGCGATCAGGAATCTGAAAACACCAATTATTTGGCATTTTGGAATTTTTCACCCAATGAAACCGAGGCCTTCGAAGCTACCCCATTCTTGATCGTCCTGAACGCCTCTGTGCAACCGATCTTCATTTCCTTTCAAAACTTTGCACTCTGTGAAATTACCGATCGCCTGCAGAACCCCACCGCCCGCCTAGTCCGCAGGTCTGTTTGCACTACATCCGAATTTGCACAAAAAAAGGACGCAAGGCCCGTCGGCGAGAGGGGGATAAGTGCGTTTTCAACTGTTTTTTTCTTCGCCCGACGTTTTTCCTCCGCACCTCTCACCAATGCCCTGATAGGTTTTTCATCGGGCAGACTCAGCCCGACTACCTTCCATTGACATACTGTTTATACATACAGTATACCAGTGAGCTGACGAGGGTAAGGATGATGAACCAGGAACACGTTGAAGTACTGGCTGATAAGTCCAGGGCGATCGCGCGGTGGAAAGTGATGCTGCGGGACGATGTCGCGTTGCTCGATCATCCCGGAGCTCACCATAAAGCTCTGTTTACTCAGGCGCACGCTCTGCACCGAGCTCAGGTGATTGATCTGGATGATCTCAGCTATCTCCTGGAGCAGGCCGACGGCGCCCAGCCGATACCTACAGCCAAGGCCGTTGCCAAGCTTTATCAGAGCGCTGGGAGATCGAATTGGGCTCCATTGCCATCAAGACTTCGATGCAGCGGAACGCGATGACCTTGCGTAGCAAAAAAGTCGACCTGGTCTATCAGGAGGTATGGGGACTTTGGCTGGCTTACAACGTGATTCGCTGGGAAGCCAGTCAGTTGGCGGTGGCGTTTAGCCGAGCACCGTCGGAAACCAAAGCAGCAGTAACTAGAAATGCGAACAGGGCTGTTGTAACTAAACCAAACATCACAATCATGGATGATCATATTATGAGTATTTTAGGAAAATCGGGAGTCACGAACGACCAACCCACCAATGAGATTGTCTCGACAGACATGGGCTTCAAGCGCGGCGTTGTGGCGGACACTATTACTACAGTCAATATGATGCTGTCTGGTGTAACGGTGAATATCTGGGAGTTCGCGGACGCGATTATCTTCAAGCCTGGACTCCTTCCTTCAACCTGGGATTGGACGCCGGCTACAGCCGCCGCTTCTGAGTATGTAAAGAACCAAGGCGGAGGATGGGTGCATTACCCGGCTGGATCTTACCCACACTCGATTTTTGTTAAGCTGCACAGTGTTAGTCATTGTGGGGATGGCTCCAGCGCCACATATATCACAGCGCTTCCAGCATCTTCTACGGTGCCTTATGGTTTGATTGAAATCGAGGCCGGAGCCGTTTCGTCATCTCACATGGTTGGCATGCACATCATGGGCAGTGCAGTAGCCGGATTTGCTCAGCCAGTTGTGAATGCGACCCAGTGGGGCATGTACGTTAAAGCCAAGTGGGACGCTGCGTATACCCATGGAGGTCTTTGGTATTCAGAGTTTCGCGACGTTCGCGTTTCGAACTTCAATTATGGAGTGTGGACACGGGGTGGCTACACCACCGCTAACTACCAGCGACCGATCCAGTTTGTTACTTTCAACAAAGTGTTCATCCAGGTGCCGAATGGGGGTGAAGCCCTTCGGATGACAGGACAGCACGGTCAAATTGAGTTTAATGGGGGGGCAGCGGAAGGCCGTGATGGTGCTGTGGCCCTTAAGTGCATTAATATCGATTGGGATCCAGATCCCTCAACTATGGCGGATAATGCTAGTGGGCAGGGCGAAAGTACTTCGGATGTATCGGGCGCTGGTAACGCCGTGCAGTCCCCCTACAACGTAAACTTCTCTAATGGGTTCTCGATCCAGAAATCACAGACGGGCATCTATGCGCGCAATTGCCGTCAGATCTCTGTGCGGGGAGCTTGGATCGAACGCATCGGCAAGCTGGCCATGCTGGGCACTAACGGGCGCTTATTGATTGAAGCTAGTCATTTGGCGAATGCTGCTGATGGCACCTTGTTCTCCTCCGGCGGTAGTGGGTATCTGTACAGCCTTGGCACTAACGCCTACCTTGAGTTCCGCTCCAGTAATGAACCTATCGGTACATTCGATAATTACCTGGACCCTCTGACCAACTTGAACAATATTCTAGGGCTCAAGGTTGAGGGCATGGCATCCGGTAATAGCAGTAGTAAGTTCAAGGCTGCGGGTTTCAAGACCATTACGCTATCTGGCGTTGCGGTGGACCTGGCGGCCCATAAATTCGCCACTATTAACCCTAACGTAGGAAACCCTTCGATCAAGCTTGTTACTTTAACTGCTACAGCGGCTCCTGGAGAGAGTGTGAGCCTGCGTCCACTTAGTGGGCCTGTCACACTGAGCAACACTGGCAACATTTCGCTTAATGGTTTATCTGAGGTCACGATTCCACAAAACGGTGTTGTAGTGTTGCAGCGTATTCCTCAAGTGATCGGGTTAACGGAGTGGGTGTTGGTAAGTTGCACTCCGAGTTTTGGTTCGGAAGTTCCAGCAGATGGTGGGTATTACACTAGGGGCTTTACACGACTTAACACTACTCCTACAGCAGGTAACCCCATGGGGTGGGTGTGCATTACAGCTGGTTTGGCCGGCACAACAGCTGTCTTCAAAGCTATGTCTAACCTTTCCGCATAATTCGATTCTTAGCTTCTTTCATCGTACTTTACCTTGTTGTTAATCTAGGGAACTGGTTCCTGTACGCCTCTTACGCCCGCCAACCTGCGGGCTTTTTTTCGTCTGAAGTGTAGTGGTCAACTAATCCCGGACACGACGTTAAGTTTTTCTCGGCCTGAGCTGGCGCGAGCCCAGCGTTGAATTAATGGGGTCGAATCCAGTTGCACCGATGCATCAAAAAATGACTGATGTCGCGCTGGGCCTCTTGGGCCGTTCGGTAGCCCGTAGTTGGTATCCATTCGGTTTTCAAACTCCGAAATACCCGCTCCATCGGCGCATTGTCCCAGCAGTTTCCTCGGCGACTCATGCTCTGGCGCATTCGATAACGCCAGAGCCGCTGGCGGAATTAACGGCTCGCATACTGGGCGCCCCTTGATCCGAGTGAAACAGCAACCCCTGAGGCCTACCACGTTGCTGGTAGGCCATGTCCAGCGCCTTGATAACCAGCTCGGCGTCCGGCTTTTCCGACAATGCCCAACCCACTACTCGGCGCGCGCAAAGATCCAGAACAACAGCCAGGTAATGCCATTTGCCCTGAGCCCAGATGCAAGCGATGTCGCCACACCAGACCTGATGAGGCGCTGGGACATCGAACTCCCGATTCAACGTATTCGGGATATCCAGTCGTTCAACCGTCGCTCGTTTATAGGCGTGAGAACCTGGCTGTTTGCTCACAAGCTCAAGTTCGCGCATTAAGCTACGTACCTTGAACCGACCCAGTTACTCTCCGTCTTCACGCATCATCGACACGATGCTGTGGCTGCCCGCAGCACTGCGACTTTGCGTGAACAGTTCATTGACCCGACTGCGCAGCCGAAGCCGCTCAACATCAGGATGTCCGGCGTCTGAGACGCCGGGCGTAGAAATATGAGCGGGTGACTTCAAACATTTTGCACAGCTGGTCAATCAGCGCGAACGCTCGTGATCTTCCGACATCAAGAGCGCGGTAGCCATTTTTAGGATGGATTTCTCTCGCTCAAGTCGAGCGGTATGAGCTTCCAGTTCCTGGATTTTCTGTTGTTCCGGGGCCAGCGCTTTGCTCTGCGGGGTAACGCCTTGGCGTTCCTTCTGGACTTGATCGACCCAACGTCGCAAGGCCGATTCGCCGACGCCGAGTGAACGACTGGCTTCGATGAAGCTGTAGTTTTGCTTGAGCACGAGGTCGGCAGCCTTGCGCTTGAATTCAGCGGAAAAAGACATGGCGTTGTTTGGTCATCAGACACCTCGATCTGGCGAGCATTCTCGCCTAAATGGGTATCCGGTTTCATTAGACCACTACAAGCGCCTACACAACACTCCTACCTCCGTGTCCATTAAGGGTTCGATTCCCTTCACCCGCTCCAATCAGATTTCAGTCTCACGTCGTTTCTTGACGGGGGATGCAGGTAAAGAAAAAACCGGCCTTGATGGCCGGTTTTTTTGTGCCAGGGGTTTGGTGGAATCGGGCTCTGAGGCATCTCCCCATTAGCGACTACCCCGAAGTCCGTTAGCGTTTTTTTTCGAAAAATACGGATTTATTACCGAATTTCATCAAGCATTAATATTTTCATAGCGTTTTGGATTCCTCTACGAATGGTTAACTGGGGAGCGTCTGGATGTGGCGCTGCAATGCAGAATTCGTCAGCCCCTCAACCGCCCCAGACCTTGACGCCTCCGGCCCCGCATACTAGCGAATGCTATACTTCCTACGGATTGCATGAAGTGTGCAACGTTCCCCACGGGCGCAGATACCGACTGCAAATCTCAGTTTACGGCTGCGGGACAGAGGA
>Ga0207655_1001411_pt1 | contig 22298 bp, 23 predicted proteins | sample KBSM44metaG_FD_184398 | JGI IMG/M metagenome (GOLD analysis project Ga0207655, IMG submission 184398) | Miscanthus rhizosphere microbial communities from Kellogg Biological Station, Michigan, USA - KBS M4-4 metaG (SPAdes) (version 2) | ecosystem: Host-associated > Plants > Roots > Rhizosphere >... | reverse complement strand
CTTTTCGCTGAATACGCTGAGTTTGTTCGGGCTGGTATTAGCCATCGGTATCGTGGTGGACGATGCCATCGTGGTGGTGGAGAACGTTGAGCGAAATATCGAGGAGGGGCTTGCCCCGCTTGCGGCGGCGCATCAGGCGATGCGCGAAGTATCCGGGCCGATTATCGCCATTGCCCTGGTGCTGTGCGCGGTGTTTGTGCCGATGGCGTTTCTCTCCGGCGTTACCGGGCAGTTCTACAAGCAGTTTGCGGTGACGATCGCGATTTCCACGGTGATCTCCGCCATCAACTCGCTGACGCTCTCTCCGGCGCTGGCGGCGCTGCTGTTAAAGCCGCACGGCGCGCCGAAGGATTTTCCGACCCGGCTTATCGATCGTCTGTTCGGCTGGATTTTCCGTCCGTTTAACCGCTTTTTCCACCGCAGCTCGAACGGCTATCAGGGGCTGGTGGGCAAAACGCTGGGCCGACGGGGCGCGGTGTTTGCGGTATACCTGCTGCTGCTGTGCGCCGCTGGCGTGATGTTTAAAACCGTCCCCGGCGGGTTTATTCCGACGCAGGACAAGCTGTACCTGATTGGCGGCGTGAAGATGCCGGAAGGTTCGTCGCTGGCGCGCACCGACGCGGTGATCCGCAAGATGAGCGAAATCGGGATGAATACCGAAGGCGTGGACTACGCGGTCGCGTTTCCCGGCCTGAACGCGCTGCAGTTCACCAACACGCCGAATACCGGAACGGTCTTCTTTGGCCTGAAGCCGTTCGACCAGCGTAAACATACTGCTGCGGAAATTAACGCGGAGATCAACGCGAAAATCGCGCAAATTCAGGAAGGCTTTGGCTTCTCCATCCTGCCGCCGCCGATTTTAGGGCTGGGTCAGGGATCGGGCTATTCCCTGTACATTCAGGATCGCGGCGGTCTGGGCTATGGCGCGCTGCAAAACGCGGTAAACACCATGTCCGGGGCGATTATGCAGACGCCGGGTATGCACTTCCCGATCTCAACCTATCAGGCTAACGTTCCGCAGCTGGACGTGAAGGTTGACCGCGACAAGGCGAAAGCGCAGGGCGTGTCGTTGACCGATCTTTTCGGTACGCTGCAAACCTATCTGGGCTCGTCGTACGTGAATGATTTTAACCAGTTCGGGCGCACGTGGCGCGTTATGGCGCAGGCCGACGGCCAGTTCCGCGACAGCGTGGAGGACATCGCGAATTTGCGCACCCGTAACAGCCAGGGCGAAATGGTGCCGATTGGCAGTATGGTGAATATCACGACCACCTACGGCCCGGACCCGGTGATCCGCTACAACGGTTATCCGGCGGCGGATCTGATTGGCGATGCCGATCCCCGCGTGCTCTCTTCCGCGCAGGCGATGGCGCAGCTGGACGGAATGTCTAAGCAGATCCTGCCCAACGGCATGAACATTGAATGGACGGACTTGAGCTTCCAGCAGGCGACGCAGGGCAACACGGCGCTGATCGTCTTCCCGGTCGCGGTGCTGCTGGCGTTCCTGGTTCTGGCGGCGCTGTATGAAAGCTGGACGCTGCCGCTGGCGGTGATCCTCATCGTGCCGATGACCCTGCTGTCCGCGCTGTTTGGCGTTTGGCTGACGGGCGGCGATAACAACGTGTTCGTGCAGGTGGGGCTGGTTGTACTGATGGGGCTGGCGTGTAAAAACGCGATTCTTATCGTGGAGTTTGCCCGCGAGCTGGAAATGCAGGGGAAAGGGATTATGGAAGCCGCGCTGGAGGCCTGCCGCCTGCGTCTACGTCCGATAGTGATGACCTCCATCGCCTTTATCGCCGGGACCATTCCGCTGATCCTCGGCCACGGCGCGGGGGCGGAGGTTCGCGGCGTTACCGGGATCACGGTGTTTGCCGGTATGCTGGGCGTGACCTTGTTTGGTCTGTTCCTGACGCCGGTGTTTTACGTTACGCTACGTAAATTCGTGACGCGCGGTAAACCGGTAAAAGACGTTTTGCCCGCGTAGGATGTGGCAGATAATAAAAAACCGCCTTCACAATGAAGGCGGTTTTTTTGTAATAAGACGGTCATTAGTCCGCTTTTTTATACGGAATATCAAGTTCAGGCACCGGATCGCATCCGCTGGTATCGGCTCTTTTGACCTCTTCCAGCGCGCTTGCCACGGTATGACGGGCTAATACATCCAGCGAAGCCTGTTCAGCCTCTTCGGAAATAGACTTGAAGTACCAGCAGGCGTTAGCGCTGACCACGCAGCGGGCCGGTACGTCAGGGCGCGACGCCCACAGCTTTTTATCTTCAATGACAGAAAGGTAGATATCGCGCAGGGTGATCTCTTCCGCCGGGCGACCAAGATGAATAGAACCGTTGCGGCCAAGCGTGGAGACGATAATGCCGTCGCGGGTGAGAGGCACCATCAGCTTGCGGATAAAGCTCGGGTTCGCTTCCAGACCGTAGGCCAGAATTGCACTCGTCGAACGTTCACCCGATTGCTCCGCCATCGCTACGCTGAGAACCATCTGCAGAGCTGTCGGGAAGCGGTAATCTAACATTTTCGTGTCCTGGGTCGCGGTGAATCTTGTTCTTTTTGGCACCGCAGAGGTGAATAAGCAATAAACAACAATATAACAAATACGGTAATTTTTTTGAAGCAATCTGCGGCATTCGCGATCGCACATTGCATTCTCTTTCAGGCGATTGCAGGGTGAGGGAAGGTGACCGTCGCCTGAAGGCCGCCTTCTGCTGAACTATTCAGGGCCACACGACCGTTGTGCTGGTGTGCAACCGCCTTGACGATGGCAAGCCCTAAACCGCTTCCGCTTTGCATCTGGCCGGGATCGCGGAAAAATCTGTCGAATACACGCTCGCGCAGCTCAACCGGAATACCCGGCCCCGCATCGGAGACGCGCAGCTGGGCCGTTGCCTCTCGCGTGCGTAAATCCACCTCGACCCGCCCGCCTTCAGGGCTGTACTTGACGGCATTTTCAATTAAGTTGTCAATCAATGACACCAGCCGTTCCCGAACGCCGGCGACGAAGATTTCACCATCGGAGTAGAATTCCAGCTCTATCCTGCGCGCCGACGCGAGCGGCTCCAGCGCAGCCATCCGCTCCTGTACGAGCGTCGTCAGCGGCACAGGCTCCCTTGCCGCGTCAATGTGCGCTTCGCTGTGCATCATCAGCAGCAGCTGATTGACGAGACGCGCAGCGCGGCTATTGCTGCGAACAATTCCTGCCAGCAGCTCCTGTTGGCTTTCGCTGGTTACCCAGGACTGCAACGCCTCCACGTTGATGCGCATGGCGGCGAGAGGGGTGCGCAGCTCGTGAGCGGCATCGGCAATAAACATCTTTTCCCTTTCTGCGCTTTCCCGCACTCTGGCGAGAAAGTCATTAATCGCGTCTACCGTGTGGCGAAGCTCCCTGTGTCTGGGAACGGCTTTTAGCGGAGAGAGATCGTCCGGCGTGCGTAATGAAATTTCATTCACTACCTTGTTCCAGGGGCGCATCGCAATGCGGATGGAGAGCCACGCGGGGAACAAAAGAAAAGGGATGCACACCAGCAGAGGCATGATGTAATAGCCGCGCGAGTTCAGGTAGATAAAGAAATTCCAGCTGCCGGCAGGGGTGAAAAGGGTGACCTCAACGTCTGAATGCGTAGATTTTAGCGTACGGCTGGTCCAGGCGTGCCCCTCACTCTGAACGCGCTGCATTTGCCCCAGACGGGTATTTTTCACCTCCGTCGGCGCGCCATCCGATGCAAATATAACCTCTTTATTCTGGCGAACGATGAGGTTGATTGACAGCTCCGGATCATCACCGCCGCCGTACCCTTCCCGCAGCGCCTTGCTGAATGCGGCCAGCACGGCGTTTCGCGCCTGCGGGCGATCGTCCATTTTCTCAACGAGGGAAAAAAGCGTCTCGTAAGTTTCGTTGCCCGTGAGTATTGGGGGGCTACGCAAGTCCTCCAGCAAAATGAAGGTCAAGAAAAGAGACCACAGCAAGGTCAGCAGGAGCATCTGCGCTACCAGCATTCGCTTTACAAGCGTAGGTTGTCTGAGGTGGCACCACAGGTTACGCATCAACCTGCCGCCTTCTGAACGGGGACGGTATCAATAACATACCCGACGCCCCGCACCGTTCGGATATAACCCTCGCCGATCTTTCGCCGCAAATTACCCATATGCACGTCGAGCGCATTGCTGAGGTTCTCTTTGTTGCCGAATATCCTTTCTTCCAGATACCGGCGGGTGAGCACGCGGTCAGCGCGCAGCATCAGCGTTTCTAGCAGCGCATATTCGCTTGCCGTCAGCTCGACGTGACCCGCGCTCACCGTCACGCGCCGCGTTGGCACGTGGAGCGATAAACCTCGAATGTCGATTGCCTCATTTTCAAAACCGTAGCTGCGGCGCGCAAGGGCCCTCACTCGGGCCAGCAGCTCGGCAAGAACAAAGGGTTTAACCAGGTAATCGTCTGCGCCTGCATCCAGCCCGCTCAGGCGATCCTGTAGCGTACCTCGCGCCGTCAGGATGATGACGGGTATCCCCTTGAGCTGATGGCGCAAGCGCGTCATCAGGCTCATGCCATCGCCGTCGGGCAGCCCAAGGTCGAGCAAAATAAGTTCAGGCACGCAGGCGTCAAGCTGATGCAGCGCATCCTCTTTACGGCGAACCCATATGACATCAAATCCTTGATCTGAAAGGGCGATACGCACGCCGTTGCCGAGATCCAGGTCGTCTTCGATCAGTAAAATTTTCACATTAATCACTGTATCAACGGTGAATGAAGAACAACTTAAGAAAAAAACGGTAGCAGGAAAGTTGTCAGGTTTACAGCACCTTCCGGGGCTTCAGCGTTTCTTCATTTTCGGCTCATAAGAACCTTAGGGTGAGTATTCAGAATGGGCGCTCTGGCGTTTAACACCGCCTGTGTCGTCATCATTTGAATCCAGAAGGACATCTGTAATGAGAAACATCATACTGCGTCATACGTTTCCCCGTGTACTCATCGGTCGCAGCATAAAAAACATGGTGCCGGGTGCCGTCCTGGCGTTACTGACCACCCCAGCGCTGGCGGCAGAATACAATCAGGGCAATGTGTTAACCCTGGGGGGCGGCGTAGACGTCGCGCCACGCTACTCGGGATCGGATAAAAGCCGCGTCAGCGCGGCTCAGGTTGTTGATTACGCGATGGCAAACGGCTTTTTTATCAGCACCTCGCGGGGGCTCGGCTACGGCAACAATTTTGGCAATATGGATTACAGTGCCGCACTGAGCTATCGCACAGGCCGAAAAGATAAAGACGTAAGCAGCGATTCCATCAGCTCCGGCAGCGACGAGCTGCGAGGGATGGGCGAGATCAAGGGCTCGGCAATCGTGGTGCCCGGGCTGGGCTACAAGGTCAGCGACTGGCTTAATCTGCAGCTGCTGGCCGAAGTGCCGGTTTCTGAAAGAGACAATGGTGAAGCCGTGCACTTCGGTATTGCCAGCCCGCTTTATACCTCACCGAAAAATGCGCTGACGCTGTCGATGAACGGCAGTTGGGGAACCAGCAAGTACATGCAAACGTACTACGGCGTAAGTGCCGAACAGTCAGCCGCGTCGGGATTTTCCCGACATGAGCCCGGTGCGGGACTGTACGCCTGGTCGGTGAATGTTGACTGGAGCCATAAGCTTACCCCGCGCTGGAGCATCCTTGCGGCAACGGGCGTTACGCAGCTGGTGGGGGACGCAGCCGATAGCCCCATTGTTAAACGAAAAACATCGCCAACGGGAAGCCTGAAGGTGACGTATAGCTTTTAAAGGGTTGCGGGGGGAGCCTGACGGCACGCCCGCCAGCCGGGGGCATGCCGCTGAGGTTAGCGATACAGCGTTTTTTCAACGACCGGGGTGAGTAACGTGCCACGCCAGTCCGCAAGCGTCAGCTGCGCAAGCTGGCCCAGCGCGGCGTAGAACGGATGGCCCGCGTTCTCGACAAATACCGACAGGAAGCGCGTGCTCCACGGCAGCAGGTGCCAAGCGAGGAGTTGGTCGCACTCGGCGTCGCGGCCGTTCTCAGCCAGCCAGGCTGCCAGCAGCAGCAATGTACCGAAGTGATCTTCTGGTTCGTTCTGCTGCGTCTCAAAGGCGATCGTGTTTTCACGCATCCACTGGCGCAGCGCGAGCGTCGATTCGCCAAACAGCACGGACTCGCGATCCAGCCAGACGGAACCCCACGGCGGCGCGGGCAGAGCGTATGGGCCAATAAACAGACGCTGCCAGGCATCCTTCAGGGCCTCATCTGAGGGGGTTTTAAAGATATCGGCAATCGGCCGTAGCTTTTCCTGCTCCAGCGGCCAGTCCTGAATCCAGTCACCCGCCGTAAGGGCATTCACCAGCGGCGCGGCCTGCTCGCTGTCCGGGGAGTAATAAAACAGCGCGCCCAATACTCTGGCGCTAAAAGCAAAAGATTCACGATGTGATACGTCAGTCATTACAACATTCCTTGCGCATGCGCGGGTTGCCCCGCGCACCTGTGTTAACCCGCAATCGCCATACCTGCGGTCATATGCAGACCATAGAATAGTCCACGGCCAAGCAGTTCACCCAGCACTACCAGGATAATACCAGCAAAAAGGGCAAGGGTTTTAGGTTCCTGGCGGCGAACCAATGGGCAAATCCAACAGCCTAACCCCGCTGCAACCAGCACGAGACGCCAGACCTGCAGCGAACCGTAATCCGGCAGCAGGGCGCTGGCCCGCTGGACCGAGCTGTGGATTACTGCCAGCTCGTTGCTTTGCAGAACGATAACCGCCGCAGTGGTGAGCAGCGCCAGTACGCTGACTGAGGCGGTGAGTGCGCTTTTAAACGGCGCTTTCGCCACGCGAAGCAGCAGGGCAGCCAGCAGCGGGCCGCCCAAAAACAGGGTCAGGAAGAACGCCAGCGTGGTATAGCCCGTGTACCAGGTGGGGACCGTATCAATCTGATAAACCCGCGTCATGGCCCAGACGAAGACAATGCCCAAGATCTGACTGACCACCAGCCAGACTTTGCCCAGCGCAGGGGGCATCTTGCCGATAATCGACACCAGCCACCAGAAGCCGCCCACGGCAAAGAAGACGGAACCTGCGGCGATCTCATTGCTGAGCGCGGAGGCGCCTACGCGGTTAAGGGAGTTGAACGCGCGCAGAGGCGATCCAAGATGGAGTACGGAGGCCATAAAGCCAATCCCCATCACCACCCACAAAAAGAACATGCTGCGGACAATCCGCGCTTTTATCGCATCGTCTTTTTCACTAAGCCAGGCCAGGCCCATCACGATTAACGCCCCGGCGACGCACTGTCCGAAGACGGTGAAGATCACCAGCGGCCATTCATGCCATCCACTTCCCATCTCACACCTCCTTCGGGTTTGCCAGATAGCCGGTGGCGTCACCCGTCGGACGGCTGTTGGCGTTAGGTTTAATCACAATGCTCGGCTTGGTGAAGTGCGCGGACGGCAGCGGCGCGACCGCAGCAAGCTGGCCGTGCTTTTTACGCAGCTCGTCAATCGGGCCAAAGTCCAGCGCGCGCAGCGGGCAGGACTCCACGCAGATCGGTTTTTTACCGTCGGCCACGCGGGAGTGGCAGCCGTCGCACTTGGTCATATGGCCTTTGGCTTCGTTGTACTGCGGCGCACCGTACGGGCAGGCCATATGGCAGTAGCGGCAGCCGATGCAGACGTCTTCGTCCACCACCACAAAACCGTCCTCGCGCTTGTGCATCGCGCCGCTCGGGCAGACCTTGGTACAGGCCGGATCTTCGCAGTGGTTACAGGCGATCGACAGGTAATAGGCAAAGACGTTCCGGGGTTAAGTCTTTATAATCTTTGCAGGCCAGCTCGCAGGTTTTGCACCCGGTGCAACGGCTGGAATCAATAAAAAATCCATACTGGGTTGTCATCGGTTACTCCTTACGCCTTCTCGATCTGCACCAGATTGGTGTGCTGCGGATTGCCTTTTGCCAGCGGCGAAGGGCGATGGGTGGTCAGCGTGTTGATGCACGAACCGTGGTCGACGCGGTCGCCGTTCATGTTGGCATCGTGCCAGGCACCCTGGCCCATGGCGCTCACGCCCGGCATGATGCGCGGCGTGACTTTCGCCGGAATGCGCAGTTCACCGCGATCGTTGAAGACGCGAACCATATCGCCGTTTTTGATGCCGCGCTTCTCGGCATCCACAGGGTTGAGCCAGACCTCCTGGCGGCAGGCGGCCTTCAGCACGTCGACGTTGCCGTAGCTTGAGTGGGTGCGGGCCTTGAAGTGGAAGCCAAAGAGCTGTAGCGGGAAGGTGCTGCGCTCTGGCGCGTCCCAGCCGTCAAAGGTAGAGGCGTAGACCGGCAGCGGACTGATGGTTTCATCTTTTTCCAGCTCCCAGGTGGCCGCAATCTCCGCCAGCCTGCTGGAATAGATCTCAATTTTGCCGGATGGCGTTTTAAGCGGGTTAGCGTCCGGATTGTCGCGGAATTTTTTATAGGCCACAAAGTGTCCATTCGGATCTTTGCGCTTATAAATGCCCATTTTTTTCAGTTCATCATAGGACGGCAGCTGCGGATCTTTTTCGAGCATTTTGGCGTACAGATACTGCAGCCACTGTTCCTGGGTGCGTCCCTCGGTAAAGCGCTGGTGGATATCCGGCCCGAGGCGTTTTGCCACCTCGCTCATGATCCAGTAGATGGGTTTGCGCTCAAACTTAGGTGCGGTTACGGGCTGGAGGAAAATCAGATAGCCCATGTTGCCCGCGTAGTCGTTAGGAATGATGTCTTCCTGCTCGACGGTCATGAGGTCTGGCAGCACGATATCGGCATATTTCGCCGACGACGTCATAAAGTTGTCGATCACCACGATGGTTTCGCACTGGCTTTCATCCTGCAAAATGTCGTGCGTTTTGTTGATGTCTGAGTGCTGGTTGATGATGGTGTTACCGGCGTAGTTCCAGATGAACTTAATCGGCACATCCAGCTTATCTTTACCGCGCACGCCGTCGCGCAGGGCGGTCATTTCCGGGCCGCGGGCGATGGCGTCGGTCCAGCTAAAGCAGGAGATCTGCGTCTTCACCGGGTTGTCCGGCAGCGGCATTCGCTCGATGGTAATGGTGTAGGTAGACTCACGCGCGCCGCTGTTACCGCCGTTGATGCCCACGTTGCCCGTCAAAATGGGCAGCATGGCAATAGCGCGGGACGTTAGCTCGCCGTTTGCCTGACGCTGTGGCCCCCAGCCTTGGCAGATATAGGCCGGTTTTGCCGATCCAATTTCACGCGCCAGCTTGATGATGCGATCGGCTGGAATACCGGTGATGCGCGAGGCCCATTCCGGCGTTTTTGCCGTGGCATCGTCGCCCTGGCCGAGAATATAGGCTTTGTAGTGTCCGTTGGCAGGTGCGCCTTCCGGCAGCGTTTTTTCATCGTAGCCTATGCAGTATTTATCGAGGAACGGTTGGTCAACGAGGTTTTCATCAATCAGCACCCACGCGATACCGGCAACCAGCGCGGCATCGGTGCCTGGGCGGATGGGTATCCACTCGTCTTCACGGCCGGCGGCGGTATCGGTATAGCGCGGGTCGATAACGATCATCCGCGCATTCGAACGTTCGCGGGCCTGTTCAAGGTAGTAGGTGATCCCGCCGCCGCTCATGCGGGTTTCGGCCGGGTTATTGCCGAACATCACTACCAGCCTGGTATTTTCGATATCCGAGGTGCTGTTACCGTCGTTGCTGCCGTAGGTATAAGGCATTGCGCAGGCAATCTGCGCGGTGCTGTAGGTACCGTAGTGGCTAAGGAAACCGCCGTAGCAGTTCATCAGGCGTGCCACCAGTGAGGCATAAGGGGAGGAGCGGGTGATGTTACCGCCAACGATCCCAGAGGAATAGTTAATGTAGACCGCTTCGTTACCGTATTTTTCCACCACATTTTTCAGGCTTGCGGTGAGGGTATCCAGGGCTTCATCCCAGCTGATACGCTCAAATTTGCCTTCACCGCGCTTGCCCACGCGCTTCATTGGATAGTTCAGGCGGTCAGGGTGGTTGATGCGACGACGAATTGAGCGTCCGCGCAGGCAGGCCCGCACCTGGTGATTTCCATAAACATCTTCGCCAGTATTGTCCGTTTCGACCCAGTAAACTTCGTCATCACGGACGTGCAGGCGCAGCGCGCAGCGGCTGCCGCAGTTGACCGAACAGGCTCCCCACACCACTTTATCCTGGGCAGGTTGCACGGCGCTTTGCACCGCGGCAGCAGCACTTTTCACGCCAAAAGGTAACGAGATCCCACCCGCGGCAAGTGCCAGAGATCCAATCGCGGTAGATTTCACCAGAGTTCGACGGCTAATACCGCCGTGATGTTCAACATCAGACATAACTCACCCCATCATTGTAATTGCGTATTATTTTCACCCGTGATTACAACCGGGCTAATGATGGGGTGAGTGTTACTTATTTGGGGGTATTAAATATTAATCCTCATCAAATCAAGGGGGATTGGAGGTGAAAAATTACTGCGGCTCAGCGGGGGCACTGTCCTGACTGCCGGATGCTGCACCGCTGCCCGTGCGTGTGTACAAAATTTTAAAGGTATCGTTGGCACAATGCCCAACGACCTGCGCATCCGGCTGGTCTGCCTGATCGTTAGGAACGATGTTCAGGGTGAAGCCGGACTCCGGTACGCCGTTATTGACGATCTTCTGCTGGATGTCGCTTTTTACGCGCTCGCAGGAATCGGGGGCAGCCAGAGCGGCCGTTGAGGCGCTCATTAACAGCAGGGCGGTAATCCAGGGTAACCGTTTCATCTGTAGCTCCTTTTCTCTGTGTGTAGGGTAATTTTAGCAGGGATCATGTAAGTATTTGTTTTTTGACTAGTACATTCTGAATAATCTTATGAAAATGGATATCCGGCGCAGCTCAACGGGCGTTGCGGCGAGATCGGGGATTCGTTTATCACCAAATTCGTGCCGTCCGTTATAGAATCTGGATATGCTTGCCATGGGCAGCAGGGTGCGCTTGAGCACATTGCTGAACCACTACGCGTTAAGCCACTGTATTTGCTAATATGACTGGCAATAAACTCTCTGCATCGGTAAATGACGTGAAGAAATACGCAGCGATAACGCTACTGGCGACAGCATTGATGGGGTGCGATGACAATTCCGCACCGCTTTCATTTACGCCGGAGATGGCGAGCTTCTCTAATGAGTTTGATTTTGACCCCTTACGCGGGCCGGTCAAAGACTTTACCCAGACGCTCTTTAACGACAAGGGTGAAGTCTCAAAACGTGTGACGGGCACGATGTCGGCAGAAGGGTGCTTTGATACCCTGGAACTGCACGATCTGGAAGCTAATACGGGCGTTGCGCTGGTGCTGGACGCCAATTATTACATCGATGCAGAAACTCAGCAGCAGAAGGTTAAACTACAGGGTAAATGCCAGCTGGCGGAATTGCCGTCCGCCGGCGTAACCTGGGATACCGACGACAACGGTTTTGTGGTGGCGGCGCACGGCAAAGAGATGGAGGTGAAATATCGCTATGACGCCGATGGCTACCCGCTGGGGAAATCCACCGTCTCCGGAGAACAGCGGTTGTCCGTGCAGTCAACGCCGTCAAAAGATCTGCGCAAAAGGCTGGATTATTCTGCCGTGAGCCTGGTAAACGACAAGCCGCTGGGTAAAGTGCAGCAGAGCTGTGAGTACGATCGCCACAATAATCCAGTGACCTGCGATCTGAATATCACCGATGACAGCGTCGCCCCCGCCGTAGAGCGTAAGTACACCATTAAAAACAGCATTGAATATTATTGAGAATAAAACCGCGCAGGCTACTGCGCGGTTGGTTTCAACAGGCTGGCGCTGCTCGATTTATGCCCGGCCAGATGCTGATGCTGGAAAATGCACATGCGGATGGTATTGCGGTATTCACCGTTGATAAAGAACTCATGGATCAGTTCACCTTCCACCATAAAGCCGAGCTTACGGTAGATATGGATCGCTTTTTCATTCTCTTTATCCACGATCAAATACAGCTTGTACAGATTCAGGACGTTGAACCCGTAGTCCATCGCCAGCCTGGCCGCGCGTGAGGCGAGGCCTTTCCCCTGATGCTCAGGCGAAATGATGATCTGGAATTCAGCCCGGCGATGAACGTGGTTAATCTCCACCAGCTCAACCAGACCGGCTTTTTCGCCTTGGCACTCCACCACAAAGCGGCGTTCGCTCTGATCGTGAATGTGCTTGTCATACAGATCCGACAGCTCGACAAACGCCTCGTAAGGCTCTTCAAACCAGTAGCGCATCACGCTGGCGTTGTTGTCGAGCTGGTGGACGAAGCGCAAATCTTCTCGCTCAAGCGGGCGAAGCGTGATGTCGTGCATCGCTGACCTCACGGCGCAACCGTACGGCCAGTACGACGATCTAGGCAGCGCAAGGTGTTTGGCTCCCAGTATGCGTTGGTATTCGCGCTCTGCTGGCATTTGTCGCGCGCATCAAAGGCGACATCTTCTTTGTCCCACTCTTTTTCCGCGCGTTTGTTGACCTTCTGGCGCAGGTTGCGGGTGTCATTCCATTGTTCTTTGTCCATTGCTGCGTTTTGACGGCTTTGCGCGCTGTCCCCAGACTCAATGATGAGTTTGCTGGTTTCGGCAGTGGCCGTCGCGCTCCAGGCGAACGCAGAGAATGCCAGTGCGGCAGTCAGGCAAAGGCGTTTGCTTAATGTAGTCATAGCGTTTCCTTTTAAATGGTGCAGATAATCAGGTTATCTCAGCTGGATTCTACACCAAAGCGAAATTGCGGCATACCCGCGCAGCAGGTATGGAAAAGTAAAAGCCATTATCGGGTAAGATGTTTAAATCAATCCTCACGAAACGTAACAATGATCAAAACGACGCTGCTTTTTTTTGCCACCGCGCTGTGTGAAATCATCGGCTGCTTCCTGCCCTGGCTCTGGCTGAAGAAAGGGGCATCGGTGCTGCTGCTGGTCCCGGCCGGAATTGCTCTTGCGCTTTTTGTCTGGCTATTAACGCTGCATCCCGCCGCCAGTGGGCGAGTTTATGCGGCATACGGCGGGGTATATGTTTGTACTGCATTGCTGTGGCTGCGCGTGGTGGATGGCGTCAAGCTCAGCGTCTACGACTGGGCGGGCGCGCTCGTTGCGCTGTGCGGCATGTTGATTATCGTAGCAGGCTGGGGGCGCGCGTAAGCGCCCTCATTTTGTGATCGCGGGCTGATTTTACGATCATCATACTTGTATGGTAGTAGTGTAGTTGCGTAAATTTCCTCCATCACAACGAGCGATGTAAGGAACTGGATTATGAAGATTGTCGGGGCCGAAGTATTTGTGACCTGCCCGGGGCGCAACTTTGTCACTCTCAAAATTACCACCGACGAGGGGATTGTGGGCCTGGGTGACGCCACGCTGAACGGGCGCGAACTGTCCGTGGCCTCTTACCTGAAGGATCACCTTTGCCCACAGCTGATTGGTCGCGATGCGCATCGCATCGAAGATATCTGGCAATTCTTCTATAAAGGTGCCTACTGGCGTCGTGGCCCGGTCACTATGTCGGCAATTTCTGCCGTCGATATGGCGCTCTGGGATATCAAAGCTAAGGCCGCCAATATGCCGCTCTACCAGCTGTTGGGCGGCGCGTCCCGCGAGGGCGTAATGGTTTATTGTCACACCACCGGCCACACCATTGATGACGTGCTGGAAGATTACGCCCGTCATAAAGAGATGGGTTTCAAGGCAATCCGCGTGCAGTGCGGCGTGCCGGGAATGAAAACCACCTACGGCATGTCTAAAGGAAAAGGGCTGGCGTACGAGCCTGCCACAAAAGGCGACTGGCCGGAGGAGCAGCTCTGGTCCACCGAGAAATACCTCGACTTCACGCCAAAGCTGTTTGATGCGGTGCGCAGCAAGTTTGGCTTTAATGAGCACCTGCTGCACGACATGCACCACCGCCTGACGCCGATTGAAGCGGCGCGCTTTGGTAAAAGCATTGAAGAGTTCCGCATGTTCTGGATGGAAGATCCGACACCAGCGGAGAACCAGGCGTGCTTCCGTCTGATTCGCCAGCACACCGTCACGCCAATCGCCGTAGGTGAAGTGTTCAACAGCATCTGGGATTGCAAACAGCTGATCGAAGAGCAGCTTATCGACTATATCCGCACCACCATTACCCATGCGGGTGGGATTACGGGGATGCGGCGCATTGCTGACTTTGCCTCGCTGTACCAGGTGCGTACCGGTTCACACGGCCCGTCGGATCTGTCACCGATTTGTCACGCCGCGGCGCTGCATTTCGACCTGTGGGTGCCAAACTTCGGCGTGCAGGAATACATGGGCTACTCCGAACAGATGCTGGACGTCTTCCCGCACAGCTGGCGCTTCGACAACGGCTATATGCATCCGGGCGACAAGCCGGGGCTGGGCATTGAGTTTGACGAGAAGCTGGCGGCGAAATACCCCTACGATCCGGCCTATCTGCCGGTGGCCCGTCTTGAAGACGGCACGCTGTGGAACTGGTAACCGAGGAGCAAACGATGAAAAGCGTAGTCATTCAACAGCCGAACGAACTGGTGATTGAAGATCGTCCACTCCCGGCACCTGCTGCAGGCGACGTGCGCGTCAAAATCAAGCTCGCCGGGATTTGTGGTTCAGATAGCCATATCTACCGTGGGCATAACCCGTTCGCTAAATACCCGCGCGTGATCGGTCACGAATTTTTTGGCGAGATCGATGCCACAGGCGAGGGCGTAGACGGTGCTCGTCTTGGTCAGCGCGTCTCGGTTGACCCGGTAATCAGCTGCGGACACTGCTATCCGTGCTCCGTCGGCAAACCAAACGTCTGCACCTCGCTGGTCGTGCTGGGCGTCCACCGTGACGGCGGCTTCAGCGAGTACGCGGTGGTGCCTGCAAAAAATGCCTGGCCCATTCCGGATGAGATCCCCGATAAACACGCCGTTATGGTTGAACCCTTCACCATTGCGGCCAACGTGACGGGCCATGCAAAGCCGACCGAACAGGACGTGGCGCTGATTTACGGCGCAGGCCCGATGGGGCTGGTCACCGTACAGGCGCTGAAGGGCGTCTACAAGGTCAAGCAGGTTATCGTTGTCGATCGCATCGACGAACGTCTGGCGATGGCGCAGCGCAGCGGCGCGGACTGGGTCTTTAACAACGCTGAACAATCGCTGCAGGCCGCGCTGGAAGAGAAGGGGATCAGGCCGACGTTAATCGTTGACGCTGCCTGCCACCCGTCGATACTGCAGGAGGCGATTACCCTGGCCTCTCCGGCTGCGCGCATTGTGCTGATGGGCTTCTCCAGCGACCCGAGCCAGATCGTACAGCAGGGGATCACCGGCAAAGAGCTGTCGATTTTCTCCTCGCGGCTGAATGCCAACAAATTCCCGGTCGTGATTGACTGGCTGAAGAAGGGGCTAATCGACCCTGAAAAACTGATTACCCATACTTTTGACTATCACCACGTTACAGACGCAATCGAACTGTTTGAAAAAGACCAGCGGCAGTGCTGTAAGGTCTTACTCACGTTCGGCCAATAACAATTCACGCGGTTAAGAGCCTGCGCAGACAGGCTCTATGTGGTACGCATCTTACCTTTCAGAGATAGCCATTATGACGCAAGCACAACCTCAAAGAACGACATCAGACCTGGTGAAAGCCGCCGTTTCCGGCTGGCTGGGCACGGCGCTGGAGTTTATGGATTTCCAGCTCTACTCGCTGGGCGCAGCCCTGGTTTTTCACGAAATCTTCTTCCCGGAACAGTCCGCCGCGATGGCGCTGATACTGGCGATGGGGACTTACGGCGCGGGCTACATTGCGCGTATCGTCGGGGCCTTTATTTTCGGCAGAATGGGCGACAGCATTGGCCGCAAAAAGGTGCTGTTTATTACCATTACCATGATGGGGATCTGTACCACCCTCATTGGCGTCCTGCCAACCTACGCACAGATCGGCATTTTCGCGCCGGTGCTGCTGGTGACGCTGCGTATTATTCAGGGCCTGGGCGCTGGGGCTGAAATCTCCGGCGCAGGCACTATGCTGGCGGAGTACGCGCCGAAAGGGAAGCGCGGCATCATCTCCTCGCTGGTGGCGATGGGCACCAACTGCGGCACGCTGAGCGCCACCGCAATCTGGGCGGTGATGTTCTTTGCCCTCGATCGTGAAGAGTTAATCGCCTGGGGCTGGCGCGTGCCGTTCCTGGCAAGCGTCGTGGTGATGATCTTCGCAATCTGGCTGCGAATGAACCTCAAAGAGAGTCCGGTATTTGAGAAGGTAAACGACGCTGACGCTGCAGCACCGGTAGCGACACAGGAAACCTCGCTGGGCGCGATGTTTAAGAGCAAGTCCTTCTGGCTGGCAACCGGCCTGCGTTTTGGTCAGGCGGGCAACTCAGGTTTAATTCAGACCTTCCTGGCGGGATATCTGGTGCAGACGCTGCTGTTCGATAAAGGCATTCCGACCGATGCGCTGATGATAAGCTCCATCCTCGGGTTTATCTCTATCCCGCTGCTGGGCTGGCTGTCGGACAAGGTGGGGCGTCGTCTGCCGTACATCATTCTTAATATTTCAGCCATCATCCTGGCGTACCCGATGCTGTCGATCATCGTTGACAAGAGCTACGCGCCGGGCGTGATCATGCTGTCGATTATCGTTATCCACAACTTCGCGGTGCTGGGGCTGTTTGCCCTGGAAAACATCACCATGGCAGAGATGTTTGGCTCGCGTAACCGCTTTACCCGCATGGCGATTTCTAAAGAGGCCGGTGGCCTGGTGGCGGTGGGCTTTGGCCCTGTGCTGGCGGGGATTTTCTGCAATATGACCGGTTCCTGGTGGCCGATTGTCGCGATGCTTATCGCCTATTCAGCGATTGGCCTGATTTCTGCCGTATTAATGCCAGAAGTGCGTGACCGCGATCTGAGCATAGCGGAAGACGCGGCTGAATCTCCTCAGAAAGCGTCTGTCGCCTACGGGGCACTTTCATCGCGGCGCTAACGGTTTATATCTTGAGTGACCTGTCACACAACTTTTCATTCATGTCACACCACATGGACAAAAGTTAATATAAATCAATATCTGTAACTGCAGTATCAGTATGGTTAATAGCAGATATTTTTTTACCTCAACTGCCATTCTAGTTGGTGTAGTCAGCAGGCGCAACCGCTCTGACAAGAGAGCGGCTGCGGATCGCAGCGTAGTTAAATTAACGAGTCTCAATCATGGAAAACCGGTTATTACAGGCGAAAGCGACGCTTCCTCAATACGATCGCGATAGCCTCAAGGCACGCATTGTTCATTTAGGTTTTGGCGCATTTCACCGTGCGCACCAGGCGGTGTACACCGACATTCTGGCGGCTGAATACGGCAGCGACTGGGGGTACTGCGAAGTTAACCTGATTGGTGGGGAACAGCAGATTGCCGACCTCAAGGCGCAGGATAATCTGTACACCGTGGCGGAGATGTCTGCCGATGCGTGGACGTCGCGCGTGGTCGGCGTGGTCAAAAAGGCGCTGCACGCTCAGGTTGACGGACTGGAAACCGTCCTGGCCGCGATGTGTGAGCCTCAGGTTGCTATCGTTTCGCTGACCATTACCGAGAAAGGGTACTGTCATTCCCCGGCAACGGGTCAACTGATGCTCGATCATCCGTTTATCGTCGCAGACCTGCAAAACCCGCACCAGCCGAAATCCGCGCCGGGCGTGGTTGTGGAAGCGCTGGCGCGTCGCAGGGCGGCGGGACTGCCTGCTTTTAGCGTCATGTCCTGTGACAACATGCCGGAAAACGGTCACGTGATGCGTAATGTGACCTGCGCCTACGCGCGTGCAATCGACAGCGACCTGGCAGACTGGATTGAGGCCAACGTGACCTTCCCGTCGACCATGGTGGATCGCATCGTGCCTGCGGTGACGGCGGAAACGCTGGATAAAATCGAACAGCTGACCGGCGTTCGCGATCCGGCGGGCGTGGCCTGCGAGCCGTTCCGCCAGTGGGTGGTCGAAGACAACTTTGTTGCCGGGCGTCCTCAGTGGGAAAAAGCGGGTGCCGAGCTGGTTTCAGACGTCATTCCGTTTGAAGAGATGAAGCTCCGTATGCTTAACGGCAGCCACTCGTTCCTGGCGTACCTTGGCTATCTGGCAGGATACCAGCACATCAACGACTGCATGGAAGACGCGAACTATCGCGTGGCAGCACATGCGCTGATGCTGAAAGAGCAGGCACCCACGCTGAAGGTGAAAGGCGTTGATTTGGGCCGTTATGCCGATATGCTGATAGCCCGCTACAGCAATCCGGCATTGCGTCACCGCACCTGGCAGATCGCGATGGACGGCAGCCAGAAACTTCCGCAGCGTATGCTTGATTCCATGCGCTGGCATCTGGTGCATCAGAAAAGCTTCCCGCTGCTGGCGCTGGGCGTCGCGGGCTGGATGCGTTACGTTGGCGGCGTTGACGAGCAGGGCAATGCAATTGAGGTAAGCGACCCGCAGCTGGCAATCATTCAGGCGGCGGTAGAGGGTAGCGCTGAAGGCGAAAGCCGCGTGAAGGCGCTGTTGGGCATAGAGGCTATCTTCGGAAACGAGCTGCCGCAGGAGGCGGTCTTTGTGGATGCCGTCATGAAGGCGTATCAGACGCTGCTGCAGAAGGGGGCGAAAGCCACGGTTGCGCAGTACGCGGCGCAGGTTTAATCCCTGACATGCCGCCGTTCGCGGCGGCATGACGTTGCACTGTTAGTGCATTCCCAGACGAATCAGCTCAACCGGTTCGAACTTCCCTTCGCATCCTTCCACTTCCACCGTTTTGCTGCGGCGCACCTGCGCGGCGTCGAGGCCCTCGCTGTGAATCGCTTTAATCAGGCCGGTGCGGCCCGTGCCGCTGATCATGACCCGGCTGCCGGTGGTAATGGCGTTGCGGTTACGGTCGTATGTCATCATGGTATTTTCTCCTCTCTCACTATCCGCTACGGCGTTATTTCACGTTTCGCCGTTGACGGGCATTATTAATACGCCTCTCTTCGCATAAATTATTTGCTTCCGATCAAGATCACACTTTTTTCTCCGTTCTGAATGCCGCTGACGGTTCAGGACGATAATTTACAAAGTGGACAGTTATTTTCCGTAATGGATAATTTACCCCTGCAAGCGTTGAGGGTTTGTTTATATTGCTAATGGCACTCTTAAGGCAGGAAATAATCCTCTCATCGGAATAAGGAGTCAGGCTTATGTACAAGAAGATTTTGATGCCTGTTGATGTGTTTGAAATGGACTTGAGCGATAAGGCGGTGCGCCACGCGGCCAACCTGGCGAAGGCAGAAGGCGCGTCGATTACCCTGGTGAACATTCTGCCAAACAGTAGCCGCTCGCTATTGCGCGGGTTCAACGCCGATATCAAGAAGTTTGAAGAGTATATGACCGTCGAGTCCGAGAAGAAAATGACGGCACTGAAGCGGCTTTTCGATATTTCACCGAACGATATTCACTGCAAAGTCTGTTTTGGCAACGTGCGTGACGAAATAATCAGGCTAAGCAAAGAGGGGGATTATGACGTAATTGTTATCGGTTCGAAAAACCCGAGCATGACAACCCACCTGCTCGGCTCGAATGCCGAATCTATTTTACGCTATGCCACCATCCCGGTACTGGTCGTTCGCTAATAAACATTGCCGCTGCCGAAAGGCGGCGGCGAATTTATTCCTCGCTAAACCACTCGCTGTTTTCCTGACGAATAAGCTGCACCGATTCGCTAATTTCCTGCAGGTGCAGGGTCATCGCTTTTTCGACACCCTCCGCATCACGCTTATCCAGCGCATTGAAAATGTCATGGTGCTGTCGAAGCAGCATTTGGGGCGGCGAAACGTGATCCAGGCTCATATAGCGCACGCGGTCAATGGTGGCCTTAATATTCTCGATGGTATCCCACGCCAGCTGGCAGTCGGCAATTTGCGCCAGCTTCTGGTGGAACTCATCGTCCAGCTGGAAAAAGTCGTTCAGCTGTTTACGGTCAATCGCAATGCGCTGCTGGTGCAGGTTTTGTTCCAGCAGGTAGATCTGGTTTTCGTTTATCAGCGATGCGGCCCGGCGCACCACGGCACACTCAATGGCCTGGCGCACGAAACAGCCGTTCCGCACCTGCGAGAGCGAAATTTTATTCACATAGCTGCCGCGCTGCGGGCGGATCTGAATCAGGCCGTTTTCCGCGAGCTTAATAAACGCTTCGCGTACGGGCTGACGAGAAACGTCAAAACGTACGGAGACCTCTTTTTCAGAGAGCGGCGTTCCCGGCGGGATCAGGCAGTGGACAATGTCGCGTCGTAAAATACGGTAGATTTGCTGATTAACGGGCTGGGTAGGATTGAGTTGCGATTCAGCGGCCATGGGTGTGATTTCTCAGAGAGTTAACCTGAACATACTACCATTCTTTTGCCCCGCATCACATACCCGGCCCGCAGGCCGGGAAGGGCAGATTAGCCGCGATGCACGTTCAGCCCGGCAAAGCTTTGGCTGACCGGCATCATTTCAACGGTATTGATGTTGACGTGTTTTGGCAGCGTCGCCACCCACCAGACCGCTTCGGTGATATCTTCCGGCGTCAGCGCATTGGCGTTTTCGTAGGTTTTATCCGCCTTCGCGTCATCGCCCTTGAAGCGCACGTTGGAAAACTCGGTGCCGCCCACCAGGCCCGGCTCGATATCGGTGACGCGAACGGCGGTACCGTGCAGGTCGGTGCGCAGGTTCAGGCTGAACTGGCGCACGAAGGCTTTGGTCGCGCCATAGACGTTACCGCCCGCGTAGGGCCAGCTGCCCGCGGTAGAGCCGATGTTAATGACGTGACCGCGATTGCGCTCGACCATGCCTGGCAGCACCGCGCGGGTCATATACACCAGCCCTTTATTGTTGGTGTCGATCATGTTTTCCCAATCTTCGACGCTGGCTTTGTGCGCTGGCTCCATGCCCAGCGCCAGGCCGGCGTTGTTAACCAGCACGTCGATCTCACGCCATTCGGCGGGCAGGTTCGCCAGCATCTCTTCGATGGCGGCGCGATTGCGGACGTCCAGCTGCGCGGTCAGGATGCTGTCGCCTAAATCGTCCTTCAGTTCCTGCAGACGCTCCTGACGACGGCCCGTTGCAATCACCTTATGGCCGTTGGCGACGAAGCGACGCGTGATGCTTTCACCAAAACCCGCTGTCGCCCCGGTAACTAAAATAATCATCTCACTGTTCCTCAACGCTTTTTATGTAGTACTACCATAGCACGCTCTCCGCCACGCCGTTAAGGCAACATTTGTATAACGGCATTGCAGGCTCTGGCCCGCTGGCCTACTCTGGGGGGATATACCGTATTAAGGAGTCAACGATGTCGGTCAATAATCCTTTTTTTGAAATCAGCCAGTTGCCCTATCAGGCGCCGCGTTTTGACGCGATTAACGATAGCCACTATCGCCCGGCATTTGATGAAGCGATGCGCCAGAAGCGTGCCGACATCGAGGCCATCATCGCGCAAGCTGATGCTCCGGACTTCAACAATACCGTTCTGGCGCTGGAAAAAAGCGGTGCCATGCTATCGCGCGTCAGCAGCGTTTTCTTCGCCATGACCTCTGCGCACACCAACGATTATCTTCAGGAGCTGGACGAGCAGTTTTCGACCGAGCTGGCGGGGCTGGCGAACGATATCTGGCTCAACGATACGCTTTTCTCGCGCGTGGAGAGCGTCTGGCAGGATCGCGCCACGCTGGATGCCGAATCCCGTCGGCTGGTGGAAGAGACGCACCAGCACTTTGTACTGGCTGGCGCGCGTCTGAGTTCCGCAGAGAAAGCGGAGCTGAAATCGCTGAATACTGAGTCAGCCTCCCTGACCAGTCAGTTCAATCAGCGCCTGCTTGCGGCGGATAAAGCGGGCGGGCTGGTCGCTGAGTACGTGCATCAACTTGAGGGATTGAGCGCTGATGAGATTGCCACCGCCGCGCAGGCTGCCGCCGAGAAGGGGCTGAAGGATCGCTGGCTGATCCCGTTGCTGAATACGACCCAGCAGCCTGCGCTCTCGGCGCTGGCCAACCGTCAGACCCGCGAAAACCTGTTCAAAGCCGGATGGGAACGCACCCAGAAGGGCGATGAAAACGATACCCGACAGCTGATCCTTCGCCTCACCGCGCTGCGAGCGCGTCAGGCGAAACTGCTGGGTTTTGCGGATTATGCGAGCTGGAGTACGGCCGACCAGATGGCCAAAACGCCCGCCGCCGCGCTGGCCTTTATGCGCGGGATCGTCCCAGCGGCGCGCGCCCGGGCAGCGGCGGAGCTGGCGGATATCCAGAAGGTGATT
>Ga0207655_1001409_pt1 | contig 22356 bp, 24 predicted proteins | sample KBSM44metaG_FD_184398 | JGI IMG/M metagenome (GOLD analysis project Ga0207655, IMG submission 184398) | Miscanthus rhizosphere microbial communities from Kellogg Biological Station, Michigan, USA - KBS M4-4 metaG (SPAdes) (version 2) | ecosystem: Host-associated > Plants > Roots > Rhizosphere >... | reverse complement strand
GGCGCCGCCCATCACCCATTCGCGCGCCCGGCTGTGGCCATAGCAGCCCATTACCAGCATGTCCGAACTCAGATCCGCGGCAAAGGACAGCAGCTTGTTGCCGACGTCGTCGTCGTTGTCGCCGCCGGGATGCAGCGTGATGTTCTGGACGCCTTGCGTCCGCAGGTAGTCCCCCAGGCGCTGCAGCGAAGCCTCGGCGTCTTCGCCGTAGGCCACGACGTGCACCCGTGCCGCCTTGCGGAGCCAGGGCAGCGATGCTGTGACGGCCCGCGCGGACTCCCGTGTTTCCTTCCATGCCACCAGCACATTGCGGCCGATGGCTCCGACCGCACCCGCATAAGGCAGCACCAGTGCCGGCCGGCCGCTCTGCACCAGCACGCTGGGCAGGAAATCGCCGGGCAGCTCGCCGTCCATAGGGTCGTTCCGGTCGCGCTGACCGAGGATCATCAGGTCGGCATAGAGCGCGCGCCGCGCGAAGCCCCAGGGTCCATCGCTCTCCGGCTCGGCCCAGTGCAGGCGCTGCGAACCTGCGCTGTGCTCGATGAAGGTGGCGTGCATCCTGTCGCGCGCGTCCTTGTCGATCTCCTGCATGATCGCGACCGCTTCCGCCGCGGCCTCGATGGCATACGGGTAGCGCATGAGTGCGGAAAGGGTGCACGGCCGGGCGGTCACTTCGGCATCGAAAGTCTCCGCGAGCTGGCGCGCCAGCTTGATGCGCTCCACGGTACGGGCCGAGCCGTCGAGGTGAAGCAGGATGGATTTCGGGGTCTGCATGAGGGCTCCTTGGACTGACGGGCTTTGGATGGGACGACCTTAGGCCTGCCCGAATCGCACAGCCTTGCGCTGAATCAATCGCCCGCGAACTTCCACGCGACAGCGCCGATGCTTTGATCGAGCGCAAGGCCGGGCCGGCACGCATGCCTAGCCTCGCACGGCCGCAAGGGCATCAAGCGGGGCAGCGAGACGCAGCAATGCGTCATGCGATTTTGGCCGCCGCAGCTCAACGCGTCTGAAGGAGCTCTCCGATCCCTTGGCGACAAGAGGCGCTAGGCCTTTTTTGCCCAGGCGCTGCACCAGCCCTTTGCGCTCACGGGCTTCCCCGGAAACAATGCGCAATTGCCAGTGGTATCCGTCGGCTTGGACTGCCAGAGGGCGCAGCCGTTGCACAGCTGGGCGTTGTCGTGCTTCGGAAACCTCTTCGCGTCGGCCTTCGCTGAATCGGCGACATATCCCAGGGCCGCGGCCTGTGGGTCTTTTTCGTCGAGTCGGGCTTCTGCGAACGCGCCGGTGGCAGAGACGGCTGCCCCCGTTGCGGCCAGCGTGAGCATGAAAGTTCGGCGGCTGGAGGATTTCATCGTGAGTCTTTCGTGGTGTGTGAAGTGGGTGTCGAGCCGTCCTGCGCGGGAATGCGCTCGTTCAACCCCGCGAGCACGAGAACGCTTGTGGCCAGAAGCGTGGCGACGCAGAACCCCAGAAATTGCAGGGTTCCGTTCAATGTAATGTTCATGGGACGACCTCGTGATGGGCGAATGGGATTGCCTGCGGTCATTCTTGAGCGAGCGGCTGCAAGCGGCCTTGCGCAGGATCAATCCCGGAGCGGTTACCCAGCATGTTCATCAGTCCTTGTTCGCGATGCGCGGATCAGGAACGCGCGCATTGCATCGAAGCTTGCGCTGGCGCAAGGTGTTCTTCTTCTCGATCGGCAAGATCGCGTCATCCCCAAGAAGGACACAAGACATGAACGCACCCGATGTGCCGTTGCGCCTTCCGACCTATGCACCGCCGGAAACTCTCGCCTCCCTCCGTTTTCAAGAAAGGATTGCCATGAACCCGGACATTCAGCTCAGACACGATGTCTTCGCCCAGCTCAACTGGGATCCGGCCGTCAACGCCTGCGATGTCGACGTGCGCGTGACCAATGGCGTGGTGACCCTGGTTGGCAGGGTGGCCGACGAGGCCCAGCGGGCAGCCGCGGAACGCGCCGCACGCCGCACTGAGGGCCTGACGACACTGCTGAACGGACTTACCGTCCGGCCTGCAGCGGTGATCGCGCGGTGATCACGGCCACCGGCCGGGGGCTGCTGCGCTGCATCAAGCCGCGGCCCCGCCAGTGGCCTTAGCCTTGTGCCGCCCCCACGGTGCTTCATCGCTTTCCCGAGGAATATTCCATGCCCCCTTTCAACCAGGCCTACATCGTCGGCAGCGGTATCGGCGCGCTGAGTGCGGCCGTGCTGCTGATACGCGACGCAGGCATGCACGGTTCACGCATCCGCATCCTCGAGGAATCGCCGTTGCCCGGCGGCGCACTCGACGGCGCGGGCAACGCGAGCCAAGGCTACGTGACGCGCGGCGGCCGCATGTTCACGGACGAGACTTACACCTGCCTGTGGAACGTGCTGGACAGCATCCCATCGCTGGACACGCCTTCGCGCACGGTGCACGAGGAGGTCCGCGCCTTCAACCAGCAACTGCTTTCGCATGCGCGTGCGCGGCTGATCGACCGACACCACCGCATCATCGATGCCAGCGACCTCGGCTTCGACCTGCAGGACCGGCTGGAGTTGATGCGCCTGCTGGCCACGCCGGAACGCGCGCTGGGTGCAAAGCCCATCGAGGAATACTTCTCGCCGCACTTTCTCGACACCAACTTCTGGGCCATGTGGCGCACCACCTTCGCATTCCAGAACTGGCACAGCGCGGTCGAACTCAGGCGCTACATGCTGCGCTTCCTGCAGGAGCTGCCGCGCATCCACACCCTGGGTGGCGTTCGCCGCACCACGCTCAACCAGTACGACACCATCGTGCGACCCATGGTGAAGTGGCTGCTGGTGCACGGTGTACTTTTCGAGTTCGGCACGCGCGTGGTCGACGTGGGCTTCGCCGACGCCAGCAGCGGCCTGCGGCTTCAGACGCTGCACGCCCTGCGCGACGGCCGCCCGCTGTCCTACCACCTGGGGCCGGACGACTGCGCCCTTCTCACGCTCGGCTCCATGACAGCCGATTCGCGCAACGGCAACGACCACCAAGCGCCCGAACTCGTGCGCGACCAGCGCGATGGCGCCTGGACGCTCTGGAAGAACATGGCCCGCAAGGCACCCGGCTTCGGCCGGCCCGAAACCTTTTGCGGCCACGTCGACGAGAGCAAGTGGGCATCGTTCACGCTGACCATGAACAGCCCGCTTCTGCTGCAGCGCATCCAGGCCTTCTCGGGCAACGAGCCCGGCACCGGCGGCCTCATGACCTTCAAGGACTCCAGCTGGCTGATGTCGATCGTGGTTCCACATTCGCCGCACTTCGACGAACAGCCAGACGGGGTGTACACGCTCTGGGGCTACGGCCTGCTGCAGGAAACTCAGGGCAACTTCATCGACCGGACGATGGCACAGGCGACCGGACAGGACATACTGACCGAGCTCATGCATCACCTGGGCTTCGAGGACATCCTCGAAGAGGTGCGGCAAACCACCACCGTGGTGCCCGTGATGATGCCGTACATCACCAGCGAATTCGAATGCCGGTCCCTGTCGGACCGACCGCCCGTCCGTCCGCCCGGCGCCAGCAACTTCGCCCTGCTCGGCCAGTACGTGGAAATCCCGGGGGATGTGGTCTTCACGGTCGAGTATTCGGTGCGTGGCGCCATGCATGGCGTCTACGGGCTCATGGACGTGAAGAAGGAGGTGCCGCCCATCTACCACGGCATCGCCGATGCGAAGGTCGCGCTGGCCAGTCTGCGCACGCTGATGGGCTGAGCGCGCAGCAGGCTCGCCTCGACCTTGCTCAGCCGCACCAGGCCGCTACCTGCCGTGTGATGTCCGACCACAGCGCCTGCAGCGCCACCGCCGAAAGCAGCACCCCGGCCAGGCGCGCACCCCAGGTGCCACGGCCATTCCAGCGCAACCGCCGCCACAGCCAGGGCGCCAGCAGCAACGACAAGCCACTACCGGCCGCGAACGATGCCATCGCGCCGGCGCCCTGCAACGGGTTGCTGCCAAGGCTGGCCAGCATCAGCGCCGAATACAACAGCCCGCACGGCATGGCGAACCACAGTGCGCCCGTCGCCAGCACGCCCAGCGGGGTGCTGGCGGCCAGTGGCCGCAGCCGCGCCTCGAGCAGGCGGCCCGTGCGTTGCGCCCACAGTGGCTGTCGTCCCGTGGCCGCCAACATCGCACCCCAGGCGAACACGAACACATGCAACAACACCCACAGCGGTTTCAACGCCGCGATATGGGTGCCCGCCAGGGCCAGGCTGTCGACGCTCGCCGCGGCGACCGCGCCCGCAGCGGCATAGCCGGCAATGCGCCCCACATGAAACGCGGCAGGTGCCGACGATGCCAATGCGCCGCCGCCGGCCCTGGCCGGCACGATGCGGATCACAGCCGCAGACGCCGCACCGCACATGGCCACGCAGTGCGGGCCTCCGGCCAGGCCCATCAGCAGCGCAGCGCCGGCGAGTGCGGTCTGCATGGTCAGACCACGCGCGAAAAGCGCTCGCGATGAGCGCCGCAGTACTTGTCGAACACCATGGCGACGGCGCGCACGAGGAACCAGCCCCGCGGCGTCACCTTGATGTCGTGGTCGGTCAGGCGCACCAGCCCCTGTGCGACCAGCGGCCCAAGCGCGGCGAATTCGGCCGCGAAGCAATGGCGGAAATCGACCGTGTGTGCCTCGCCCATGGCGTCGAAGTCGACATGGCCGCGGCACATCAGCGCCATGATCACGTCGCGCCGAAGCAAGTCGTCGCGCGACAATGCCAGCCCCCGCACCACTGGCAGGCGGCGTTGATCAAGCAGGTCGTAGTAGTTCTCCAGCGTCTTGGCGTTCTGGCTGTAGGTGGCGCCCATGCGGCCGATGGCGGATACGCCCAGTGCGACCAGATCGCCATCCGGCTGGGTGCTGTAGCCCTGGAAATCTCGGTGCAGCCGGCCGTTGCGCTTGGCCACGGCCAGCGGGTCGCCGGGCAACGCGAAGTGGTCCATGCCGATGTACACATAGCCCGCATCCCTCAGCACCTCGATGGCGCGCGCCAGCATCCGCACCCGGATGGGAGCGTCGGGCAGGTCTTCGGCCAGGATGCGTCGTTGCGGCTTGAAGCGCTCCGGCAGGTGCGCGTAGGCATATAGCGCGATGCGGTCCGGCCGCAACATGCACAGCTGCGCCAGCGTGCGCTCGAACGACGCGTCGTTCTGACGCGGCAGCCCGTAGATCAGGTCCACGTTGACCGACTCGAAACCCAACGCCCGCGCGTCGGCCATCAGCGCGAACACTCGCTCGGCAGGCTGGATGCGGTGCACCGCACGCTGCACGTCGGGGTCGAAATCCTGCACACCGAAGCTCAGGCGGTTGAATCCGAGCGACGCCAGGTGCGCCAGGCGGCCGGTGTCGACCGTGCGCGGATCGATTTCGATGGACTGCTCGCCGTCGGTCGCGAAGTCGAAGACGCCGCGCAGCATGGCCATGAGCCCGGTCAGCTCTGCGTCGTCGAGGAAGGTGGGCGAGCCACCGCCGAGGTGCAGCTGGCTCACGACCGTGCCCGGCCCGAGCTGCGCGGCCTGCAGCGCTGCCTCGCACGCGAGGTAGTCCAGGTAATGCCGCGCCTTCTCGTGGTGCCGCGTGATGACCTTGTTGCAGGCGCAGTAGTAGCACAGCGATTCGCAAAACGGGATGTGCACGTACATCGACAGCGGTGCAGCCTGCGCGCCATCCGCGCGCCGCCGGCGCACGGCGCGCGCGTGGTCTTCGGCGCCGAAGGCCTCTACGAAGCGGTCGGCCGTGGGATAGGAGGTATAGCGCGGTCCGGGCACGTCGAACTGACGCAGCAGCTCGGCCGGCAACGAGGGCATGATGGGGTCGACGGTGGTGGAAATCATCTTGAACGCCAAGTCACAGGTCATGCCGGAGGGGGGCGCCACCGGTGGGCGGAGCCAGCAATGCGGTGCATGCACTCGACGCCGCCGCCATCAGCCAGAACACGAAGAACGAGGCCGTATAGATGCCCTGGCGCGACATGTGCAGCACATCGGCACCGCAATACACGCTGAGCGGATCGACCATCGCGAAGACCAGGACCTCCATGCCGCAGGCAACGAGGAAGGACGGCCACAGCACGGCCATGACCTGGCGCTGTGCGTTCATGGCGCCCTCTTTCTCGCTGGCGACGGCAGGTCGCTTGCCGGCGTCGCCGCATGGTTGCGCGCGGCGAGCGCGGGCATCGAGTCCTTGCCGGCCAGTGTCCGGTTGATCTCGATGCCCTCGCGGTAGTAGTCCTCGGACACAAGGGCGTCGGGCCGGTGCCACGCGACCCAGAAGGTCGCGACGCTCGCGACCACCACCAGCGCCGGTCCGCCGATCACCATCCACACCAGCGGGTACCGCCACCACGCGGCGGCGACCGGTTCGTTCGTTGTTGCAATCATGTCGATACCTTTCAGCGCGGCACCAGGAAGACCGCTTTTTCGGAGACCTGCGCGCCGCCACCTTCTTCTCGTACGTCGAAGTACACGGTGTGCGAGCCCGAGGGCGTCACGCCGTAGGGCAACTGCAGGCGCACCGCCACCCAGCGCGACTGGGCGGCGTCCACCGTCACCGCCGGCTCGGACGCCACGGCCACTCCATCGAGACCGCGCGCGGAAATCGCATAGCGGCGCTGTTGCTCGGTGGCATTCATGATCTGCAGCCGATAGACGTTTTCCAGCCGACCTCCCTCGACGATGCGCGCCAGCGAAGCGCGGTCGCGCACCACGTCGACCTTGAACGGCGTGCGTGCGACCAGGCTGGCCAGAAGGCCGGACACCAGCACCGCGAGGATGGCCGTGTAGGCCAGCACGCGCGCCCGCAGCACGCGGCGCAGCAGCTGCGGGCGCGTCCAGCGGCCCTCCATGCCGTTCTGCGTGTCGTAGCGGATGAGGCGCGGCGGATACGCCATCTTTTGCATCACCGTATCGCAGGCATCCACGCACAGGCCGCAGCCGATGCACTCGTACTGCAGCCCCTGGCGGATGTCGATGCCGGTCGGGCAGACCTGCACGCACAGGCCGCAGTCGATGCAGTCGCCCAGCGCCAGCGTGCGCGGGTCGGGCCCCTTGCGGCGAGGCGCGCGCGGCTCGCCGCGCTGCGGGTCATAGGTGACGATGAGCGTGTCGCGGTCGAACATGGCGCTCTGGAAGCGCGCATAGGGGCACATGTACTTGCACACCTGCTCGCGCATGAAGCCGGCGTTGCCATAGGTCGCGAAGCCGTAGAAAAACACCCAGAACACCTCCCACGAACCCATCTGCGTCTGCAGGAAGGCCATGCCAAGTTCGCGAATGGGCGTGAAGTAGCCCACGAAGGTGAAGCCGGTCCACATCGCGATGCCGATCCACACGATGTGCTTGAACCATTTCTTCACGAGCTTCTCGAGCGACATCGGCTCGGCGTCCAGCCGCATGCGTGCGGTGCGGTTTCCCTCTATCCGGTGTTCCACCCACATGAATATCTCGGTGTAGACGGTTTGCGGACAGGCATAGCCGCACCACAGCCGCCCCGCCACGGCGGTGAACAGGAAGAGCGAGAGCGCGCTGATGACCAGCAGGCCCGAGAGGTAGATCAGGTCCTGCGGGTACAGCACCAGCCCGAAGACGTAGAAGCGCCGCGCGGCCAGGTCGAAGAGCACCATCTGGCGCTCGCCCCACTGCACCCATGGCAGGCCGTAGAAGACAAGCTGCGTGAGGAAGACCACGGCCCAGCGCCAGCGCGCGAACATGCCGTGCACGCTGCGGGGGTAGATTTTCTTCGAGGCCTCGTAGAGTCCGACGCCTTCGCCGGGCCCTCCGGACTCGCCGGCTTCGCTGGCCACGGCGACGATGGGAATGATCTTGCGAGACATGAGGCAGCGGCTGCGGTGCCAGTCAGGGCGTGGCCGCCGGCGGGTTCGAGAAAGCCCACACGTACGAGGCGAGCAGCTTGATCTGCGCCTCGGTCAGGCGCCCTTCCTGCGCTGGCATCACGTTGTGCTTTCCCTCGTTGATCATCTGCACGATGGCCGCCTCGCCGTAGCCATGCAGCCAGATCTTGTCGTTCAGGCGGGGCGCGCCCAGGGCCTCGTTGCCCACGCCGCCGATGCCGTGGCAGGCCGCACAGGCGGTGAACTTCGGCTTGCCCAGCCCAGCCCGCAGCGAGTCGTGCGGCTCGCCCGACAGGCTCAGCACGTAGTTGGCGACGTTCTTCACGTCGTCCGGCGTGCCCACCGCCGCCGCCATGGGCGGCATCGTGCCGACCCGGCCCTTGGTGATGGTCTCGACAATCTTGTCGGGCGCACCGCCGTGCAGCCAGTCCTTGTCCGTGAGGTTCGGAAAGCCCTTGCTGCCGCGCGCGTCGGAGCCATGGCACTGCGCGCAGTTGTTCATGAACAGCCGCTCGCCGATGGCCCTGGCCTGCGGGTCTCGCGCAACCTCTTCCGCCGGCAGGGTCGCATACCTGTCGTACACCGGCGCCAGTTCGCGCGTGGCCCTGGCGACCTCGGTGTCGTACTCGGCGCGCGAGGTCCAGTCGGACTGCCCCTTGAAGCTGCCGAGTCCCGGAAAGATCGCCAGGTACGCCAGGCCGAACGCGATGGTCAGCACGAAGAGGCCCACCCACCACAGCGGCAGCGGGTTGTTGGCCTCGCGCAGATCCTCGTCCCACACATGGCCCGTGGTGTTGTCCGCGTCGGCCGCTACGCGCTTGCGTGCCGTGAGCCACAGCAGCAGCACGCAGCCGGCGATGCTCAGCAGCGAGAGCACCGCGACGTAGTCGGACCAGAAATGACTGATGAAGTCGCTCATCTCGGTTCTCCGTTCAGTCCTGCTCGAAAGGCAGGCGTGCGGCTTCCTCGAAGCCCTTCGCGTTGCGCCGTGCGCAGGCCCACGCGACGATGCCGATGAAGACGATGAAGCAGGCGACGGTGGCGCCGACGCGCAGGGTGGTGATGTCGATCATGTGTTCAGTCCTCGCTACTTGAGCGCCAGGCCCAGCGATTGCAGGTAGGCCACGGTGGCCTCCATCTCGGTCTTGCCCTTCACCTCGTCTGAGGCCTTGGCGATCTCCTCGTCGGTGTAGGGCACGCCCACGCTGCGCAGCGCGCGCATGTGGCTGGGCAGTGCATCGGCGTCGATTGCACTCTTCTCCAGCCATGAATAGGCCGGCATGTTCGACTCGGGCACCAGGTCGCGCGGATTGTTCAGGTGGATGCGGTGCCACTCGTCGCTGTACTTTCCGCCCACGCGCTGCAGGTCGGGGCCGGTGCGCTTGCTGCCCCACTGGAACGGATGGTCGTAGACGAATTCGCCGGCCACCGAATAGTGGCCGTAGCGCAGCGTCTCCGAGCGGAAGGGCCGGATCATCTGCGAGTGGCAGTTGTAGCAGCCCTCGCGCAGGTAGACGTCGCGCCCGGCCAGCTGCAGCGGCGTGAGCGGCTTCACGCCCTGCACCGCCTCGGTGGTCGACTTCTGGAAGAAGAGCGGCACGATCTCCACCAGGCCGCCCACGGCCACGACGAAGAGGATCAGCACAATCATCAGCAGGTTGTTGGTTTCGACCTTCTCGTGCGTGAAGCCGGTGGTCTTCGGTGTGTTCGGTGTGTTCGGATTCATCGTGCGTCCTCAGGCGTGGGCCATGGCGGCGGGCGGGATCTCGGCGCGCACCGAGCGGCCCGAGATGACAGTCATCCAGACGTTCCAGGCCATCACCAGCATCCCCGAGAGGTACAGCAGCCCGCCCAGCGCCCGCACCACGTAGAACGGGAAGGTCGCCTTCACGCTCTCCACGAAGGTGTAGGTGAGCGTGCCGTCGGGATTGATGGCGCGCCACATCAGGCCCTGCATCACGCCGGCGATCCACATGGCGGCGATGTACAGCACGATGCCGACGGTGGCGATCCAGAAGTGCGCCTCGATGGCCTTCACGCTGTACATGGTGGTGCGGCCGTACATGCGCGGGATCAGGTAGTACAGCGAGCCCATGGTGATGAAGCCCACCCAGCCCAGCGCCCCGGAGTGCACGTGGCCGATGGTCCAGTCGGTGTAGTGGCTCAGGGCGTTGACGGTCTTGATGGACATCATCGGCCCCTCGAAGGTCGACATGCCGTAGAACGACAGCGAGACGATCAGGAAACGCAGGATCGGGTCGGTGCGCAGCTTGTGCCAGGCGCCCGAGAGCGTCATCAGGCCGTTGATCATGCCGCCCCAGCTCGGCGCCAGCAGGATCAGCGAGAACACCATGCCCAGCGACTGCGTCCAGTCGGGCAGCGCGGTGTAGTGCAGGTGGTGCGGACCGGCCCACATGTAGGTGAAGATCAGCGCCCAGAAGTGCACGATCGAGAGCCGGTACGAGTACACCGGCCGGCCCGCCTGCTTGGGGATGTAGTAGTACATCATTCCCAGGAAGCCGGCCGTGAGGAAGAAGCCCACCGCGTTGTGGCCGTACCACCACTGCACCATCGCGTCCTGCACGCCCGCGTAGGCCGAGTAGCTCTTCATCCAGCCGGCGGGCACCTCGGCGCTGTTGACGATGTGCAGCAGCGCCACCGCGATGATGAAGGCTCCGAAGAACCAGTTGGCCACGTAGATGTGGCGCACCTTGCGCATGCCGATGGTGCCGAAGAACACGATGGCGTAGGCCACCCAGACCACGGCGATCAGCAGGTCGATGGGCCATTCGAGTTCGGCGTATTCCTTGCCGCTGGTGTAGCCCATGGGCAGGCTGATGGCGGCCGCCACGATGACCAGTTGCCAGCCCCAGAACACGAAGGACGCGAGCGCCGGCGCGAACAGCCGGACCTGGCAGGTGCGCTGCACCACGTGAAAGCTGGTGGCCATCAGGGCGCAGCCGCCGAACGCGAAGATCACCGCATTGGTGTGCAGCGGGCGAAGCCGGCCGTAGCTCAGCCAGGGAATGCCGAGGTTGAGCTCGGGCCAGGCCAGCTGCGACGCGATGACCACGCCGACCAGCATGCCGACCACTCCCCAGACCACCGACATGAGCGCGAACTGCCGCACGACGGTGTCGTCGTAGCTGGCCGCGGGTGGGTTCGTTGTTTGCATCGTGATGCCCTCGAATGATTTGCGGGCAGTGTCCCTGCGGGTCCGCCCGGTCGGGTTGATGCAGATCAATCGTTTCGCAGGATGCGGTCGCCTTCGACCTCGATGTCCTCGAACTGGCCGCGCTCGACGGCCCACCACAGCCCGCCGAGGATGGCGAGCACGAGCACCACGGACAGCGGCACGAGGAGGAAGAGAATGTCCATCAGCCCACCGCCCTCTTCACGTCGGCACCCGGTGCGGCCAGCCGCGCCGCGTTCAGCACGACCACCAGCGAGCTCGCGGCCATACCCAGGCCGGCGAGCCACGCGGGCAGCCAGCCCGCCACCGCCAGCGGTACGCACAGCGCGTTGTAGGCCGCGGCCCAGAACAGGTTCTGCCGCACTACGCGCAGCGTGCGGCGAGCCTGCGCGATGGCCCTTGGCACAGCCGACAGCGCGCCGCCAGGCACCACGAAGTCGGCACGCGAGCGCGACAGCGGAACCGCATCGCCAAAGGCGAACGAGGCGTTGGCGCGCGCCAGGCTCGGGCCATCGTTGAGCCCGTCGCCGACCATGGCCACCTCGCGGCCCGCGGCTTGCAACTGCCAAAGCACTTCGAGCTTGTCTTCGGGCGTGCAGTCGCCCTGCGCCGCGGCAATGCCGGCATGCGCCGCAACGGCGCGCACCGCCGCGTCGCGGTCGCCCGACAGCAGGCGCACCGCGATGCCCTGTTCCTTGAGCGCAGCCACGGCTTCGGCTGCATCGGGGCGCAGTTCCTCCGCCAGGACGAAGCTCGCGAGCCAGCCCTGGTCGTCGCTCATGTGGATCTGCGGCGCATCGACCTGCAATGCGGGCACGTCGCAGAAGGCCGCGGCGCCGAGGCGCAGCGGATGCGCAGTGCGGTCGCTTCCGCTGCTGCGGACAACGTGGGCTTCGATGCCCTGCCCTGCCGTCTCCGCCAGGTGCAGCACCTTCCAGTCGGGCAGCGCGCGGAATTGGGCTTGCCATGCGCTGGCGAGCGCGCGCGCGGCCGGATGCAGCGACTGCGCCCCGAGCGCCGCGCCGATCTCCAGCGCATCGCCGGGCATCAGCCCGCGCCGGCAGTACACGCGCTCCAGCCGCGGCGTGCCGCCGGTGAGCGTGCCGGTCTTGTCGAACACCACCGTGTCGACGGAAGCCAGTGCTTCGAGCGCCTGCAGGTTCGAGGCCAGCACGCCGCCGCGCGCCAGCGCGCCCGCGCTCGCCAGCATGGCGGCCGGCGTGGCCAGCGACAGCGCGCAGGGGCAGGTAACGATCAGCACGGCCACGGCCACCATCAGCGCCCGTCCCGGGTCGATGTGCCACCACACCAGCGCGGCGGCCGCCGCAGCGGCCAGCACAGCCCAGAGGAAGGGCCGCGCCACGCGGTCGGCCAGTTGCGCGAGCCGCGGCTTGCCCAGGGCGGCTCCGTCCATCAGCCGCACGATCTGCGCGAAGCGCGTGCCCTCGCCCACCGACTCGATGCGCACCTGCACCAGGACCCCGAGGTTGTGGCTGCCCGCCAGCACGCGGCTGCCGCACGGACGAGGCACGGGACGAGACTCGCCTGTGAGCAGGGCCTCGTCGGCGCAGGTGTCGCCCTCGATCACCACGCCGTCGGCCGGAAAGGCCTCACCCGGTCGTACGCGCACCACGTCTCCCACGGCAAGGCGCCGCACCGTCACGCGCACCCATCCGCCATTGGCCTCCAGGCGCTCCACGCTGTCGGGCAGCCGGTGCATCAGCGCTTCGAGCGCGCCCGCCGTTCGGTTGCGCAGCCGCGCCTCGAGCCAGCGGCCGGTGAGCAGGAAGAAGACGAACATCGTCAGCGAATCGAAATAGACCTCGTGCCCCAGCGGCCCCGCGCGATCGAAGGTTGCCGCGCTGCTGACGGCGAAGGTGATCAGCACGCCGAAGGCCACGGGCAGGTCCATGCCGATGCGGCCGATGCGCAGGTCGCGCCATGCGCTTCGGAAGAAGGGTCCGCAGGAGAAGAGAACCACCGGCAGCGTCAGCACCCAGGAGGCCCAGCGCAGGAGTTGCGCCGCATCGGCGCTCATGTCGCCGGGGCGCGCGATGTAGGCCGGGTAGGCGTACATCATCACCTGCATCATGCACAGGCCCGAGACCAGCCAGCGCCACAGGGCCAGCCGCGATTCGCGCTCGCGCAGGGCACTCGCGGACCGGTCGCCGCCCGGCAGCAGCGCGTAGCCTGCCTTCGCGCAGGCCTCGAACCAGCGCGACGGCCGGGTCACGGCCGGCGACCACACGATGCGCGCGCGCCGGCTCGCCGCGTTGACCTGCACGTCGCTCACGCCGGGCACCTGGCGCAGCGCGGCCTCGACGGTGAAGGCGCAGGCCGCGCAGTGCATGCCCTCGACCACCACCTGTGATTCCCAGCAGCCGTCGGCCGCGTCCAGCGGGCGGCCGAAGCCGGGCCATTCGCCGGGGTCGTCCAGCACCTGCCATGCCTCGTCGACAGGGGAAGGAAGCGATGGGATCGGGGCGTACTGGGGGGCGAGCGCGGCATTCATCGGGCGAGGCTAAGGGCGGTGCCTCGCAAGCCGTTTGATCTGCGTCAAGCCCGCCGGCCCGGGTGTGCCTAACCTCGGCAGCACGCCTCCCGGAGATTCCCATGTTCAAACGCATCCTCGTCGCCACCGACGGGTCCGCTCTTTCCAGGAAGGCCGTCAAGAGCGCGATCGCGCTGGCGGCCCAGAACGACGCGGACCTGGTCGCGCTGACCGTCGTTCCCCGCTATCCGAAGAGTTTCTTCGAGGGGTCGATGTCGTTCTCGGCCGAAGACATTGGCCGCATCGAGAAGCAGTGGGCGGACAAGGCGCAGGCGACGCTCGACGCCGTTCGCGACCGGGCGCTGGCACAGGGCGTGCGCATCAGGACGGCCCAGGCCAGCTCCGACCTCGTCGCCGAATCGATCATTGCGGCCGCGAAGAAGAACAGGAGCGATCTCATCGTGATGGCGTCGCACGGGCGCAAGGGCATCAAGCGCCTCTTGCTGGGAAGTGAAACCCAGCAGGTCCTGACGCGCTCGCTGCTGCCGGTGCTGGTGTTGCGGTAGCAGGCCCCGTGCCGATCGGCGAGGAGCCGAAAAAAGCCCGGCATGCCGGGCTTTTTCTCGATCGATGCTGCCGCTAGGTGGCCCGCCGAATCCGCTGATGCGCAGGGGCGATGCTCGCGCTGCGCTGCGGCGAGAAGGTCCAGTTCTTGTTCTTCCGGACCACGGAAGCGACTTCGGCTTCGTCCGCGTCCACGAGGATCGTGCCCGGCAGCCGGTCCACCACCTTGGCGGCCTTGAGCGCGGATCAGGACGTGGCCACGTAGTCCGGATATTGCCGGCAGATCTCGTCCACCGCGCTGAGCGTGCCCGACAGGTGCCGGCGCAATGCCGCTTGCGCCGCCGCCGGGTCCCTTGCCTCGATGCCGCGCACGATGGCGCGGTGGTCGCGCAGGATCGCCTCGGTCTTGCCGGCGGTGGGCAGGTGCAGGCGGCGCAGCCTGTCGACGTGGCCCGAGACACGCCCTACCAGTTCCCACAGGCTGGCGACGCCGCCGGCCTCGTACATCAGGTGATGGAAGGCGCGGTCGGCGCCGACGAAATCGCCATAGCGCTGTGCCGTCGACAACGCCGCCTGCTGCGCGATGACGGCCTTCATCTGCTCGACCAGCCCCGCCGGCGGCTCCAGCGCGAGCTGGTGCACCAGCTCCAGCTCGATCGAGCGGCGCAGGAAATGCGCCTCCCGGGCCGCCGCGATGTCGATGCGGCTGACCAGCGTGGCGTGCTGCGGGAACACGTCCACCAGCCCTTCCTCGTTGAGCCGCAGCAGCGCTTCGCGCACCGGGGTCTGGCTCACGCCGAAGCGGTCGGCCAGTTCCTGCCGCGCCAGCACGGTACCCGGCACCAGGTCCAGCGAGAGGATGGCGTCGCGCAGCTTCTCCGTCACCTGCGGCGCGGCGAGGCGGGTGCGGTCGAGTCGAAATTTGGGAAGTGCACTCATCGGGCCGGATTGTGGCATTGACGTACTAATATATTAGTGTTTTAATCCCGCCGACATTGCCCCGCCGCGCCTTGCGCCCACAGAGACAACCCCCATGAAACGCCACTACGAATCCCTGCGCAGCGCACGCTGGTTCGCACCCGACGACTTCCGTTCCTTCGGCCACCGCTCGCGCGTGCTGCAGATGGGCTACAGCCACGCCGACTGGATGGGCAAGCCGCTCATTGCCATCCTCAACACCTGGAGCGATGCCAACCAGTGCCACTCGCACTTCAAGCAGCGGGTGGAGGACGTCAAGCGCGGCATCCTGCAGGCCGGTGGCTTCCCGCTCGAGCTGCCGGCTATCTCGCTGTCGGAAAGCATGGTCAAGCCCACCACCATGCTCTATCGCAACTTCCTGGCCATGGAAACGGAAGAGCTGCTGCGCAGCCACCCGGTGGACGGCGCGGTGCTGATGGGCGGCTGCGACAAGACCACGCCCGGCCTCACGATGGGCGCGATCAGCATGGGCATTCCCTTCATCTACCTGCCCGCCGGCCCCATGCTGCGCGGCAACTGGAAGGGCAAGGTGCTGGGCTCGGGCTCCGACGCCTTCAAGTACTGGGACGAGCGCCGCGCCGGCCGGCTGAGCGACCAGGCCTGGGCGGAGATGGAAGCAGGCATCGCGCGCAGCCACGGCACCTGCATGACCATGGGCACCGCGGCCACCATGATGGGCATCGCCGAGGCCGTCGGACTGACCCTGCCGGGCGCCTCCAGCATTCCCGCGGCCGACGCCAACCACATCCGCATGAGCGCCGACTGCGGCCGCCGCATCGTCGACATGGTGTGGGAAGACTGGACGCCCGCGAAGATGCTCACGCGCGCCAGCTTCGAGAACGGCATCGCCTGCGCGATGGCCATGGGCTGCAGCACCAACGCCATCGTCCACCTGATCGCGATGTCACGCCGCGCCGGCCATGCAGTGAGCCTGGACGCCTTCGACGACTTCAGCCGCCGCGTGCCCGTCATCGCCAACATCCGCCCCAGCGGCGACGCCTACCTGATGGAAGACTTCTTCTACGCCGGCGGCCTGCCGGCGATGCTGGAGCGCATCCGCGGCCACCTGAAGACCGAAGCGCTGACGGTCAACGGCCGCACCCTCGGCGAGAACATCGCGGGCGCCGAGGTCTACAACGACGACGTCATCCGGCCGCTCGCCAACCCCATCTACGCCGAAGGCGCGCTGGCCGTGCTGCGCGGCAACCTCGCGCCCGACGGCGTCGTGATCAAGCCCAGCGCCTGCGCGCCGCACCTGCTGCGGCACACCGGCCGCGCACTGGTGTTCGACGACTATCCATCGCTCAAGAAGGCGGTCGACGACCCCGAACTCGACGTGACGGCCGACGACATCCTGGTGCTGCGCAACGCCGGCCCGCGTGGCGCCGGCATGCCCGAGTGGGGCATGCTGCCGATTCCCACCAAGCTGCTCAGGCAGGGCGTGACAGACATGCTGCGCCTGTCCGACGCACGCATGAGCGGCACCAGCTACGGCGGCTGCCTGCTGCACTGCTCGCCCGAGGCGGCCATCGGCGGCCCGCTGGCACTGGTGAAGACCGGCGACCGCATCACCGTGGATGTGCCCGCACGGCGCCTCCACCTCGACGTCGACGACGCGGAACTGGCTCGCCGCAGGGCCGCATGGACGCCGCCGCCGCCGCGCTACGAGCGCGGCTACGGCTGGATGTTCGGCCGCCACATCAAGCAGGCCAACGAAGGCTGCGACTTCGACTTCCTCGAAACCGGCTTCGGCAAGCCGGTGCCCGAGCCCGACATCTTCTGATCCGACTGCCCTCCCCCTTTTTTAATTTCGAGAACGGAGACAACACGTGAATCCCGCCACCCGCGACCTGCTCATGAAGGTGAGCACCGCCACCCTGTGCACCGCCCTGTTCAAGCGCGGCCTGCGCAACCAGTTCATCCAGGAGGTGCGACCGCTCGACGCCGACTTGCCGAACATGGTGGGCGAAGCCTTCACGCTGCGCTACATGCCGGCGCGCGAAGACCTGAACCAGATCAGCGTTTTTCTCGACCGCGACCATCCGCAGCGCAAGGCGGTGGAGCAATGCCCCGAAGGCGCCGTGCTGGTGATCGACAGCCGAAAAGATGCGCGTGCCGCATCGGCCGGCGGCATTCTGGTCACGCGGCTGATGAAGCGTGGCGTGGCCGGCGTGGTCACGGACGGGGGCTTCCGCGACAGCCCCGACATTGCCAAGCTGGGTTTCCCGGCCTACCACCGCCGCCCGAGCGCGCCGACCAACCTCACGCTGCACCAGGCCATCGACATCAACGTGCCCATCGGCTGCGGCGACGCGCCGGTGTTCCCCGGCGACGTGATCGTGGGCGACGCGGAGGGCGTGATCGTCATTCCGGCCCACATGGCCGACGAGATCGCCGCCGAAGCGACCGAGATGACCGCCTTCGAGGACTTCGTGCAGGAAAAGGTGCTCGAAGGCCGCTCCATCCTCGGCCTGTATCCGCCCACCGAGGAACAAAGCCGCACCGACTTCGTGTCCTGGCGCAGCGCCCGCGGCCGCTGAAGCCCTTTCTCTTTCCCCAATTCCCGAGGAGACAAATCCATGAAATTCATCCGTGGCGCCGCGGCGCTGTTCCTGGCTGCGCTCGTCCCCGTGGCCACCTGGGCCCAGGCCTCCGATTGGCCGGCCGCCAAGCCGATCGTCTACGTCGTGCCCTTCACCGCCGGCGGATCCACCGATATCGTGGCGCGCACGCTGGCCCAGAAGCTGGGCGACAGCCTCAAGCAGTCGGTGGTGGTCGACAACAAGCCCGGCCAGGCCGGCGGCATCGGCGCGGCCTATGTCGCCAAGGCCAAGCCCGATGGCTACACGCTGCTTGGCGGCACCATCAGCACGCACGCCATCAACGCGAGCCTGTACAAGAACCTGCCCTACGACCCAATGAAGGACTTCGAGCCCGTCTCGCTGGTCGCGCGCCTGCCCAACGTGCTGATCGTCAACAGCCAGCTCGGCGTGAACTCGGTGGCCGAACTGGTGGCACTGCTGAAGAAAGACGAGAGCAAGCGCACCTTTGCCTCTTCCGGCGCCGGCACCTCCACCCACCTGGCCGGCGAGATGTTCGGCGACCTCATCGGCGTGAAGCTCACCCACGTGCCGTACAAGGGCACGCCGCCGGCCATGACCGACGTGGCCGCTGGGCTGGTGCCCTTCATGTTCGACCAGGTGACGGCCGCACTGCCGCTGGTGAAGAGCGGCAAGCTCAAGCTGCTGGCCGTGACCACGGGCAAGCGCATCGCCCTGACGCCCGAGCTGCCGACCATGATCGAATCGGGCATTCCCGGCTTCGAGATGTCGTCGTGGCAGGCCGTGTACGCACCCAAGGGCACGCCCAAGCCGATCGTCCAGCGCCTGAATGCCGAAATCGTCAAGGCGCTCAAGCAGCCCGACGTGCAGGCCCGGCTCTCGGACCAGTTGGCGATGGAGATCGTGGGAAGTACGCCGGAAGAACTGCGTGATCACATGGCCAGGGAGATTCCGCGCTGGGCCGCACTGGTGAAGAAATCGGGCGCCGTGGCCGACTGACAGCCCCCTTCCCTCCCCCTCGTGGCGACCTGCAGCCATGAGCGGGTAGCGCGCGCGGCACTCGCGCACGCCGAGCTGGGCGGGCTCACGCTGGGGTACCCGGTTGTGCGCGTAGTCCTCGCTCCGGGCGACGGTTGGCCTGCGCTCACGCAGGTAGTCCGGGTCCTACGGCGTGCCCATCGCCGTCGAACTGGACTTTGCCACCTCTCAGGGCCACTATCAGTCCGTGGCAAGGAGAAGCAAGTTGCAACGTCCTCTGACACCCTTTGGCGCACCTGTTGCGCCCGTGCCGCGAATCGCGCCGGGAAAAAGGTTCACACACACGTTTGATGTGATAAATTCACATTTATAACAATGTGAAACATTTCTAAACGCATCACGATGAACGAGCCCTCGCACGCGCGCAAAACCGGCGGTTTCACCCTGATCGAATTGATGATCACGGTGGCGATCGTGGCCATCCTGGCGGCCATCGCGCTGCCCAGCTACCAGCAGTACGTCATCCGCTCGAAGCGATCGGCGGCACAGGCGCAGATGATGGATATCGCCAACCGGCAGCAGCAGTTCCTGCTGGCGAACCGCAACTATGCCGACAAGGCTGCGCTGACAGCCAGCGGATACGCATTGCCGGCCGAGGTCAGCAGCAACTACAGCTACGACATCACTCTGTCTACAACCGGTGTCCCCGGGTACACGCTGACGTTGACACCGCTCGGCAGCCAGTCGGGCGACGGTGCGCTCACTCTCAACAGCGAAGGCGTGAAGACGCCGCTTGCGAAATGGTGAGAGGCGCCCGCGGCACCCGTCAGGCGCGCAACCAGCGTGGCGTGAGCTTGCTGGAGGTGATGGTCGCCGTCGTCGTGGTGGCCTTCGGGCTGTTCGGCCTCGTGGGACTGCAGGCTCGGCTGCAGGCGTCGGAGATGGAGTCGTACCAGCGCTCGCAGGCGCTAGTCATGCTGAACGACATGGCCAACCGCATCGCGATCAATCGCCGGATGGCCTCGAGCTACGTCACCAGCACCCCGCTGGGCAGCGGCAGCACGTGCCCCGCAGCCACCGGCACACGCCAGCAGGTAGACACCGCCGAATGGTGCAACGCGCTGCAGGGCGCGGCCGAAACCTCGGGGAGCAGCAAGCTCGGCACGGTGATCGGCGGGCGCGGCTGCGTGCAGGACATGGGCAACAACGAGTACCTCGTCACCGTCGCATGGCAGGGCCTGGTGCCGATCTCCGCCCCATCCGCCGGCGTGGGCTGCGGCAAGGACCTGTACGACGCCACCGGCACCCGCTGCGTGAACGACCTGTGCCGCAGGACGGTCACCACGCTCGTACGCATCGGAGCCCTTTCATGACGGCCACCGCGTCGCGCCATCGGCAGCGCGGGCTGACGCTGATCGAACTGATGGTGTCGATCACCATCATGCTCATCGTGATGGCAGCCCTGCTCGCGCTGTTCCTCAACGTGAGCGGCACCCAGCGCGAAATGGAACGCGTGAATCGCCAGATCGAAAGCGGGCGGCTCAGCATCTTTGTCCTGGAGAACGAGCTCTCCCACGCCGGATTCTGGGAAAACTACATGCCCCAGTTCGACGATCTCACGGTCAATGGCGTGCCGGAGCACGTGCCCACCGGCACGCCGCCCGACCCCTGCCTGTCCTACTCCCTGGTCAACTGGACCGACGACTACAAGCGAGAGTTGCTCGATCTGCCGGTGCAGAGCTACGAAACCGTGCCCGCCACCTGCACCGACCTGCTGAAGAACAAGAAGGCCAACACCGACGTCCTGGTGGTGCGGCACGCCGAGACCTGCCTGCCCGGCACGCCCAACTGCGAGGCGGACATCGCCGGCAACCTGTACTTCCAGTCCTCGCTGTGCGGCACGCAGAAGCCCTCGTCGTTCGACCTGTCCACCAGCGGCTTCGGCAACATGTTCATGAAGGACTGCACGACGCCTTCGCCCAAGCGCAAGTTCGTTGCCGACATTTACTACGTGCGCGACTATGCCGAGACAGTGGGCGACGGCGTACCGACGCTGGCGCGCTCGCGTTTCGACTTGGCGGCCGGCGTCCTGGCCCAGCAGCCGCCGGTCCCTCTGATGGAGGGTGTCGAGGGGTTCAGGGTGGAGTTCGGCCTGGACACGATCGGCAAGACCAGCGCCGCCGTGAACTACGCCGCAGCGATCAACTGGGCCGACGCCACCGACCGGATGACCCCTTCCAACCGCGGCGACGGCAGCCCCGATGGCAGTTTCGTGCACTGCAGCGTCGCCGCGCCCTGCACTGCCGACCAACTGGTGAACGTGGTGGCGGTCAAGCTCTATGTGCTCGCGCGCAGCACCGAGGTTTCGCCGGGCCACACCGACACGCGCACCTACAACCTGGGCTCCACCACCCTGGGCCCGTTCAACGACCACTACAAGCGCCACGCGTTCTCCACCACCGTGCGGCTGACCAACGTGACCGGTCGAAGGGAGACGCCATGACCCATACACCGGCCATGCGCCGCCAGCAGGGCGCGGCTCTGCTCATCGGGATGATCATGCTGCTGCTGATCACCCTCACGGTTACCGCGGCGTTCAATCTCAGCAGTTCCGACCTCAAGTCGGTTGGTAACCTGCAGACTCGCAACGAAGCCGTTGCCGCAGCCAACCGCGCCATCGAGGAAGTTGCCAGCAGCCTGCTGGCGCCGGACTCCGACGGCACCCCCTCGCTGACGACGCCCCAGGCTACCGCGAGCCTGGTCGACATCAACAACGACGGCACCCCCGACTACACGGTCTCGGTTGCCCCTCCGGTGTGCGTGCGCGCAACCAAGGCCGTCGACAGCGGCGGCGGCACGGTGACCGGGCCCAGCGGCATCACCGGCGGGGCCTCCAGCAGCGGCTCGGGGCTCTCCACCCTGCCAGATCAATACAACTCGGTCTGGGACATCAGCACCACCGTGACCGACGCCGCCGGCACCCCCATCACCGCCGTGCGCCAAGGAGTGCGAGCGCTGCTCAACAAGGCGCAGTTCGAAGCGCTGTGCAATACGACTGGGCCGACACCATGATGACAAAGAAATTCTTCGCGCCGCTGTGCGCCGCCGCCCTGCTGGCCTTGCCTTTGAGCCAGGCACAAGCCGAGGACATCGACCTTTTCGTGGGCTACAACCAGGCCGCCACCCAGGCGCCCAATGTGCTGTTCGTGCTGGACAACACGGCCAACTGGAACCAGCCGTTCACGGCCGAGATCACCGCGCTGGCGAAAGCCTTCGAAAGCCTGCCGTCCAACAAATTCAAGGTCGGCCTGATGATGTTCACCGAGACCGGTGGCGGCAACTCCAACTCCGATGGAGGCTATGTGCGCGCTGCGGTGCGCACGCTGGACGACGGCACCAAGGTCAAGTACGGCGCGCTCATCCGCAGCCTGAACAAGCTCGACGACAAGTCCAATGGCGGCAAGGCCGGCAAGACCATGGCCGAGGTCTACCGCTACCTGGCCAGCGGCACCCCGATCGCCGGCAACAACAAGCTGAAGGCCGACTACAGCGGCAGCGTCTACGGCACCGCCGCGTCGAAGGCCGTGTACGCGCTGCCGCGCAACGCGCTGAACGCGGTGAACAGCACCACCTACGTGGGCCCCAGCACCGAAAACTGCATTGGCACGTACGTCATCTACATCAGCAACGGCGCCGCGCAGGACAACAC